>Ga0335069_10000558_pt1 | contig 63041 bp, 55 predicted proteins | sample Lox_Sample_11_FD_206714 | JGI IMG/M metagenome (GOLD analysis project Ga0335069, IMG submission 206714) | Soil microbial communities from Loxahatchee National Wildlife Refuge, Florida, United States - Lox_Sample_1.1 | ecosystem: Environmental > Terrestrial > Soil > Wetlands | place: USA... | reverse complement strand
CGATGTCTTTCAGCGGTGAGGTGAGCAGCAGCTCGATGGTGCCCGAGCGCTTTTCCTCCGCGTAGAGGCGCATGGTGATCAGCGGAATCAGGAACAGCAGCACCACCGTCAGGACTCCCGCCAGGATGGGCCGCATCACATGATCGTTCAGGCTGAGCGACGGCATCCCCATCCCCCCGCCCATCTGCATGCGCAGGGATTGGATCACAAAGAACGCCATGGAACTGTAAAAGACAAAACCGCAGATGGCGGTGTAGACCGTCATGACCAGATACGCGATCGGCGAGTGGAAGTAGGCTCGTAACTCCTTCCCCGCCACCGCCATGATGTTGCGCATAGTGCGATTCCTTTCGAATCAGTTATCAGTTTTCAGTCATCAGTCCAGGCTAGCGGCGGGCACTGACGGCTGAGAACTGAGGCCTTCGTCAGTTCTCAGCCTTAGGCGGGGCTGCGGCCGCAGATTCCTCGCTCACATCTTTAGTGGTGAGCTTCAGGAAGATCTCTTCCAGGCTCAAGCCGCTGGCGCGCAGTTCGTAGAGTTTCCAGCCGGACTCCACCACGGCGCGCGCGAGTTCAGCCCGCACGTCCTTTTCCTTCTCCGAGTGCACTTCGAGCGTTACCCGGCCATTGCTCGAATCGCGTGGCTCGACCCAATTCACGCCGCCCACGCGCTGGAACTTGTCCATGATTTCCGCCGCGGGCCCGTCAACCGTCACCAGAACGGTTTCGTAGCCTTGCAGGCTCTGCGTGAGTTCACCGGGTGTCCCGACCGCGACGATCTGCCCCGCGTTGATCACCACGACGCGCTGGCAGGTCTTCGAGACTTCCGGCAGGATGTGCGTGCTCAGAATCACCGTGTGCTGGCCGGCAAACCCCTTGATCAGCTCACGGGTTTCAATGATCTGCTTCGGGTCGAGGCCGGCCGTCGGTTCGTCCAGAACCAGCACGTCGGGCATGTGGATCAGCGCCTGTGCCAAGCCCACGCGCTGCCGGTAGCCTTTCGAAAGCTTCCCGATCTGCCGCGCGCGGACGTCCCCAATCGCGCACCGCTCCACAACATCGTTCAACCGCGTCCGGAGGTCGCGCCGCGTGACACCCTTGATCCGCCCCACGAACGCCAGGTATTCGTCCACGGTCATATCCGGATATACGGGAGGATTCTCGGGCAGGTAGCCCGTGCGGCGCTTCGCCTCCAGGGGTTCCTCCACTACGTCGTAGCCGGCCACGCGCACCTTGCCGTGCGTGGGCGGAAGGAAGCCCGTGATGACGCGCATCGTGGTGGTCTTCCCGGCGCCGTTGGGGCCGAGGAACCCCAGCACTTCGCCTTTCTGCACATTGAAGGTTACGTCTGAAACGGCCACCCGGGGCCCGTAGCGCTTCGTCAGGTTTTCAACTTCGATCATATGGAGCCACCCTCCCTGGGGTTCTGCATGTGCCTCCTGATTCTCCAACCCAATCCTTGAATCTGGAGGGGAAATGCAACCGGGCCGTCAAGCCGCAAATCCTTGCCGCGGGCCGCCCGGCCTTGTGGGCAAATGGAAGCAATCCGAGTTTATAAGGATTATCAGAAAAGGCATAGGGTTGCCAAGGGGTTTCCACACTCAAAACGCACGGCTGCCGCCGGGCGCGAGCCGATGTTGGCGGCGGATGGCGTGCGCCCTTGGGCCGAGCGCGGCTCGGTCCCCGGGGCCAGCCGCTCCTTAGCGTGTCTTCCATTTCGACGCCAGAAGGGCGATTTTCTCGTCGAGGGTAGGTTCCCATTTCGGCTGGGGTTTAGGTGGCCGCTTGGCGGGCGGATCTTCGAGGGCCTTGATGGAGAGGCCGATGCGTTTGGTCTTGGGATCCGCGCTCAGGACCTTCACCTTAACGATCTGGCCGACCTTCACGATTTTCGACACGTCCTTCACGTAGTGGCTCGAAAGCTCGCTGACGTGCACGAGGCCGTCCTGATGGACGCCGATGTCCACGAAGGCTCCGAACTTGGTCACGTTGGTCACCACACCTTCCAGCACCATCCCGGCTTCGACGTCGGAGAGCTCGCGGACCTGCTCGTCGAAACTGGGCGCCACAAATTGCTCGCGCGGGTCGCGCCCCGGTTTGCGCAGTTCTTCCAAAATATCGTTCAGCGTGTACGTGCCTGCTGCGAGGCGGTTGCGGTCCACCTTTTCCAGAAGCTCGGGGCGCTTGATCAGCTCGGCGATGGGCACACCCAGGGATTGGGCGATCTGTTCCACGATCTGGTAGGACTCTGGGTGGACGGCGGTCATGTCCAGCGGGTTCTCGCCGTTGCGGATGCGCAGAAACCCCGCCGCCTGCTCGAACGTCTTGGGGCCAATGCCCGGCACTTCCCGCAATTGCGCGCGGGAACGAAAGCTCCCGTTCTCATTCCGGAACGAGACGATGTTCAGGGCAGTCCGTTCCGTAATGCCGGCGACGTAGCGCAACAGCGTCCACGACGAAGTGTTTAGATCAACGCCCACCCGGTTGACGCAGCTTTCAATCACGCTTTCGAGCGATTCGTGAAGCTGGCGCTGGTCCACGTCGTGCTGATACTGGCCGACTCCGATCGACTTGGGATCTACCTTGACCAGCTCGGAGAGCGGGTCCTGCAGACGGCGCGCGATGGAAATGGCGCCCCGCACGGTGAGATCGAGATCGGGAAACTCCTGCCGTGCGAGTTCCGAGGCGGAGTAGACGCTGGCTCCGGACTCGCTGACCGTGACGGAAAAGATGTTGTCAAGCCGCCGCTCGCGCAGAAAATCCCGTACGAAGGCGTCCGTCTCGCGGGAAGCCGTGCCGTTGCCGATGGCGATGGCGCGCACGTTGTGCCGCTGCAACAGGGTTTCGAGTGTCCTGGCGGCAGCCTCGGCCTCACCCTTGGAACGATGCAGGTAGATGACGTCGTGGGCCAGAAACTTGCCGGTCTCGTCGATCACCGCGATTTTGCAACCCGTGCGCTGGCCCGGGTCGATTCCCAACACGGAAATGGGCCCCGCCGGCGGCGCCAGAAGCAGATTGTGCAGATTGTCACGAAAGACCTGAATCGCCTCCCCGTCCGAGCGCTCCTTGACGTCCAGGCGGATTTCGGCCTGAATCGAAGAGTCCAGCAGGCGCTTCCACGAGTCTTCTATGGCGAGTTCAATCTGCGGCGTCCAATCGCCTTCGACTCGCAGCAGGCGCGCTTTCAGCAGGGAGACAGCCTGCAAGGGCTCCAGCTCGATGAGAAAGTTGAGGACGCCTTCGCTCTCGCCGCGGCGGATCGCCAACATGCGGTGCGAGGGGATCGTCTTCGCAGGCTCACGATAGTCGTAGTACATCTTGAATTTCTCTTGCTCGTCCGCGGCGCCGTCCACCTTGCGGCTGACCACGACGCCTTCCTCAAACATCATCTTCCGCAGAGCTTTGCGCAGATCGGCGTCCTCACTGATCATCTCGGCCACAATGTGACGCGCGCCTTCCAGCGCCTCTTCCGCCGTGTTGACACCTTTTTCGGCGTTCACGAAACCCTGGGCGAAGGTTTCGAGCGGCTCGGGCCCGGCCTCCTGTCCCCACAAGTACACGGCCAGCGGTTCCAGTCCCTTCTCGCGCGCTATGGTGGCTTTGGTGCGGCGCTTCGGCCGGTAAGGCAGGTACAAGTCCTCGAGCTCGCTTTTGTCGGTAGTCGCCTCAATGCGAGCGCGAAGTTCGTCGGTCAGCTTGCCCTGTTCGGCGATGGAAGCCAGAATCGTCTCGCGGCGCGCCACCAGGTCACGGAAGTAGCCCAGTTTTTCTTCGATGCCACGGACCTTGACCTCATCGAGGTTCCCGGTCGCTTCCTTGCGGTAGCGCGCGATGAAGGGCACCGTGCCGCCATCATCCAGCAGCTCGATGACCGCCACCAGACTGTGCAAGGAAACGTCAAGTGCCTGGGCGATGTGAAGTAGTAGGTCAGGAGAAAGAGTTTTTTGGTCCGTCGTCATGAAACAAGGGGTCCCCAATGCGTCAGCTTCTGCAAAGAACTTCAGGATTATACCGCGAGTCGCTGCCGCGCAGTCTCTCCCTAATCTCTCGATAACGGACCAGCCGCTGCCTGGAAGGTAGGAGCGAATGGCATTCGCCCAGGGCGGACGCCGTCCGCCCCTACGCCGCGCGGGTGAACTGAGTTGACGCGCAGGGGCACGCCGCCGGGCACCCCGGCGATCTTCGCCCGCCGGTTGAGTGCAGGACCGGATCGCTCAGCCGTTCCGCTCGTCCAACTCCGCCCAACGCGCATAGAGCTTGTTCACGGTGTTCTGCGTCTCGTCCATTCGGGTGCAAATCTCCTGCAGACGAGGGGCATCACTCTGGACCGCGGGATCCTCCAGTTCCGCATGGAGGGCACGGAGCTGTTGCTCCGCCGCAACAATGTCATCTTCGAGCGTGGCAAACTCGCGGGCCTCCATGTAGGAGAGCTTTTTCTTTGCCACCGTCGGCTGGCCACCGTTCTCTCGCACCCTGGAGCTTCGCGAGCCGGTCACGGCTTTTGATGCCGCCGCGGCTTGTTGGGATTGTTGCCAAGCATCCCATTGCGAGTAGTCGGCAAAGCAAGCCGCACTCCCCAGGCCATCCAGCCCGAGGACGGACGTGGAGACGCGGTCCAGCAGGTAGCGATCGTGCGTGACCAGCACCAACGCCCCGCGAAATTCCAGCAGACTCTCTTCCAGGATTTCCAGGGTCGGAATATCAAGATCGTTCGTCGGTTCATCGAGCAGCAGGACATCGGCGGGCTGTAGCATGAGCTGCGCGATCAATACGCGTGCGCGCTCCCCGCCGGAAAGCTTGCCGACCGGCTGATTAAGGTCCCCACTGGAAAACAGGAACCGGTCTGCCCAGGAAGCCACGTGAATCACCCGGTCCTGATAAACAACCGAATCACTGTCCGGCGCCAAGGCGCGGCGCAGGGTCAGGTCGGGATCGAGCGCGCGATTCTGGTCGAAGTAAACGATTTCGAGCGCGTCCGCCCGGCGGATTTCGCCTTGGGCGGGCTGGATGTCTCCTCGCAACAGGCGGAGCAAAGTGGTCTTGCCGCTCCCATTGGGGCCCACCAATCCCACCCGCATTCCCGCCTTGACCTTGAAATCCAGCCCCGTGAACAATTTGCGATCGCCAAAGGCGCAGGCAACACCCCGCAGCCCGATCAACTCCTTGGTTTTCCGGCCGCTCGCCGAAAAGTCAATCCGGGCAGTAGCGGTGCGGCTGCGGGCATTCAGATCCGATAGTTCATCGATCATTTCGTGAGCTTTGGCGATTCGCGCCTTGGCTTTGGTCGCCCGGGCTTTGGGACCCCGGCGCAGCCATTCCATCTCCGTGCGGACGCGGTTTGCCAGGGATTCTTGCCGCTGGCCTTGCGCATGGAGGTATTCCTCTTTGGCTTCGAGGAACCGGCTGTAGTTTCCCTTTACGCGCAGCAAGCCCTCCGCATAAACGTGATTCAGTTCAACGATCTCGGTGGCGAAGTGCTCGAGGAAATATCGATCATGGCTTACCACGACGCAGGCGAACCGGGCGTTTTGAAGAAGCGTTTCCAGCCACTCGATTCCCGACAGATCCAGATGGTTCGTGGGCTCGTCGAGCAGAAGGATGTCGGGCTGCTGCACCAAGGCCGCGGCAATGGCGAGACGCTTGCGCCAGCCGCCTGACAAATCTGCTGTGAGGATTTCAGGGTTACTGAAACCGGCGCGATCGAGCTCCGCGGCTGTCCGGAAGGCTTGCTCCTCTGCCGGCACCGCCGTCTTCGCGAGAGCGCTTGCCATGACGGAGCGGACCGTGGCGCCCGGGACGAACTCCGAAATCTGTGCGACGTAGCCCACGCTCGCCCGCTTGCGTATCGACACTTCTCCGCTGTCCGGTTGCAGGCGACCGCAGAGAATCTCGAGCAGAGTCGACTTGCCGGAACCATTCGGTCCGATCAGGCCGATCCGGTCGCCTTCCGAGACGGTGAAGGAAAGATCGTGGAAGAGCGGCGCAACTCCGTATCGCTTCGACAGCGCTTGTGCATCAAGTATCGGCGCCAAGTTGCTGCTCTCCTCCCGCGGAGTTTCTCATAGAAGAGTCTTCCCCAAGACTTGCCCCAACCGCCCAAGCCCTCTAGAAATTAGTTGATGGGTACTTTGAGCTGTGGTGTTTCCGGCGAAATACGCATGGAGTAATGAAAGAAAGTATATCACGCCGCCCACATTGGCTGGGGGGCGCCCGGGGCGAATGCCATTCGCCCCTACCTTTCAGGCAGCGCCCTGTCCGTTATCGACGGATTAGGGCGCGGGGCGAGGAACGCAAAGGGAGGTAGGAGCCGCCCATCCGGCCCGGCATTCCAACAGCTCTCTTCGTCACCAAATTCTAGGCGAGGAAAATGATGGACGCCGGGCTGCCTACCGGCGTGTACTGGCCGGTGAAGGTCAGCGCGCCGGTTGCGCGATTGCGGCGAAACGCGGTGATGGCGTCGGCGAACTGGTTGCACACGTAGAAGAAGTTGTCCGTAGGGTCGAAGTTGAAGGCGCGCGGATGGTCGCCGCGGGTCCATTCCTCGCCGCGGTACGCCAGCGTTCCCGTAGCGCTGATTGAAAACCAGGCGATGCTGTCGTGCAGGCGGTTCGAGGCGTAAAGGAACTTGCCGTCCGGAGAGACCAGGACTTCCGCCGGGAAGTTCGAGCCTACGAAGCCCTTGGGCAGGCTGGAAATAGTCTGCTTCTCGGTCAGGCGGCCCCGGGTGGCGTCGTAGTCGTAAGTGACCACGGTGGAAGCCTCTTCTTGCAGCGAATAGAACCAGCGGCCGCTGGGATGAAACGCGAAGTGTCGCGGGCCGTCTCCCGCCGGCAAGGCGACGGAGGGGGGATCGTTCGGGATGAGCTTGCCTTTCTCGGCGTCAAATTTCCAAATGAAGATCCGGTCGAGCCCGAGATCAGCCGCAAAGACGAAGCGGCCTGCGGCGTCCGGGAGGATCATGTGGGCGTGAGGGTTATCGTGCCCACTGATGGCGAAGCTTCCCGGCGGCGCACTGGCGGCTTGTTGCGGACCCACGGTGCCTTGATCGTGTACCACATCCGTGGCGGGCCCGAGTTCTCCATTCGCGACGATGGGCAGCACGGCCACCGTTCCCCCGAAGTAGCTTGCCACCAGCACGAACTTCCCGGAGGGGTGGATGCTCAGATGCGTGGGGTTCGCCCCTTCGGAACTCACCGTGTTGAGCAAGGTCAAGTGCCCCGTGGCCCGGTCGACCGCGTAGGCGCTCACGGAGCCCGAGTTCGTGCCCTCGTAATGCGCAGTCCAATTCACGGAGTACAGGTGCTGGCGCGACGCGTCAAAGGCCATGAAGGACGGATTGGTGGCTCGTCGAATCACTTCCCGCTGCGTGAGGGCTCCGGTCGTAGGATTCACTTCGAAGATGTAGATCCCCTGCCCTCGCCCGATGGAACCGTCCGTAGCCGCAGGTAGACTGTAGCTTCCGACATAGGCGAAGATCGGCGCAGAAGATCGAGGGCTCCGCGCCTGGGCAAGCACCGGCATCGCCGCACCCAAAGCGGCAGCACCTTTTAGGAACCCGCGCCGCGAAGCTTTGCCGAAGAGAGAGCATTCCAGTGACCCGTGCATCTTCATGACCCCCCGTGTGAACCTCACAAATGCGAGACCGCAGATTATGGGACGAAGCGAAGAGAAAGACAAGGCTGCCGCACATCACAGGTGCGTATTCCGATGATATACTCGGGCCGCGCCGCGCACCGAGTTCCCGTTGGCCATCTCCAGCGAGCGTCCCGGAGGATTCCTTTGCGAGCCACTCAGGTTGAATTCCGCTTTCGGTTCGTGGTCATTGCGGCCTGCTTCGTAGTCGGCTTCTGGTGTTACCGGTGGGATGACCTGAACGTGTCGGTCATGCTCGCCCAATGGCTGCTGGGCCACCCGATGGACCCTGGAGTAGCCCGCGACCGGCATGTGTGGCAGGCCTTTCTGGCCTTGGGCGCCGTCTTTGCGTTTCTCGCCGCGCTGGTTCGCACCTGGGCTGCTGCTTACCTCCAGAGTGACGTGGTTCACGATACGAAGCTCCACGATGAAGGCTTGGTGGCCGACGGCCCCTATCGTTACGTCCGCAATCCGCTTTATCTGGGGACTACGCTGTTGGCTGTCGGCTTCGCGATGGCGGCCAGCCGGTTGGGTTTTGTGGTGATCGTGGGCGGACTTAGCCTTTTTCTGCAGCGGCTCATCGGGCGCGAGGAGTGGTTGTTGAGCCAGACGCAGGGCGAGTCGTATCGTCAGTTCCTCAAGGCTGTGCCGCGGCTGATACCAAGCTTGAGGCCGCGCGTGGCCGCGGGGGGACTCCGCCCGCATTGGGGCCAGGCGGTGGCGGGCGAGACCTTTATGTGGTTCTTCGCCGGCGCCGCCGCGTGCTTTGCCGCGACGCTGAGTCAGCGACTGTTCGCCGCCCTGGCGATTGCCGGGGTCGGGGCCTCTGTCGTGGCGAAGTCTGTGCTGTGGCGAAAGAAACCTGCAGCGGCGCAGTAGGCACTTGGACAAGCATGGTCATAGACGCCGCTACAATTCGCGATTGCCACACAGACTCCCTAACCCGGATTTCTCGCCGGTTTTGGGAAGGGCGGGGCTTCACAGGTTGCGGAAGAAGTCTGCAGCGGGCTGACGTAGCGCCGGCTTCCAGCCGGCAACTCCTTTCGCTTCCCTGGGAGCCGGCAAGATGCCGGCGCTACAGGGGTAGCCGGGACGACTTTTTCCGTAGCCTCTTCAGCCCCGCCGTTAGGACGCTCCCGTGATGTTCTCCTGGTTCCGCGCCCCGTGCCGCTTGCGATCGCAAGCGGCACGGGGCGCGGAACACCCAGAGGATCGAGGCCACGATAGCGGCAGGGCTGAAGCCCTGCCCTTCCACTAACGTCCCAAAGTGGTGAGACATGCAGGCTAAGCCTCGCAACGCGCCGGCGGGATGCTTTTGGAACGTTGGCGCTTTGCGCCGGATGCGTTACGATCAGACTCGGAGGTTCGTATGTCATTACATGGAGCAGTAGCTCTAGTCACCGGAGCATCCAGCGGCATCGGCCGCGCCACAGCGGAGGCCCTGGCGCGCGAAGGCGCCCGCGTGGGAGTGAACTACCACAAGAATCAGAAAGGCGCGGAGCAGGCTGTGGAGATCATCCGCAAGGCCGGCGGCGAGGCCCTGGCAATCCGGGCCGACGTGACCCGCGCGGACGAGGTCCAGACGCTGGTCGAGGCCGTGCGCAAACAGTGGGGACGGATCGACATCCTCGTGAACAACGCCGGCGACATGATCGCTCGGCAGACGCTGGCCGACATGACGGAGAAGTATTGGGACGAGATCATGAACCTGAACCTGAAGAGCGCCTTCTTCTTGACCAAGGCCGTATGGGAGGAGATGGCCGCGCGCAAGAGCGGGAGCATCATTAATGTCAGCTCGATCGCCGCGCGAAACGGTGGAGGATTGGGTAGCGCAGCCTATGCCGCGGCCAAGGGTGGACTTCTGACCTACACCAAAGGGCTGGCCAAGGAACTGGCACCGCACGGAATTCGCGTGAATGCCGTCGCCCCCGGGGTGATCGCAACGCCGTTCCACGAACGCCTGAGCTCTGCGGAAATGATGCAGAAACTTGTGGCCGGCATTCCCCTGGGCCGCGCCGGGACGTCGGAAGAGATTGCTGACGTCATCGTCTTCCTGGCTTCCCCAGCGGCGCGCTACATCACCGGTGAGACCGTGGAAGTGAACGGTGGGATGCTGATGGATTAGCCGGAGGCCAGGAAGTTGCGGATGTCGTCCAGCACTTGCTGGAACATGGCCGGGGTCAGGCGCCCGGTTTGTGTGTTCTGCTGGCTGGGGTGGTACGAGCAGAAGAGGCGCGGCAAGCCCTCGGGTAGTGCGAAGCTCGCACCGTGGGCAAAGCGCAAAGCCGCACGCGGCGGGAGCTCCTGACGCTGAGCGATGAGGCGCAGATATGCATCAAACGCGATTCTTCCCAGCACCAGCACGGCACGTACGCGGCGCAGGAGTTCGATTTCCCGTTCCAGATAAGGCCGGCAGTTGCGCAACTCTTGCGGCTGCGGTTTGTTCGCAGGCGGGGCACAACGCAGAGCAGCCGTGATGTAGCAATCGCGAAGCTCCAGCCCGTCGTTGCGAGCGATCGACGTGGGCTGGTTGGCAAATCCCGCTTCGTACAATTGCCGATAGAGGAAGTCGCCCGAGCGATCCCCTGTAAACATGCGCCCCGTGCGGTTGCCGCCATGTGCCGCCGGAGCAAGGCCCAGGATCAGCAGCCGCGCCTGGGCGTCGCCGAAACTGGGGAGCGGCTTGCCCCAGTAGTCCCAGTCGCGGTACATGCGCCGCTTTTCCTGTGCCACCTTGCGGCAGTAAGGGACCAGGCGTGGGCACTTGAAACAAGAGATCACTTGGTTCTGGAGGTCGTCGAGTTTTGACATAACCGGGACCCTGCCGCGGCGGTCCGAGTCTGCCACTGGCACGGCGATGCGGGCTCCCCTCCGTGCCGGCGGCTACCTCAAATACTGAGTGGCCAATTCCGGCGCACCGGAGTATTCTAGGCCGGACCGCGCAAGCACCCAGCGAGCGACGGCCTCACCCGGCGTGCCGGCGGCCCTAACCCGCAAGTATAATCCAGACCGCTTGGCTGCCCTGGCCTCGTGGAGCTGGGTCTTTGCTCGTTGGCACGTGCAGGCCATGAGCGCTGGCGGTCACCGGAACGGGAGCTGAGGGACCAAAGGGACAAATTGTACGCACATTGGTGAGTCCCAAGGCTTTGCATCGATTTGGCGACGCCCGCATCTAATGTGTCGGGAGGCAAAGGAGAAGATCATGGAAAAGGTTCTACATGTCCAAGCCGCGGATTGGCAGACACTTGTAAAGAGTCCCAAGCCGGTCTTACTGGATTTTTGGGCTGAGTGGTGCGGGCCCTGCAAAATGCTGACCCCAACGTTTGAGCGGCTGGCCGAGAAATTTGGTGAGAACGTCACGTTCGCCAAGATTAACGTGGATGAACTGCCGGACTTGGCAAACCAGTTTTCGGTGCGCTCCATTCCGACGCTCGTTCTGCTCAAGGGTGGCGAGGTCGTGGAGAGACTGGTGGGGCTGCGATCGGAACAGGAACTGGTGCAGGTGCTCAGTCCCCACTTGAATGGCCGTGCGCAGGCCTGATTTCGGGCCTTCCTGCCGTAAGCGTTCCGTCTGACAACCTGACAGCACGCAGAGGTCGCGAGGTTAGTTGCACTCCGGCGAGGGCTCTCGTGCGCCTGCGCTCGTCAGGAGAAACGAAAAGGCGCCCCTCGATCGAGGGGCGCCCGCATTCTCTTCTTAGAAACCTCATCTAGCTTCCGGTCCGCCTTACGCTCCGGGCCGGGCGGTCAGAACGTTGGGCGTGTTGGAGAAAAAGCCCTTGGGCGCGCTCATGTAGCCAGCGATGGTGTCCTTGCTCAGCTTGTTGACGACCAACTCCAGCGCGCTGGGAGCACCTTGGACGTAGAAGTAGAGTGGTTCCGCCACACCTTTGTCCTTGCGCTCCGTCTTCTTATCATCGAAGTAGAGATAGACGCTGAAGGTGTTGCGTTTCGTGTCGGTCTTTTCGAGCTGGACCGTCACGGTCCCGATCTTCTGCTGCGCTTTACGGCGAGCCAGATTGAACTCAAAGTAGTCGCGGTCACCCTTATGGGCCAGCGCGACGAGTTCGTCGTGAGTGCGCGCAATGTCTCCTTTCAACTCACCTTTGGTTCCGGTCAGCGCATTGGCGAATTCGGACTTCGTATTGGCCAAGTCTGCCTTTGTTCCGGCCAAGTCGGTGCTGAGGCCGCCAATCTTGGAGTTTGCGTCCGCCTGAAGCTTGTTTACTTCGTCAGCGCTGGCCTTCTTCGCGATGGCGTCGTTCAGCTTCGCCACGGCTTCCTGCTGTTGCTTCTGGACGTCCGCAGCCAGCGAATGCGCCCGCGCAAGTTCCTGCTGGGTGAGACCGAGCTTCTCAGACGTCACCTGGAACTGCCCGCGCAGTTGTGCGTAGCGCTCGTCGCTGGAATCCAGCCGCCGTGTCAGCAGGTTTGCTTCATCGGCCTGCTTGGCGGCAAAGTCGGAAAACTGCGAGCGCGAGACCAGTACGAGTATGAGGTTGGCAAGCGAGAGCACGGCAAGCACGGCGACCAGCCAGAACAGTCCCTTGCCACCGCTCGCCATCGGTGGCGCGGCTTGAACGTAGCCATATTGCGGTCCTGCCGGTTGGGAAGGAGCGGCCGTCGGAGCCTGCCCCCCAGGCGTGGCACCTTGGGCGCCCTCATCGTTTAAGCCAAACATCGCATGTCCGGAACTTGGGATTTTGTCTGCCATACGCTCTCCTTATTAATTACAAGACCGTGTGTACAACTGCCTGGCCAAGGCGCGAACCAGACCTTCTTGTGAGATGCCAAGACTGGCGGCCGGGTTTCAATGTCGCAGGCTGTCGGCCGCTTTGTCCCCCTGAGTATCCCATCAATGCCGTGCAGGTTCAAGGGGCACTCGGACTGTAATAGAGACGACCTACAACAATGTCGCGCCTGGCGGCCGCGGGTCGGACATCTAATGTTTTTACCGTATTGCCTTAAACACAAATTGACGCTAGGGTATGCTTCTGCGTTTCGATGCTTGCTTCCGGGCGGATCTCCCGCGGCTGGCGCAAGGTGAGTTCCGCTTGGCGATGGATGCTGGTCAGCAAAGCTGAGCCTGGCGGAGGAAGCATGAAATCACATTCCATCCTTAGGTGGCTTTCCCACTTCCACCCTCGCTACCGCACCGCGACCATGCTGGCCGCGCTCTTCGCGGCGACTTGGATCAGCCCTGCCTTCTGCGGCGAGATCTCCGATGTGGCCAGCCACGGAGGTACACCGTGAGTTTCTGGAAGAGACTATTCGGTGATCAGGGAACAATTTCCGATGCGGCCCGGGGCAAGAGCCCGGGAAGCGGGAGGGAGCTTGACCGTTGCGATAGGACCGAGGTTGAGTCAAAGGACGGCCGCGGCGCGCCGCCCTTGCAGCGGGCGGCGCCCGCAGGGCGCGAGGAGGCGGCCAAAACTCTGGCGGCCAGCGGGGCTGGCATCGATACCAACATCTCCGATAGCAAGCATGATGTCCAAACACCTGCGGCGCGAGATGAGCCGGAACCTCTGGCGCTCGCCGGCTCGCTTTGGTACTACCAGGAAGCCGACATCCCAAGTCGAAACCGCTACTATATCTTCGAGCCGGATGGCACTCTGTCTGATCCGGAAGAGAAAGCCAAATCTCCGCAACTTCCTCTCAAAGCGCATTGGAGCAGAGACGGCGAGGCGATCTATATCGAGTTCCTGAACGTTTACGCCGGTACGGGCCCGCCAGCGACCAGGCTGTGGGGACGAATCAGTGGTTGCCGGATGGAGGGAACAGGCGACGACCTCCACGGCAATCGCTGGAAGTGGTTCGCGGAAAGGAAAGACGCATCGGAGCGTTTGCAGTTGGAGGCGGGCGCGCAGGCCGAAGCGAGACTCCAGCGAGCACCCTCGGCAGAGCGTTGCGGGCCCCCGCCGAGTTTCTCCGCCACATCTGACGTAGAGAATCTCGTCAGAGAAGCCCTGGATGGGGGCGTGGACGCAAGCGCCGGGGCCCTGGCGCGGTTGCGTGAACACCCGCAGCGGCAGGAAGCCGTGCCTGTGGTCATGGGAAGGTATCGGGCCGACCTGCTCCCCGCAGCCGCCAATCGTTCCCGCAAACTCGGCTTCGACGCGAGTTGTTCCTTATATAGAGTGTGCAAAGTGCTGAAGGCTGTCGGTACAGAGAGCGCCGTCCTGGCGCTTATCGAGATACTGCGAAGTGTCAAGCCCACCCCGATTAGTTCGTATGGCTATCCCAGCAGAGACAAAGGCGATGACGGGACAGTCGCTTATGCGGTTTCCTCCATTCCTAACGGGCTAACCATCGCCAAGTCGGTGTGTAATGCAGATGAATTTGAACCCATTCTCGTTTTGGCATCCGACTGCGCGGGGGGCCCCGACTCTGCCGATCTGATACGGGCGCTCGAGGAGTATGGCACGCCCCACGCCATCGTGTGGCTCGTCGAATGTTTGCGCGCGCGTGGTTTGGCGGCCGACAAACTGGAGCTGGCGAAGGCTGCTCTTGTGCGGTTGGGGGCGAAGGCGCATCCCAAGCTGCTTCTTGAAATCGGGCGGACAGCCTGTGCTCGACCGGAAGATCAAATTCGGTTCTGGACGGGAATCCTTGATGTGCTTAAGGAATCTGGTGATGCCGCGTGCATTCCGCCCATCCAGGAATTGATAAAGAACTCGCCACCCATGGCCTCGCTTGCCCAAGAAGCGATCGAGAAGATACGGGGGCGCGCCCGACCAGCAACCAACACCGAAGCTACCGGAACAAAGTCAACCCCACCGTCCGCCCCTCCTAACCCGCAGCCTCCTTCCATCCAGCCAATGCCCGCCAACCCGCCGGCGGCGAAGCGTCCCGAGGCGCAGTTGTCAGAGGAAGCACCCAAGCGAGGTGGCGTGGCAAAGGCGAAAGAGTCCTCTTTCTTGGAAATCAAGTTTCGCAACGCGGCTTACGACGGTGACCTGGAACTAGCCAAAGCACTGCTCAAAGACCATCCCGGTCTGGTTTTCAGCAGAGACGACGACGGCGAAACGCCTTTGCACTATGCCGCGAAGAAGGCCCACAAGGAAGTGGTTGAACTCCTGCTGGCCAACAACGCCGAGGTCAATGCCAAGTCCAACTCCGGCAAAACACCGTTGCGCTGCGCGGCGGATAAGGGCCACGAAAATGTGGTGAAATTCTTGCGCCAGCACGGCGGCCAGGAATGAACCTGTGCCGAAAACAACCAATGTGTTTAGCCACAGTTCATCGGAGCGATCATGAGTAAAGCGGACTCCTCGTTCAGCCGGCTCTGCCATCCCCCAATTACCCGCCGCGCCACTGGAGTGCTGGCGGTCGTAGTGGTGCTTCTGATGGGAGCAGGGCTGCGCGGAAGGGCACTCCGAACCAAGCCGGTCAGGGTGTAATCGTGTGCGCGGCACACAGTTTCGGCAGCCGTAAAGACGGTTGCGTGAGCCCGCAGTTTTGCTCAAGGTAGCGGGCGAAAAATGGCTTTTGGAAAAATCGGGGGCTCGGAGGGACCTTGAATACATTACCGAATGCGCGTGCGAAGGGCGCTGTGGTGCTGCTCGGGTGGGTTTTCGTTGTCGTCGGAATCATGCTGGTTGCTACGGTGCACGGGATCCCGCCCAAGGTCATCGGGGCTTGTCTCTTGATAGGCGGACTGCGGTCGATTGCCCGAGCCGGGCGAAGGCTGGAATCGGCCCGTTCTGCCGGGGGAGGCCGGCCTCAGGACGAGCGCCTGCCGCAGGCTACACCCGCGGCCAGCGAAAGCGGCGAGCGGCGTGAACAGGACTAATTCTATTACCAGGGTCATTGGGTGCCGCGGCTTTGGCTGGATGCACAAGGGATTCCGCATTCCGAGAAAGGCAGATCGAAAGAGGAGTTGTTAAGATCAGGAGACATCGCACGCGACGAGGACGTGCTCGACGCGGCGGAACGTGGTGATGCGGCGGCGGTGCAGGCGCTGCTCGACCGCGGCGCTGATGCTAACACCAAGGGGGCGCTGATTCTGGCCTCCCAAAATGGGCACCGAGCCGTGGTGGAACAAGTGCTCGCCAAGGGGGCTGACGTCAACGCCAGGGCGAGCAGCGATGGCACTACCGCGTTGATGATGGCCGCCTTCCAGAGCCACTGCGAAGTGGTGCAAGATCTGATCGCCAAAGGTGCTGAAGTCAACGCTCGGGCCAACAATGGCGCGGCCGCGCTCGCCGCAGCGCGCGACGCCACGGTCCGAGCCATATTGGTACGGGCAGGAGCTAGATCGTAGATTGCCTTGTGCTTAGCTGCGGATCCATAGAGGGAAGGTGGAATTCTGGGGGAGCGGCGAGGCCTCTGAACTGCGTAGTTGACACTTATGCGGCGTGATCCGTGGGTCCTCCCCTTTTTCAAACGACGGGCACCAGGCCAGCCACAGGCGGTACCCGATGCTGTGTCGGCGCGCGTTCAGCATTGAAGACTCACTCCCTTCGGATCGGGTCGTGGGTGGCTACGAGAAGATTATCAATGCGTTATTGAGTTGAAGATAAATATGCAGACCGTATTGAGCCCGCTGCCGCCTTCGAACTCATGGCACATGCTCGGCAACGAGCGGCAACGCAGGTCCTTGCTTTTGACTCTCAGGACCTCTGCGCCTCCGCAGTGGGAAGTGTCTTGAGGTCTGTTTGGCGCTGCGGACATCCGTACTGCCTCGATACGCAGGCCAAGGGCCAACCGTGTTCCACGTGGAACATCCACGGCACCGGCCCCCTGTGAACCACCCGAATGTTCCACGTGGAACATGGATCCGACGTGCCAACCGGGTGGCTGGACGGCCCGCTCGCGTTCCCACTTGAACTGTTCCCTACATTTCATGCGCGCCAAGCTTGTCCCGAAAGTCCACACTTGCACAAATCCCGTTGCTCTGCTAGATTCAGCTCAAATTTGGAATACTGGAACTGAACTTGGGCAAAGTCATTGCGATTGCAAATCAGAAAGGTGGAGTTGGAAAGACCACAACAGCCATCAATCTGGGCGCGGCTCTGGCGAAAGCAGAAATGTGGACCCTGGTCATCGACTGCGATCCCCAGGCGAACACTACTGCGGGCCTGGGCTTTCCACGCGACCCCACCCGTCGCTCGATCTACCACGGCTTAATGCACGACGTGCCCCTCAAGAACCTCGTCATGCCTTGCGCGGTCGAGGGGCTGCACTTGATTCCCTCGGAAAAGAACTTGGTGGGCGCCCCGGTCGAGATGGTGGACCAGCCCGAACGCGAGCGTCTGCTCAGCAAGCGGATGGATGGTTTCCGGGAACAGTTCAACTACATCCTGCTCGATTGTCCCCCGGCGCTTGATCTGCTGACCCTCAACGCCCTGGTGGCGGCGGATTCGGTGATTGTTCCCGTGCAGTGCGAGTATTTCGCGCTGGAGGGAGTCTCCGAGTTGTTCGATACGCTCATCCGGATTCGCAGGACGCTCAATCCGCATTTGGCCGTGGAGGGAATTCTCCTCACGATGTACGACGAGCGCAACAACCTCTCGCACCAGGTCCGTGACGATCTTCAGGATTTCTTCGGCGAGCAGGTCTTCAAAACCTTGATTCCCCGCAACGTCCGGCTGGCTGAGGCACCCAGCTTCGGTCAACCTATCTTTCTTTACGACCCGGATTGCAAAGGGGCGGCCAGCTATCTTGAGCTGGCACAGGAGGTCATCACTCATGACCAGAAAGGCATTAGGCCGGGGGCTTGACGCGCTCCTCGGCAGCACCAGCACCAGTGTCCAGGTGCCACCAGCGGGCCTTGAACAGGTGCCGATCGACCAGATCGACGCCAACCCCTTGCAGCCCCGGCGTACTTTTCAGAAGGAAAAGCTCGACGAACTGGCCGCCTCGATCCAGTCCTCCGGCGTCGTGCAGCCCGTACTGCTCCGGCGTGCTGAAGGGCGCTACCAACTGGTTGCCGGAGAGCGCCGCTGGCGTGCGGCGCGCGCCGCTGGCCTCACGGTGATCCCCGCCGTCGTGCGCGACATCGCGGACCGAGAAGCGCTGGAGCTGGCACTCACTGAGAATCTCCTGCGCGAAGACTTAAACCCCCTCGAAGCCGCCCGCGGCTATCAGGCGCTACACGACGATTATGGACTGAGCCACGAGGAAATTGCCACGCAGCTTGGCCTCGACCGCTCGACCGTCACCAATACGCTCAGACTCCTGCGCCTGGCCCAAGAAGTGCAAGAACTTGTCGAGCAAGGGGAACTTTCCTCGGGGCACGCCCGCGCCCTGGCGGGACTCGAATCCCCCAAGGTGCAGCTAGAACTGGCCGTCCTGACGATGAAGAACGGCTGGTCGGTACGCGAGCTTGAGAAGCGCGTCGCCGAAGCCACGCGTGGCCCGGAGAAGGGGAAAACCGAGGCTCCCAAGGCCCCGCAGGACCCGAACGTCCGCGCCGCCGTGCTCGAAATGGAGCGCGCCCTCGGCACACGCGTCAAGATCCAAGGGGACGAAAAGCGTGGGAAGATTGAAATTAGTTACTTCTCGGCTGAGGACCTGAATCGCCTCTACGAATGGATCGTCCGGCACTAGAGAGGCCCAGCTTGAAAGAGTGCAGAAGGAGGGGAAGATGGCATTCGGCATCGGCAAACGCGGATCCCGTCGCCGCGAGCTTTCTGATCTGCCCGACGACTGGGTCGGCTGGCTTGAGCCCGGAGTGGAGATGGATGGACGGATGCAAGTCGGCGCGGGGCTCTTTCGCTTGAACGCTCACTTCAAGGGCGAAATCCTGGCGGAGGGCGCCGTGGTGATTCACGACCAAGGCGAGCTCGAGGGCGAAATCCGCGCACGCGTCGTCAGCATCACAGGGAAAGTCAAAGGGACCGTCCGCGCCATCGAGCGCATGGAAATCAAGGAGAACGGTATCGTCTTGGGTGACATCTACACTCCCTGCCTGCTGGTCGACCCCGGAGGGTTCTTCGACGGCCAGTGCCACATGCCCATGCCGGAGGCCATCCCTGCAACGGCTGACACAGTGGATACGCAGGAACAACTCTAGCGCGCCACAGCCTGCGCCACGCCAAACGCTACTCATCTAGCCTACGCCGGCGAGCCACCAAACTCACACGATCGGGACCACGCGAACGCATCGCTGTGTGTCACTGCCGCCCCCAAATCGCATCCGTCGCGATACTAACCCGACCCTTTACCTGCCATACCTCGTCAGACGCCCTCTCCCTGGCGGGAGTCTGTGTTGCAACGGCAAATTGTAGCGGCGGTCTGTGACCGCCGTCGTTGAGAATCAACGATTTCGGCGCTCTTAGAGCGCCGCTACAGTGTGCGCCGTCCGGTTGCCGCACGGCCTCTGGCGGGAGAGGGTTGGGCACACATCGGTCTGCCCTACGGTGCCCGCGGCTCTTAGGTTACTCATATTACAATATCGTCCAGTATACCTGCCTTAATTCACGCTCGCTTCCGCAACGCAGCCGCATGACTGCGCCGGATAGTGGGGCGGTCCACCACGCTGAAACCCGCCTGGACAGCCGCTTGCACCTCTACTTCAAAACCGGCGGGCTTGACGTGTCCGGCGGGTTCGACAAACAGCAAGGCAGCGCCGCCCCTAGAGGCCCCAGCAACTTCTGCAAAGAACGACTCCGGACTCGGCAGCTCGTGGACCAGCGCGAAGGCGAGCGTGAAGTCCACAGCCCCAGCGAGGTCGGTCAAATTCATGTTGGTTGGCCCCACGACGCGAGCCTCCACGCGCGCGAGAAGCCCCGCTCGCGCAGCGCGCCGCTTGAGGCTTGCGATCATCCTGGGCTGCACATCCACCGCCACCACTCGCCCCGAGGGTCCGACGCGCCGCGCGAGTTCGAGCGTGAAGAAGCCCATCCCCGGCCCGGGTTCCAGCACCGTCATCCCTTCCTGGACATACGGAGCGACAACCTCCGCCGGGTCCTGCATCCACCGCCGGATGGGACTAGCCAGAAGATACCCTAACCACCAAGGACAGACTCGCTGAGCCATAGGATCCCTCGCTACGAATTTCGTCTACCGCCGACGAACTCACGCATTTCAAGTTGGAAGAACTGGCTGGCTTCGCGCCAGTTTGCGAGCCCGCGCCAAACCATAGACCACAGAGAGGACCGCAAGCGACGGGATGCGCCACCGCCATCTCCGCCAGCGCCCAGGCAACGACCATGGCCACGAATGCTCCAAGGGCAAAAGCCAAGACGACGGCCGGCCCGGCCAGATGGACCGCCACTCCCGAGCCCCAGAAGAAGCCCGTGCCGATGGCCCCGCCCAGACCGATCATGGTCACTTGGCGGGCACTCAGCCGCCGCTCCAGCGTGTCCTCGCGCGCCGCGATGGAATGGAGCGAATCAGGGCTCGACTGCGCCGGTGGTGTGGTCAGCATGTCGGATAAGATGTGCTCATCCTAACGACAGGAACGATGCGCGTCAATCTGATCCTGTTCGGTGGCTGCCCCCTCGTTTTCCCTCACTTGAAAAAGCCTGGCAGGTAGTAGAAAGTGATTATTGGGAAAACGCGCCCGGCGTATGAAACTATATATTCTTTCCGTCGAGCGTCCGGGCAGGGTCACAAAACAGGGCTAACCAAGGAAATGGCACAACCACAGCCACGCACTGCGCGCGGAGCCAAGTGGCTTCTCATTCTCAGTCTCGGCCTCGTGCTGAACAGCGCGTACATCGCCGCCTTCGCTGATCCCACCGTCTTCTATGTGGCCAACGCTCTACTTCATCCTCTGCTGGGCGTGCTGGCCGGCGTCTGCCTGCTGGTCTTCGTCCGGCGTCACCGCGACTGGTTCCGCGGAGTAGCCGCCGCGTTCACGGGTTTGTTTCTCGTGCTTGCGGCAGCCTTGGGGATTTATCTGCTCTTCGTTGGCATGACGCGCCCCCACAGCCTGGCGCTTTACGCTCACGTGGGAACGGCCGTGGCGGGCTTGGCGCTGCTGCTGGTGGTTCTGGGCGTGCGTGCGCGGAAAGCGAATGCTGCCCCTGCCGTGCGCCAAGGCTGGCGCTGGAGCGCGGGTGTCATGGTGGCGGCGCTTGTCCTTAACGCGGCTGCGGCGCTTTACTCACACCTGGTTCCTAACCCGCGCTATCTCATTCGCAATCCCGCCTCGCCGCCCCTCACGATGAATCAGGAAGGTGCGGGAGCAGGCAGTCTGGTCTTCCCCAGCTCCGCCCGCACGACGGACGGCCGGCCCATCCGCGCCGACTTCTTCCTGCGCTCGGAATCCTGCAAGCCCTGCCATACGGATATCTACAACCAGTGGCAAAGCTCGATGCACCACATGGCCTCGTTCAACAACCAGTGGTATCGCAAGGCCATTGAGTACATGCAGGACACAGTTGGCGTCAAACCCTCGCTCTGGTGCGGCGGCTGTCACGATCACGCCCTGGTCTTCTCCGGGATGATGCAGAGCCATCCGATCCGCGAGATCGAACACACGCCCGAGGGGCAGGCGGGCCTCGGCTGCATGTCGTGCCATTCGATCGTCCATGTCCAGGGCACCATGGGCCAGGGCGGCTTTGTGATGGAATACCCGCCGCTCGATCGGCTCGCGTCGAGTTCGAACCCGATGCTTCAGGCGCTCGCGAACTTTGCCATCAAACTTGACCCCAAGCCCCACCGCCAGGTGTTCCTGAAGCCCTTCCACAAGGACCCTGCCGAGGTGCCGGGATTCTGCTCGGCCTGCCACAAGGTTCACCTGGATGTTCCCGTCAATAACTACCGCTGGATCCGGGGATTCAACGACTACGATAACTGGCAGGCAAGCGGCGTCTCGGGGCAAGGCGCGCGGTCTTTCTACTACCCGCCCAAGCCGTCCGAGTGCGCGGATTGCCATATGCCGCTCGTGGCGTCCAGAGACTTCGGCAACATCAATGGCTTCGTTCATTCGCACCGCTTTGCCGCCGCCAACACCGCCGTGCCCACTTCCCATGGAGACCGGGAGCAGGTGGCGGCGGTCGAGGACTTTCTGAAAGGCGCGCTGAGTGTCGATATCTTCGCGCTCGCGGAGGAGCCTGCCGAGAATGCTCCCGGGGTTGGCCCCGCCGGCGCGCGGCCCGAATCGCCGCAGCTTTCGAGCACGTTTGCGGTAGGCGAGGAATCCTCCGCGGGACTTGGCGGCGCGGGGGCGGCGGCGTTGCCGCTGGCGCGCCTTATGGCGCCGCTCGGGCGCGTTCCGGCCGGCGTGCGGCGCGGCGATACGGTTCGCGTCGAAGTGGTGGTGCGCACGCGCAAGCTGGGGCACTTCTTCCCCGGCGGCACCGTGGATGCCTTTGATTGCTGGGTGGAGCTTCAGGCACGCGACAACCATGGCCACGTCATCTTCTGGAGCGGCGAGGCTGCGGACCAGGGGCGCGGGCCGGTTGATCCCGGTGCGCACTTCTACCGCTCCCTGCAACTCGACGCGCACGGCAATCCCATCAACAAGCGCAATGCCTGGTCGACGCGCGCCACGATGTATGCCCACCTGATTCCTCCTGGCGCCGCCGACACGGTTCACTACCGCTTGAAGATTCCTCCGGACGCGGGCGACACGATCACTCTGACCGCCAAGCTGAACTATCGGAAGTTTTCCTGGTGGAACACGCAATGGGCGTTTGCCGGCGTGCGCGATCCCTCGGAGCCTCACCCCGACGTTGCGAAGGACCATGACGACGGGCGGTGGCTCTTTCAAGGCAGCTTGGCCGACGTTTCCGCCCGGCCGCGCGCGATTCCGGACGTTCCCACCGTGGTCATTGGTGAGAACACCGTGACGATTCCGGTGGAAGCGCGGACCGCCCTGGCCTTTGCCGAGAATCTGGCACTCGATCCGCACGACCGCGAGCGGTGGAATGACTACGGAATCGGCCTGCTGCTGCAAGGCGATTTGAAGGGTGCCGAACGCGCCTTCTTGACGGTTACGAAGCTCGACCCGGGCTATGCCGATGGCTGGGTCAACGTGGCACGCGCCCGCGTGCAGGAAGGAAACACCGAGGCCGCCGTGCCGATGTTGCAGCGCGCCCTGGCGCTCAACCCGCGCCTAGCGAGCGCTCACTACTTCTTGGGCTTGGCCCTTAAGGCGGACGGCAAGTATCCCGAAGCGCTGGCGGAGTTCTCGCGCGCCGCGGACTTTTATCCTCGTGACCGCGTCGTGCGCAACCAGATGGGGCGCATGTTGTTTCTCCAGCGCAAATACCGGGAGGCCGTCGCGGAACTCGAAAAATCACTGGCCGTCGACCCCGAGGACCTGGAGGCACACTACAACCTGATGCTCTGCTACCGCGGCCTGAATAACGACGCGCTGGCCGACCGCGAAGAGAAGCTTTACTTGCGCTTCAAGGCCGACGAAGCTTCGCGCGCCATCACCGGTCCGTTCAAGCTGGCGCACCCCGATGACAACAACGAAGCACAGCCCGTGCACGAACACGTCTCCGTGACGCTGGGCAAGGCAGTAGGCAGTAAGCAGTACGCAGAAGGCAGAAAGCAGAAGGCGGCCGGCAGTGGGCAGTAGGTTTGTGTGATTTCCCTGCGTGGAGATTGCAGCGTAGGGGCGCACGGCCGTGCGCCCTTGCAGTGCTGAACCCGAATCTATGTACATCCAGCGACGGTTCTCAAAAGTTCTGGTACGGCATGTCCGTGGGCTCAGTGGCTTGTTGCTTGCCGCCTGCTGCGTTCTGCCCACTGCCTACTGCCTGCTCTCTTCTGCGCCTGCCTCCGCGCGGGCTGCTGAAACAACAGTGCACTTCGTCGACGTCACTCACCAGGCGGGCATCAACTTCATCCACCACACCGGTGCTTTCGGCAAGAAATATCTGCCGGAAACGATGGGCGCGGGCTGCGCGTTCCTCGACTACGACAACGACGGCAACCCCGACATCCTGTTGATCGACGGCGCCGACTTCCCCGGCCACAAGTCGCGCCGGACAAGCCTGAAGCTCTATCGCAACAACGGCAACGGCACGTTTACGGATGTGACAGCAAAGGCCGGGCTCGACGCCGAAATCTACGGCATGGGCGTGGCGGTGGGAGACTACGATAACGACGGCTGGGACGATATTTACGTTACAGGCCTCGGCGAGGCGCGCCTCTTCCACAATGAACACGGCCGCTTTCGCGATGTGACGGCTGCGGCCGGCGTGAACAATCCAGGCTTTGGCGCCAGCGCCGCCTGGGTGGACTACGACCGCGACGGCAAGCTCGACCTGTTTGTGACCAATTATGTGAAGTGGTCCGAGAAAGGCGATCTCTACTGCACGCTCGACGGCACTCACAAGTCTTACTGCACGCCCGAGGCGTATCCTGGAGATACCTGTCGCTTGTTTCACAACCTCGGCAACGGCCGCTTCGAGGACGTGACGCGGAAGGCCGGCGTTTACGACCCCACCAGCAAATCGCTCGGCGTAGCCGTGATCGATTACGACCGCGACGGCTGGCCGGACCTCGCCGTCTCGAACGATACGGAGCGCAACAAGCTCTATCACAACAACCACAACGGCACTTTCACGGAGCAGGCCGTGCAGGCGGGCATCGCTTTCAGTGAAGACGGCGTGGCGCGCGGGGCGATGGGCATCGACGAGGTCGATTTCGACCACTCCGGCTACCCCAGCCTTGCCATCGGCAACTTCTCCAACCAGATGCTCGGCCTCTACCACAACGAGGGGAACCGCTTCTTCATTGACATCGCCCCCTCTTCGAGTGTGGGCCGATCGAGCCTGCTCTCACTTTCTTTCGGCATCTTCTTCTTTGATTACGACCTCGACGGGCGCGAGGACCTGTTCGTGGCCAACGGGCATATTGAGCCCGACATCAACCGCATTCAGCCGCAGGTGGCCTACGCGCAGCTTCCCTTGCTGTTTCACAACGAAGGCAATGAGAGATTCCAAGAAGCTGGTAAATCCCTGGGCTTCACGCGGAAGTACGTAGCGCGCGGCGCCGCCGAGGCGGATATCGATAACGACGGCGCGCCCGATATCCTGGTGACCACAAACGGCGGCCCGGCCTACCTCTACCGCAACGTGGGCGGCAGCCGGAACAACGCGATCCGCATCAAGACCCTCGGCACGCGCTCAAACCGAGACGGCATCGGCGCCGAGGTGCGCGTCCGCTCGGCTGGCGGCGAACAGTGGCAGACGGTCCATTCCGGCTCCAGCTACTGCTCGCAGAGCGAATTGACCCTGATCTTTGGCCTCGGTCAGGACGGCGAAGCACAATCAGTCGAGATCGCCTGGCCCAGCGGCCAGCACGATACCCTCAAGAACCTCAAAGCCAACAATACCTATACCATTGAAGAAGGCGGCAAGGTCATCGTCACGAGGCCGTTCAGGCGGTAAGAGCGATACCCCTACTCCGCACAGTCAGAACCTTGGCTCTGAACCAGCTTGCTACACCATTATGATGCGTGCTTGACAGGGCTCGTGTTTCTGCCAATCTGACAATATGATCGGCAGAAGAGCAGAACTAGTAGTTTCCTCTATTGGAAGGGTAGGAAAGCGCCGCCAGGTAGTAATTCCCAAACGGTTCTGCGAAGACCTTGGCTTGCGGGAAGGCGATTTCGTTGAGGTTCAGAGGTCCAAGGGAGCAGTGGTCATCAAACCCAAGAGGCTAGTGGATCCTGATGACATTCTCACTCCCAACGGGGAGACCATTGTTCGCCGGGGGGAGGCTGAACTTCGCCGCGGCGAGCATGTGAGCCTCACGATGCTGCATCATGATCTGGAACGTTCGGCTGTCAAAAACCGCCGCAAAGCAACTTAGCAAAGCCCCCCGCAACCACCAGGATCTTCTCCTCGAGCGGCTGGACGAAATGGCAGAGGACTCCTTCCGCGGTGACGTGAAACCGTTGAAGGGTCCCGAGTGGCAGGGGCGCTACCGTAAGCGAGTGGGTCGCTGGCACATTATCTTCACCTCGGATCAAAGCGAACGCCGCATCGAAATTTCCGCTATCCTCATGAGAGCTGAAAAGACTTACCGCTAGGCCACCACCGCCGAACCGAGGTCGGCTGACGGGTTGGAAGGGCGAATCAAACCGCAGCTTCCTACAGGCAGCTATCCTCCACCAGGATGGCGTGGGTTTTGCCGGGGCCGTGGACTCCCCGGATCAGGATTTGTTCGATGTCGGCGGTGCGGCTGGTTCCGGTGACCAGGACCACGGAGCGGCCGGGCGTCTTTCGATCAGGGCTGGACGAAATGGGGAGCTTGGCGAGCAGGTCATCCAGGGAGCCGACGATCTGGCTTCTGCGGTAAAGAGCCACGTGGACGGGAGGAGCCAGCGATGCGACCATGGCGCCTTCGGAGATGCTCGTAAGCGCCAGGCTGCCGGTTTCCGCCAGGACATATTCGACCCCTGTAACTCCGACATTGGCCTGGAAGCTGGCGGCTTGAAACTCCGGCAGGGAATTTGGCGAAGCGCTGGTGTTGTCCCAGGCCGTTACCGCGATCCCGGCCGCCTGAAGGCGCTCGGCGATTCGAAGTTCCGCCAGGATGGGGCTATGAGACAGAACCATCGTCTGCGCTGCCGCGGTGGCTGCGATTTCCTTCAGGATCGTCTCCAGTTCCTGCATCGTCGTGGCGCAGTGATGGATTCCCCCTACCTTTTCCCATTCCGCCGCGAACTTGGCCGGATAGTCCTCGGGCGCGAGCGCGGGCATGATCCCCGCCGGATCGAACTCTGAAACCTGGGCGTCGGACAACTGGCTTGACTTCCCCAGGGCTTTTCGGACTTCCGCCAACATCTGTTCACGTGTGGACATAGCCGCGCCTCTCCACTCAATTATTGGGCCAAACCTTCAGATCTTCTTGGACAATATTGCCGCGCATCAGCAACTGATTGAAAAACAACAACATATCACGACTACAAAAATATTCAAAAATTCGTGCAACCTTGGTATCATCTCAAACATCCGAATCCACGGGCAGACCTTACAACTGAAGGTTCTCCCAAGAAGATTTGGGAAGGAAAAGGATAATGCGAACAGCGGTGAAGACTACAAACAAAACCTATCGGACGCTTCTGCTGAAGAAGCGCGACGAGCTTCTTGCGTCTACCCGAAGTGAGCCGGAAGCACTTTCTGCCAATGTGCAATCTCCCGATGAAGTGGAGTTTGCCGTTCGGACAGTGGAACAGGACGTAACGGTGGTCACTGCCAACCTGCGGAGCCAGATGCTCAAGGAAATCGAGCGGGCCCTTGCGCGCTGCGCCGGCGGAACCTATGGCGTGTGCGAAACGTGTGGCGAAGAGATTAACCCCAATCGCCTCAAGGCCATTCCTTGGGCACGAAACTGCGTTTCTTGCCAAGAGATGCGCTCCAGGAACTAAGGGCTTTGTTTTCAACAGCCACCAACAATTGAACTGGCGGGTCAAGAATGACCCGCCGGGGGTGGTGGTGTGTCCACGGCGGGAGAGCCACTAGACTCCCGGCCTGCCCTGGTTGGTGGATCCACTCCGGTCTGCGGCGCGCCCGCCAAGAATTGCTCGCTTCACACCCACCATAACGGCGCCGATTGCGGGTGTGTGCCTCGACCAAGGCATGCGGAGTCCACTGGCCGATTGGCGCGACGGGGGTCATTCCTCGCGTGTGACGTTGGCCGCAACTTCGAACTCTCCCGGTTTCAGGCCGGCTTGCAGGGCTGCGTCGTGGGCCAGTAGTTGAATATAGACGCTGTCCACGAGAGTTCCCAAACCCAAACCGATGGGATCCACCCGGACCACCCGGACATTGGGCATGTCCTTGGGGACCGTATCCGCGAACAAAAGCACCCGGCCACCCAGTTTCGCGATGTCTCTCGAAAGCTTCAACAGCAATTTGGCAGTCTTACCCTGCCGGGCGATCAGCATGTAACGGTGGGCTGGGCACACGATCTCGATCGGCCCGTGGCGAAATTGCGCGGCGCTGGTCGGCTCGGCGGCCAAGCGCACCACCTCTTTCAGCATCAGCGCCCCTTGGTAGGCGGTTGCCAGATCAGCTCCGCGCGACATCAGGGACACGTACGGCGGCTGGTTGAGGAAGTCCACCAGGGGTGGGATCAGCACTTCGTGCCGCTCCAGAATATCCTCCTCGGCTTGCACAGCGCGCAGCACCTCCTGCGTCAGGGTTCGCGGCTGCTTTCCCACAATGGCAAACGCGAGGTACATCAGCACGGCGACGGAGCAAGTGTAGGTCTTGGTGCTCACGGCCTCCTGCCCGCCCGCCATCATCGGCAAGAGGAATTTCCCCTGTTTCGCCAAGGGACTGGCCTCGACGTTGGTCACCGCCAACACCTTCACCTTGGAAGGCAATTGTTCCAGCAAGCGCAACACTTCCGCAGTCTCGCCCGATTGTGAAACAACCACCAGCAACGTATCAGGCCCCAGGACCTTCATGTGGTGGTGGGCGAGTTCCGCCGTTTCCCAGACGAGCGCACGCACGCCCTGCGCCGTCAGGTAGGCTTGTGCTGGGAAGGCAGCATAGAGTGACGATCCCATGCCGGTGAAAACGACGGTGGGCGGCCAATTCTCGACCAGCCCCCGCAAGGCTTTGGTCGGGATGGCTCCCGGACTCGAGTAGTATTTGCGCAGCCCCGCAAGCGCCGCAGGCTGTTGGGAGATTTCTTCCAGGAGGGTTGTCATGGAGTGTCCTGCCTGAGTGTTAGTTAGGGATTCGATGCGCCCTTTGTTCGGTTGCAAATCACGGTTCGCTTCTCTCCGCTGGCCAGAGTCGCAATTCTATCACTGACGGCCCCCTTCCGGGCAATGTCCACCCGGTTCTCCCTAGCGGCGTCGGGCTCACCCCTGGTTGCCAGCGCCGGAGCAGCCGTGGGAGCGCCTGGCAAGTATTGCGGTACGCTGCCTTCCGGCGCGCAAGTTCTACGGTTCCCCGAGTTCTTTCAGGATGTTCGTGGCCTGCTCCTTGAGTTCCGGCAGGCCGTGCTGGAGGATCTCCCAGATCTGGACCAGGTTGATTCCCAGATAGTCGTGCACCAGAACGTTCCGCAATCCCGCAATCTTGGCCCACGCGACTCCCGGGTGGGCAGCTTTCAGGCTGGCGGAGATACGTTGAGTCGATTCCGCCAGTGTTTGCGGATTTCGCAGAACCGCATCCTGGGTTTTGCCATCCCGAACGAACGCGTCTTTGCCGTCCGTCGTGTATTGCTGGATGCGGGTGACACACTCAATGATGTGGATAAGATAGAGCCGTTCGTCTTTCACAGTGGTACAGCCTCTTTCAACACCCGGTCACGGATGTACCAGTGCAAACCCTCCGGCTCTGCAACGTCGACCTTGCGGGCCAACAACTCCTCCAAATCCTGTCCCAGCCCGACCAGGGCAAGAATGCTTCGGCCCTCCTCAAGCTCAACCAAAAAGTCGCCATCGCTCGTGGGGCCTTCATCTCCTCGGGCTGCGGACCCGAAGATACGGACGTTGCTGGCCCCGTGGCCCGCAGCGATGCGCAGGATCTCTGCGCGCCTGGCTTGGAGCACCTCACAGGTGTTCATGGCGCAAGCTTACCACAACCTGTGTTGTCCGTGGCTGTCCGTGGGAACCGGTGTGGGCTGCTGGGAAGCGGGCGTGAGCGACCGTGTTTGGAGCATCGGAGAAATCGTGAGACTATTGCCTGAGAAAAAGAGCAGACCGCGGGTGCCATACAAAAAGAAAGGGTCCCAATGAAAAGGAACAAGGCAATCCACTACTTGATTCTAACCAGTGTCATGTATGGAGGCACAATTCCTTGGCTGATTCATCTCGCCATAAGGAGACAAATTCCGAAAGTTGTATTGATCTGCCTACCTTTTTATCTTGCCCTCTTTACTTGGTGGTTTAAGTTCTTGTGGCCGCATGTTCGGAATCGGCAAGATTCAAACTGAGATACTATCGGCTGCCGCTACGTAGCCCACGCCTTAGCCCGTTCCACGGCACGCTGCCAACCGGCGTAGAGGTCCTCGCGGCGGGCGATATCCATGCCGGGCTCGAAGCGGCGGTCGAGCTGCGATTGCGAGGCGAGTTCCTGCTCGTTGTGCCAGAACCCCGTCGCGAGTCCCGCGAGGTACGCGGCCCCCAACGCCGTCGCCTCCGTCGTGGCCGGGCGCTCCACGGGAATGCCCAGGATGTCGGCCTGAAACTGGCAGAGGAAATTGTTGCGGGCAGCGCCACCATCGACGCGCAGAACCTCCGGGCGCAGGCCGGAATCGCGGGCCATGGCTTCGACCACCTCGCGTGTCTGATAGGCGATGGACTCAAGCGCTGCACGCACGAGGTGCTGGCGGTTCGTGCCCCGCGTAATGCCGGTAATCGTGCCGCGCGCGTAGGCGTCCCAGTGGGGAGCGCCCAAGCCCACGAAAGCGGGAACAAAGTAGACGCCGTGGGTGTCGGGCACAGCCTGCGCCATCGCTTCACTTTCCGCCGCATCCTGGATCAGCTTCATCTCATCGCGCAGCCATTGGATAGCGGCTCCGGCAATGAACACGCTGCCTTCGAGTGCGTAAACCGTTTTCCCCTGCCGGCCCCAGCCGACCGTTGCCACCAGGCCCGACCGCGAGCGGGGAATCTCCTCGCCGGTGTTCATCAGCAGGAAGCAGCCGGTGCCGTACGTGTTCTTCACCATGCCGCGCTGGAAACATTGTTGCCCGTAGAGCGAGGCTTGCTGGTCGCCCGCAACTCCCGCGATAGGCACAGGGCCGCCCAGCGCTGTGGCTTCACCGAGGATGCCGCTTGAAGGTACGACCTCGGGCAGCAGTGTGGCCGGAATGGCGAAGTAATTCAGGATCTCCTGGTCCCAATTGAGCGTGCGCAGGTTAAAGAGCAGCGTGCGTGAGGCGTTCGAAACGTCCGTGCAGTGTACGCGGCCGCGCGTCAGCCGCCAGATCAGCCACGTGTCGATGGTGCCGCAGGCCAGTTCGCCGCGCTCGGCGCGCGCCCGTGCGCCGGGCAGGTTTTCGAGCAGCCACGCGATCTTGGTCCCGGAAAAGTAGGCGTCCGTCACGAGGCCCGTCTTCTCGCGCAACACCTGGTCGAATCCCTCGGCGCGAATGCGGTCACAGAGCGGCGCCGTGCGGCGGCACTGCCACACAATGGCGTGACTCAGCGGCTCGCCGGTGGTGCGATCCCAAAGCAGCACGGTCTCGCGCTGGTTGGTGATTCCGAGCGCCGCCACATCCTGCGGGCTCACTTGCGCGTCCATCAGAACCTTCTCGGCCACGGCGAGTTGCGACTGCCAGATTTCCATCGCGTCGTGCTCCACCCAGCCCGGCTGCGGATAGTACTGTTTGAACTCCCGGCTGGCAGAAGCGCGCGTGCGGCCTTCCCGGTCAAAGAGGATGGCCCGCGAACTCGTTGTGCCTTGATCCAGCGCCAACACGTATTTGGACATGTACGGTCCCCCACCGCTGCGCGACGGTAGCCTTGAGTAACCGAGAAGGCCGCCATTCTGCGTTGTGCACGCCCTTTATATCACAGGCGTGAACGTGGGTTGCGGGGACCGCAGACCTCTGGTCCGCCGGCAAAGGCTGTGGGGGTCGGCTTGCCGTCCCCGGTGGCCGTTCCCAAAGGCGGGCAGGGCAAGCCCTGCCCCTACGGTGCACGTGGCTGGGGCGTCCGCCCCTGGTGCAAAGCGGGCGGGGCCGGTGGTTTTCGGCCACCGTAACAGACACACCTCCTGCGCAACCCGTTGAATATCCATAGTGTTACGCGTGGCAAGGGAAATGCCCTAAAGATGCCGTGTCCCTTAGGGACCGAGCGGAGGTAGCCCGTGGGTGTTCACGTTGAGGTCTTAGCGCCGCGTTTCAATGGCCGCTTCAGTCGGTCGCAATGCCTCGCTTTCTGCGGGGGAAAGGCAGTTCAGGGCGACGTCCTGCCCAAGCTGGAACCACAAGACGCTCTAGAGGCCGGCCAGATTCGGCGCGTTCAACAAGGAGACGTCGAGGCCTTCAGCGCACTGGTGGAGAGATACCAGAGACGCGTCTTCTCCGTGGTGTATCGCCTGGTGCGGCGCAAGGAAGACGCAGAGGATTTGGTGCAGGAGGTCTTCTTCAAGGCGTTCCGGGCCATTCGCAGCTACCACTTTCAGTCCTCCTTGGGCACGTGGCTCGCGCGCATTGCCGTTAATCACTGTTACGACTACCTGCGCAAGTTGCGCAAGACGCCCATCACCTACTTCGCGGACTTTCCGCAAGACACAGCGATCGAGATTGAAAGCCGGCCAAGCGCCGCGAATGGCGCGGCGGAAGATCAGGGACACGATTTGATCTTGCGTGATTGGGTCGGCAAGCTTCTGGATCGTGCACCCGTGGATGACCGTGTGGTCCTGACGCTCAAGGAGATGGAGGACTACTCGGTCGAGGAAATAGGAGAAATCTTGAAGCTGAACAGAAACACTGTGAAGGTTCGCCTGCATCGGGCCCGGAAAAGGATGCTCCGAGACGCCGGGAGATGGCGGCAGGAGGGATGAACCATGAAAACTGCAAAGCGATTGCTCTTCGTCGGTGTTCTTGCTTTGGTGCTCATGCCTGTGGGAGCCAACGCGGCGGAGGTCTTCGTGCGCTTTGGTCCGCCTCCGCCTCCGCGTGAGGTTGTGATGGTACGGCCGGGCCCGAGACATGTGTGGGTCCCGGGTTACTATCGCTGGGCTGGGGGACATTACATGTGGGCAAGGGGATACTGGACCGTGCCGCCACACCCACGCGCTGTTTGGATGCCGGGATACTGGGCGCCGCGCCACGGTGGATACGTTTGGGTACACGGCTATTGGCGTTAACTGCGGAGGCGAAAGGTGAGGGGGCGGGCCTGCGTCGAGATTTGTGGTAGCACGCGCGTCGTTTTCACCGCAGGCCCTCCGTTTTAATCTCTGCGGGACAGCCACCGGTCAGAATGATGCCGTTACGGCTGAGTGGAATGGGTAGGGGTTCTTCCCACCGAAGGCTTGTCGGGAGGCTCGTGACGGCGGCGACTTGTTCCCGTGTCAGCCACAGAAAAAGGCGGCCGCCGGGTTTTAGGCACCCCGCGGCCTGCGGCACCAGGCGTTCGAGCTTTCCTACCGCTCGCGAAGTGGCGGACTCGAACTTCTCGGGGCAGTTCCGTGCGAACTCTTCGAGGCGTTCGGGCCGCACTTCGACGCCGCCAAACCCGCAGACGCGCGCCGCTTCCTTCAGGAACGCACGCTTCTTCGTGACCGGTTCCAGCAGCGTAACGGCGAGATCAGGGAACACAATCTTCAACGCCAAACCCGGGAAGCCGGCCCCGCTGCCAATATCGACCAGCCTGCCGCGCAGCTCGGTGTAGGCGGCGAGAAAGAGGCTCTCACCGAAGTGCCGCGTCACGGAGGTCTCCGCGTCGCGAATCGCCGTCAGGTTGATCTTCTGATTCCACCGCAAAAGCAGATCGAGATAGGCGCGCACTTGGTCAACCTGGCCCGAGGAAAGATCCAGGCGGAAAGGTTTCAGTAGTTCACGCACACGCGTTTCAGTGGGCACGGTGAACAGGATTGTAGGGGCTTGCTGCGGTTAGCGCAAGCCGAGGGTGAGCCGAGGGTGAGTGGGCAGCGTCTCAGTTTGTAGTGGTAGGAGCGAGTTCACCTAGTCAAATGGCGGCGTAAAGCCGCCTCTACACCAACTGAGATACTGGTCAGCAAACAGTCTTGCGCTTTTCCGCAACTTAGGTTTTCATAGCGGGCATGAACAACCCAATTCCGCAAGCACTGCTTCTCACCATTTTGATCTCGGGCGCCGGGCTCGCTGCGATGCCGCGCGCCGGAAAGGCCGCCAGCATGGCCAACTACTTTGTTTACGTCGGCACGTACACTGGGCCGAAAAGCCAGGGGATCTACGTCTACAAATTTGAAACTGCCACCGGAAAGCTGACCTCGCTCGGACTCGCGGCGGAATCGGTGAACCCTTCATTCCTCGTGATTCATCCCAACGAGCGGTTCGTCTACGCCGTGAACGAGACTTCAGAATTCCAAGGGCACAAGGGCGGCGGCGTCAGCGCGTTCTCAATGAACGCGAAGACGGGGAAGCTGACGTTCCTTAACAGCCTGCCTTCGGGCGGTGTCGATCCCTGCTACGTCGCGCTCGACCACACGGGCAAGTACGCAATGATCGCCAACTACACCAGCGGCAGCGTGGCGGTGTTCCCGATCCTTCCCGATGGCCGCCTGGGGAAGGCCACGGCGTTCGTGCAGCACAAAGGGCACGGCGTGAATCCTGAACGCCAGGAAGGCCCGCACGCCCACTCGATCAACCCGTCGCCCGACAACCGGTTTGCCATCGCTGCGGATTTGGGTTTGGATAAGCTGCTGGTCTACCACTTCGACGCCGCGCACGGAACCCTAGCACCCGATAGCCCCCCCTCCGCCCAGGTGCCCGCAGGGTCAGGCCCGCGCCACTTGGCATTTCACCCCAGCGGCAGGTTCGCCTACGCGATTGAGGAAATGGGTTCCAGTGTCACCGCGTTTTCATACGATGCCGCCGGCGGCGTCCTGCATCCGCTTCAAACCCTCTCGACCCTGCCGAAGGATTACAAGGGCCGCAACGACTGTGCGGAAGTCCAGATGCACCCCAGCGGCAAGTTCCTCTACGGCTCGAATCGTGGCCACGAGAGCATCACGGTCTTCGCGATCGACCAGGAAAAAGGCACGCTGACGCCGGTCGAGGTTGTCCCCACCGAGGGCAAGGAGCCACGCAACTTCGGCATTGATCCGACCGGCACCTACCTGATCGCGGCGAATCAGAATACGAACACACTCGTGGTCTTTCGCATCAACCCGGAAACCGGCCGCCTCACCTCCACGGGCGAGAAAGTCGAGGTCCAGGCGCCTGTCTGCGTAAGGTTCGCGCCGATCCCCTAAGAGTCATCCGACCGGCAGCCGCAGAATCGTGCGTAGGCGCTCGGGCGGAACGCGCCGCGGATCGGAGAGATAGATTTCGTGGTGGGGTCCGCGGCACGCGAAGCCCTTTTCCTGCGCCAGTGCAATCATCTGTGCGATCGTCTCCCGCTCGGCAGAATACGGCCCGACGTGTAGCACTTGCGCGCACTGACCTTCTTTGATGGTCTCCAACTTGACGTCCGACGCTTCTGGCGCCTTGCCTTTTTCCTTTAGCGTTTTGATGGTTTGCTTAAGATCCTGTGCCACGATGAAGTCCGGCACGCGAATCAGCAGCTTCCAGTTCCAGGTGTCGGGGGGCTGGGCGGAGAAATCCTCATTCTCCTTTTCTCCCCACCAGAGGCCTTCCAGGTTTGTCACTTTGTAGTCCTCCCCGGCGAATTTCTTGGCCATTTTGAGAGTGTAGGCAGCGGCGTAAAGGGCTCCGATGCTTCTCTGAAACGCGTCGCCGCCCGGCGCACCGCGGCCCGTAATCGTCAGGTATTTCGCCGGCTTGGTTTGAATCAGTTCAGGTTTCTTGGGCGTAACGTATTCCGCTTTATGAAGCTTGTAGAGATCGAGCTTTTGTGCAGCAGGCATGGGGGGTTCCTTTCTGCGAGAAGTCAATGGGTGCTGCAAAGAGCCGGCTGTCGCCGCCGGGGATCGTGGAGAACCACAGAGTGGCTCCCGATCCGGCTGGTAACATAAGACTCCTCGGTGCGCAACGCAACCCTTTGGCGGGCCGGGCATTTTTGGCGGCGGTCTATGACCGCCGTCCGGCGCTCATCGAGTGCCGCTACAGCGGAGACTACCAAGCCACAAAACTGCTTGCACGCAACCTCTTTTTCCGCGAAACTATTCTGTTAAGGGCTTCTCGTTAACTTTGAGCTTTTCCTCTTCTTCTATGTGGATAGGACTCTGTGGCCTGCTCGCCGCGGGGATGTTCTTTCTACGACTGTAGCGGCGGTCTATGACCGCCGTCCGGCGCTCACAGAGCGCCGCTACAGATGACGCTGCGCGCGGACCCAAGAAAGGCACTCCGAAATGGCACGCACGGAAACAAACCCCTGGTTGCATCGATACGCGACTTTCATTGCCATCTGCACATTTCTACTGATCATCGCGGGCGCACTAGTGACCGGCAACGACGCCGGGCTCTCGGTGCCGGACTGGCCCACTTCCTTCGGGAGCTTTCGCATGCCGCGCATGGTGGGAGGCGTCAAGTTCGAACACGGGCACCGCATGATTGCGGGCGCTGTGGGGATGCTCACCATTCTCCTTGTGATTGGACTGTGGCGGAAGGACTCACGCCGCTGGGTCCGCTGGGTGGGTTTCGCCGCGGTCATGGCCATACTGGCGCAGGCGGTGCTGGGCGGAATCACCGTGCTGTTCTATCTGCCTGTCGCGATCTCAACCGCCCACGCCACCCTGGGGCAGATCTTTTTCTGCCTCACGGCCAGCCTGGCTTTCTTCACTGGCGCGGGCTGGCGTTGGGATGAGGCGAAGCAGGAAGACGCCGGGTCCCCGCCGCTCCGGCATCTGGCCGCGGCCACGACCGGCGCGGTGCTTGTGCAGTTGGTGTTGGGCGCCGTGTATCGCCACAAGGGTTTTGGGATTGCCCCGCACATCGTGGGCGCCTGCGTGGTTACGGCCCTCGCTGCGTGGCTGGTGGCAAGCGTGCTTACCCGATCCGCAGCGCCGCGGGCCGTGTTCCGTCCTGCCCTGTTGCTAGGGAGCCTCGTGATTGTGCAGGTCTTTCTCGGCGTCGAGTCGTATATCCTGAAGGTACACGCACGCAATGCTCCGCATCCGCAGCCCCCGGTTGTGGACCTCACCACGGCCCACGTCGCCGTGGGGGCGTTGGTACTGGTCACGAGCCTCTATCTCACTTATCAAACGTATCGTTTCCTCTCCCCTCGCAAAGTTGAGAGGCAAATGGTTTCCGCCCCGGAGCGTGCCACGACATGATCGCAAGTCGAAACATCTCGTCCGCCGCAGCGTACCCCGCGTGGTTGGCGCACTTGGCAGACTATTGGACACTGACGAAGCCGGAAGTGAATTCACTGGTTCTCGCGAGCACGCTCGCGGGATTCTACCTTGCTGCACGCGGTTCGCTGGATGGTTGGCTGCTGTTTCACACGTTGCTCGGGACGTTGCTCGTGGCCAGCGGCACGGGCACGCTCAACCAATACCTTGAGCGCTCGACCGACGCCCGCATGCGGCGCACAGCGAACCGCCCTTTGCCGGCGGGGCGCCTCGAACCCGCGCAAGCCTTGTGGTTTGGAATTCTCATTTCCGTCGTAGGCGGCGCGGAACTCTGGGTCGCCTCGAACCCGCTCGCAAGCATGCTAGCGCTCGGGACGCTGGCAAGTTATCTGATCCTCTACACGCCGCTCAAACGGCGGACGCCGCTCTGCACGCTGGTGGGCGCCATCCCCGGGGCGATGCCACCGCTGATCGGCTGGGCCGCGGTTCGCAACGGCTTGAGCGCGGAAGCTTGGGTGCTGGCAGGAATTCTCTTTTTGTGGCAGTTCCCTCACCTGCTGGCCATCGCCTGGATGTATCGGGAAGACTACGCGCGCGCGGGTTTGCAGATGCTGCCGCGGCACGACCCCGACGGCCGCTTGATGGTCCGGCAAATCCTGGGATGCACGCTGGCGCTCGTGCCCGTAAGCTTAGTTCCGGCCTTCACGGGCCAGGCGGGAGCGCTGTATTTGGCCGGTGCGGCAATTCTTGGCGCTGCATTCCTCTATTACGGCGCGCGCTTGGCGGCTGTCCGCACGAACCTGCTGGCCCGCCAACTGCTCATGGCTTCGATTGTTTACTTGCCGCTGGTGTTCGCATTGTTGATGTTTGACCGTGTACGGTCGTGACGCGCTGGCTCGCGCGAGAATCGGAATCGACGGCCGGAATATTGTAAGGGCGAACGGCCGTGCGCCCCTACAGACTAAAGGAACCGCAAAAACGCAGGTCACGAGTGCTCTCTTACCTTCCCACGATTGATGCCACGCTGAACGCTGCCAGCGCCTTGCTGCTGGCCTTTGGCTACTTCTTCATCCGGCGCAAGAACGTTCCCGCGCATCGCGCTTGCATGCTCTCGGCTTGCGCGACTTCGGTACTCTTCCTGATTTGCTACCTGACCTATCATGCCTTCCATGGAGTCACGCGCTTTCCGGGACACGGTATGCTTCGCAGCTTCTACCTTACGCTGCTGGGTTCGCACACGATCCTGGCAGTGGTGATCGTTCCCCTGGTGCTCACCACGCTCTATCGCGCCTGGCGGCGCCGCTTCGACCTGCACCGGCGCATCGCGCGCTGGACGCTCCCCCTCTGGTTCTACGTTTCCGTCACCGGCGTCGCGGTCTACTGGATGCTGTACCACTTGTAAACCGATTGGCGGAGAACGCGACTTTTGACTTCCCTCCCATGCAGGACTACCATACCGCCCGAAGGAGCGACGGTTCTTGATGATGGGGAAGGTGCTGGCGCATTACGAGATCGAGGAACGCCTGGGCGAGGGGGGATCGGGCGTCGTTTACCGGGCGCGCGACTTGCGCTTGGAGCGGCCGGTGGCGGTGAAGGTGCTGGCCGATCAACTCCGCAACGACGAATTTGCCTGGGCACGCCTCTTGCGCGAAGCGCGCTTAGCGTCCCAGCTCAGCCATCCCCACATTGGCGCTATCTATGATCTTGGTGAAGAAGACGGAAATGCCTTTGTCACGATGGAATACATCGAAGGCCTTCCTCTTTCAGAGGTGATCCCCGAAGGCGGGATGCCGGCGGAGCAGGTGCGGCGCTACGGCGCGGAGATTGCGAACGCGCTCGCTTACGCGCACGAGCACGGGGTCATCCACGGAGATCTTAAGGGGTCGAACATACTCATCACCTCGGAAGGCAGCACCAAGCTTGTGGACTTTGGGCTTGGAAGGCGTATCCCCCGCAACGGCATGGCGGAGATCACGAGTTCCCGCCTGCCCTTAGGGGAGGCCAGCGCCACGGCCGGCACCCTGCCTTATCTTGCCCCGGAAGTTCTGCGCGGCGACACGACCAGTATGGCCAGTGACTGCTGGGCGCTGGGTGTGTTGCTTTATCAGATGGTGACCGGCGAATTGCCCTTCCAGGGGTGGACACCATTTGAACTGAGCATGGAAATCATGGTCGGCACACCGTCCAAGCTGGGGCAGGTGCTGGAGCCGTTGCAATCGGTCGTGCGGCGCTGCCTTGAAAAGGACCCCGCAGCACGGTGCTCGGCAGCACGCGAAGTGGGGAAGGCTCTGCAAGCAGGAGCGGTGGCGGCAAAAGCTTCCGACCAGCGCGCAGCGGCGCCCACTTCCAGAGCCGGCCGGTCATCGGCGAATACTAGGTGGTCTCGCAAGCGCCGGCTTTGGCTCGTCGGGGGCGCCGTAACAGCCGTAGTGATGTTGATCCTGTGCGTGATCCTCTGGCAGCAGGGCCGTATTTTCCATCCCGCTGCTCAGCCTCGTTCGGAAGTCGGGGTTAACAAAGCTTTTGGTGCCGGGACTCCGGAAATCAAGGTTTGGGTAAATACGAAGTCCGGAACTTACCACTGTCCCGGCACGACGTGGTATGGCCACACGCGGGAAGGCACGTACATGACCCAGAAGGAAGCACAGGATAAAGGATATCGTCCGGCAGCCGACCGTGCGTGTCTATGAAGGGGACTACTCGCCTACGGCTGAATCCGTCGACGTCGCAGTCGTTGTGGCGTTGCCGCGGATAACGTGGCTCTGATCCGCGAAGTAATACATGTCGCCTGTTTGACCGAAAACCGAGGGACTGGCTTCCAAGGAATACCCATCCCACATGTGAGTGCCCGGGTCATACTCCGTCGCCGTGTAGGAGAAGCTGTAACCGCTCTTTTCTCCTCGCGCCAGAGCGTCATCGATCAACCCGGCCGCGGTCGAGGTCACCGCCTGTCCTGCCGGAGGTGGCGCCAAATACGTCAACGATGTCGAGAACCCCGTGCCGTAAGTCGTGAAGTAAGTCACGTCAGCAGTCGAGATGTTGCGCATACTCTCGATGGCCGACGCTTGGTTGGCAGCGATGCGGCTACGTAGGAAGTTAGGAATGGCGATCGCTACGACAATCAGAATAATCGCAACCACGATCAGCAGTTCAATGAGTGAAAAGCCTCGCTGCGTACCGCGCATGACCTGCACTCTCCGGTTAAAGGCAAGAGCACGACGCGCAGAGCCGTCGTCCTCAGGGCAAGAATTGGCACCACTCTCCTACCGTGCACATCGGGTGCCAATCTCGGCCCTCTGATATCATCCGTGACCGATTGGAAACATTCGACTTATCATCCTGCCGCCGCACCCGCCGCCGGGCATCGACGTAGATTGGACCGTCCTATGACAAAAACTGTCACCGAAGAACACCGACTTCTGTGCCCGTGGTCCCCGGCCATTACCGATCTTCGCGACAGTTTCAGACGTTACCGTGGCAGTTCCACTTCCACGCCCCGGCGCTCTGCCGACACATACGCGCTGTACAGGACCGCGATCGTGTCGCGAGCCAGCTCTCCGCCGGAGAGCGGAGCACGATTGGCCGCGATGGCTTCCATGAAATCCTGAAACTCATGCGGGTAACCATGCTGCCAGTCTTCATCAGGAGCAGGATGGCTCCAACCCTGCTTGGTGCCGAGCTTTTCGGTCACGTAGACGTCTTTGAGAAAATCTTCGCGAGGATTGTAAGTCTCAAGCGCGTTCACCGGATTGAGATTGCAGCGCGTGCGGTGATTGTTCGCGAAGACTTCCATCCAGTTGTGGACTCCACCCATGACCAGTTCCGAGGAGAACACGTCGGCTACGGTGCCGTCTTCAAACACAATGTGCACCTGGCAGTAGTCCTCGATGTCTTCGTAATTGGTGCGCAGGAATCCCGCGTCGCGGAAATTCTTAAGCCGGGTGATTTCGTGCGTGCGCGCGGAGACCGCCGCCGGGCGGATGGGTTGGCCGTTACGCGCTTCGCCTTCGGCGCGTTTCAAGTGCAGAGCTGCCGAGAGCGGATGGCAGCCTTTGCCAACCAGCGCTCCGCCGCCGGAGAACTTCCAAATGCCGTAATAGGGCGAATGCGATCCGCTGTGCGACTCGTCCCCGATAATCCAGAGAATCTGCCCGCCGCTCTTCTGTAAGATCTCGCGTTCCTTCGCAACTGCCGGCGCGTAGACCCAGTTCTCCGCATAGCAGAGCTGCTTCCCGGCCGCGCGCGCTGCTTCCAGGATACGGTTCGCACTGGCCATGGCCTCGCGTAGCATGACTTCCTTGCTGAAGGTGTTGCCGCGGAAGTCCGGCGTGCCCGGACCGTAATAACCGGTGAAGGGCTTTTCGACAATCACGTGCCGTCCACGCTGGAACGCAGCCACGGCCAGCGGTTCGTGCGTCGAGCCCGGCGTGCAAAGGTCCACAACATCGACGGCGTCGCACAATTCCTCAAAGGAAGCGAAGGCTTTAACGCCACGGTCGCGCGCGAAAGCTTCGCGAGACTCCGCGGACGTGGAAGTCACGCCGACGACTTCGAGCGGTACGCCATAGACGCGCCGGAACCCCTCCCAATGAAATCGCGCGGCGAAGCGCGCACCCACAATTCCGATTTTGATGGTGTCTGCCACGAGAGACCTCTGCTATTGGTTTGAATTACCCAGGGCATCAAGGTAACGCCGGCTCAGCACCGCCAGTCCCCACGGGCGGACGAAGTTCGCCGCTACGTCTGGAGCCGCCGAAGTTCGGCTTGACGCCGCCGGAAAGAGAGAGGATTCTATCACCACGTTCAAGTCACGCAACGCATTCATTTGCGCCGAGTTCATGTCGAGGAGAAGAACCTATGGAAAGTAGTACCCGCCGGCAATTCCTGAAGACCTCAGCTACCCTGGCGCTGGGAGCGGCCATCGGAAGTCACGGCAAGAGCCTTTGGGCGGCTGCCGAGCCGCACCTGACGTTCCCCACACAGCCCCGCGACCGTATCGCTGTCGCCTCCTGGCCGTTCCGTATGTTTATCGATGCGCCAAACAACAAATGGGCCCGCGACCCCAAGCTGCCGGGCATGGACCTGACGGAGTTTCCCGCTAATGTCGTGAAACACTTCGGAGTACACAACGTCGAGCCCCTGAGCCAGCACTTTCGCTCCACGGAGCACGCTTACCTCCTACAGTTTCGCGCCGCAGCGGAAAAAGCCGGTTGCCACGTCGTTGATCTGCCCTGCGACGTGAAAGCCAGCTTCTATGACCCGGACCCGGCCAAGCGGAAGATCGCGGTCGAAAACGGCAAGAAGTGGATCAACGTAGCGGCAGAAATCGGCTCCCCCAGCATCCGCGCGCACATCGAAGGACCTGCCAAGGTCACGCCCGACGTTGATCGCGCGGCCGAGAGCCTGAAACAGCTCGCCGAGTACGGTGCCTCGAAAAACATCATCGTGGCGCTCGAAAATGATGACAATCGCACCGAAGATCCTTTCTTTATCGCCAAAGTCATCGATAAAGTGAATAGTCCTTATCTGCATGCTCTGCCGGACTTCTGCAATTCCATGATGACGCATGATCAGGCTTTCAACGACCGCGCCATGGAAGTGATGTTCAAGCGCGCTTACAGCATCGCCCACATGAAGGACGAAGAAGGCGACGACAAAGGCAAATTCCACACCGTCGATGTGGCCAAGTGCTTCCAAATCGCCAAAGCCCAAGGTTATCGCGGGTACTTCTCAATGGAGTGGGAAGGAAACGGCGAGCCCTACGCCGGCACACAAAGGCTTATCGACGAGACGTTGAAGTATCTTTCCTAAATGCCGCCGGGAGGGCGGCGTTCCTGCCGCCTTCCCGGACTGCACGTTCCACGTAAAGTCCTCATTACAATAGGGCGCCTGCCCCTAGCATTAAGCAAGTGCCAAGACGAGATGGGTAGGAGTATGATTCTTAAATAGTCATATCCTGGGACTCTTGGCGCGGTACACGCCGCCGAAGCGCCCCGGGTGAAAGAAGGAAACGTGGTTGACGAAAGACTGAAAATTGCGGTTTTTATCGACTTCGACAACATTCAGATCGGAGTCAAGGAGACGTTGGGGAAGGATTTTGACGTCTCAATTGTTCTGGAGGCGCTCAAAGAGCGCGGAGAAGTCGTCAGCAAGATTGCTTACGGCGACTGGCCCCGCGCCGGTGAATATAGCCGGCAAATGACTCAGCACGCCGTCCAGATGGTGCAGCGGAGCGTGACGCCCCGCGGTGACAAGAACGGTGCGGACATCAACTTGGCGCTCGACGCCCTGGAGATGGCCTTCACGCGCGATCACATCAACACCTTCGTGATCGTGGGTGGCGACAGCGATTTCATTGCTCTGGTTGAGAAGTTGAAACAGTACGACAAGCGCGTGTTCGTGGTGGGTGGGCGGCAGTTCACCAGTGGCATTCTGCAACGCAACTGCCACGAGTTTCTGGCGTACGAAAACCTGCTGAAGGGTGATGGTTCCCGCTCGCAGCGGTCCCAACGCTCGTCGGCAGCCCGCGGTGGGGAAAGCCGTCCGCTTTCGACGGCCATGCCCAATATCCGCCGTGCGCTGGAGATCCTGGCCGAGCGCGAAGTGGCGCCGCAACTGGGGCTGTTGAAGAGCACGCTCCTGCAGCTCGATCCCACTTTTAGTGAACGAGATTTTGGCGGCGGGTCCTTCCTGGAGTTCATTCAAAAGCTTCGCAAGGCGGGGTTGGTGGAGATGCGGCGTACCGACCAGGGTTATCTGGTGGAGACGATCGAGTCCGACAACTCCCGCGAAACTTCTGCCGAGTCCGCGGAAGCGGCGGCTGAGACCGAGCCCGCGGCAGCGGTTCCCGAAGTGACGGAGCGCGAACCTCAGCCTGCCCCTCCCGAGAGCCCAACGGAAGCTGCAGCCGTGCCGCCACCCGTTCCTGCCGTCGCGCCCACTCCTGCCACCCCGGAGGAAACTCTGGGCGCGCTACGGCAGGCTTTGCCGGGCTCTTTCGAAAAAGCTCCGAACCGCCCGCTCTACCTGCGGCAAATCCGCCAGCTTCTGCGAGCGGCGGGTTGCCAGATGGATGAGCGCGCAGGATTCCGCGGCTTGCTCGATCTTCTCCATCAAGCGCAGCGAGAAGGCTGGCTGCGCCTGCATCGTGATCGCAAGGGCGTTTGGCGCGTATTCCCGGCACCAACCACCGCGGCGGCGGCTACCCCGGCCGAGGCTGTGGTCGACGCGCCGCCGGTGCTTGAACCCGAGCCCTTCGCCGTTGTTGAAACGGACGTGAATTGGGAAGCGGCCGAACAACCGGAGGAGATTGCCGAGCCTGAACCGGAGCCTGCGCTGACGCCGGCACCGGCCGTGGCCGAGCCCGCGGCGCCCGCGGCGGAGGAACCGGGCGCTCCGCGCAAGACACGGAAGCCCCGTGCGACGAAGCCTCGCGCGAAAGCGGCGACGCGCCGCACTTCCACTCGCCGCAAAGCCAAGGAGCCGGCGGAAGAGGGTAGTCTGTAGTCCAACAGTTGCGAGGGGGCCTTCGGACGCCACGGGAGCGCCCCCTCTGCTCTCATCTTGAGCGAAATCTCTCTGTAGCTCGGTTCGCAGCCCCCGCGAGAGTCCGTGTGAAAACCGCGATTTCTCGCGGCGGTCTATGACCGCCGTTTCAGTCGGAGTGCCGCTCTTTTGCTTCACCTATTGAGACGCGTCACTGTTCTTCCACCACGCCGTGAGAGCTGAGAAACCCGTCGGGCGCAGCACATCGACGCGAATCCGCGTGGGCTTCTTCTCCCGAAAATCGACTTCCAGCTTGGCTTGCTGGCCCGGCGCAAGCGTGGAAAGCGGTCGTGATCCTTGCTCCATGGGCAGATCGTCAAACCCAAAGACAATCCAGCGCAACGTGTAGCCCTCCAGCGTATAGGCGGGTAGAGTCCGGCGCGTTGTAAGGCTGACGTTCAGCGTGCGTTCAGTGACGTCAATCCGCAGCGACTCAACGGGGCTGGACTCCTGGCGCAGCGCCTCGAACGAAGGCTTGCGATTGCCGTAAAGGTCTACGACTCCGTGCACGCGCTGTTTGAGTGGTCCCACACCCTTATCTCCCACGTGCGTCCGGTAGTCGTTGTAGTCAAAGAAAATCGCACCCGCGACGAAATCGAATTCGCGACAGATGTTCGTCTGGTCGCGCAGAATCTCAATGCGCCGGACGTCGCCCCCCATGCGGTCCGGCGTACACTCGCAGAAGCCGTATTCGGAGATCACCACGGGCTTGCCAGGAAAGGCGCGATGAATCTCCCGCAGGTTCTGCCGGACCGACTCCGCGTTACCCTCATACCAACTGCCGTAGTACTCATTCCACTCGATGAAGTCGAGCAAGCTGGCGGCGTCGGCTTCCGGATGCTGTTGTAAGGAGTTCGAGGCATAGGCGAGCAAGCGATGCGGGTCAAGATGGCGCGCCGCTTCCGCCATGCGCCGGATGAAAACCTGTGCCGGAGGATTTTGGCCGTCCACCTCGTTGCAGAGTCCCCAACAAACGATCGAAGGGTGATTCCCATCGCGGGCGATCATCTCGGTTAGCTGTTCGTACCCGTTCTCGAGGATTTCCGGCGTGGGCTCCGCCGTCATGCCGTCGAAGGTTGCGCTTCCCCAGGCCGGGACCTCTTCCTGAATCAAGATGCCGTGGCAGTCGCAGTAGTCGAGCACGCGTTTGTCCTGCTGCCAATGCACGCGCGTGAAAACGCAGTTGAGTTCCTTAAGGTCGGCGTGGTCGTGCAGAATCCAGTCTGCCGGTTCCGCCATGCCGTACACCGGGTTGCTTCCGGCCATGCGTTCAACACCCATGAGACGCACCGGCTCGCCATTCAGAAGGAACGTGGTTCCCTTCACCTCGAACCGGCGTGAGCCAAAAGTCTCGGAATAGCTGTGCAGAAGTTCCTGGCCATCTCGGATTTGCACCGTTGCCCGGTACAAATGGGGATCGTCGAAGCGCCAGAGCTTCAGGGCTTCTTCAAAAGGTGCGAGGGTAACCTCCGCGCTTGCTCCCGGTTCGAGGTGCGTCACTCCGGCGCCCTGACCCGCCGCAACGGCGAGCCCTGTGGCTTCCTCTGCGACCTGCTGATCGAACGCGAGGGTCTTCGCCTGCCGGCTAGCGTTGTGCACGAGCGCTCGAATCTCGACGCGGGTCCGGCCGGTCAGAAGATCCGCCATCCTGCGCCCAATCAAAGGAATCCTTCCGTGGGAGCATGCCGTCAGCATAGGAATTATTGACCCTGACGGTGAGATGGTTGGGACCGCCGAGACGCAGAGAGGGCGTCGCGTCGAAACGGAACGCGGCGTATCCCTTCCCATTGTGCTCTCCGAGCAACTTGCCGTTCAGCCACACCTTCGCGCTGTGGTAGACAGCCTCAAACTCAACCCGGACAGTCTTGCCAGCCCAACGCGTGGGCGCCTCGAAGGTCGTGCCATACCAAGCCACGCCCTGATAGTCAGCCTTCTCCGGCAGGATCTGCCACGTATGCGGGACCGATACCGGCGTTGAACCAGACCCTTCCATCTCGTTGCTCGCGTACCAACCCCGGTGTTCGCCTTCACCGGCGGGGTCGAATCGAAACCTCCAGTGATCCAGAGGAACAGCAAGGGTCTCGAACTCGGGGGAATTGGCAATTGTTGCCGAGGGGGAACCGTGCAACACGGGCAGTCCGGTACCCAGTGCCGCCCCGGCTATCGCCACATTTCGCAAGAATCCCCGGCGGGAAGAATTAGTCATGGTTCTCACCTCAGTTTCCTCGTGCGGTGGATTTTACAGCTTCATAGGGGTTTGTGCCCTCCGAACATGGAAAGGGCGCACGGCCGTGCGCCCCTACGGCACGCGCGTCGGCGTTATTGGAGGATCCGGGTAGTGTCTCAATTTGAAGGTAGCGCCGCCCTTTAGGGCGGCATTGCCAGGCTGAAGCCCGGCGCTACGTCTGAAATGAGGACACTACTGATCGCCATTGCTTGCTTCCCCCGGAAGCTTCGGGGAATAATGGGGCGATGAACTCGGCGTTCAAGCTGAACCCTGAACAACAAAAAGCCGTTGAGCATGGCGAAGGCCCGTTGCTGATCATTGCGGGGCCGGGCAGCGGCAAGACTCGCGTCATTACCGAGCGGATTGTCCACTTGCTGGCGGATGCGAACCCCCGCGCGGAAGATTCTCCTTTTTCACTCGACCTGCCGGCGGCGCTCGCAAGCGAAGAATCATCGGAAGGCACGGTTCGGCCCGAGAACATCCTGGCGCTGACGTTCACGGACAAGGCCGCGGCGGAGATGCGGCGTCGCGTGCAAACCGCGCTACCGGAGCTCGACACCACCCCTTACATTTCCACCTTCCACGCGTTTTGTTACGAGGTGCTGCGCAAGCGGCATTTTGAACGCACCCTGCTCGACAAGATCGACGTTTGGATCTTCCTCCGGCGGCGGATGGAGAATTTGGGGCTCGAGTTCTACCAAAAGCTGGCCGAGCCGGGTGCGTTCCTCCACTCATTGAATGAGTTCTTTTCGCGCTGCCAGGACGAACTGATCGAGCCGGCGGATTTCGAACGCTACGCGCAGGCGCTGGAGAAGGAATTTCAGAGCCTCTCTCCCTCTCTGGACCCTGCCGAGTTCACGCTGCTGCACCAGGAGATTCAAAAAAAGCTCGAATTGGCGCGGGTCTTCCGCTGTAGCCGCGGCCTAATTGAAGAGGCCGGCTCTTCCAGCCTGGGTAGCCTGATTCCGGAAACCGTTTGGCTGTTTGATCGCGAACCCGACGTCCTCGAATCCTACCGCCGGCGCTTCCGCTACGTGCTGGTGGATGAGTTTCAGGATACGAACTACGCACAAGTCGAATTGCTAAAGCGGCTCGTCAAGCCACCGTTCAACCTCACAGCGGTGGGTGACGATGACCAGGCCATCTACAGGTTCCGCGGAGCATCGCACGGCGCCTTTAAGATGTTTGACGAGGCCTTTCCCGGCCACGAAACGGTCTTCTTGGATACGAACTATCGCTCGACCCAACGGATCTTGCGTGCCGCAGGCGCGGTGATCTCGAAAAATGACCGGTACGAGGCGAAACCCAAGCTTCGGACGAACCATGACGAGGGGAGTCCGGTCTACCTTGTGCAATCGCCCGACTATTTCAGCGAGGCCGTCTGGACCGCTGAGGAGGTCCTGCGGCTCAAACGGCAAGGAACGCCGCCGCGGGCGATCGCGATACTCTATCGCGCACATAGCCATCGCGACCTGTTGGTGGAAGAATTCCGCCGGCGGAAGATCCCTTTCGCCATCCGTGGCCTCTCGATTCTGTCTACGATCATTCTGCGTGACCTTCTCGCCTATCTGAACGTTATCCATTCGCCACACGACAACATCAGCCTGACGCGCGTGCTGCTGGCTCCGCGTTGGAATTTCCCCGAGGAACTGGCGCTGGAGGTCCGCCGGCAAGCTTCACGGGACCACTGTTCGCTCTACGACGTGCTGGAATCGTGGGAGAGGTCCGGCAGTGCCGGCCGTCTGGCAGCCACAGGTTGGGCGGAGCTCCGGCGGCTTCTCGCCGAGATGCATAAGCACGCTCTGAGCGCGCCCGTGACGGCGTTGCTGGACCAATTGGTTGCCCGTCTGGGACTGAACTTCCCGCCCCACAGTGCCGATGGCGCCTATGTGGATGCCTTCCGCAAGTTCCTCGGAAAGTGGGAAGGCCAAAGTGAAACGTGGAAGCTGGCCGAATTTAAGGAATATTTCCAGTATTTCCTTGAGGCGGGCGGCTCCATTGAAGCGCCGGAATCCGCGAACGCCGCAAACGCCGTGCAGATGATGACCGTGCACGCCGCCAAAGGACTGGAATTTCCCGTGGTGTTCATTCTAAGCGTCGCGCCACGGCGTTTCCCCCACGGTGAGCGGAAACCGGTGATCGAATTTCCCGATGCTCTCCGCAAAGGCCCGGGGCCGCCCGCCAATATCCACGAACAGGAAGAACGGCGGCTCTTTTATGTGGCGTTGACCCGCGCCCAGGAACGCCTGTACGTGTCGAGCGTAGTCAAACCGGGGAAGAAGCCCTCCGCTTTCATCGACGACCTGCTCTCGGACCCTGTTTTGGCGGCCCGCGACGTGGAGCGCGTTCAGGTCCCCGAGGCTCAGCCCGAGGCAGCCGGCGCGCCACGTGCAGAGACGCCGCCACGCGAGCGGCCCACAGCAGAGAAACCGCAAGGGAGCCTGTTCAGAGGCGAGCCGGAGGCGCCCGGGGTTCACCCGCCTATCGCGGAGTGGGCGGGCCGGACCCCAGAGGCGATGGCAGAGGAGAAACTCCAGCTCAGCGCGTCGGCCATTGAGACTTATGAGGAATGCCCGCAGAAATTCAAATTCAGCCATTACCTGAGAATCCCGACGGGGCCCCAGCCGGCGCTGACGTTCGGGAACATCATGCACCAGTGCGTGCGCCGCTACTTCGAACTGCGCAAGCAAGGCCCGGTAGAATTTGAGAAACTCGAGTCCTATTTCGCCCAGACGTGGAAAAGCACGGGCTTTGAGGATGATTACCAGGAACAAGCTTACCGGAAGGCCGGCCTGGAGCAATTACGCGCCTTCGCAAAAAAGCACGAGAGCAACCAGACGCTTCCCGTGGGTGCGGAGACCTATTTTTCGCTCGACGTCGGTGACGTAGTGCTGGAAGGCCGTATCGACCAGATCAATCCCTTGTCGGAGCGTTCCGTGGAACTGGTGGATTACAAGACCGGACGGCCGCGCTCACAGAAGGACGCAGACAAGAGTCTGCAGCTTTCCGTTTACGCCCTGGCGGCGCGCGACCAGTTGCGGTTGAATCCGGCGCGGCTTACATTTTATAGCCTGACCAATAACGAGCCGGTCTCGACCGTGCGGACGCCCAAGGACTTGGATGCTGTGCTCGGCGAGATACGCGGTGTCGCTGCCCAGATCCGGCAGCAGTTGTTTCCGCCCAAGCCCGGCTTTGTTTGTCAGTATTGTTCCTACGGACTGATCTGCCCTGCACACGAAGAGACGTTCTGATACGCTGCTCCTGGAAAAACGAGGCGATTCCCATGAATTCGATCCTGTTGCTCGTACTGGGCGTGATTTTGGGCGCGGCCATCGGTTGGCTGCTGGCGGCTGCCCGCACCAAATCGGAGATGGTCAAAGCGCAGATGGAGGCAGAAGGGCGCGTCAAGGCCGCGGAAAGCACGCTAATCGAAGTGCGCGCACAGATGAACGCGCTTCAGGCCTCACTCGATAGCCGTGACCGGGAGCTGGGCGGGCTTCGCCAGCAACTGCACGCGGAGATCGAACAGAAGGTCAAAGCAGCGACGGAGCTCGAAGGCACCCGAAGCACGCTGGCGGATCTCGACGCCTTGCGGGAACGGCTGAAGGCCGAGGGCGAACTGCGCGTCGCAGCCGAGACCAAGCTGCGCGAAACACAAGTGAGTCTTGAGGAACAAAAAAAGGTGCTGGAAGACGCGAAGAAGAGCCTGACGGAGACCTTCCAGGCGCTCTCTGCCGAGGCACTGAAGACCAACAATCAGGCGTTCATCCAGCTTGCGCGCAGCAACTTTGAAACGCTGCAAGCGCAAGCCAAGGGTGATCTGGAGACTCGCCAGAAGGCCATCGATGGCTTGGTCATTCCCCTGAAAGAGGCGCTCGACCGCTACGAGCACCAGATCCTGGAAATGGAAAAGACCCGGCAGAACGCTTACGGCACGCTGGATGAACAACTGCGCACCCTAGCTCAGGCCAACCAGAAGCTGGAAGCGGAGACGCGGCACCTGGCGAGCGCGTTAAGTTCTCCGCTGAAAGTCCGGGGCCGCTGGGGAGAGTTGACCCTGCGCCGCGTCGTGGAGTTGGCCGGCATGTCGGACCACTGCGATTTCACGGAGCAGGAAACCGTCGCTACCGAATCGGGTTTCCAGCGGCCCGACATGATCGTCAACCTCCCCGGTAATCGCCGCATCGCCGTGGACTCGAAGGTTCCGATGCAGGCTTTCATTGACGCCATTGATCCGGGGAAGGCGGAGGACGACCGGAAGGAAGCGCTTAAGCAGCACTCGGTCCTGGTGCGCAATCACATGGATCAGCTTTCCAAGCGCAAGTATTGGGAACAGGTCGGGCCGGAACTGGAACTCGTGGTGTTGTTCCTTCCCGGCGAGTCCTTCTTCAGTGCGGCGCTGGAGCTAGACCGAGATCTGATCGATGACGGAATGCAGAAGCGAGTCGTCCTGGCTACACCGACCACGCTCATTGCGCTTCTCCGCTCGGCGGCTTTCCTCTGGCAACAGGAGAAGGTCACTCAGAATGCGAGAGAGGTCAGCGACCTCGGGAAAGAACTCTACGACCGGATGCGCGTGTTCCTTGGGCATTTCAAGAAGGCCGGTGAATCGTTGGGAGGCGCGGTGGACTCTTACAACCGGGCGGTGGGCTCGATGGAAAGCCGCATTTTACCGTCGGCGCGCAAATTCAAGGAACTGGGCGCAGCATCGGGTGAAGAAATCCCGCAACTTGAACCTGTAGAGGAAGCGCCGCGAACGCTGGTCGTGCCGGAAAAGGAACAGAAGGGGCCAGAGGAAGTCGCCTAAAAAACTTCGGGGGTGCATCGCTGCACCCCCGAATGTTCCTTTCAGTATTCTGGGAAGAGGCTTACCTCTTCTTCTTGGCTTTCTTCTTCGCTGCCATTCTATTCTCCTCCGAGCTTTTTAAGTTTCGCGCCAGCATGGCTGGCGGAGCGCGTATTCAGTCATCATGTATAAATTTATCGAATGCCCTTGTCAAGAGGAAAGTGATTAGTGATCGTGAAAAAATGCGAACGAGCGACGCACATCATCAAAGAAGCCTCGTCGCGAACGCGACCACGCGCATCTAAGCGAGAGTAGAGAACGCACTCCAAGGATCAAACATGACTATCGCAGCAGAGTTCCTGAAACGCCGGCGTGCTGTGGCTTGCGGGATCACGTGCGTGATCGTTTTGTTGGCGGCGGGCGCCACGTTTTTTCATGCGCAGGAGAGCCAACAGCCGCCCACACCCGAAGCAACGCTGAAGGTCACCTCAGAAGTCGTCAACGTTTACGCGGTGGTGAAGCAGAAAAATGGACGACTAGTGCCCGACCTCAGCAAAGACGACTTCCTCCTCGAGGAAGACAAGCAGCCTCAGGTCATTCGCTACTTTGCGCGCGAGGCTGACACGCCGATCACGCTGGGCATTCTGGTGGACACAAGTCCCAGCCAGGGTCGCGTGTTGCCGCTGGAAAAGGATGAAGCCAAGGCTTTTCTTCGCCAACTCCTTCGTCCCAAGGATTTGACGTTTGTCCTCCATTTTGATGTTGAGGTGGAATTGTTGCAGGACTTCACGGGCGACCTTCGCATGCTGGATAAGGCGATCGACGAAAACGTGATCAACGGTGGAGGCTCCGGACCGACGCCGGGGCAATTCCCCACCGGCGACATGGGGGGCGCAACGCATCTTTACGACGCCGTGTACTTGGCATCCCACGACTTGCTCAAGAGCGAGACTGGCCGCAAGGTGCTTGTGCTGCTTACGGACGGTGAAGACCAGGGAAGCAGGATGAAACTGGATCAAGCGCTCGAAGCCGCCCAGAAATCCGACGTCATCGTCTATTCCGTGGCTATCACCGATCGCTCGTTCTATTTCGGGCACGGTATGGGCTTTGGCGGTGACTCCGTACTGAGAAAACTGTCGGAGGAAACCGGTGGCCGCGTGATCGAGGTCAGCCGCGCAAAGGACACCAGCGCCGCCTTTCAGCAGATCGCCGACGAACTGCGCACGCAATATCTGCTGGGCTACACACCAACGAACAACAAGCTGGATGGGTCGTTCCGGAGGATCCAGGTCAAAGTCCGGCAAGGGAACTACAAAATAGACGCGCGCCGCGGGTACTACGCACCGGAAGGGTAGGTGTCAGATATCAGGGGTCAGGGATCTGGGATCAGGAGTTCGGCGCGCGAAGTCACCTGGCGGTGCTTGACACTCTGCTGCCGCTAGCCCGGCGTCTGATACCTGACACCTCATTACTGCGAAGGCGCAAAGTAGCCGGTCTTTGCCCGAACGTGCAGGGTCTTGTCCACAGGTTCAATGGAGATATTGCGAAACGAACCGTCGTGGGCAGGGTTCGTCGAGACGTAAGCAAGGCTGTACTGGCTGCGCAGTTCCCGCGCAATCTGCTGGAAATCCGCTCCGAGCTCACTCGCCTCAAAAGGAAAGAAGGCTTGTCCCCCCGTTTGCTTTGCCAGATAGCGGAGAACCTTGTCGCCGCGAGCCTCGCTGCCCGTGCGGTTCGTGCTGATCGTGAAGATGGTGACTTCCGCGCGCTGGGCCATGGCGAGGGCTTCCTCACGCGTGTGCTCGCTCTGGTTGTCCTGCCCGTCGCTGACGATAATCATGACCCGGCGAAGGTAGGGTTCCGGCGGAGGGAACCAATACAGTTTTTCCTTACTCGTAAAGTACATGGCGTCGTAGAGGCTCGTGACGCCCCCCGCCTCTAAGCCGCGGATTGCGGCGGCGAGCTTCTCATTGTTGTCGGTGTAATCCTGAATCAGTTGGGGAGAAACGTCGAATCCCACCACCAAGGCCAAATCCTTGCCGCGCCGGATCGTGGTGGTGAGGAAGTCGATGGCCGCTTCCTGCTCGAAGCGCAGACGGTCACGGACGCTACTGCTGGTGTCGATGAGAATCGCGATTCGTAACGGCAGGTCGGTTTCACGACTGAAGTAGCGCACCGATTGGAGCTTGCCGTCCTCAAAAACGTGGAGGTCGTCCTTGGTCATATCGATGACCGTGCGATTCTTCTTGTCGGTGACGGACATCAGGACGTTAACCAGATCGACGCGAACTCTTAGGGGTTGGGTGGTGCCAGGCGTTTGTGGTGGAGCCGCAGGCGCGGCGGGCTTGGTCTCCTGGGCCGCAACCTGGCCTACGAGGCAGCACAGTCCGAACACCGTCACCAGGACTCTCTTGAGCATGCTAGTACTCCGCTTGTTCAGCTAGATTATATGAAGCGTCCTCAAGGCCGTCAACGGACTGCGACCCGTGGACCCGGTGGTGATATCCGCCCGTGAGCGCATCGCCTGCTCACTCTGGACCGGTGGTCCCTTCGGCCGGGCCGGTCCCGGAGGCCTGCCGGGCGGCCAAGTACTTCTCGATTCGGCGGGGAAGACTCTCCCGTGCCGTGACCACGCCGTTCTCGAACTTGTAATCGACGCACGTGGCCGCCTCCAATCCCATCCGCACCAAGGCTTCGATGTCGAGTCCGGACTCCGCGCCGTCCAGCTCCCTGGGTTTTGCGAAAATGGCTGGAGCACGGGGAAGGAAGCGCGGGCAGCAATCTTCAAATGGCTCGCAGCAGATCTTGTAGGTGTCAATCCGCCGCGCCAGCCGCAGGATTTCGGCTTTATCGTCGCCAGCCAGAGGGCGGTAGACGGGAATATCCAACCCCTTATCGATAGCGGTTAGATTATGGAGCGTCTGCGACGCCACTTGCGAGACGCTGTCCCCGGTGACCAACCCCAAGGCACGCTCCGCACGGGCAATCTCCCGCGCGATACGCGCCATCGTCCGGCGATAGAGGAGCACGCGATAGCTTTCGTGCGCCCCAGCCACGATCTGGCGTTGCACGGCGTCAAAAGGAACCAGATAGAGACGCGACGTGAACTGATAGGGAGTGAGGGTGCGAACCAGGTCTTCCGCCACGGCGCGCGATGAGCTTCGCGAGGGGGACGGGTTGCCGAAAAAGTGCACGAAGGTGAGGTGGCAGCCCCGGCGCATCATCTTGTAGGCGGCGACGGCCGAATCGAACCCTCCGGAGAGGAGCACCACCAGGCGCCCGCTGGTTACTGCAGGCAGGCCGCCGGGTCCGTCGACGCGGTCGGCATAGAGCAGTGCTTTGCCGCCGGGGATGACCTCCACCTGGCAGGTTACCTCCGGGGCATCGAGATTGACGCGCACGCTGGAGTCGCGAGCGCGCAAGTGCTCCAGCACGACGCCGCCCAGTTCCCTTTCCAGTTGCATGGAGTTCATGCCAAAAGCGGAATCCGCGATCTTGGCGCGCACCGCGAAGCTGCGAGGGTTCTTTTCGGCCATCAGCTCGCAGGCTGCCGGCCCCAGCGCTTCCAGTGGGCTGGGCACTTCGCGGGCGATGGCAACGTAGGCAAGACCGAACACCCGCCGCAGGCGGTCGATCATCTGCGGAACCGCGGTATCGTCGGCGGGCGTGAGGACCAGGCGCTCAGAAACGCTCTCAAGTGACGCTACCGGCAAATCCGCCAGGTGTTGACGCACCGCTGCACGCAGCCGGCTGAGGAAGTAATTCTTGTTTCCGCCTTTCAGCCAGATTTCGTGGTAGTGGAGAATAAGGACTTGCTTCATATGGTGGAATCTCGATCCGAACCGCCGTGTTCGATGGCGCCTGCGGGAATTTCGAGCAGAGGTAAGAATAGCGGGTTTCCCGTGGGGCCGCAAGCGCAGGCAGCACAGGGTGCTGTCCTAATTTGAGGAGTAGCGCCGGGCTTCAGCCCGGCAAATGCCGCCCGAAAGGGCGGCGCTACGGCCGAATCAAGACAGCACCCATCACAGGAGCGAGTGGCGGAATTAGCCCACGACCGAGAACTCCAGTTTGTTCCCCGACTGATCGATACGGTCGAGGCGTACCCGTACGCGTTCGCCGAGATGGAAAGCGCGATGGGTGTGCTGGCCGACGATCTTGCGTTCGCGCACGCGGTAGACGTAATAGTCGTCTTCGAGGGTGGCGAGGGAGACAAAGCCTTCCACGAACAGGTCCGTCAGCTCCACGAAGAATCCATACTTGATCAGGCTAATAATAAGGGCGTCGAACTCGTCGCCGACATGCTCGGCCATGAAGGAGACTTTCTTCCACTCGATCAGTTCGCGCTCGGCGTCGGCGGCCCGGCGTTCGGCTTCCGAGGTGGCGACGCCAAGGGCGTGCAGTTCCTGGGGGACAACGAATGCGCCACCGGGAAGGGCCTGGTCCTTCGCGAGCACTGCCTTCAGGATTCGATGCACGATCAGGTCGGGATAGCGGCGAATCGGTGAAGTGAAGTGCGTGTAGGTGCGGGCCGCGAGTGCGAAGTGGCCGACGTTTTCTTCCGAATAGCGCGCTTGCCTCAGCGACCGAAGCATCAGATAGGAGAGAATTCGCTCCTCCGGCTTGCCCTCGAGGCGCTGCACCAGGTGTTGATAGTGGCGCGGTGTAATCTCCAGTTCCTTGGCGTCCAGCCGCTCCAAGAAGCGCGGGTAGCGGTCGCGTTCATCGCGCTTGCTCACTCGGAGGCGCCGCGCCGGAGGCAGTTCCACGCCCAGTGAGTACCCAAAGGTGGCGGCGATCTCCTCGAATTCCCTGACTTTCTTGGGGTCAGGCTTTTCGTGGATGCGATAAAGCGAGGGGATTGCGCGTTCTTCCAGATAGCCGGCCACCACTTCGTTTGCCGCCAGCATGAACTCTTCAATGATACGGTGCGCAATGTTGCGCTCCGAGCGCGTGATGCCCACCATGCGGCCCGCGGCGTCGAATTCAATGTTCGGCTCAGGAAGATCGAAGTCAATGGAGCCGCGCTGCTCCCGGCGGCGGTTCAGGACCAGTGCCAGCTCTTCCATCAGCTTGAAGTGCTGAACCAGGGGCGCGTAACGCTGCCAGGCTGCAGCGTCGCCCTGCAGAATGTCGTGCACGGCCGTATAGGTCATCCGCTGCGCGCTGCGAATGACACCGGGCAGAAGTTCATAGGCCACCACACGCCCTGCGGGATCGATCTCCATCAAGGCCGACATCACCAGCCGATCCACTTGCGGATTCAGGCTGCAAATGCCGTTCGACAGATCCAGGGGCAACATGGGTACGGCGCGGTCGGGAAAATAGACGGAGGTGCCACGCAGCCGTGCTTCCCGGTCAAGCGGCGAGCCCGGCCGCACGTAGTGCGCCACGTCGGCGATGTGCACGTGCAGACGGTAGTTTCCGCTGGCGAGGCGCTCAACGTAGACGGCATCGTCGAAATCCTTGGCGGTTTCGCCGTCGATTGTGACAATGGGCAGCGCGCGAAAATCGCGGCGGGCAGCGCGGTCGCGTTCCGGGATGTATTGGGGGGCAGCGCCGGCCTCCGCCAGAACTTCCGCGGGGAACCGGTGCGGCAAATGGAATTTTCTGATGATGATCTCTACATCGACGCCGAAATCGCTGCGCCGCCCGAGGATTTCGATGACCCGGCCGCGCGGCAGCTCCGAGGGGCGTGGGAAGGTGGTGAGTTCCACATCTACGATTAACCCGTCCAGGTCGCGCGCCGCGCCATACCCCGGCGCTCCCGGTAGTCTCCCGCTGCCTTCTGACTCCCCTCCAAACTGCCGGTCGCGGCTGGCCGGTTTCCCTGCGCGTTCACCCGTCGCGCCTTCGTCTGGCGGAATTTCCTGCCCGCGCGGGATGACGATTTCAAACGGAATACGATGGTCGAATGGGAGGACGTAGCTGTAGCGCGGGCCGCAATGGAATTGGCCCACCACGGTCTTCTGTGCGCGCTCCGCGACACGCAGGATGCGCCCCTCGACGCGGCCGTCGGGCTTGGTGCGGAGCACCTGAACCTCCACGCGGTCGCCGTGCATGGCCGAGGCCATGCTGCTGGGGGAAATGTAGATGTCAAGATCGGAGCCCGCCAGCGGCGAATCGGGAACCACAAAACCGTAACCATCGCGGTGGCCGATCAGGCGCCCGCTCACCACATTCGGCCCACGCGTCCGCGCCGCACGCACTTTACCGGAGTCGGCATCGGCAGACGGCTCCGCCCCGCCGTGGTGCTCCTTCTCCACCAGGGCAAAATGGTTCTTCTTCAGATAGACGATACGACGGTGGCGGGAGAGGTCCTTCAGTATGGTTCGGAGGCCGCGCGCCTGGCTCGACCGCAAACCAAGCTCCACTACCAGCTCGCGAAGGCGAAACGTTTTGCCGGGGTGGCGTTCGAAGACCTTGAGGACGTCTTGCTGTGAGGGAAGTTTGCGCATGGAGGTACGCCATCCATTCTATCATCAGGCAGGGCCCGCGCCGTTTGGCGCCGGCGGCGCGAACCCTGTCCAACTGGCTGGTGTCCTCCTGCGGGCTACTGCCCGGGGAGGGGAGCCGGAATCTTAACCAAGTCGGTCCTCTCTTTCCCTTCCTGCGTTACACGCGAAAGGAAGTAGACCGCACCGTCCTTGCCCACAGCAATCGAGTTGACGTAGGCCGGCCGTGAGCCATCCGCGAAGAAGATCGCACCGTGGTCAACGTACTTCGCTGCCGGAATATTGTACGTGATCAGGTGCAGGTCTTCCTCACCCTTCGCCTCACCCTTAGCCGTCGAGGCCTTGCCCGTGACCCGCTTGCCATCTCTGTAAATGGGCCCGCCGGTCAAGTAGTACAAGGTTTCGTGGTCCGGCCCCAGCGTGAAGCCCAGGTAGCCGTAGCTGAATTCGTCGAACATGCCGCTGCGTTTTGAAGGCTCCGAAGTGATGCGATCGAGCACCTCGACGCGCGGACCGCGCGGATCGAAGCGGAAGAGGTAGCCGGAGTTCCCGTGAACGCCGTAGACCATTTTCCCCGGGGCATACCAGACGGTTTGCCGCCAGTTGTATCCCATCGTCCCCGGCGAGGCGGGGTCGTAGACGCCGAAGTAGTCTTTCTTCAGATCCTCTCCTTGCACTGTTTCCAGAGCGTCCTGGTCGTAACGATAGCGGAGGATGGTTCCTTCGGCAGTTGAGAAGTAGACCGATCCATCGGCCGGGTCAACCACCAGCGAACGGCAAAGCGTGCGATAGTGCGGGCCACGCACGCTTTCGCCCAGGTCGGAAACCCGCCCGAAGTCCTTGAGGTCCTTTTTGGCGAGGTCGTAGCGGATGAAATAGCCCGTGGGCCAGGTCAGGCCATAAAGGCGGCCGCGGGCCGGGTCCATGGCCATGGCAATAATCCCCTCATGGTGGGGAGCGGTCACCAGGTTCTCAAATTGGCCCGTCGTCATGTCGACCGAAAGGAAGTGGCCTCCCAGGTAGGGACCATATCCGGCGGGGGGCTCTCCGAAAGTCTCCATGCCGTTCTTGATCGTGTAATAGCCAATATGCGAGGCAAAATAGAGCTTCCCGGATGACTCCCAAAAGCCCACGTGCGACTTGTTCTGGGGAATGGCCTTCAGCCCTTTCTCTCCACAGGCTTCCGTAAGGTCGCCCAGGGGTTGAATCTTATCGGCGGCAGGGTCGTAAGAATAGACTTGAGCGCCGGTGTTGATATCCTGGGATGAAAGCACGTAATAGATCTTCCCGTTGCTCGCCGTGCCGATTCCGTTGTAGCTGTCGTGGGCAAGATCAAAACCGGAATTGTAGATTCGCGCCTCCAAACGCCCGCTGGGAGCAGCGGTTTGCGGCTGGGGCTTGGGCTCTTGATGTCCGCACGCTACAATCATCAAACCGCTGGCCACTGCAAGCAGGACAGCAGCGCTAACCAGCAGCGCTGCCCTGCCTCGGCCACGAACAGAGCGCGCAAGGCGCGATCCGGTACAGAGGGAAGCTGCGAAGTAAAGCGATTTCTGGACGTTCTTCTGCATTCTCGTGGGTATCACTCTTCGCTCCTATGGGCATCTGTCCAGATGCCGGAATGGTTTGTGCTGAGTTCACTTCATGATCTCGCTCATCGGAACTATGGCGCCGCCTCGGGACTTACTCACCTGGGCGGCCTGCATGAAGGCAAATATCTCCAGAGTCTCCGCATTGCTGACGGGAGGGACACGCGTCTGGAAGAAATTGGCAATTTCCGTCAGCAGCGCGCCGTAGGTCTCCGGCACGTCCTCGGAGCGGAGAACCTTCTTCTCGCTGAACAGAGTTATTCCGTACTCGTAAAGCTGATTGCGGAAGCCGCGCACTACGCCCAGCCGTCCGTCCTTCCACTTTCCCACAACGATGTCCTCATCAGGGGTTACTTGCATGCTGACCGACTCGCACCCCGGACCCAGCAGTGTGTAAAGGGCCTCCACCGCGTGCATCCCATACCAGAAGAGATCGGGATGATGTGGCTCGACCGGCGCGGGACCGTAAACGTTGTAGCCCATGATGTGGCCGGCATCAGGAGGATTCTTCAAGCGCCGGGTTTCGCTCCAAAACCGCAACGAAGAAGAGCTGAACCAAGGGACTCCTGCTTCCCGGCCAAGTTTCGCGATCTCTTTCGCGTCGTCATAACTGGCGGCCAGAGGCTTGTCGATGAAGACGGGCTTGTGGGCGGCAAACACCGGCCGCACCTGCTCCAGGTGCCGGCGGCCATCGACGCTCTCGAGCAGCACCACGTCAACTTTGCTGCAAAGCGTGGGGATGTCCGGCACGATCTCGACTTTCCACTTGTCGCGCAGTTCCGCGGTGAAACCTTCAAGGCGCGTGGCGCTCGACTCGACGTCGGGACTGCCGCCTTTGTAGGCGGCCACCACGCGAAAACCGGGGACGTGTTCCTTCTCGGCGGGATCGTTGAAGATCTTCGTAAACGCAATCACGTGCGAGGTGTCGAGGCCGATGATTCCCACCCGCAAAGGCGCCGCCGTCTCCGCTTGCGAAAAGCCCGCCAGAGGAAGCAACCACAGTATCGCTAGCAAATGGGCCCATCGGCACTGCGACCTCCACAAGACACTATTCATATCTTCCCCCTGGGCCAGAGCCGACACGCTTAGGAGACTGATGAAGCGTGCTTGGTGTGAGCTCGCGGCAGGTCCGTCTGTCAACTCACAAGGACAGCGTAACGCCGGCACACCTTTCGCAGATGACCTGCCCAAGCAGGCAGCCTGGCAGTCAATGAAATGCCTTTCCTATTGCGCTAAGTCTAGTACTGCCGATAGCCCTTTTTGTCAAGAACGAACCACGAAGCTGAGGAACCACGAAACGGCAGTGCGTTCCGCCACGCAGGTTTCAAGCGCAGTGAAGCGTGCCATGAGCTCCGTCTACGAGCCGCGGCTATTTTCTCGAAGCTTCTGCTGTTGTAATGGGTTTGACTGTCGACACGCTGCCGCTCGCATGAGCGCGCGCAAGACCGCAACTTCACCGCTAACACTGTTGATTGGAAATGGCCCGAGCGGGTGAGGCAGAAATCGAAGGAAACAGTGACTAGTTAACGACTATCTTTGGTGCCGAAGAGAGGACTCGAACCTCCACTCCCTGACGGGAACTACACCCTGAATGTAGCGCGTCTGCCAATTCCGCCACTTCGGCAAATGAACTGTGTCGCCACGCTGGCAAGCACTCACAATTGCAGAACGCACGCCAAGCGCGATTTTTCATATTGCCATTCAGCGGCAAGCCTGTCAAGACGAGTTGAATAGGCGGAGCCGGTAGGGGCCGGTGACTTGCCCCGCGCATCACGGGGCGCGTGGTTTCGCGAAAATGCGGGGTAACGCTTTTGATATCTCGGGCATCTCTCTATGCTCGTGGCCCTTATGATGCTTCCTGGAGGGGCTTATGACGGTGAACCCGCATGCAAACCACCCCTGACGTGATGCGACTTGCGCTTGTGGGCGCGACGCTTGCCTTGCTAGCTCTACAGCCCGCCTTTGGCCAAGCGAACGGTTCGGGCGCGACGAATTCGGTGACCTCCGGCGCCACAGCCGCGCCGCAGGCTCAGGCGCCAGATCAGCAACACAGTGCAGTGGGACGGCTCAGTGTGAATCCGGTGACAGGGCAAACGACGGCCATGGCTTCCGACTACACGCCCCTAACGGGAGCAGAGCGCTGGAAGCTCTACTTCAAACAGAGCTATTGGTCGGCTGGGGCTTATGTGGGACCCTTGCTTGCAGCTCTGGCACTCGACCAGTCTACTGGCGACCCCAAACAATGGGGAGGCGGGTTCGCGGGGTACGGCCGCCGGGTGGCTTCGCGTGTGGCGGCGGGCGACGTTGTTCAGAATAGTTTCCAGTTTGTGGCAGCCGCCGCGCTGAAGGAGGATGTCCGCTACATTGCGAGCGACCAGCCGGGGTTCACAAGGCGGATCGAGCACGCCATCCTGTACAGCGTGCTGACTTACAACAGCCAAGGACGGCCGACGCCCAATTTGGCCAACATCGGTGGCTATTACGTGGCCAGTGCGGCTTCCACGCTGTGGTTGCCGGGGCATAACAAGGTGGCCTCCTATGCGCTCAGCGACGGAAGCGAGGCTCTCGCCCTGAGCGTGCCCGTCAACATGTTTCAGGAGTTCTGGCCCGAGATTAGCCGCAAGGTGCTTCGTCGAAAGTGATGCAGGCGGGCCTGCTCTGACGCGGCCAAAAGTGGGCAGCGAGATTTTTTGTAACGTGGGTGCAAAAAAAGTTGAAAACTCCCTTGACAAACTGCGATCCGGTCCGTAGTATTAACAATTGCTCTGTGAGACAAATACCCAACAGAGTGAGGCGGTCAGGATTTTGCGGACCGTAGGTTGTCTGCGAAATTCGACGGCCAACCTTCCCCAAGATGGGGACCCTGAGACATCAGGGCCTAAAGCTCTTTGACAACTGAGTTGAGCAAGCCACGTCAATCGAAATAATCGACGCTGAGCGACGCTCTGTTCATTTGGCTAAGGACAGGGCGACAGTTCTCCTGCCAGGTTGGCCGGTCTTTGACTGGTGATCAGGTAGGGGAAACTCTAAAAGATCAACGCACAGGCGCTTAAAGTTTGGCAGTCTGTGCGTGAGCCGAATTCAAACGAGAGTTTGATCCTGGCTCAGAATCAACGCTGGCGGCGTGCCTAACACATGCAAGTCGAACGAGAAAGCGGGGGCAACTCCGTGAGTAAAGTGGCGAACGGGTGAGTAACACGTAGCTAACCTACCCTCTAGTGGGGGATAACCCGGGGAAACCTGGGCTAATACCGCGTAACATCCCGATGGCATCGGCCGTTGGGATCAAAGGCCCGCAAGGGTCGCTGGAGGAGGGGGCTGCGGCCGATTAGCTAGTTGGTGAGGTAACGGCCCACCAAGGCAATGATCGGTAGCCGGCCTGAGAGGGCGCACGGCCACACTGGCACTGAAACACGGGCCAGACTCCTACGGGAGGCAGCAGTGGGGAATTTTGCACAATGTCCGAAAGGGTGATGCAGCAACGCCGCGTGAGGGATGAAGGCCTTCGGGTCGTAAACCTCTTTCGATCGGGAAAAACGGCCCTGTGAAGAGCAGGGTCTGATGGTACCGGATGAAGAAGCCCCGGCTAACTACGTGCCAGCAGCCGCGGTAATACGTAGGGGGCGAGCGTTGTTCGGAATTACTGGGCGTAAAGGGCGTGTAGGCGGTGCGGTAAGTTGGGCGTGAAATCCCCGGGCTTAACCCGGGGGGGTCGTTCATGACTGCCGTGCTAGGGTGTGGGAGAGGGTAGTGGAATTCCCGGTGTAGCGGTGAAATGCGTAGATATCGGGAGGAACACCTGCGGCGAAAGCGGCTGCCTGGACCATAACCGACGCTGAGGCGCGAAAGCTAGGGGAGCAAACAGGATTAGATACCCTGGTAGTCCTAGCCCTAAACGATGAACACTGGGTGTAGCCCCTCACGGGGCTGTGCCGAAGCTAACGCATTAAGTGTTCCGCCTGGGGAGTACGGTCGCAAGGCTGAAACTCAAAGGAATTGACGGGGGCCCGCACAAGCGGTGGAGCA
>Ga0335069_10000557_pt1 | contig 63267 bp, 58 predicted proteins | sample Lox_Sample_11_FD_206714 | JGI IMG/M metagenome (GOLD analysis project Ga0335069, IMG submission 206714) | Soil microbial communities from Loxahatchee National Wildlife Refuge, Florida, United States - Lox_Sample_1.1 | ecosystem: Environmental > Terrestrial > Soil > Wetlands | place: USA... | reverse complement strand
TTCGTTCAAGACATTGGCCATGCCCACGGAGGCTATAAGCCTCTGCGGGAATCAATGTCCCGGACGCTATTCTCGTTGGCCGGTTTTCATGTGATACTCATTGGCCGGTTTTGGGTGATCGCTGAGGTCGGTGTCCTGAAAGGCCACTGGAGCGCCCTTGTGATAGGTCTTGGAGAGGTAGATCGCGAGCATGGCCATCAGGGTCGTCTTGCCGGAACCCATGGGGCCGAACGCTCCGATTTTGGCTGCTGCCACTTGTTTGGTCGCTTTCTGAAACGCCATTTGGTGTCCGCCTCCTTCGTGCGGACGGTACGGCTTTGATTGCCGCGGGGTGTTCAGCCCCGTGGACAATTCACTTGTAAACCGTAGGGTGACTTAGTGTCAAGCCAAATTTACTAGGTTACTATAGAGTAGTATTATGATATACTATGATACTAACCTTTGCCGGATGCATTCCCCCTCGTTCGCAAGAAGAAGCCTGGAAAGCTTCCGCGAGGCCGTCGCGGCATCGCGATGGGACTCGACCGCATCATGATGATCCTCGTCGGCGCCCGCCGCCTGCGCGAAGCGATTCCGGTCCCCAGGCCAGCCAACGCAGTCGAACGGCGACCAAATTGGATTGTGTCTTAACTGGGGAGATGGCGCACTCGAGCTGGCACGGCTTAACTGCGGCGCCCCTGCGTGGAACTAGAGTCCAAGCGATCAGTCGGGAAAGGTTAGGCGAACGGTGCGGCCTTGGTGTTCAGCCCTCCATTTGTTCACGGCTTCGGTGACTTTCGCTTTGAATTGCGGCTGCGGAGTTTCCTCAAACTCAACCCCAATCGCGACGCTCTCCGGATTGTCCCGCAGCTCGGCAGGTAGCAGTTTTCGCTCACCAGTTAGAGCCTCCTGGTAGTTGTCCAGTTTAGGAATAAGCTCGTCTCTAATCCAAGCGTCTGGATCCTTAGCAGACATCGCAGATTTCTTTTCGACGACGTACCACCTATCTGCAACGTTGCCTTCAAGGTCGTAGTCCAATTTGACATGCCTTACGGCATCGAAGTCAGTGCGGTCTTCCCACTTACCTGTCTCTTCGTTAAGCCTCTTGACGATGACATTGTGCGCAACATCGGTCCCCGGGGGCACAGGCTGGATCTCAGCTTTGTAGGGATCCGGCTGCAACGGCTGGGACGAGCCCTCACCAGGCCAGCCTTCACCTTGCCCCCCGCCGCCACCGGTGTCTCCGCCTGAATTTCCTCTGCCCTGCCCACCTCCGGACTCTCGCGGCTTGGTGTTGCCCTTTTCGGCACCGGATGATCCCCTGGTCGAGGAACCTCCTTCCGTGGAGGCCTTGGCGTTCGCCGAGGCACGTCCTCCTGGTGCACTCGCATCGCTGGCCACTCCCACAGTTTGAGGAACCGATTCCGTTTTGACGGCGGGCTTTATCCCCCCCGCAACGGTGGTGTCACTTGTGATGTTCGTGCTTGACTTAGCGCCGCCCGCCCCACTGGTTGCGGTCGTGTCGCTCGTGGCCGTCGTGCCCGTTGCATTGGGTGTGTCGGCTCCGACTTTAATCGTCGGACCGGGCTTACCGCCGGTCGCAACCGTCGTACCACCCTCGGCCTCGGGCTTGAAGGCATCAATTCCACGCGCCGGGATCGGTGTGTCTAGGTTCAAACGTGCTTCGATTGCTTTAGGCCCAACCAGGCCAAGAAGAAGCCAAAATGCGGCATTGACCCGCTCATTTGTGCCCACCGGGTTCCCCATGAGGTCGTGTCCGAGGAAAACAACCGAGAGCAGACTGTGGGGGGTCATCCCTACTGCAGTAGAAACCGCAAGATTCGTTGTCTCCCGAACTAAGGTGTTGGCAGCCGCAGAGGCGTACTGTCTGGACTGCTCAACAGCCCGGCTTAGGGCATCTGCCTCTTCCACCGAATAAGCCGTTAGTCCGAAGGCACTTTCCGATTCGACGTAGCCGTCAATGTGCTGCCCGTTTGGCAGCCTAGTCCACTTGGACGGGTCCTGGCTGACAAGGTTTATGCACGCGTCAGCTATGAACCTCTTTCTAATCCAGATTAGTGATTTGACGTCGTAACTCAGGTTATCTTCGGGGTAGTCAAGCATTTGGAAACAATCCGTAATCACTCGCCGTTTCCGGTCCAGCCCCTCCTGACCAGCTTTGGGCTTTTGCAAAATAGCCCAGCCCAACAACTGTTCAGCGTCGCGCAGCATCGCGATGTCCTGTCCAATTTGGCGTTGGAGATCACCGTCGTAAACCGTAATTTGGACTTTTGCCTTCTTCTGATATGCAAAAGTCACGGTGTCCCCGTTGTTGGTCTCCAGCGCAGACGCACCGCTGGTCAACAAGTCGAAGCCGATATGGCTGTAAGTCGTACCTCCTCCTGTTGCGAGATTTAGTGGTATCTCATTGTGGTAGATTCGTGCTCCGCTTGATTCTGGCCGCGAGCTAAAAGCATCGAGCGGTAAGCTGGTGCTTTTGCCGGTTCGATCGTTTGTGAGCTCCACACGTAGCGTGCTGCGGCCCCTCTCCGGGACATCGCAAGATAGCGTGAGGTCAACGTCGAACATCTCAAGCTTCGTCAGGGAGGTCACGCTGCTTTTGGCTAGAGGCGAGTTAGGAAGATGCACGACAATCTGGGTCTCGGTAACTTGCTCCTTGGTTGCAAAGATGCGCCCTAGCGGCTTTCTTGCAGGTGTGTCGGCTACGATTTTGACCTTTCTCGTTCTCAGGTCCGGCTCGCCGGTGTCCGAGTCAACATATTCTTCCCAAACAATCTTCTTTCCGTAAACGTCTCCGGTCATCGAAAGTCTTCCGTCGGCTGCGTTCTGGACAGAGAGGACTAATTCTTGGCGGATGGGCTGCCTGGCCACCAAATCCCTTGCCCATTGCGGCACTCGATATTTCGCTTCCTGTTGCTGGATCTCATCCTCGGAAAGGTTGCGGGTTACGTCTAGCTTGCCGGTGGTGGCGTCATATGTACCTGTCCACTCGTGCTTACCTTTGAGCAGAACGTGATTGGAGCCTACCGAGTTGACGGCCGAGCCGGACGTTATTTGGATCTGGTCTTTGTCACTCTGCCAACGGGTGAGAACCTGACACACTGGAGGATGTCTGGTATCGGGAGTAGCCTGGGCACTGGCATACAGGGGTGCGGCAACGACTATTCCTAGCAGAATCCCTATCTTAAAGATACTTGGAACTCTCATCGTAACCTCCGAGAAAGCGAGCGTCTTTGCCATGCGACACAAAGCCCTAACCTGCTCCAGCGCCAGCTGGAGACGTTGAAACTTCATCGCACTAAGGCACTTCGGAGTCCTCAATCAAAGAGGCTTCGCCCGATTGCTTGCGTTTCTTGCTGGGCTTGGGGCTTGGTGTACCAGACGTTGCGACCACCTGCGTCTCCGTCCTCGACGCGCTTAGCGCCTCGAACATCCGATAGCGCAGCCCCGTAACCTGCGTTTGATATTTGTCGTTATAACTCCAGTTATTTAGGAGGTAGTCAGACTCGTGTGTCGCGAGAAAATGTACATACTTCTCAAACGCCGGCGGTATCTCGCGTTCGTGGGCGGCCCATTTTGCCATTCCGCGGTCAAGGTACTCCAAGTCTTCGGCTGACGCGGAGCCTTGCGCGCGAATGAAGTCTAATGACTGAGACAACAATTCTTTGTGGTACGAATAGTACTTATCGACAGCATCCCAATCCCAACGTAAAAAACTAGCGACGACGAGGTCTCCTTTTGAATGCGTTCTGTCGATTTCCCGTTTGAGTGTGGCCGTCGCAGCATCGGGACTGGAATACAGTGCACTCATGCGTTGTTCCCGCTCTTCGATTGTCCCGATGTGTTTCTTGATCCGTGCCTCTGCCTGCGCGGCGGAGACTCGTTGGGCGTGTAGCAACCCAGGAACCAGCAATAGACAAACGCAGGAAAGGGCTCCGATTGAAACCGTTAATCGCGCTTTTGTCATGTCCCTACCTCTGCTGTTGTTTGCCCTCCGGCGACCTCGCCGCGTGACGTAGAGCTCTAACAGGCCTGATCGCCAGCTTAAGACGATGAAGCCCCGGCGCACTAAGGCAGTTCGAAGTCCTCAATCAAAGAGGCTTCACCTGATTGCTTACGTTTCTTGCTGTGTCTAAGGCTTGGCGTAGCTGATGCTGCCGCGACCTGCGCCTCCTTCGCTGATTTTGTTGTCTTGGAAGGCCAAAAGCAGAACGACGTCGTCTCTTGTTCGTTCCACTTTACCGTGTGCGTCAGAATGTCCGAGGCTTTGAAGCGACCTTCTGCAGCGTTCCAGAACACGTTGACGGAACTTGGGACCCACATGTCAATCTCAAGTGAAATTACCTTGGTTGCACTGTCCGGAACAGCAAGGGACAGCTTTGGGTCGCTGAATCCCTTTATCTCCACTAGCGCCCCCTTGTCGAACTTGACCCGAACAGCCGAAACGTGCTGGTAGACGGCCCAGGAGTAGCGGAATGGGTTATCTTCCTCTTTGCCGGCCAGCCGTTTAAACTTCACACGTTGGTCATTTGGCTGTCCGAAGGGCCACCACGAGATCAGCAACTGCCCAGCTTCGAACGGCACTTCTGAAAGCAGCTGCCTGTCGACCGTCCCGTCATTGATACCGCAGAAAGGGCTGATCGAAACGATCCCCCTGTACGGCGTGTGGCCTGGCGCCTCCAATGTGACGACTTCGAAGCTTTTGCGTGGGAGGGTGCCCTCCCACCCGTTATTGCTCGTCAGATTATAGGTGTTGGCACCCGGGTGGTGAGGTGCGAGCTGCTGGCTCGGCAAGGGCAGCAGCCCTACCCAGAACAGGCAGGAGCAAAACACTAGGGAAGGTTTCATCGCTCACCCCAATACTTGAAACCATCGAGGCTCAGACCCTGAAATGCCCAGCGGGACTTCCGCCTTGATTCCCAATGCCGCGTACTATACACCCGTCGAGGAATCTCCGCGCATCGTTATTTTCTTAGGCTGAACCGAGGCCTTGAGATAGGACCCAGAATGTGTCGCGATGGGTGACCCTCGATAAGAGCGAAGGCGCTGTCAAGCGCCAGCCTTCCTGAGCTGACGGTCTTTGTACTCGTCGTAGGGGTCTGGCTCGACAGGCTCGTATTCGACCTCGCCCGTTCCCTCACACGTCTTGCAATCCTCAACCGTGTCGTCGTTGCAATCAGGGCAGGGCTTGGTCGGCAGCTCGGGGTCAAAGCATCCGGCAGCGCGTTCCATGGATTCGAGAAAGGCGTCCATCACCGTCCTCCGTGCCGGAGATCGCGGCCAATGGCAGGAGAGTTCGTCTTTCTCCGGGCCTTACGCCCGGCGCGTTGCTTCTCGACGGCAATCTTCACGGCCTGGTCGTAGATCCCCGCCCAGGAAACCTCAAAGCGAGCGCGCAGACCCTTGAGGCGGACTACTGCGTAGTAGGGAGTCGCTTCGATGGTGACCTCGCGCAACTTGCCGCGTTCCCGCACCGTGTCTGACGTCTCAATGGTCAGCTTCGATTTGCGTTGGGCGAGAGAGGTCATGCCTTGCACCTCGACCGCCGAAAGGACTCCGGTCTCTCGAAGCAGCTCTGATCCCTCAACCGTTTCATGAGTTCAACCGCCTGCATCGTCGCCCTCCACTGAGTATGCTTGTAAAGCCTAGCGCTTGGGCTGTCAAGGGCTGCATATCACATATCGGCGTGACATCGAAAAAGTTTAGAGCGGGTGTTCGGAATCGTGAACAGAAGGACCGTAAACACTGCATGAATACGCGACGCGCGCAGGGTTCCTTTCGCTAGAGTGATAAACACACAGCAGTGACGCAGATCACTTGACATTCATCTTCCGGCGTGAAAAAAGAGCAACTTCGCGTAATCCTAGTGCTCATGAGGCTAGGGTACAGAATACTAACGGAGGTTGCGTGACGTCCCAGACAGCGTTTCAACCGATTTTTCAGTGCTTGCGGTGCGGCCAACGGCGGCAATACGGAGCGAGCCGGGTGCAAGACACCAAATACCGGCCCGTGCTGCGGTGCGTCCCTTGTGGCGCGACAATCCGGCACGCGTTCTTCAGCCAGGGTGCGCGAAAGGCCAGCCGGTCCAAGACGAAACCCAAAGCGCCAGCGAAGGCTCGGATCAAGTAGCCCATGCCGCGCATCCGCACGATCAAGCCGGAGTTCACACGCAACGATGACCTGAGCAAGTTGCCAGCAGAGGCCCACCTGTTCGCCGCCGGCCTCCTGTGCTATTCGGACGATGAAGGCTACTTCAATGCCAACCCGCAACTCCTCAAGGCGGATATCTTCCCCCTCCGTGACACTTCACTGACCGTTCCTGAACTGCTCAGTGCGTTGGAGGGTATCGACTGGATCAGGTTGGGTGTCGGTAGCGACGGAAAACCATACGGCAGGGTGGTTAAGTTCGTTGAGCATCAACGAGTTAACCGGCCAACGCGCAGCAAAATAGCGCCATTGTGTCCGCTCCGTGATTCCTCAAGTAGTACTCACCCACCCCTCACTGAGGACTCACCCCCGGAAAGGAAGGGAAAAGAAGGGAATGGAAGGGAAGGATGCGACGTCGGTCCGGCTTCGCCGGAGAACCCGCAAGCCCGACAGTTCGACGGCCAGGACTGGTGTCTGAGGACGGTGAAGCTGCACCCCAAGTGGGAAGCGCCTGACGCTGTGGAAGTGCCGCGGGTGATCTCGGACGCCTACATGGAAGCCGTCGAGTTGCACGCCAAGAGTTTCCACGGCGATCGGCGACAAGCGGCTGAGGACATCCTTGCGAGAACCCGGCAGTTTGCCAAGCACGTCGAGGGCGACAAAATCATGGTCGGCGTCCTCAACTTCTTCAAGAACGGCGTCTATCTCGAACACCAGCCCGTCAAGCCGAAAGCAGACCCACCGCGACCACTCACCGCCGAGGAGGAGTTGGCGATTCTCGACGCTGCCGAACGCAGGCGGGAAGAACGTCTCGCGGCCATTCGAACCAAGAACGCGACGAAGGTTCCAGCGGTGGTGCAGTGAGCAACGCCCGAGCGAGCGTCGAGGACTACACGATGAGACATGGTGTGCCGGATACTCCCACCGACTACTCGCTGGAGAGGGGATTGCCGGCCAGTCAGGACGCGGAGCGTTCCATCCTCGGCGCAATCCTACTGGACAACGAACTTTACGACCAGACCGCGCCGCTCGCGCACGACGATTTCTCGCTCGACGCGCACCGCCGCATCTTCGCCCGGATGCGGTCCCTGCGCGACAAGGGCGCGCCGGTGGATTGCATCACGCTGGCGGAAGAACTCGATCGCTTCCAGGAAATCGAAACCATCGGCGGGGTCGCGTACCTGTCCAGCCTGATCGACGGCGTTCCTGAGCGCCCGAGCATTGAGCACTACGTCAAGATCGTCAAGGACAAGGCGCGATTACGCGGCCTTATCAACGTGGCCCAGCTCGCCATCGCGGAAGCCATCGAGCACAGCGACGAGGTGGAAACGGTGCTGGAACGGGCAGCGGCCAGCATCGCCCAAGTCCAAGCCGACGTCGCCACAGACCCATTCCAGACTTACGCGGAGATCACGGCTCCCACCTATCACCGCATGATGGAGCAGAAGGAAGGGGAGCCAGACCTCACCACTTCACTCGACCTTCTCGATGTGATCACCACGGGCATCCGCGAGGAGGAGTTGTGGATTGTGGCCGGCGACCCCGGCAGCGGCAAAAGCGCCTTCGCTTCGCAGATTGCCTCGGCCAACGGCAAGCGCGGGAAGCGCATCGGCATCTTCTCGATTGAAATGCGTTCGCAGCGCGTTCTGAAGCGGGCATGGGCGCACGAGGCGCGAATTGCCTTCAACAAGCTGCGTCGCCCGTGGCAGCTCACCCCGGAGGACAGCGAACGGCTGCTGAAAGCGGTGGAAACGGTCTCCTCATGGCCGATCTTTATCAACGAACTCAGTGTCCAGACCCCGGACTCCTTCACCGCGCAAGCACGATACGCGGTGCTCAAGCACAAGCTCGACCTGGTGATTGTTGACCACATCCAGATCATGACGGGCAAGGCGAAGGACGAAGTGGAGCGGGTGATGAACACCTCGCGCGCCCTGCGGCAATTCGCCAAAGACTACTGCCCGGTGGTTGCCCTGAGCCAATTCAGCCGGCCTCCCAAGACTGCCGGAGAGCAGCGGCCAGGTATGCGCGACCTGAAAGGTTCGAGCGCGCTGGAGCAGGACGCCTCGGTGATTGCGCTGCTGTGGCGCCCGAAGGAAGACGGCGTCGAGACCAAGAAGGACGAACTGATTCTCGCCAAAAACCGCGATGGCGAGACCACCACGGTTCCGGTGCTCTACACCGGGCACTTTCTGCGCTTCGCGGAGCGCGATCTAGGAGCAACGGTATGACGGCTGGAGAAAGGCGCGAGATGCCGCGTGCACGCTTGACCCGCGAGCAACTCATCCGGTTCCACTCGGACTTGACGGCGAGGGCGCGGGAACTCATGGCAAAGAAGAACCGCGACTACGGCTCGGAGAGCGACACCTTTCGCAACTTCCGCGAGTTCGGTCGCATGGGAATTCTGGTGCGGCTCGGCGACAAGTTGTCGCGGCTGCGGACCTTCGTTGAGCGGGGGACGTTGGCCGTCGAGGACGAGAGCGCCCAAGACACGGTGCAGGATGCAATCAACTATCTGATTCTACTGCTGGCGATGGACGAGGAGGCGAAGTGAAACGAGGCGAAGCGACGACCACGAACGTCCTACTCAATCTCAACCCCGAAATGTGGAAGCGGCTGAAGGTGATGGCGAGGGCAACGGGATGCAGCGCGTACAGGGACAACCGGGGCAACGATGTCCCGCCAATCCCTGCCGTGTCTCCGGGGACGTTCGCGGCAGAAGTGCTGGAAGTGGCGCTGATTGAGCTACAGAAGGAGCCACCGGAGCGAGTCGCAGAGCGGATGTTGCGGTGGAAGCTGGACGAGATGTGGCGGGACCGGGAGTTCGACCGCGAGCAAGAGGCGGTGCAGTGATGGAGGCGGCCTATGAGTACCGCTGCCAAAGTTGCCACCACATGTGTCCGCGTAGGGAGTGGTGCGATTGGTGCGGCTCCAAGCATGTGAGCCGGGCCAGTGACCCTCTGCCTTCGAGTAGGGGCAGGTCGAGAAGCGACCCGGACGAGGAGGACAGTGAGGCGTTCTACTCCGAATCGCAGCGCCTCCAAGACGGATTCGCCATGCTCCGCAGGATGGGGGATAGCGATGATGCAGATCCAGATCGACTACGACCAGAAGCTGCCCGTATCCGCTCGGGCCGGCATGGCGCAGGCCGACGAGAACGCGGATGCATCGTGGAAGCGCGTGGTGGACGGCGCAATCCTGGCAGTGGCGCGGCGACTGCCGGAGTTCACGGTTGACGACGTGCTGGAGGAGTTGGAGAAGATCCCGAATGCTCCCAAAACCCACAACCTCGCGGCTCTCGGGCCGCGCATGAAGGCGGTGTCGAAGGAACTCCGGTACATGGAAGCGACGGAGATGTGCAGGCGGAGCCAACGCGGGGTGAAGCACGGCAACCTGCATCGGGTGTGGAGAAGCAGGCTTTGCGGGGAATGCGCGTGAGATTCGAGGGAGAGATCGCCGGTGGGCTACAAGAGCGGAATTGAATACGTCGATTCGAGTTGGAACTTCCTGCGGGGCTGCACCATCAAGAGTCCGGCTTGCACGAACTGCTACGCGGCGCGGATGTCGGCGCGATTCTCGGGGCCGGGGGAGCCCTATGAAGGAGTAGTGGAGCGACGCAACGGCAAGCCCATCTGGACAGGCGCAATCCGCGTAGTCGAGAAGCACCTGCACGACCCGGAGAAGTGGCGAGAGCCACGCATCACGTTCGTCAACTCGATGAGTGACACCTTCCACGAGTCGGTACCGATCTCGGTGCTCGACCGCGCGTTCGAGGTAATGGAGCGATGCCCGAAGCACACGTTCCTGCTCATTACCAAGCGGCCTGAGCGCATGAGAGTGTACGTCGAGAGCCGCTACAACGGCGGGAGCCTGCCGCTGCACATCTGGCCGGGCACAACCGTCGAGAGCAACGAATACCGCTATCGCGCACAGATCGTCAGCGAGATTCCGGCTGCGGTGCGGTTTCTGTCCTGCGAACCGCTGCTGGGCGACATCGACCTGGAGAACTTCATTGCGCCATTGACGCCAGCCGATACAGGCATGGAGAGAAAGCGCCTGATTGATTGGGTGATGGTGGGCGGAGAGTCTGGGCCTGGCGCAAGGCCGATGAACCCTGAGTGGGTGCGGAATATCCAGCGACAGTGCAGGGAAGCTGGCGTGGCTTTCTGGTTCAAGCAGTGGGGCGGAGCCAGCAACAAGGCCGCCGGCGCCCTGCTCGACGGCAAGATCTGCCACGAGCGGCCGGAGAGTTCGCGCATGAGGCCGGAAGAAGCGACAGGCCAATAGAATCGGCTGGATCGCGTGTTTGCGTTGGCAACCCAACGTCCTAGCGGGGAGCTAAACTGACGGTAGTCATTCGCACAACAGGCTGCCCTTACCACCACGGGAGCCGAACCACGAGTCAGATTACTCAGGAGAACCCGGAGGTGCACGGCGAGATGTTACGGAACTTCGACCATTTCCATGAGAAATGGAGCGTCCATCTGGAGTTACGAGGGGGAAGTTAACTGATAACCTAAGAATCCCCGATCTAAGGGGGCAATTGAGTCTTCTACAGGTGCACCAGGAATCACATGTGAACTTAATCACTGCATCTAGCCTCGCTGCATGGTAGAGTGACCGGGATTCCAGATGAGCGCTACCGCCGAAGCCGCGACATCGCCCGCCTATGCCCATACGGTTCCCGGGAAGTCGGAGCGGCATTGGGAGCCGCTGGAGAGACATCTGGAGCAAGTCGCTGCACTGGCGGCAGAGTTCGCGGCGGTGTTCGGGGCGCGCGATTGGGGCTACATATTAGGGCGCTGCCACGATCTTGGTAAGTACTCACGCGAATTCCAGCAATATCTTAAGGCGTCCGCAGATCCGGACGCGGGAGCGACCGACGGCGTTCCCGGCCGGGTTCAGCACTCGCCCTACGGGGCGCAATTCGTGGGCAGCAAGATAGGAAAGCATAAGGGTCAGATGCTCGCCTATTGCATCGCCGGGCATCATGCTGGCTTGCCGAATGGCACAGCGGACGATGAGACGACGCAACGAAGTACCCTTTACTGGCACTTGAAACAGCCGAGGCCTTCCATCGCTCAACTGGAGCCGGGGCTTAGAATCCCGGTGTTGCCGCCGCTCAAAGGCACGCCAGATTCGACCCCTTTCCGGCTGGCATTCTTCGTCAGGATGATCTTCTCCTGTCTGGTAGATGCCGACCGGCTTGCAACCGAGAAATTCTGCGAACCGCAACAAGCAGACCACCGACGAGCGCACAGGGCCCCGCTCGGGAGCCTTCGAGAACGGTTGATGACGTTCATGGAGGCGAAGCAAGCAGGCGCGCCGAGCACCGACGTAAATCGTTGGCGCGCTGACGTACTTAACCAGTGCGTTGTGGCATCGGCGCAGCCGCGCGGCTTCTTTTCTCTGCAAGTACCGACAGGTGGAGGTAAGACTTACTCGTCGCTTGCTTTTGCCCTGCACCACGCCTGCCGACATGATCTCCGGCGGATTGTGTATGCCATTCCCTACACCAGCATCATTGAGCAAACCACGGATGCCTTTCGGGTGGCCCTGGGCGCACAAGCAGGTCGGGCCTTGATTGAGCACCACTCGGACCTGCGCCCTAGCCGTGACACGCGTGCAAATCAGTTCGGTACCGAGAACTGGGACGCGCCGGTCATTGTAACCACGAATGTGCAGCTGTTTGAATCGCTGTTTGCCTATCGTCCGGGCCCCAGCCGCAAGCTCCATCGCCTGGCAAACAGCGTCATTATTCTCGATGAAGCGCAGATGCTGCCGGTCAAGCTGCTGCAGCCTACGCTGGAGGCCCTCAAAGAGCTAGTGCTCAACTACGGGTGCTCTGTGGTGCTGTGCACGGCAACACAGCCCGCGTTGGAGTATAGCCATGAGTTCCCGATTGGAATTCCCAATGCGGAACAAATTGTGCCAGACACTGGCCGGCTCTTCGACGCCCTGAAGCGAGTGGAGATTCACAAGCTAGGGAAGTTGAGCAATGCGGAACTCGCGGCCCGTCTTGCCGGCCAGCGGGCGGCATTGTGCGTGGTAAATACCCGAAGGCACGCAGCCGAAGTATTCGCCCTGACGACGACACAGGCGCCTGCAGAGGAGTGCTTCCACCTCAGTCGCTCCATGTGCGGCGCGCATCGTCGCAGCGTTTTGCGTCTCATACGAGCGCGACTCAGGCAGGGAAAGCCCTGTCGGGTTGTCAGCACGCAACTGGTTGAGGCGGGGGTGGACCTGGATTTTCCCGTCGTGTATAGGGCCTCCGCGGGGTTCGATTCGATCGCCCAGGCGGCCGGGCGCTGCAATCGCGAGGGCAGGCTTCCTCGCTTGGGCGAGACCTATGTCTTCGAGCCGGCGCAGCCGCCGCCGCCGGGGTTGCGCGCCGGAGCACAAGTAACCAACGAACTGCTGGACCAGTATGACGACCCAACCTCGCCCCAAGCCATAGAAGCTTACTTCCGGCAGTTTTACTGGTCTCAATCCCACAATTGGGACAAGAACGAGGTCATGCCTGAGCTCCGCCCGGATGTTCATAGCGAGTTTCTCCGCATACAGTTCCGCGAGGCCGCTCGCAAATACAAGCTGATTGAGGAGGACCAATATCCCATCCTGGTGGCGTATGACCGGCGCGCGAGGGCAATGTGGAGCGCACTCCAACGCGGCGTGGAGTACATCCCGCAACGCAAGCTGCAGCCTTATTTGGTGAGCGTACACAAGTGGGAGTTGGAGAAACTGCAGCGCGAACATGAAGTTCTCGAGCACGATTCGGGCGTCTGGGTGCTGCTCAATGACGCCCTTTACTCAAGAGCCAAGGGACTGGTCTCTGCCAACTTAGCACCAGGCTTGCCCTACTTGGAGGGTTGATTTAAGGAGGGCCGATGGCATACGGCATAACACTGCACTGCTGGGGCGAGTGGGCATGCTTTACCCGCCCGGAAATGAAGGTCGAACGTGTCAGCTACGAAGCGATCACTCCGTCGGCGGCACGGGGCATTCTGGAAGCAATCTACTGGAAGCCCGAGATTCGCTGGTGCATTGACCGCATTACTGTGCTGAAACCCATCCGGTTCACTTCTATCCGCCGCAACGAAGTGCGCGAGATCATCTCCGGTAAGACCGTACTGCAGGCCATTCGCAAAGGCCATGGCAATCTGGGGATTTATGCCGATGATGCGAATATTCGCCAGCAGCGCGCCGCGCTGGTGCTCCGCGATGTGGCTTACCTTATCGAAGCCCATTTCGAGATCCTTAGCGGCCCTGACAATGAGGCCAAGCACCTCGACCAGGTTTGCCGCCGGGCTCGTCGTGGCCAGTGCTATGCGCGACCGTATCTAGGCTGTCGCGAGTTTGCGGCTAATTTCGCGCTCATCGAGGACGGTGATACCATTCCCGAGATCGACGCATCCTTGCGAGGTGAACGCGACCTGGGTTGGATGCTGCACGACATTGATTTCGGCAATGAACTTCAGCCGCGGTTCTTCCACGCAACTATGCAGGATGGCCTTATCCATGTGCCGCCTTTTGCGGAGGCGCGCCGATGATCCTGCAACGCCTTGCTGAGCACTACGACCGCATCGCCTCCAATCCCGAGAATCAATTGCCGCGAAGTGGTTGGTCCGTACAAAAGATCAGTTTCTGTGTGGTCCTTAACGAGGACGGCACGCTCCACAGCTTCGAATCATTGCTGGAGCCGGACGGGCGGCGCTCAAAGCCGAGAGAAATGCTTGTGCCGGGGCAGAACAAGCCGACTGGCTCCGCAGTGACTCCATGTTTGTTGTGGGACAGTTCGCAGTACATGTTGGGCTACAAGGCTAATGACAGCGACCCCGAAAGAACGCGGAAGTGCTTTGCAGCCTTCCGTGATTTTCATCTGGAACTCGAGTCACGGTTCGACCATCCCTCGTATCGAGCTCTCTGTGCATTCCTTCGCTCGTGGTCCCCTGAAGAGGCGCAACGGCATAGCGGACGCTTGGATGAAATTACAAAGAATTTCGGTGTCTTTCGACTGGCGGCAACCACTAGCCACCTGCATGAGCAATTCGCAACTGAGTTCGCAGACCTGCTGGACAGCGGCCACGAACCTGCGAGTCCCGAAGGCATGTGCTTGGTGACGGGCCGCTTCGCACCGATTGCCCGCCTGCACGAACCTAAGATCAAGGGTGTGAATGGAACACAATCCGCCGGAGCCCTCCTAGTCTCATTCAATGCCCCGGCCTACGAGTCGTACAACAAGGAGCAAAGCTACAACGCGCCGGTCAGCACGGACGCAGCCTTCAAGTACGCCAACGCTCTGAACTTCCTTCTCAAGGACGGACGCCGCCGCATCTCCTTGGGAGACACCACCGTCGTCTTCTGGGCCGAGCACCGCCACCCTTTGGAGGAGGCCATGAGCGACCTGATGGGCGAGATCAATTTGCCGGAAGTGGGCGCGGAAGACGAGGTCCGCGTTCAGCAGACGCGGCGCTTCCTGAGACAATTGCGCGACGGCGCCGTCGAGGATAAAGCGCTCGACTCACAGTCCCGCACCAGGTTCTTTATCCTTGGCCTTGCCCCAAACGCGTCGCGTATCTCGGTCCGCTTCTGGGTTGAGGCCGATGTCGGCGAGCTGGAGCGACGACTCGGGCAACACTTGCGCGACCTCGAGATCATCCACCACGATGACCGCCCGCTCACGTTGCGCGATATCGCTCGATCCACCGGCCGTGCCGAGTATCGTCCCGACGGCCGGCTGAAGGGTTTCGATAACAAGTCTGCACCCGACCAACTCGTGGGCGAGCTGGCCCGCTCCGTGCTGACCGGCGCCGCTTATCCTCAACCCCTGCTCTCCGCCATGCTGCGCCGTATCCGCAGCGATGGCGAGGTGCACCCTGCCCGCGTGGCCGCCACCAAGGGCTACCTGCTTCGCAACGCCCGACTGCGCGGTACGAACCTGGAGGTGTCCGTGGAACTCGATGAAGATCAGATTGCTCCCCCGTATCGCATGGGACGGCTGTTTGCATTGTTGGAAAAGATTCAAACCGACAGCGCTGAGAGCGGTCTAAACAGCACCATCAAAGACCGCTACTTCTCCTCCGCCAGCGCCACTCCGGCGGTGGTATTCCCGCGCCTCTTCCGGTTGTCGCAGCATCATCAGGCGAAGCTGGCGACGGGCGCGAGAATCTACTACGAGAAGCTGTTACAGGAGACTATCTCCGGCGTGAATCGCTTTCCCGCTCATCTCACCCTGGAAGATCAGGGGCTGTTTGTCATCGGTTACTACCACCAGCGCCAGAAACTCTATACCAGGAAGTCCCAAGAAGAAGGAGCAGTTCAATGAGCGCCGCCATTCAGCATCGCTATGACTTCGTCTATCTTTTTGATGTAACCGACGGCAACCCTAACGGCGACCCTGACGCTGGCAACTTGCCGCGCGTGGACCCGGAAACTAACCAGGGCCTCGTCACCGACGTCTGCCTGAAACGCAAGATCCGCAACTACATCTGTGTAGAGCAGGTTGGCAAGACTGGGTTCGACATCTATGTGCGCGAACGTGCCGTGCTCAATAAGCAGCACGCACTGGCGTACAGCAACCACAAGCCTCCCCTAAAGCCCGAGCCCAAGAAACTTCCTAAAAACGAGGAAACAGCGAGTGAGCTGACGAAATGGATGTGCAAAAACTTCTTTGACATCCGGATGTTTGGTGCAGTCATGACGACTGAGGTCAATTGCGGCCAGGTACGCGGGCCCGTGCAGTTCACCTTTGCCCGCAGCGTTGATCCCATCATCACAGCCGAGTTTTCCATCACGCGCTGTGCCGTGACCAAGGAAGGAGAGGACAAAGAACGCGAGATGGGACGCAAGTTCACCGTGCCTTACGGCCTCTATCGCTGCCACGGATTCATCAACCCCACACTTGCGCAGAAGACCGGCTTCAGCGAGGAGGACTTGGACCTGCTCAAGCGCGCGCTCAATGAGATGTTCGAAGTGGACCACTCCGCGGCGCGCGGCCTCATGGCCCCGGTACGCTGCATCGCTTTCCGCCACGAGAACAAGCTGGGCAATGCGCGCGCCGACGAGCTATTCTCCCTGGTCACGGTCGAAAAACGTCCGGAACTTCAGGCCGAAGACCGCCCGCCCCGCTCCCGCAGCGATTACGTAATCTCGCTGCGCCAGCCACTTCCCGAAGGCGTCGCCGTCGAGGAATGGGTCTCGACCCGGTCGCTCGTCGCGACTGCCTAGAGACTGGGAAAATGGTCGCCGAAGCCGACCTGCTGCCGCTCTCAGGACTACAGCACCTGTTGTACTGCGAGCGGCAGTGGGCACTGATCCATATCGAGCAGCAGTGGGAAGAAAACCGCTTCACGGCGCAAGGCCGGGCGCTCCATCGCACCGTGGACGAAGGCTCCGATGAGTCTCACTCGGGAGTGCGGATTGTCCGCTCGCTTCCCATCCGTTCTCTCCGCCTCGGCATCTCCGGCAAGGCCGACGTGATCGAGTTTCCTCTGACCGGCACCGCACCACCGTTGCCGGTTGAGTACAAGCGGGGGCGTCCCAAGCCTGGGGCATGGGATGAGGTACAACTCTGTGCCCAGGCATTGTGCCTCGAAGAGATGCTGGGAACCTCAATCGCCGAGGGAGCGTTGTTCTATGGCACGCCACGCCGCCGTACCGCTGTGCCCTTCACGCCAGCGTTGCGCGTGACCACCGAACGCGCTGCTGCGCGCATGCATGAGCTCTACTCGCGGGGTACGACACCGCTGGTGGCATACGATTCTGCGCGTTGTGATCGTTGCTCACTGCTGCAGATCTGCCAGCCGAAGCCGCTAAATTCGCATCAACACGCGCGGTCATGGCTGGATCGTGCGCTGCGCACCGCCGCGCAGGAGGGATTGTGATGCAATGAAAAAGCTGCTCAATACGTTGTTCGTCACCAGCGACGACGCCTACCTCTCGCGCGAGGGCGAGACCATCGTGGTCTCCCGCAACCACGAAGTCGCTCTTCGTGTGCCCATCCATACGCTGGAGGGTATTGTCTTACTGTCGCACAGCTCGCTCAGCACACCGGTAATGGGCTTTTGCGCCGAGCACCGCGTGCAGATCAGTTGCCTGTCGGATAGCGGGGAATTCTACGCTCGGGTGCAGGGGCCGGTTGCCGGCAACGTTCTGCTGCGTCGCGCTCAGTATCGCGCTGCCGATGACCCTCAGGTGTGCGCCCTAGCCGCTTACGCGTTTGTAGGCGGCAAGCTGGCGAACAGCCGGACAGTGCTATTGCGCGCCCTCCGGGATAGTCCCGAAATCCGCCCGGTCGTCGAACCTGCCTGTAATGCCTTGGCTCGCTCCATCGAATCGTTGCAGGCTCGCAACTCAGTGGACGGTGTCGGCGTGGATGGTATTCGCGGCATAGAAGGTGATGGCGCTCAACAATACTTCGGCGTCTTTGACGAGCTGATCAAGGGAGAGAAGCCGGGGTTTTCGTTCACCGGGCGCACCCGGCGTCCTCCTCTGGACCGTATCAACGCCATGCTTTCTTTCGTGTACACGCTACTGATGCACGACATCGTGGGGGCTTTGGAATCGGTTGGCCTCGACCCGTATGTCGGTTTCCTGCACACCGATCGACCAGGCCGGCCAAGCTTGGCGCTGGACATGATGGAAGAACTGCGTCCCGTTCTGGCAGACCGGTTGGTTCTCACGCTGATCAATCGCAAACAGGTTGGCGTCACTGAGTTTGGCGTTCAGCCGAATGGCGCAGTACTGATGAACCAGAGTGCCCGCCGCACTGTTCTCCAGCAATGGCAAGCGCGCAAACAAGAAGAGGCGGCGCATCCTTTCCTCGGAGAAACAGTGGCGCTGGGATTGTTTCCTTACGTGCAAGCTCTGCTTCTGTCGCGATGGCTGCACGGCGACTTGGATGCTTATCCTGCGCTGATTTGGAGGTGAGGAGGAGCCTCGATGCTCGTTCTCGTTACCTACGATGTAGCTACAGAAGATGCAGCCGGGCGCCGGCGTTTGCGCCACGTAGCCAAAATATGCAGTAATCACGGGCAGCGGGTACAGAAATCGGTCTTTGAGTGCTCGCTCGATGCGGCACAGTTTGTTGCTTTTCGAGATAAAATCGTGCGAGAAATCGACGAAGAACACGACAGTCTGCGGTTCTACTTTCTAGGCAACAACTGGAAGCGCCGGGTTGAACATGTGGGCGCCCATCCCTCCTATGATCCCGAGGGGTTCCTGGAGATATAGCGCGGACCTTAAGCGACCGCTATTTTTCCGGGACTTCCCGCTGAGCTGTAACCGCATTTCACGACAAGGTCTTGCAGGTAAATGGACCGGCTGGATCGCATCTGTCGGCCAGCGAAACGCTTGGGTTCGCGCAAAAGCCGCGGTATGCTGCTGGAAACCGGGCAAGTTATAATGCCCGCCGTCGCGCCCCGCGTGGGGCGCGTGGATTGAAACTCCTCCACTACGCATGGAGGAATTTCCTCCACCGTCGCGCCCCGCGTGGGGCGCGTGGATTGAAACTGTGAACACTCAGACCCAGGAAGGGAGAACCGAGTCGCGCCCCGCGTGGGGCGCGTGGATTGAAACACCGGCTACGGCTCAACCGGAAACCAGAATGTCGAGTCGCGCCCCGCGTGGGGCGCGTGGATTGAAACTTTACGGTGCCGCACAACCTGACGACTGGCAGCGTCGCGCCCCGCGTGGGGCGCGTGGATTGAAACAGATTGTTCTCGACCGGCTGACCACCATGCAGCAGTCGCGCCCCGCGTGGGGCGCGTGGATTGAAACCACAGCACCCACAGCCAGCGGCCCCGTCTGCCCGGTCGCGCCCCGCGTGGGGCGCGTGGATTGAAACTACAACGCAAACATCAAAGGCAAATTCGAGCACGTCGCGCCCCGCGTGGGGCGCGTGGATTGAAACTGGCTGTGGATCATAAAGAGGTGGGGGCGATGAAGTCGCGCCCCGCGTGGGGCGCGTGGATTGAAACCGCTATGTCCATCTGCGCCTCGCTCATGTTCCGGTCGCGCCCCGCGTGGGGCGCGTGGATTGAAACTTGCCGTAGTAATGCAGCGCCGTGCCAGCAACGAGGTCGCGCCCCGCGTGGGGCGCGTGGATTGAAACAATGACAAGGCGGCTGCACTTGAGGCAGAGGCCGTCGCGCCCCGCGTGGGGCGCGTGGATTGAAACACGTTCTGCACGACTCCCGGCGCCTACGAGGCTGTCGCGCCCCGCGTGGGGCGCGTGGATTGAAACACCATCAACGTAGGAGGAACATTGGACCTGCAGGTCGCGCCCCGCGTGGGGCGCGTGGATTGAAACATCGCCAAGTCCACGAGCCTGCCTGTAGCTGACGTCGCGCCCCGCGTGGGGCGCGTGGATTGAAACAATCTCTTTGCGGCGCCGAAGTTCCTCGGCCAGGTCGCGCCCCGCGTGGGGCGCGTGGATTGAAACAACGGGTGAGAGTGGGGTGAGCAATGGCAGGCAAGTCGCGCCCCGCGTGGGGCGCGTGGATTGAAACGTCGGATGGATGAGGGCTACACCATGGCGGCTGCTGTCGCGCCCCGCGTGGGGCGCGTGGATTGAAACAGTGATGGGTCTCCGGTTGAGCTGAGTTTGGAGGTCGCGCCCCGCGTGGGGCGCGTGGATTGAAACATGGATAACGTGTTCCTGCGACAGACACAGAACGTCGCGCCCCGCGTGGGGCGCGTGGATTGAAACTAAATGCTGTCAATACAACTAAGGTAGGACGAAGGTCCGCCCCGCGTGGGGCGCGTGGATTGAAAGCTGGCGCGGACCGCCCTCAAAAAAGATCGCCAAAACCCCCAACAAGACAGTTGACAGATTCAAAAGCTAGGGTACGCTAAGGACTATAAACCCTGCCTGGGGTTGTTACCCTAGAGGGCGAGCGGAACTCCTTCTCTGACTCGCCCTCGCAACCCAGCCTCCAGAGGCTGGCGACGTACCGCTAAAGCGAGTACGCCTCACTGCGTAAGTGTGAGACATGTCGCAGGAATCCCATTCCCCAAAACAGGAAGCATCCGCCTATGCCTGTGCGAACGGGTAAGCCCGTACCGCTGCACAACTTCGAAGGAAAATATCGCCGCAATATCTCCCGGTCTGAGGCGTTGGACTTGTTCACCCGCCAGAAAGCCGATTGGCTCTGCCGGAAGTGCGGCAGAACAAGCGACCGCGGGCGCTGCCTTGGCGCGTCGGACCACCAATTCGTGCTCGGCATGAAAGAGCCGGAACGTCGCGATGGGAACTCGCCATGCGCGATCTCGGCGAGAGAGATGGACGCCGTGGTGGGTATCACGCCTGGTGATCTCGGTATGCCTCCGAACCAGCGGATGGTCAAGGAGGCGCGGGACAAGCTGGCTCTGTGGCCGTTCGTGGGCGATACCCGAGCGGTGCGCGTGGGCGTGAGGGCGTGACCACCCAAGGACTCGACCGGCACAATTCTGGAAGCTGCAACTGCATCCCATGTCCCTTCTTTAGCGAGGAATTTCAGCGGTGGCGTGAGGACATGAGGGTGGGATTGGCCGAGATCAAGAAGGCCACGAACGACCTGACCCATGAATTGAAAGGGAATAGCCAGCCGGGGATACTCGCCCAACACGAGTCCCGCCTCAAGGAATTGGAGACGAACAAGAGCATTACGCACGGGAAGATGGCCGTCATTGCGTTCCTTGCGGCTCTCCTGGCGTCGATAGCGGTGAATGTCCTGACCGGCCTCGCGGTGGACCGAATCCATGCTCGACAACAGGTGACCGTAAGCGCTCCAGCTCAGGCCGCGCAGCCGGCGCCGGCAAGGACTACGCCGTAATACAGGAAGTGACGGCGCCAGCGCAGAAGTTCGGAAAGGTTGAGGCATGACCACACGTGAAAGGGTCGAGATCGGGGCTGGCCTGGTGGTCGCGGCCGTTCTTTGTCTGGCGCTGTACCAGTGGCATGAAGCGCAGATGGACATTGCGGCGGCACAAGCCAAGGCCGAGGCCCTGCAGCAGACGATCTCAGAGGCACAGAAGTCGATCAACACCGCGCAGGATGCCATCGCCAAACGTGATGCGGCGCTCGTGCAGCAACAGCAGGCCTTTGCCCAACAGTTGGCGTCAATCAGGACGCCAGCGCAGGCGCAGCCGATCATCCTGGACTATGCCGCGAAGAACTTGCCCACGAGCTCGGTGACGGCGCAGGTTGATGCCAAGACCGGCGCTACGCAATACGCCGTTACACCGGAGGGCGTGGTCGCGCTTGGGAAGCAGATTGCCTCGTGCCAGGAGAATTCCAATGAACTCGCGGCCTGCACCAAGGACAAGGCCGACTTCCAGCACATCACGACCGACCTCACCGCGCAGCGCGACAGCTACAAACAAGAGGCTGATACGTGGAAGAAAGCGGCCAAAGGCGGCTCGGCCTGGCGGCGCTTGGTGAAAGCCGCCAAGTATGTGGGCATCGGTGCGGTGATTGGCGGCGGCGTCGTCGCGGCCACGAAACACTAACAGACGGCTGAAACAGTGGAGAAAGCAGATTCCCCGCGGACTAAAGTCCGCGAGGAATGACAAAAAATTAAAGACTTCTGCGGCACGACTGAAGCACGCCTTTTTCCGCAGCCAGCCAAGGAGCGAACTTCATGCGTTGCTTAGACCACCTCTTAGGAGACCTCGAACACCTGTTGGAGCACGACCCCATGCAGCGGATTCGAGAAATTGAACGTCGAGTCGAAGAACTCGAAAGGAGCAGCAGTATGGCGCAGGATGCACTTTCCAATGAAGTCGCGGCGGTGGCCCAGGCCGAGCAGAACCTCGAAGCCAAAGTCGCCGCTGTCGGCGAGTCCGTCACCAATGAGATTCAGCGCGTGGAAGCGGTGATCTCGAACCTCAAGAACCAGACCAACCCCGACCAGGGCCAGATTGACGCAGCCGTTGTCCAACTGGAGTCGGTGAAAGCGGGATTGCAGAAGCAGGTCGATGCGTTGGCCAACTCGCAGTCGGCGCTCGACGCGGAGCAGGCCCCCGCTCCCTCTCCGGCGCCGCAGGCCAGTTAGGGCAGCCAATGACCTGGCCGGGCAAGTTCGTCAAATTTGTCGCCAGCGTACTCTCGGAACCGACCGGGCAACCATCGTTTGCCCGGTCGGCTTCGGGCGCCATTGTTGCCACGTGCTGCTTCTGCGTGATCTTCGTCACGGTCAAGACGAGAACTATCCCTGATCTCGCGGGAGTCGCCGGGCTAATCGTGGCCGTGGGCGGCGTGTTCTACGGCACGAACAAGGTGGCGTTCGCCTGGGGCAGCAACAGACTGGATAGCAATGGGCAGTCCGACTCTCAGCAACCGACAACGAATCTTCGTTCTTGAGTACCTGACTGACGGAAACGGAACCCGAGCTGCGATTGCGGCCGGATATAGCCCAAAGACTGCCGCAAAAACTGCGTGCCGCCTCCTCAAGAATCCAACCGTTGCGGCGATTATCGCGAAGAACGAACAGCGCGTTACTCAACGAATGGAGGAAGCAAGAGAGCGCGTGATCCAGAGGTACGAGATCACCGCGGAGAAGGTGCTGCAAGACATCGCGGAAACAGTAGAGCGGTGCAAACAGGCCGCTCCGGTAGTGGACAAGAAGGGTGAGCCCGTGATGGTGCCCACTCCCAGCGGAGAGGTGGCTCCCGCGTTCAAGTTTGACCCGGCGAACGTTCTCAAGGGCTGCGAGCTGCTGGGGAAGCACCTGAAGCTGTTTGTTGAGCGCGTCGAGGTAGGCAACCTCGAAGACAGTGTTTCGCGCATGACGGACGAGGAATTTAACGAGGCCTACCGGAAGGAAGCGGAGACCGTGTGAGCCGTGACCGCAAACAGGTTTTCTACCGCGAGAAGCTGTGGCGCAAGATGGGACAGCGGGTAGCGTCATTCGACGCCGGCTGCCTACTGTGGCTCACAAGGTACACGGCGACTGAGGACCTTCATTGGCTGGCGAAGGGAACGCCTCCGGTGGCTCCCTTTCCGGTGAAAGAATACTTCGCGGTGGTGCTGCGGGAAATCCTGGAGTCGCCGCGAATCTTCATCCCCAAGAGCCGCGAGATGATGACCTCGTGGCTGGTGTGCGGGTACATCGCGTGGATGTGCCAGTGGTATCCGTACATCGAGTGGATTCTGCAGACGGAGAAGGAAGAAAAGGCCATCGAGCTGGTCAATTACTGCCGCATTCTGTACCAGCGGCAGGAGCCGTGGATGAAGTCGCGGGTGAAGGTCGTGGGCGACAATGTGCGGTCGCTGACCCTCTCCAATGGGTCGTGCATCTTCGGGATTCCGAAGGGCGCGAACCAGGTGCGATTGTTCCACCCCTACGGTTACATGATGGACGAAGCATCGTTCCTGCCGGAAGCGCAGCAGTGCTATGACACGGTGCAGCCGGTAGCCAAGCAGATCATCGCAGTTTCGTCCGCCGGCCCTGGTTGGTTTGCAGACCAGTGCGGCGCGATGCCGACAGCGGTATAGAGATACCACCGACGACGAGGAGCGAAGGCTGGGGCATGACCTTATTCAGGGTTGTGCCCCGTTTTTGTCGAGGCCAGCATGATCGACCGACGCGCGTTCACCCCGGACGGAACGAACCCAACTTATCCGGTAGTGATTTCGCCTTACTGCACGGTGCCGACCGAGGAGATGGCGCTATGGCTGGCGTCGCTGCTCGGGCCGGCAGAGAAGGTGCTGGAGATTGGTACGGGCTCGGGCTATCAGACAGCGATTCTCGCCGAGCGGTGTAAAGAGGTTCTAAGCATCGAGGTGCAGCCGCCAACTGGGCTGTTGCAGGACAAGCTGCCAGCCAACGTCACGCTCGTGAAAGCGGACGGCTGCACCTACGATACCGGCGAGCAGTTCGACGAGGTGCTGGTGACCTTCGCGGCGCCGAGGATCATGGCCTCGTGGGTGGCGCAACTCAAGGACGGCGGGCGCCTGGTGGTGCCGATGCGGGTAGGAGGGACGTGCAGGATCTGTGTGTACGAGAAGCACGGGCCGGGCATGGAACTAAAGGAAGTCGTTGGGTACGCCAACTTCACACCGATGGTGGAGTCAATGTAATGACTGACTGGATGGCGGGCGCTGTGAAGCATCCTGGCCGCTTTAGCGCGAAGGCTAAGGCTGCCGGAAAGTCAACGGCGGAGTATGCCAGGGAGGAATCCGGCGCACCTGGCGCTCTTGGCGAGGAGGCGCGTCTGGCGGAGACATTCGAGAGGTACCGCCCCAAGGGAAAGAAAAAAGGCACGCGCAAGCCGAGGCGCGACGCCTTCTACGGAGAGTGACCGACATGGGATTCCAGCATCCGCGACAGCGCCAACACATGATGAAGGGGGTGGCAGCCGCCATGAAATCACCCAGGACTCCGAAGCACCTCAAACCGCACTTGCAAAGCCGACTCTCCCCGAACGTTCAACTCGGCAACTCGCCCCTGCCCACGATGGAACCGGACGACGACGACCTGATGGATGCCGCGCGGCGCACTCCGGACTTCGACGCGGACGACAGCCAGAAGGCGGTGAATCCCATGGAGGAATCTCTCGCACAGGAAGCGATCGCGGGCGGGTTGAGGCGCGACGTGAGCAGGCGCGGCCCGGTGCAGTTGCAGAGGAAACCGCCAATGAGTCGGCTGATGAAGCGCGCGGTCGGCAGGGGTGTCCCGAAGGGCATGCCGAAGGGCAAGACGAAGCCCGCCCTCAGCGCTTTTATGGGCGACTTCGGGGGCAGACCGAGGGGCATGTAGCGTTGTCTCTCGGCTCGCATCCAAGAGGTCAATTTCACGGCGCGGACTTCGGTATATTGAGAGCAGAACCGCCTAATGAGATGCTACGCATACACCGACGAGTCCGGTAATTCTGGACTGAGGCTTTTCGACGTGGACCAGGAGACGTTCTGGACTGGGACGCTCATCGCCTTCGCAGATGTCGACGCAAAGTACAAGACATTTCACAAAGAGTTGCTCGATACGGTGGGCAAGACGGAACTGCATGGATCTGAGCTTGGCTTCGGAGGAATTGAAAAGATAGGTGGCCGCCTCAGTTGGTTTATTCGTGAGAAGAAGCTGCATTTCACTTTTGGCCGAGTACACAAACCGTTCCTTGCGGCCTCAAAACTGTTCGACCTCGTGTTCGACTCTGGCGCCAACGCGGCTATGCCGTCGCACGGCTATGGAATAAGGCAGTTACGGCTGATCAATCTAATGCATTTTGTTCAGCTTTTGACTCTGGATGATTTGAAGGAATTCTGGTCCGTTTTCGAGTCGCGAGATACACAACGGTTCAGTGTCCTGTTGCGTGCGATTGCTGGTCGAGTCGCGGGAAGTCCCTACGACAAGCGGAGCCTTCAAATCCTGTCCGACGTGTTGAACTGGGCAAGTGAACATCCTGACGTCGTGCTCGATCCTTTTGGAGAGGGCGATTCGCCGAATTTCGTGGCGTTTGCCGGTCTTTTCAATCATCTCCATGATTTACATGAAGAGCACGGTCACGTGATCGGGAGTTTCGTCCACGATGAACAGAATCAATTCGTTCCGTCGTTTGCAAGGGCCTTCGACTTCCTCTCGAAGGTTAAGGGTGACGAGAGGCCGATGTCACTTATTTCCGATATTAGAGTACTTCCCACTTTCGACTGCCCGTTGGTAGTACGGTCATCCTCCATCAGTTTTGGTTTGCAGATTGTGGACGTGTGCTTGTGGCTTGTGAAGCGAGTACTTGATCGAGGTGATGAGCCGAGAGGTAATTGTCGTACCCTCTTTGAGTGTTTGGTGGAAAAGAGCTGGATGTCCCGATTCGACTTCGACAATATCGTTGATCAGGTGGAAGCAGGGGCCGAATACGTGGATCAGCTCCCTCTCACGGAAGAGCAGCTTGCGCGTGGGAGGACAATTTTGCAAGAACTCGAAGATTCTCGTTTATCTAGGATGAAAGCGTCCGAGCTTCCTGAGCACTAGCAGAAGGCCCGAATGAGGCGCTCGCGCCAGCTAGCGTCGTAAAGGCCAACCTGAGTAACACTTCAGTGAGCAACTCACAGACGGAATTTCCTCATCCCGGCGTTGCCGTGCGGACGAACCCGCATGGCATCAAGTTGGTGTTCCTGCACTATTCCGCCGACCCCGACAAGGGCAACGGGGAAAAGACGGTGGTGCCCGAACTCGGGCTGGCACTGTCGCCTTGGGCGCTGGCGCAGTACCGGGGCATGACCAAGAAGGAGATGTACCTGCAAGAGTACGAGATCGACTTCGGCGCTACGCAGGGTCAGAAGGTCTATCACCTCGATAAGGAGGCGACGCTGTGTCAGTCGTTTCCGATTCCGCCGAGCTGGACGCGGTACTTCTCGATTGACCCGCATCCGGCGGTTCCGCACGCCTGTCTGTGGGGAGCGGTTGACCCGTGGGGCGACCTGTGGATTTACCGCGAGTTGTGGCCGTCGAGGGCTTACGGCAAGCCCGGCCCGTGTCCGGCGGACGATAACCGCTACCGGATTCGGCACTACGTCGAGACGATCTATTACCTGGAATCGAAGGAGAACCCGCAGAACGAGTACAACGGCGAGCGGTTTGACGAGGCGGTTTACGAGCGCGAGATTGACTACGCGGTGCGGGCCTTCGGCAAGGGCACTTCGGACGACCCGGAGCAGCCGAACTTCCAGCAACGCTTCGAGCAGAAGGCGCGTGAGTTGGCCGAGGAACTGGACGTCGATTGGGAGTTGCGCTTCAAGGATGCGAAGAAAGACCGCGGCGTGGGCGAGGATTGCGTCAACGAGTACCTGCTGCCGCGCGAGGTGGACGACGGCGTCGATGGCTTCCGCAAGAGCAGCCGCTTGCACATCTTCGAAGACCGCTGCCCGGAGTTGATCTACGAACTCGACACGGTGCGGAGGCAGACGCTTTCGCCTCTGCAGGTGGAACGCATGGACCCAACGGGAGAGCCAGTGGACGTGCGCAAGCACATGACGGACAACCTGCGCTACCTCTGCATGGCGAATCCGACTTACGTTCCGCCACGCGGAGCAACGGAAGGATTCAGGCAGGCGACGCCCGGAATCGCGTATTGACCTTAGGGGCTAAAGCCCCTCTTTTAAATGCCGAGTATCGGCACGGCTAAAGCCGTGCCCCTTCAAAACAAACGCGCGTGAACGCAGGCCTGAAGGCCAGCTCTACCACCAGTTCGACTCTATCGGCAGGCTTCTGAAGCCGTGCCCCTTCAAAGCATGGACACTTCCTACGACGGCTCCAACACGGACACGCAGGACGCCAAGGTAAACGACGGGACAACTCCCGTCGATGCCACGGTGACCGACATCATTGAGCGCAGGAACCAGTCCCGCGACTGGATGGTGGCGAACTATTACGACGAGCTGGTGGAGACGTATCGCGCGATCAAGTGCCGTGTGGAGCCGTTCAAGAAGCTGGATGCCAACGGCAGGGAAGTAGAGGACAAGCAACGCACCGCCGTGGCTATGCCCGACCTGAACATGATGTTCCGGCGCAACGCTGCCCGGATGACCGCGCAGCCGTACACCCTGCGCTACATCGGTGGCAGCAACCCGCTGATTGCCGAGGCGCTGAGCGCTCAGGCGGGGCAGCAGTACGACCGTTCGAACGAGGCGCGGGATGATCGGCGTGTGGTGATGATGGCAGAGGCGTTCGGCTTCGGCCAGGGAAAGCTGTGGTGGAACACCATCGCGGCCACTCGCGTCTATCGGCAGGCGTTGATGAAGGGCAACCAGGTCATTTTCCGAGACAGGCGCTCGGTGATGGCGGCGCAAGGCGCTCCCGAGGAGGAGATTCAGAGCGCGGTGGATACGCTCGGGCCGGACATGAGCGACGACGAGATTACGCAGTTCCTCGGGAAGGGCGGCAACGAGATCATCGTGCCCCAGAAGGTGAAGCAGTACGAAGGCCCAACGGTGAAATCGCTGTTCGTTGGCGACCTGTTTTTCGAGCCTGGCATCCTGTACCTCGACGATTCCTCCTATATCGTCGAGTCCTACACCGAAAACGACCTCTGGCTGGAGAAGATGCAGAAGGTCACGTACCGGGACGACAGCGGACAGGCAATCAATGCGTTCGACCCGAAAGCCTGCCAGGAGCTTCTCGACCTGAACCCCGGGCCGGAGCAAGAGGACGCGAAGGTTTCCAATCTGCGGCAGATGTTCCGCGACGTGATTGGAAAGAGCACTCCGTACATGAATCGGAGGCTCTTGCCCCGCAAGCGGTTCGACATTCTGGAGTGCCACGAGCAGGGCGACGATGGCCGCATGTGGGTAACGTGGGTGAGTGAGCACCTGCGCGACAAGCCCCTCGGCAGGATGCCGTATCCGTGGGAGCTTTATGGGAAGTACGTTTACACGGAGTTCGTCCCGCTGCCTGATTTGATCTCGCTGGTGGGCGACTCGACGCCCCGGCTGCTGCGCTACATCCACATGCTGCTCAACTACACGTATGGGCAGAACTTCGACTACATCACCAGCTTGCTCAAGAAGTTCCTGCTGGTACAGGGGAAGGAGGATGTTGCCGACGAGGCCACGAACCGCGGGAATTGGCGCGAACTGCGGGTGAAGGACATCAAGAACTTCCAATTCCTGAACGAGCCTCCGCTGCCGAGCGGAGCGTTCGAGCGGAGTGCGGAGTTGTGGCGCATTCTGGGCATCGCAGAGCCGTCGCTGAATAGTGTCGAGTCCGGCACTTCGATGAATCCGCAAGCCGGCAAGACGGCGACCACCTCGATGCTGGCGGCGAAGGCGTATGACGCACTGCTGCAGTTCAAGATCGACGGGCGCAACATCTACCTTCGCGAACTCGGCCAGAAGAAGCTCTGGATGATCCAGCAGGCAGCGTCGGACGATTGGGAGATTGAGTCGCGCTACTGGTCGCCCGAACTGCGGAAGATGCTGTCGCAGATGGACCCGCAGGAACTGGCGGAGCGCGGCATCAACTTCGACCCTACGGTGATGCAGCCGGAGCAGTGGGTGTTGTCGAGCGGGTACGGTAAGACCGCTGCCATCCGCGTCAATCCGCTGGAGATTCAAGAGGACTTCCAGGTGGAAGCTGAGGCCGGCTCGTACCTCGCGGTAGACGATGATCTGCGGAGGGCGGCGGCGAACGATCTGGAGCAAGTGGCACTCTCGGCGCCGGACGTGATCGACATCCGCAAGGTGGTGCGGTTCCATCTGGGCACGATTCGCGGGATTGGCGACCCGGACAGTTACATCAAGCCCGAGAATCCGAATCCCGGGCCTCCACCAGCGAAGATCAATATCTCGCTGTCGATGCCCTTCGACAACCTGCCGGAGGACGTGCAGAACCAAATCCTGCCGATGTTGGGGCTGCAACCGAGCCAGGAACTCAAGCACGAGGCGACGATCAACGCGGTAGGGAAGTTGTCCCAGGCGGCCGACCACGCGAGCAACTTGCTATCGGCGGCCGAACAGACGGACGCGGGCCAGCAAAAGCTCGCGGCGGCAGGGCAAGGCGCGTGATGGACTTCTCCGATCTGGAACGGCATGTGTTGGAAGACCTGAAGGACAGCACACACCTCAGGGCGTTGCTGGAGAAGTTCTGCGAGATGAAGGCTGACGAGTGCCGCCGGGCCTGCGCGCAGGCGATGGCGCACGTACCGCGCGACCCTGAAGTGGCGGCGGATTATGCGGCCAAAGCGCAGGCGTATGAGACGTTCATGCAGGAGCTGCTGGACCTTTGATGGATTGCCCTGTCAGGATGCCCCTGTAAAAGCCTGTCCGCGGGTCTCAGAATTAGATTCCAAAAACAAGAGGAACGAAAGTCTACAGTGCCGCAATCGGGCTGGACGGGCTACTATTGTCGTCGCGAAGACTTCTATGGCTAGGGCGAAAATTTCAAAGACCGGTAACTTCGTTGCAGGGTGCGGGCTTTTCTTTATGGTCCTGCTTGTTGGGCTCGTCATATTCCTTTTCTTTTTTGGCGGAGACAGTAAAGAAGACGTTGCAAAGACTGCCACACTCGAACTGGCATTGGATACCCCCTCCCCTTGGTTGAGGCTCAGCTCAATAACCGCCGCCCTGGGAAAGGACCCAAAGCAAATCTTCTCCTCAGCAGACCAAGATTGCGCTCAACCACGAAACCTCAAACATTTTCCAGCCGATTGTCACTATTCGTATCCGGCGGGGTTAACCGTAACCACAGTGCTGGACTCTCCGCTCTCGAACTGGCGTGACTCCAGGGTAATCAAGGTAAGCGTTATGCCGCCGTTCCAAGGGACAATACATGGTCTCCATCTAGGAGACTCGAATGGTGTTGTGATGGCGAAGGCGAATGAACTTGGGGCCTCGGTTCAGTCTATTTCATCTGACTACTCGTACATGTCATGGGGTCCTGAGTTTGCAAGCCCTTCGAGTATCTTGGGTGCACCAGGAGTAAAGGAATGGTCCATTTTTTGGAACGTGGACGTGCACAATCGGGTCGAGCGCCTAGAGATGAATGACGGGGCATATAACTACGTGTCTGAGAAGCCCTAATCAGTGACGCTTCACTGGTTTGCCCGGTATCATGTGCGCGATCGATCCGCGATACGCCGATACTCAGTTGTTAATCTGGAGAGCCTTCGCCACAGAGGAGTTCTTTACCAGTCAGAAGTAGTGGCTCTCTTCTTCCTTTATCCAGAGTGATTCATCTTCGTTCGTCTTAGGGAAGCAACGCCGCGGGTTAGCGTTCCCGTCGCAACACCCGAGTTCTGGCGGACCCACCGCCGAATCTCGGCAGACCCACTGCTGAGAATAATAAGGAGCACAACGTGGAAACAACTGAGCAGGTTGCGAACCCACCGCAACCGGCAGCGACCACCACTGCCTCATCCGAGGCGACCAGCGAACTGGAAAGACATTCCAGTTTCCTCGGCGTCCGGCCGGCAATCGAAGTGACTGCGGAAGATCCCGAAACCAGCGTAGCCACCGAGACTGACGGAACGGACGCCCAAACCGAAGCGGCTCCGGCAACACCGGAGGGCGACGAACAGGACGACCCAAACTGGCTCCCCGACGAGCAGCAAAAGGTCTTTCCTGACGATGCCATTGCGCGGTACGCCAAACGCTACGGCTACACGCAGGAGCAGATTGAGCAGAACCCTCAACTGCGGCAACTCCTGCACGACAAGATCAACAGCGACATCTTCCTTGCCAAGATGCGCGACGGTCAGAGCGACGAAGGAGAGGGACCCACCCTCGAAACCGACGAGGCTGAGGCCGACGCACCGCAGACCCCAACCGACCCCGCTGAGCAGCGGAAGCAGTATTACTCGCAGGTCGAGAACATCGTCAATCAGACTTGCGACCCCGTGGCGTTCAACGAACTCGGCATGAACGTGCTGCAGGCGTTGAGCGTGGACGTAAACGACCCCGAAATGAAGGCTGTCGTCGAGAAGGCCCCGCAGGTGGGGAGGGTCTTGGCGACGGGCGCAGTCGATCTCATGCTCACCACGATGCCTCGCTTCCTTCCGGCAGTTATGGAGCAGGCATTTCCGGGCATCGCACGCATGTACGAGCGCGTGGCTTACGCGGAGGAGTGGGACGAGGTTCGCAACACACAGGGGGAGAACGGCCAACCGCTGTACGCGGACTTGCCGGACTATGGCTCGAAAGAGTTTCGGACGGCAATTCGCCAGGCGGCGAAACAGATTCCAGGATTCGATGGCATGGTGTTCCGCGACAAGGCGGGGCGCGTGCTGCCGTTCCGGGAGCAAACACGGGCGCGTTACGCGGTACTGGCGAAGCTCATGACGGGCCAGAAGGTCAACCCTGCCGTGGTGGCAGAAGCGGTGGAAACGGGCAAGAAACTGGAGCGCAAGGCGAACGAAACTCGCCGGGCGGGTCAGGCGCTGGGATCGGGTCAGTCCAGAGGACAGTTTGCCCAACCTGAAAACGACATCAACGCTTCCATTATCGCGGCCTACAACGCGCGGAATGGGAACGTGTTCGCCAAGAAGTAAGGTCGTCGTAAGGCGCGGGCGAGACTGTTGAAAGAGAGGATGCTATGTCTTTGATTCAGACCACTCGCGCTGTCTATAACGCCTCGCAGGAAACCACGCTCAAGCGTGACGTGGACGAGTCCATGTTGAAGCTGGAGCCGGATGCGGCTCCCCTGTGGGTCCTCACGAACCAAGCCAAGAAGCGCGCGGCCTCGGTCACTCCGAAGTTTGAGTGGTTCGAGGACGCAGAAGCTCCGCTGTGGGGCCAGGTCAACAACGGCACCACGAATTACGCCTCCAACGCGACGCAGATTGTGGTCGTGGACGGCACGATTTTCGCCGTTGATGATCTGGTCATCGTGCCGAAGGCGACGGGCGCCGGGATCTCGGCGATTGAGGAGATCATCCTGGTCACGGCGGTCAACGGCAACACGCTCAACATCACCCGTGCGATTGGCGGAGCGACCACCGCCGACACCATCAGCGCGACTTCCTCGCTCCGCATCCTGGGGCAGGCGTGCGTGGAAGGTGCGGCCGTTCCGACCGTTCGCACGACCCAGAAAGTCCCGAAGAAGTCCTGGTGCCAATACTTCCGTACTCCGATCAAGACGACGGAGATCATGGAAGCGACGGAGGCGTTCGCCACTCCCGAGGGCGAGCGAAACTATCAGCGCGGCGTCGCGCTGGTGCGTCACCGCTCGGAAATCGAAGCGGCCGGCCTTTGGGGCCAGGGCTACGAAGACTTGGAGGCGACGGGCTCCCGGTGGGCGACGCAGGGCGTCAAGGCGACCATCGCAACCAACATCACGGACTTCTCGACCACTCTGACGTACACCTCGATGCTGAAGTTCGGTGAAAAGGGCTTCCGGTACGGCGAAAAGCAGAAGCTGTGCATGGCCGGCCCCACGATCCTGTCGGCGTTCGACTATTTCAGCGCCAACAAGATTCTCACCAACGTGCAGGACGACGTGTTCGGAGTGACCATCAAGAAGATCGTCACCAATCACGGCACCTACATGATTGCCAATAACTTCCGTATGGAAGCGGGCATTGCGGGTGCGGCGGGCTTCGACGATGAGTTGTACCTCATCGACCTGCCCTCCGTGACCTACCGCTACCTGGCGGGGAACGGCAAGAACCTCAACACCAAGCTGTACGAGAACGTCGTTCAGGACGGCAGCGCCCGGACGGTGGACGAGTACCGCTCGATGGTGGGGTGGCAGGTGCGCCACGAGAAGAAACACGCCCGCGGCTACAACGCCACCGCGTTCGCTTAGCTGGCGGCTGCGTGACCAACCTGGAGGGGCAGGCTTCGGCCTGCCCTTTGTTTTGAGGTGAGCAATATGGCAAAAGGAAAGCCCGAAGGATTGCGGGACTGGACGTGTACTCGCTGCGGCGGGGACTTTTCATCCGGCAAGTGGACGTGCGATGACGGCAGCCGTCACACGGTCGAACTCAAGACCTACTACGTCAAGACCGAGGGACTCGACGTCCATTACGGCCCCGTCAGCGGCGAAGGCGTGATGAACCATGTCCGCAAGGTGATCTCGTTCGCGCGAGGCAGCTTCCAGACCGCCGACCCCGAGCAGCAGGAATTCCTCGACCAGTATCCCGGCTGCGTGTCCTACGAGGTGTGGGTCGAAACGCACCTCACCTCCAAGGAGCGGGAGGAACAGAACAAGCGCAAGAACGAGCGCCTGGAGAAGCAAAACAACGAACTGCTTGCGCAGGTTCAGGAACTGCAGAAGCAGGTGGCGGCGAAGAACGCTCCGGCGCCGCAGAAGGCGAACGGGCAGCCGTCATGAACCGCTGCCGATCGTGCGGCGCGGAGAATCCTTCGCGCCTCATCATTATTTATACGGACAAAAGCGGGGTGCCGCTGCGGGAGCCGAAGGACGAATGCTCCGCGTGTCACCCTGAACTTCCTTCGAACGAGCCGACGCTGGAGTTCACCCCGTACCACGTCGCCTACCCAGAGCACTACGACACGCTGGAGTTTGAAGACGGAGAGCGCGTCCCTATTGTGAAGGATTGGGCGAAAGGGGAGTTCGAGCAGCTCGTCGCCGACGCTCCGGTGGCGAAGGCCGAGGAACAGGAAGCTATTGCGCGCAAACGGGAGTTCGCCCGAGAACGCAACCTGCGGCCACTTACCCCTGCGGAGATTGAGGCCAGGGTCAGCGGTTTTCGCGCTCAGTTCGAGATGGCGGAGCGATTGATGGGCGCAGAAGCGGCGGGACTGATACTTCCATGACAGACGACAGAATCCAGAATTGGGAGCGCCAGATCGACCGCATGGTGCGCGACCCCGATGGGCGCGAGGTACTGCTGCGCAAGCTCGGCTTCCGCGTCATTCCGCCCAAGCATGGCGCGTGCGTAGCGGTGCTCATTCCGAGCCTCGATAACGTCAAGCGCGACTGCGAGAAGGCGATGGAGAAGATGCTGTGCGCGTCGCGGGAGGCCGGTGTGGCGATCCACAGCGTCATCGTCTATGGGCACTCTCTGGTGCATTGGGTGCGCAACGAAATGGTGGCCGAACTCTACCGGGAGAGCGGAACGCCATGGACGCACGTTCTGTTCATTGACGACGACATTGAGCCAGGCCCGGACTCGCTCGTCCGGCTTCTCTCGCATGAGAAGGACATCGTGGGGGCGCTCTGCACGGTTCGCACCGACCCTCCGAATGTCACCTTGCGGGAGTTCGACGATATGACGGGCGATTTCAAGTCGCGCCTGCACTGGAAGCGCAACGAACTGCTCCAGATCGACGGCATCGGAACGGGCATGATGCTGGTTTCGCGCAAGGCGCTCGATGAGGTCGGAGAGTTCTACCTGTCGTGCGGCTACGAGAAGCGGTTGTACGGGGACACCCCAGAAATACAGGCTCTCGCGGTGCGGCGGCGCGTCGAGTTCGATGACAAGCGGGAGCCGCGCTGGTGGAAGAACGCATGCTGGTTCCAATGTCTGCCGGCCTTGAATGGGCGCGGGGAGTACGGCGAGGACATCAGCTTCTGCCTCAAGGCGAAATTCTGCGGGATTCCCGTGTTCTGTGACACCGCGGTGCAGCCCAAACACCACGGCGATTACGGCTACAGCGTCACGGATTTCCTTATCTACAAGCAGGAATTGATGGAGGAGGAACAGGCGAAGGCCGCTGGAGGCGAATCGTGACGTGTGGGGACATCGTTGCTCTCGCTACAGCCCGGACGGAACAGCGCGGCGTGAAGGTGCTCAACCTCTACGCCGAACTGCTCATCGTGATTCAGGAATTTTGCAAGTCGCACGCCTGGGAGTGGCGCAAGAAGATTTACAGCTTCAGCACGGTGGCGACAACGCCGAAATACGCTCTGCCAGTGGAAAGCCAAAGTACGCAAGGCTCGGCCTGCGACGTGGATGACATCGAAAACGTGCAGATCATCACCGCGCCCGATGATGCCGACCTGCTGGACGAGGTGGTGTCGGAGATCGACCAGGCGAGGCGGCAGAGCATGGACACTTCGGAGCGGCCGGACTCTTACTTCCGCGCGCTCGGCGACTACACCAGCCTCATCCTCTCGCCTACTCCAGATGCGGTGTATCCGATGGTGCTGGTGTATTGGGCCATCCCCGTGGACGCGATTACGCAAGACTCTGCGGTTCCTTTGGTTCCTCCGCAACTGCACGGCGTCCTGGCGAAGGGCTTTGAGGCTTTCATTTTGCGGTACACGCTCGGCGAGGAGTCAGCCAAGTACGAGAGCGCCAAAGCCGAGTACGAGGCCCAGTTGGTTCGGGCATGGGGAGGACAATGAGGCGATTCTTGATCACAGCGGTGCTCATGCTGGCCGGGCTCGTCGCCCAAGCGCAGACCACGGGCGCCTGCCAGAACGGCATGGCCATCAACAAGTACGGCCAGCCCACGGGCGGCGTCAAAGTCAAGGTGTGCGCGGATGCCGCGTGCGCCCAGACGCTGCCGACCATCTACGCGGACTCCGGGTTGACCATGCAGAGGCCCAACCCCTTCGGGGCGGACGCGGACGGCAACTATACCTACTGTGCTGCGGTGGGGTCGCACTTTTACGAGCAGACCACCTACGGGAATGCGGTCAAGACCCTTGACGTTACGCTGCCTGGCGGGGGCGGACTCGCTGGTTTTGCGCTGAATCCGCAGACGGGACTTGCCTACAGCGTATCGTCCAACGATTTCAAGGGTTGCAAGGTTGTCCCGGTTAACCCAGGCTCTGGCAATAACGCAACGGTGTCCCTTCCCTCGCCGCTACCTCCGGCCGGACAGTGCGTGACCATTTCGAACCAAACCCAATTCTTCTTTCCAGCGTACTACGTCAATGTTCAGATCGGCGACGGCAGCGACCTAACGTTAACCATCGACACTTTCAACTACACGTTCCGCGTCTCTCCGGGTTCCAGCGTGATGTTTGTGTCGGATGGGAGTAGCAACTATTCGACGGTGCGCGGCCAGAGCACCGGAATTGGTCAGCTTGGAGCACTGCAATTCAAGAGTTCTAACAATGGGCAGGTGGACGGAACGGGCGATTGGGCCTACATCTACAACGGTAGCCAGTTCGTCCTAAGGGGCGGCAATTTGCAGCCCAAGAGTCACCCTGGCGTCGCCTATTACGTCAGTCAGTACCCTGACATCCAGACCGCAATCAACGCGGCCTATGGCACCGGGACGGTGTCGGGAGTGGTAATCGACGACCGCACTGACCTCTATCAGGGTCCCGGCTTTTACATTCCCGACTCGGTGACGGTGCAACTCGCGCCCGTGTCCTATCAGTTCCTCTCGTCGGTCACGCACAACAATGGCAATAACAACGTGACGGCGGCGGTTGTGGTGGAGCAGGGCGGACACCTGCTCGGAGCCAGTACCTCTACGAATCACGGCACGGTTATTACCGTGGCGTCTGGGTGGACAAGTGACATCATCGCTACCACTAGCGTGGGAACTGGCATCGGCGGAACTGCTCAGTGGTGGCATTGGGGTTCGATTGAGAACCTGAACATCAACGGGGCGAATCAGACGGCGGGTGAATGTGTCCACGTCGAGAATATGGGCGAGACGGCGAAGATCGCCAACCTTCTGGTGAAGAACTGCTACAGCAACAATATCGAAATCGTTGGGGCCTCGGCGACGCAGAGCGCGATCGCCAACATCAGCACGTTCAGGTCGCAACATGGCAGCGGCGTGCGCTTCACGGCTTTAGCCGGCGTCGCCAAGATCGACGGCCTGAGCGGGGATTGCAACTTTGGCTCGCTGGTCTCGGTGCAAGAGAATGCGGCGGGTTCGCTCATCATCTTGGGACTGAAATCGGAAGGAGAGGCCAGTGTCTGCGGCGACAGTCTGCACCATGACCCCGTGATTCTCATGGACGGCCTCGCGGGTTTTAATGACCATGTGAAGATCATCGGCGGGTATGCCTTCGGTACTGCACAAAACGACTTCGCCAAGTTCATCGGTGCGGGCAATGCCATCCTCGAACTCGAAGGCTTCTACATCACGGGCTACACCAACACCATTAACGACACGGTGCGTACATACACTGTTCCGGCAACGAACAGCTACATCAAGCAGCCGTTTCTCTATGAGCCGGAAGGCACGGTATTTGCGAACCAAGCCTTCAATTTGCGGGCTGGTACGTTCATTCAGGGCCAACAGTCAACGACACCGACCGAAATCTTTGGCGCCACGACGGCGAGTCAGACCCTATTGGCTACGTTGGGGAATGGCGACAACCTGTCTATCGCATCTGGCGGTATCGCCATCATGGGTCATAATCGTGCGGCCTACGGTACACCGCCTGAACTGATGGCGCGTTGGGGATACCGCTGGCTGGGAGTGGGCCTGGGCTACGACACGACGAAGTTTGACCTGATACCTGCGTGGAAGAGCGGCGACACGACGGAGAAGAACATCGGGAACCCGCTGACAGTGTGCCAGGTGGGGAGTACCACCGTGTCCTGCCGCTGGTCGAACATCTATTCGCTCAACGTCGATACCAATGCTCTCGTTCTGAATGGGTCTGCGGTTGCACCGAGCATGGTGAATCCGCTCATGGATGGTGCGGCGACACCTGGAACGAGCACGAACTTCGCTCGCGAGGGACACGTTCACCCCACCGATACTTCGCTGGTTCCCAAGACCACCACGGTCAACGGGCACGCCCTGAGCGGCAACGTGACCGTCACGGCCAGCGATGTGGGCGCGCACCACAACATATCGGGCACCATGCAAAGCGTTGGGAGTGCGATCACGGGCAACAGCGGTTATCAGACCGTGTACTCGTTCACGCTTCCCGCGGGCACGTTTGCGGTCGGGCAGGGTGCGCGGTGCAGCGTCCGGTGGACCCATAACTCTGGGGGCAGCGTAGCCATCTTGTTCCAATGGCAGCTTGGGAGCACTGCGTACACAGCGCAGACCATCACCAGCGGTGCCAGTACGACGAACATAGGGCGCGCGGAAATCGAAATCTACACTCCAAGTTCGCTGTCGTCGCAGGTGGCCCTCACGATGCCGCTACAGCAGGGCGGAGCGACACCGGTGTCCGGCACCTACAACACCAGTTCGGAAAACCTGAGTAGCTCGGCGACGTTGAAGTTCTCTTTCAACGTCGCCAACACTGAGCAGGTCACGCCCATCTTCGGCTACTGCGAAACCATCCAGTAACAACCTTCGACGAGTAGCTCCAAGGGGACATCACCATGGCAGTGATGGACACAACCCGCACCGACCGGGCGGGGATGAGCCGCCAGCGCATCATCCAACTGGCAGACCAGCGCACGGGCAAGATCGCCCAGGGCAAGGTGAACCTCGACGCTGAGTTCGTGGCGGTGTTGCAGGACTTTTGCGGCGAGTATCGCTGGTACTGGCGCCGGAAATCGGTTGGCTTCGATACCACTCCTGGCGTGCCGTCCTACGGTCTTGCGGCGGCGGACAATTCGATTCCAGCGGTGGACTGCGAGCAGATCATCCGCGTGCTGGCGTTTGGGGTTCCGGGGACAGACGATACCCACTCTTACAAGAATCTCAACCCAATACTCGACCCGGAAGCGCAGGAAGTGGCGATTTACAACGAGGCGATGCAGGGACCGCCGAGAAGTTACTTCATCGACCCCGGCAGTTCGAACATCTTGCGCCTGTGTCCGACGCCCGACCAAAGCTACTCGATTCGTGTTCCGTATTGGGCGATGCCGAATCTGGCGTTCGACGATCTCAGCAACGATATACCGCTGGTTCCGGGCTACCTGCACCGTCTGTTGGTGAAGGGACTGGAAGCGCAGATTTACCGCGCGGTGATTGGCGAAAGGGCGCCGGCCTACCAGGTCGCGCGAGGGGAATACGAAGAGGCACGCGACAAAGCGGCGCTCCGGCGCGAGTTCACCGTGGAACAGGGCAGGGAGTGGTCGAACCAGGAAGAAGCAATCCGCAGCTGACTGAGATAGGCAAGGCCGCGGTCTAAGAACATTTAACAAGAAAACCGATTCCCTCGACTTCGTGATTTTCGTTGACACAATGTTTCATGGTGGTAAACTTGTCCCCATTCAGCCGTGCCCTCCCACCCCTTGCGATGGCTCTACTGAACCGGCTTCATATCCGGCCCCTACATACAGAGGCACAACAACACTTTTGCCGCCTCCCGCCAGTTGGGCTTCATTTCGTCTCGAAAATCTGGAGCTAAAGGAGGTTCTATGAAATACAGGATTTCGCTTCTGATCTTGTGCGTATCTGTCGCTTCTGGGGCCTTGGCTCAGAGTCCAAGCAAGAGCGGGGATGACCAAATCAGTGGTGGGGGAACGCCCAACTTCATTCCACAGTTCATCAAGAAGAATAAGTTGGGAAACTCGAACATTTTCCAGGCGGGCCGTGACGTTGGAGTGAACACCACAAATCCGCAAGCAACACTGGATGTTGAGAGCACTGACAACTTCGGCATCCTGGGAACGACCTCCAGTACCAGCCAGTATGCTACGGGTGTAATTGGTAGGACGGCCAGCACCAGCGGCAACGGCGTGGTGGGAGATTCTACCGCAAGGAGTGGCATCAACAACGGGGTATTTGGACGTAGCGCCAGTCCGAATGGGGACGGAGTATCGGGTGCCGCGACCTCCCCAGACGGGGGCACTGGCGTGTATGGTCAGAGTGCGTTTGCTGGAACTACTGGCTTTGGCGCTGGGGTCAGCGGAAACGCAATCGCCAATACAGGAACTGGCTTCGGTGTTTATGGTGCGACCGCAAGCGATCAGGGCATAGGCGTGCTTGGAAATCGATTTAATGGTTCCGCATCGGGATTTGGAGGCGGTGGAGTGCGCGGCCTAACCTCCGCTGCGAATTTCGTTTTCACCTATGGGGTGGCTGGAGTTGCCACCGCTGCCACAGGAGGATCCGTTGGGGTCTTCGGTCAGACATATAGTCCCAATGGAACCGCCGGTCTGTTCGCCAATGTTGCGGGCGGCAATATCCTGGAGGGCGGATACGGCCAGCCTGAAACGACGGTCTTCAGGGTGGATGGGACAGGCAGGGTCTATGCCGACGGAGGGTTCCAAGCTAGCGGCGCCGACTTCGCCGAGTCCATGGCAGTAACGGGCGATCGCACAAAGTATGCCGCCGGAGACTTGCTAGTCATAGACCCAACCGCCAACCGCCATTTGGCTCTGGCACAGCAGCCTTATTCCACGCTCGTGGCAGGTATCTATTCCACCAAGCCCGGGATGTTGGGCTCCAACCGCAAGCTGAACGAAGCTGTCCCGAACGACGAAGTTCCCCTTGGTGTCGTGGGCATCGTGCCCTGTAAAGTTACGGCGGAAAATGGTCCGATCCATGTGGGTGATCTGCTAGTGACTTCCTCAACTCCCGGTCACGCGATGAAAGGCACCGATCGGAAGCGAATGCTTGGTGCGGTTGTAGGGAAGGCGCTCGAGCCTCTGCCGCACGGCACGGGGATAGTTCAAGTGCTGGTGACGCTGCAATAGGCAACACGAAACGACCGGACCTTGACAAAGTGAAACCGCCCATCTCCGGGCGGTTTTTCTTTTGCCGCAAACCCTGGCCATACCGTGCAGAGCGGTCCCAAATGGGTCCCTCGAAGAAGCAATTCGTAGCTAAAGGTGAGCAATGAGCCAAAGGGTGCTGGAGTTTTACGAGTTCGGCGGGGTGGACAGCCGGAGCAATCCGCTGAACATGCCCTCGAACCGTAGTCTGCGGTGCGTGAATTGGGTCCCCATGCGCTCGGGACACCTGCAGTTACGGCGGGGCTATACCGCCATCACGCAGAACCCGGTGAACGCGGCCCCCATCCACTCGCTTGTCTCCTTCCGGTTGCTGAATGACAACCGCTATCTGGTTTTTGGACAGGGCACGACGGTCAACCGTCTCGACCTGTCGAATGGCAATGTCGCTGCGGTTACCGTGAAGGGAAGCGCCATCGCATCCTCGAATCGGTGGTCGTGGGCATTCGCCAAGAATATGCTGCACGGAGCCAACGGCAGTCAGGTCAAGATGGTGGACTATGCCGGCGTCATGCGCAACAGCGGGCTTCCCGACCCGTCAACTCTGAATCCGCACAGGCCGCAGAATCTAGTACACCCTGATTTCGGGGGTGTGACTGTCGTGGTTGGGGCGGCAGACGCCAATGGCGTTCCGGCTTCCTCGGTGGGTGGAGCGCAGGCCGGTTATCAGTTCTTTGCCGCGCTCTGGAACCGCGTCACCAACCATGTCAGCAACCGGGTGGCTATCGGCTCCCGCGTCGTTCCGACTGTTGCCAGCGACATCAGCATCACGGGACTTCCGGACTGCTCGACTGCTGGCGGGTGGGATGATGAGTGGGACATCCTGATTGGCCGCACAGATGATGGTGGGGAAGTTCCTCACCCCTGCGTGGACAGTGTTGGTAATTGGCTGTACTCTCCGAACGCGAGCACGCATACCGGGGCGACGGGGTCACAAGCGACAATAGCGCAACTCTGGGTAACACACACCCCGCAAGCGCATCCCCATCCAACCTTTTTACTGCTGGAGTTCACCGGGCCTAATCCGTTTGTTTCTGGCCAGAGCGTGGTGCTGAGTGGTCTAACAGGCTATCCAGCGCTGAACGGCGTCACGGTGGTGTGTGCTGGCCCAAGCGAAGACCCCAACCAGGGCTTGTTCTGGCTCCCGAGCCAGACCTTTACCGAAACGTCGAATTGGGCGGCGGAAACCGGAACCGCAACGTGGTATGTCGGCACTCCGGGGAGCATTACTGTAAACGTCGCCGGGACAGACCAAAACTCAGAACTCCCGACTCGCAATTCACCGCCACCGGCGTTCGACAAGATTGTGCGGGTTGGCTCGCGCCTCATGGGCGTGCTCCCGAACAGCCCTTACGTGTACTGGACAGAGTCGGAGACAGACGCGGCGCAGAGTCAGGACTATAACTTCGTGGGCGATGCGGCGCAGTGCTGGCCGGGGAATAACGTCGAGACCATGCAGACAGGCGCGGCAATCAACTGCATCGGAGAGTCCAACGGCGGAGCGTTCGTCTTCAGCCTACAAGACATGGGCATCCTGAGCGAGTTGAGCGGCGTGATGGGCTGGGAGGGGACTTGGCAGTGCGGCGCAGCGGGATGGGATGCGTTCGTCAACACGCCCTACGGCCCCTATTGGCTCTCCGGCAACAAGCAACTGGTCCGCATGTCGCAGAGCGGACCTCAGGTCGTTTCGGATGAGTACGAAGCGGCGCTGCTGGCTAAGATCGGCGACGCCTACCTGTCGCAGGTGCAAGTGCGGTACTACCGCGACCCGCAGAAGGTGATTGACCAAATCGCCATCAAAGCGAAGGACGCGAACGGCAACGTGTTCCGGGTGATTCACGATTTCACCCTCAAGGACTCGTACCTCACCTACAGCTATTCGAGCAGCCCGGTGGGGCAGGGATACGAAGACCAGTTCGCCGGGCCACTGGCCAACGATTATGCGCTGGCCGCGGTGCGCGACGGTAACGACCATCCGCAACTCTACGCGGGAGCACAGAACGGCCAGATCTACCAGCTTTACAACGGGTACGACGATGCCGAGACGGGTTTTTCCGGCGACCTGATTGCGCTGCTCAATGCCGGAGAAGAGCGTCCGCTGGTGGAATATCTGGAGTGGTTTGGAGACGGGGCGGTGGCCTGGAGCGTGGCGATGACGCTCGACACGGCTTCGCCAGCGGCTTTTACCGACCTGACTCCAAGCCTTGAGGCCGTGCCCGGGGGAGAGCACGACTTCCAGTACCGGGTGTCTCTGCCGTTCCCAGAAGCGAAGCGGGTGTACGTGAGGGCGCAGCTTGCGACCCACGCGACCTCGGGACAGGACTTGAACGACCCACCGCATCTCCCGCTGGAAACCTACGGCCGCATTTACCTCGTGATGCCGAACATCAAGCCGGGGCGAGGGCACTGATGCGCTCGTACCAGCAATTCAACTGGCCCAAGACGCCGGAGGTCAATCGCGAGTCGAGAAGGCAGGGCGACATCATGGCGAAGCGCGGCGTGACGGTGTTGCCGTCGCCTCCGCGCAACCTTCGGGTGAAATCGGGGACCGGCTACATCACGGTGGCGTGGGATGCTCCGGTGCAACTGCAGGGGGTGGCCTCGTGGCGCATCTACCTCGACACCGAGAGCAACCTGGTGGAGACCATCGGGGACATCGCGCGAACGAGCGCGCAGATCAGTCTCAGCGACCACGCCACGCACAACGTCTACGTGTCGTCGGTGAATCCGATGGGCAAGGAGTCGCGCAAGATTTTGGTGCAAGGAGCAGCTTCTTGAAATTCAGAGTGCTTCAACTGTTATTCCGGGAGCAGGGAGGGGTGCTGGTTCCGCGTGACCCCGAACTGCACAAGCTGGCCGTCGAGTTCGCGGAGCGCGAACTGGCCGAGCCGATTAACTTCACCGACTACCGCAACGTGTTCGTTGAGTGCGAGTGCGACGAGGACGGGAAGCCAATTCGCGTTGAGGGAATCTCGGCGATGCAGCTGGTTCCCGATATACCAGTGTTTCGGTCAACCAATGCGCGGAGCGCCAAGCTGTTGATCGACAGGATGAATGACTTTCTGGACGACCAGGGCGCTCGGGGGCAGCGGGTGTTCGTGCATGTCGGGGAGAAGGAGTCGCCAGAACAGCGGTGTCCGAACTTTTTGGACTGGCTGGCTGCGCTGGGAGCCAGACCCGCAGAACGCTGGGTCGTAGCGGCGAAGTAGAGGAGGCGTCGAATGGGCGGAGGTCCTAGCCAGGAACAAAGGAACGCGGCGCAGGCACAGGCGAATCTGGCGAATCAGACGGCGCAAACTGCGTCAGACCAAACCAAGTTCATGGAGTCGCAGGAGCAGAAGATCGACCCTTTTGCGACCTCGCGCCTCAATGATGGGCTGCCGTTCTACGGCGCGCTGACGGACTACTCGAAGGGCACGACGGCGGCATCCTATGCGCCGGGACGCGCGGCGCTGCTTCGCAAGTTCGACACGATGAGCGGACTTCCCAGTGGCATGAAGGAGCAGACGCTGGCCGACTATGACGCGAACGAGGCGCGCGGGTTCGACCAAAATATGACCAATAACCTGCTCATGAACGAGCAGGCGAAGCAGGGGGCGGCGGCGCTGCTCACGGGGCAGGAACAGATCTCGAATCCCGTGGGGTACACAAGCGCTGCCATGCAAGGAAACCAGTCGATCATGAACGCGCCGTTGCAGACACCCGGACTCGGCGGACTGTTGGGCGGTATCGCAAGCGGCGTTATCTCGAAGCTGCCGACGTTCTGAGACGATGGGGAATTCGAGAAGACCCTCAAATCGTGATAACCACTCCCCAACCTCTGGATTGCCGACTAAACGGGAGATTAACGACTTCCTGCGAACTACAGCCTGTGAGACGTCGGGGAAGTGCTGACGCACCTAGTGAGGCGGCCCAGTCACAAACCTATTGGTGCGGTACAAGGGCTCTCATTATCCATTCAGCCAGTTGTACCACGGCACGACGAATTGAGCAGCAAAATCGGGTATACAATGTTCGCGTCTGCGATGTAGAAGGAACACTCGAACAAATGGTTCATGGGCTGATTACGGTCGGGTGCGGCGAAAAGATCGCAATCACGAGAATCGGCGACGTCTGGGTGCGTCAATTCATCAGTCAACACATTCATTCGTCGATAGTGCGCTGAACACCTGGAGATGATGAGATGACGAACGGCATCCGTTATATCTCTCGTATAGGGCCAAAGATAGTCCTCGCTATTGTCGCACTTACAAGCACACCATTACTTGCGCAGGACATGAAGCCACTCTCCTCTATTCTTGCGAAGAGCATCTCGTCCTCTGGACGAAAGACCGTGGCGGTGGTTGACTTTACCGATCTGCAGGGAAATGTCACCGAACTCGGCAGGTACCTCGCGGAGGAGCTCTCCGTCGAGTTGGTCGGCGATGAGAATGGCTTTGAGGTAATCGAGCGCAACCAATTGAAAGTGATTCTTCAGGAACACCGGCTTTCGGCCACCGGCTTGATTGATCCGCAGACGGCCAGAAAGCTCGGACAATTCGCGGGTGTAGATGCACTAGTAACGGGAACGCTAACCGTTTTCGGAGATACTGTACACCTCTCTGCCAAGGTCCTTGACACGCAAACCGCAAGAATGCTTGGCGCAGCCACGTTCGATATTCCCAAGACGAAAAGGATAGAAGACATGGCGCAGCTAGGCATCACAGGAGCTGGACCATCCAAAGTTGCCTCCGGTGGCGGCGATGTAGCCGCGAAAACAGCCGTTCAGCCTCAGTCGAGTCTCAAGCCAACTATGGTCTCAGCCAAGGACCAGGAAGGAAATCCTGTCGAGTTAATGTTTACGCCGAAGACTTGTAAGCGCCACCGACAGGAACTAAGCTGCTTGGTACAAGTGGTAAACAAAGGAGAGAAAGGCCTTGAGTTCGACTTGCATCCAGAAAGTTGTTCCCTACTGGATGACCTAGGAAACCAATATGCACAGGGTAAATTCTCGATTGGGCAGAAACAGTCGGAAGACCTCGAACCGGAAGTCCCGATCAATATTATCGCAGTCACCGAGGCCGTAAGCGATCAAGCTTCGCGTATGACTCTTCTACTAAACTTCCATGCAGGACTCAAATGGGGGTCGGCGCCAACGCCGTGGACCGCAATCAAGACAGCGGTGAGGAATATTCCGATCCAGCAGTGATACCAACAATTCGTGAGATTCTGCCCCCTCTTGCGAGTTGGGCAGCACCATGAAACTCCATCTGGAGCGATTCCTTATCTCGACATTCGCCGACGATGTCGCCGCTGTGACAACGGGGTAATCCGCAATGCACGTATTTCTGGAAAGGTTTTTGCTCGCGGTCCTCGTCAGCATAGTTGGCTATGCGATCACAGGACAGCTGAAATGGCACGAGAAACCTGTGAGCGGATGGAGGCGCATCGCACTTGTGCTAGGGGCAGGCCTCCTGGCCCTTCTGGCTGCAGTGTTGGCTGAGCGACTACAGACCAATGCTAGCGCAACGAAAGACCATTCGGGGACAGTGGAACTACCTGGCGAAACAGGAGTCAAAAAGCCCCCACACCAGTCAACCGCACCGCCCGTCAATCTAATAGAAGACGATTTCATAAGGAAATATATTGCTGACGACGGTGAGCCGCATCCAACTGGGATGTGGACAGTTGTCATTTCGGCAGCCGATCACAACGATGTATCCGAACTGCACGCCGCCGCTGAAAGCGCATTTTCGGAAAAGGGATACGACGTTCGCCCGTTATTTCGATCGACGTTGCTCCAGGATAGCGCAGCACTTGACGAGCTCTACATGGGCGATCCTGCACTTCTAAAGCGAATCGGCAGTTACCGCGACGGCGTCCTCATCGGCAAACTGCGGTCAGAGGTCAGCCACAATGCTTCCTTGGACATCTTCACGACCCATTTGTTTATTGATGTTCGCGCCATTTCCACACGTCCAGCCAAGGTAGAAGGCCAGTTTGCAATCGACGAGACAGGCGCAGGCTTCTCCGAAGTCGCCGCCACTACAGCGGCCGAACACAGGTTGGCCGACAAGCTCAAGCAGCAGCTGCTACAGTCAATCCCCTCCAAAAATAATCTTCGTAAGTGATCTACCGTTTCCCCAATTTTTTGATGCTGTTGTCGCAGTGCAAATTCAAAACTCCAGATCTGCAGTGAGGCTCTATGGGCAAGCTTTTTGACAAGCCGGCTGCTGCGCCCGACGACGGCGCTGATAATGTTTCTGCAAGCCGTAAGCCGTCACCCCTCATGCAGGGCCTCGGTACGGGAGTGGCCGACGGGTTCAATGCCCTCGGCCAATCGCGGCAGGCGATAGCGAGCCGCTCGCGGTCGGCGCCGAATATCAGCGTGCCGGGGACTCAGGCGCCAATCGTCCAACCAAGTCTCGATTACCTGGCCGCTGCACGGGCGCGGTTGGCTCCCGTCAATGCGTTCTACGGGGAGTGAGTGCATGGGAAAATTCTTCGACCGTCTCACCAAGACGGGGTTGCAGGACGCCAACGGCAACACCACGTTCTACGACAACCCCACGCAAACTGCCTTAGCCCTGGCGAAGAACTCGAAGGCTCCAACTCTGCTGCCGGTTCTCCCGAAGTCGCTGCCGTTGGCGAACGATGCTCCCGCAGATGCCCAAGCGCCTCTAAGCTACGCGCAAGACGCCAGTGCTTCCGGCGATCTCACGCCAGGCGGCGGAGCGCCAGAGCCCGCAACTTCGCCCGCAGTGATGAAGACTGCGCCGCAGCCAGCACAACCTCCTGCGGAATTTAAAGAGGAGGGTGGCTACACTCCGACGATCGTCAAACCATCCTTCCAAGACGTGAATGTGGATGCGGCCGGCAATCAGAAGCGCCTCACGCCCAACAGCGGCCTCACGAAGTTGGGGGCGCTGATGTCCCTCCTGAGCGGCGGGATACAGGGTGGCTCTGACGCGCTGGCGAGTGGCGCGATGGATTGGGTTCCTGGGCGTTCCAACTTCGGCGCCGGCCTCAAGGGGGCGGCAGAAATGCCGCTGGTTCGCGCGGCGCGGGCCCGCGCGATCACGGAACAGCAACTCCAACAGCAACACCTCGGGGCCGAGACGACCGAGTTGCAGGCGCGGACAGAAGAAGAAAAGAAGCGCGGCGAGATGTACGGCAGCTACGCGGACTATCCACGCAACGTGCCCAACATCGAGAAGCAACTCACCGAGCTCTACATGGCGGGCAAGACGGACGACGATCCGGAAGTGAAGAACCTGCTCCGGGCGTACAAGTTTATGCACCCGGAGAAGCCTGCGCCTGTCGAGAGGCCGGTGGTTCCGCACACGACTTCGACGGGGAAGGGTGTCTATCAGCTCAACCCCGATACGGGGCGGTACGACATCTACGTTGGGCCTCCTAACCGCGAGGGCCGCCAGCCTACCGAGTATGAGGAGTGGAAGGGCGACCCGGCCAACAAGGGCAAACCCATCACTCAATACTGGAAAGAGAGAGCGCAGGCGACGGGCGAGGGCCGGGCAGACTCTGCCAGCTTGACACCGGCGCAGAGGGCGGGCATCGAGGCGAACTTCAGCAAGGGGATGCAGAAGCTGTCGGGCTACAAGTTCAACCAGCAGACGAGCGTGTGGGAGAGTCCCGATGGCATGACGATGCTCACCCCTGAGCAGATGCAGGCGCAGCAGGATGAACTGGCTTCGGAGAGACAGCGTGCGTACCTCGCGGGGGGCGAGACTCCACCAGACGTGAGCGCAGCGAGTGGAATTCCGCAGCCCGTTTCGGCGCACGGTGCCAACGCGAGCAACCCGTATCGGCGGAATGACGACAATCCGTATCGGAGGCCCCAGAGGTCGATATTTCCTCGCCGGGCGAGTCAGTCGAGGTGATAGTCCCTCAGGGCTGCCCGCGATACCTCTAGCTCCTGCGTGACGGCGACGTAGCAGCCATTCTGGAATTTGATAGCAACTGACAGTGCTGGAGTTACGGACACAGTGGCGCGGGCACCATCTGCGAACTTGTACTCAGTCCACCCGGTAATGTTCCGGCCAGCTCCGCCGTCGAACCAAAAATCGAATGCACCGGTTAAGTCGCCTGTGATCGGACGCTCGCGCCTGTTAGGGGTTTCGGCGATAAGTTGCAGGATCCTTGCCACCGCTCCTTCGTCAATGCGGTCTTTGAAGAACTCCATGGCAGCCTTCTCCTTCGAAGCCCCAGCCTACATGAAGCGCTGAAAACTACACCAGCGAAGAGCCGATCTGAACCCAGCCCGCAACATTAGCCAAATCCGGGAGTGGCACAATGCCCGAACCACAAGACCTCAAGAGCGTCCTCGACGCTGCGCAGACCCCCGAGTCCGTCAAGGCAGATGCGTGGGACGCCTGGCACGCCGCGACCGATGGTGACGACTTTCAGCGCCGCTTCGACAAGCTGAATCTGCCTACAGGCGTGAAGGCGCAGTTGTGGGACATGAAATTCGGCGCGGCCCCTGCTCCGACTCCAACTCCAGAGGACACCGAACTGTGGGGCCAGCCCATGTCCACCGGGGATCTAGACGCTGCGATTGATAGCGCCAACCCGCTGAACCGTCCTCGCGTCGCCCAACCCGGAGCGCTCAAGCCGCTACTTTCCTTTCCCAAGCCGAAGCCCACTCCGCAGAGCCTCAAGACCGATGAAATGTGGGAACAGTCGCGTGGCGCAAAGTACGCGATGCAGCCCACCGTCACCGCCAGTCCAACGGCATCGGTCAATGACGAGGCGAAGGCCATCCTCGCACCTAGCCAACTCACCCCCGAAGCAAATCCCGCGCCCCAGACCACGGGCGAGATCGCGCCCGTCAACCGCACGCCCTGGCAAAAGCTGAAGCAGGAAGTGGGTCTCGCCAAGATGCCGGGCACCGATCAGCCACTGGCCGAGGTGGGCGAGCGGGGGAAGGAGTGGTGGCATGAGAATCCGGCGCTGGCATGGAGGGCGTTTACCACCCCTGTTACAGAACTCGACCCTCGACTCAGCCTATCGGCGGGTGCGGAGCGGTTGGTGCATAAGGACCCACTGTACGGGCTTCGCTTGCCCGACGACCCCCTGTTCTGGGGAGAAGTAGCGGCTCTGGGCGGGAGCAGATTGGCCGGCGGATTCTCCTCGCCGTTTGCCATGGCGCTGCTCGGCGGCGGCTTGGCGAGCGCTCCAGCGGCGGTTCGCACCGCGGCGGATGCGAAGTTCTCCTATGACATGGCCAAGGGCGCGGTGCAAGCCGCGAAGGACTTGCCGAACTCGGAGAACCCCACCGATGCCGCTGCCCGACTGCTCGAACTCGGCGTCAATACCAAGTTTGCCTACGATACGGCCAAGAGCTTCGGCCACAATGCGCTGGAGACCGTCCTTCCGAACAAGGAAGTGGCGAGGGTCAACGCGGCGCGCCAGGCGCAACGCGAGGCGGGACTAACGGAAGAAGAACCGATGTACTGGCAAGAGCGTCCGGTCAGCGGTTCGCTGGACTCCGCCCAAGATGTTGCCGGCCAGATCGCGCAGCAAGAGCCTCAGGCAAGGCAGTACGCGGGCTTCCTGCGGCCGAAGAGCAAACCGGCAGGCGAGACTCCTGCCCAAGCGAAGCCTGCAACCCTCCTTCACACTTCCGAGCATCCTGACGTGGTAGCGCAGAAGCCGGGGAACTTGCTCACGGTTTCCGAGCCTGCACCGGGGACACCGGGGACAGACGCTCCCGCGAAGGGAACATCAGTGGTCGGCGTGTACGGCGGTAGGACCGACGTAAAGACGCCCTCCGCCTCGTTGCCGGGGCGTTACGCGCTGGTCGAGGCCGACTCGCTGGTTCCATCTCACAATGCTGAGAGCTTCGCCCCCAACGCGAACTATCCAGCAGGGGTGCAAGAGCGCACCTACCATAACAGTCCGGAAGCCCAGAGCCGGGTCATTCAGCAGTCCGAAAAGTACGACCCCGCGTACACGGTGAACAATAACCCCGATGCGGTGAACGGGCCTCCGATTATCACCAGTGACGGCATCGTGTACGGCGGCAACTCGCGCGTGATGGCGACGCAGCGCATTTACACCCGTGGGCAGGGCGATGCGTACCGCAGGGCGGTGACGGAGCAGGCGGGGCGGTTTGGAATCCCCGCGGCCGAACTGGACAAGTTCCGCAATCCGGTGCTGGTGCGCGTGATCGACACTCCGGCGACGCTGGATGACGCCCGCAGGCTGGGCTCCGAACTCAACAAGAACATGACGGGCGCCCTTGGCGTGAGCGAGAAGGCGGTCTCAGCCGGCAAGTCGGTCACGCCTGAAACCTTGAAGGTGATTCAGGACATGGGCGACCAGCTCGGGGAAGATGCCACGCTGCGCGACGTGATGCGTGAGCACGGCAATGACGTGCTCGGGATGCTCACCCGCGACGGCGTGATTACGGAGCGCGAGCGGCCACAGTTCGTGGACACCGCTACGGGCGGATTGAGCGAAGAAGGCAAGACCTTCGTGGAGCGGGCGCTCACGGGCAAAGTGGTGGACGATCCTGGCCTCATGGAACGAGCGCCGAAGGTCGTGCTCTCGAAGGTCGGCTCGTCGCTATTCGACTTGATCTCGGTCGGCCATCGCGACGACGCCTACAACATCCTGCCGCTGGTGCGCGAAGCTTTGGGCGAGCACGCGGACATCGCAGCGCGTGGCAGCAACGTGGCGACGCACCTGAGCCAGCCGGCGTTCTTTGGCGGCGAGCGGAATCCGGCCGTCGATGCCATCATTCGCAAGTTGGCGGAGAGGCCGAAGGCGGTCCGCGCGGCCTTCCATCAATTCGCGCAAGACGCGGCCTACGACCAGCCGGGTCAAGCGACCTTGATGATGGGCGAGAAGCCGTCGCCCGTGGGCGCGTTCAATGCGGCCTTCGGGACGGACCTCACGGATGCGCAGTATGCCGACTCGTTGCGGCAGGCCGCCGAAAATCCCACTTACACCAAGCCGCGCCCGAAGCCCACACCTGAGACGAAGGGTGAGATTCCGAAGCCTGAGCACTCTTTGGAGGAGAAGCTCCGCGCTGCCGCGCATCAGACGGAAGGTTCTGCGAAGCGGTGGGTGGCTGCCCGCGAGACGGGGATGACGGACGGCGAGCTGCTCTCGATGTTGGGCAAGGAGTTTGGCACTCAGGGTGGCTCGACCAGCTATGGCGGCTACAACTTCAAGGGTGGGGCGACTCCGCGGTTCTGGCCGATGTCGTCGTCTCGTCCTGCGGACGCGATTCAGGGTAAGAAGCTGGTCGAGCTGGCGCGTCGTGCGCTCGGGATTGGTCACCCGAAGACAGAGGAAGCGCCCGCGCAAGCGGGGCAAAGTACTCCTCCTGCCGGGGTTTCAAGTGAATCGGTTGCGGCACCCCAACCGCAACCGGTTGGAACCGGTCCCGAGACTACGACTGCTCCATCCTCGAAGTTCTACGAACTCAAGAAGGAGAGCAGTCCCTGGAACAAGGGCTGGAGAATCGTGGACGACAAGGGCGCTGTCGCCACTCGCGCCGCGACGAAAGCCGAAGCAGAAGAAAGACTGGCATGGCTGCGTTCGGGTAAGCCGATCTCCGAGTTTCCGCGCAAGCCCATCGAGCCAAAGAAGGCCGAAGAGGGTCAGGCCGCAGAGAAGGAAGCGCCGGAGGCCAGTAAACCGGAGACTCCTATCTGGCAGATGTCGCGCAAGGAAGTGCTGGCGAAGGCATGGGGGCCGTTCTCGAATCCCAAATTTCGGGAGAAGGCTTGGGAAGCGGCTGTGCGGAAGGCCGTGGCGGACGGCGAGCCTGTTCCTGAAAACGTGCTTGCCGAATTTCCAGACCTGAAAACGGAGCCAGAAAACCCCAAGAGTCGCTACGAGGAACTGGCGAAGCAATATGCCGACGCGGTGGCGAAGGGCGACGCCGCGGAAGCGGAGCGGATTGGGAAGGACATGGTGCGAGAGAGGCTACGGCCGAGCGAGCCAAAGGCCATCCCGGAACGCGCTTCCGCCCTGCCCGAGACGAAGGACTTCCGCGTTGTCGAGCGCAAGGGTGGCGGATATGCGGTTCTCGATAAGACCGATGGCCGCATGATGAATATCGCGAACACGATGGAGCAGGCTGCGGCCCACCTGGAGCACAACCAGAGCGTTCGCGACAAGCACGGCAACCTCACCGGCTCTGACATCTCGGCCAAGATTCAGGGTAAGACGGAATCCGAGCAGCCCTCCGGTTACGGCGACAAGAACACCACCTTCACCCGCGACAAGATGGAAGCGGCCAGAGAGCGGCTGCGCAAGAAGATGGGCAGCCAGCTCAACTCGGGACTCGACCCTGAGACGCTGGGCGACCTGATCGACATTGGCGGGTATCACTTCGAGGCCGGCGTCCGCGAGTTCGCGGATTGGGCGAAGAAAGTTCTCGCAGATGTCGGCGAGTGGGCACGTCCGCACCTTCAGACCGTGTTCAACGGCGTGCGCGAGACGTTGGGCGGAGACCAGCCGCAATCGAAGACTCGGGTTGCGAAGCTGATTGACGTGTTCGAGAAGTCTCTGCGCGATGGGTCCCTGCCGACCGATCCACGTGAGTTACGAAAGATGGCGAAGGATGCAGTGGGCGGAGATCCCACCGAGTACACCGACGACATCTACGATGCGATCGAAGGAGCCAGCAACCGCGTGCAGCGCGGTCTTCGCCCGAAGGACATCGGCGACCGCATTCAACGTGCGGCGATGATCGAGAACGGCCTCGGCAAGCGCACCCGCAGCCTGGGCGCTGTGGAGTTGCAGCAGTTCTCGACGCCTCATCCGATCTCGGAAGCCGCTGCTTACGCTGCCGATGCCCGCGACGGCGAGACGGCACTGGAACCAACCGCAGGAACGGGCAACCTGGTTGAGCCGCTGCGCGACCGGGGAATCAAGGTCATCGCCAATGAACTGGACGAGCGCCGGGCGAACGTGCTGCGCGCCAACGGTTACGAGCAGGTCGATAACGGCGACTACATCCGCTCGAACTATGCGGGACGTGCGCAGGTGGTCGTCACCAATCCCCCATGGGGCAAGATCAGCACCGGGCGTTACAAGAAGCTCGATATCCCCTCACCGTGGGGCAGGTTCAATGACGTGTCGGAACGCTTCTTCGTCAAGGCGTTCAACGATCTGCCGGATGGCGGGCGCATCGTGGCCGTCATGCCCACCACTATCCTCCAAGCGGGGAGCAAGGGCTTCCGCGACTGGATTGAAGAGCACGGCACGTTGGAGGCGATGATTCAGTCTCCACCGGGGGCATACGAGCACCGCGGCACCACGGTCGATTCGGTACTGCTGGTGGCGGACAAGGGAAAAGTTGACGGAGTTGAGCCCATCCTGCGGGTAGAATCGAACCAGCCGAAGGATTGGGCCGAGTACGCAGAGGCCGTGAGGCCTCTCGCGGAAGGAGGTTCCAATGCACGAGACGACGCGGCGCTACAGTCCGTACACGGACAGTCCGTACCAACCTCATTGGGCCCTGGCGAACCTGCAAGGGGGAGAGCACCCGGCGCTGGACGACCTTCAGGTGGGCAGGGACTACTCACACGACGCGGACTACTGGAAGGCCCTGGGGTCGGCAGACCCGGAGAGTCCGGGGTGGGTTCCGACGTGGTTCCCGCGATGGATCACCCGGAATCCGTGGACTCCGCAGGCGCGGTCGGAGACAATCAGCTCGCAGCAACGCCTCGACTGGTTCGACAAGGCGCTACAGCACTACGCCCCGACGGAGCTGATCCCGAACGACAACAGCAGTTCGACGATGCGCAGCGTAGCAATATCTTTACTCCGTATGCAACGCGCAGCGGCATCGGAGGAAATCCCCACCCCCGACAAGTTGTAGAGACCCGCTCGCTGGCCGGCGCTCCCGCGCCCGAACTCACCTACAAGCCCAAGTTCAACGTATTGGACGCGCACCGTCGCGGTGTGGTGTCGGACGAGCAGGTGGACCAAGCCATTGCCATGCGACAGGCGCAGGAGAACGGCCATGCGTTCATGGCGGCGGACGATGTCGGCCTGGGCAAGAGCCGCGAATTGGCGCTGGTGGCGCAAGACCTGTTTGACTCGGGCCGGAAGAAAATTCTCGTACTCAGCAAGGGCGAGGTGAACCTGCGCGACCTGGAGGACGAGTTCAAGGTCGTGGCGGGAGTGGGACCGAGAGACCAGTTACCGTTCCGTGTGCTCTACCTGCGCGACTTCAAGGAATCGTCGGAGCGGGGAATCGAGAAGTCGGGGCGCGAGTACCGACCGCTGCCCGAGTTCAGCGACGGTAAGACCGTGTATTTGGTCGAGTCCACGAATCTTGCGGCCTACCGTCGCGCCATTCGCGATCTCGCGCCCGATGCGGTGCTGGCGGACGAGGTTCACGCCTACAAGAACGAGGAAGCAAACCTCGGCGCTGCGTGGGTTGATCTGCACAAAGACTGGATGGGACGAAATGTTCCTATCGGCTACTTCAGCGCCACGCCAGCGACGACCGTGGACGAGTTGAAGTACTTGCTCGGTCTGAGGGAGTGGTCCACCACACCGGGTTCGTTTGAAAACTGGCTGGCCAGAAAGACCGGCACTGCCACGCGGGAGCAACAGGAAGAAGCAGAACGGACTCCCATGCCCGAGGACGATGTTGCGGCGCAGGTCGGTTCGGACGCAACGGATGTTCACGCTCCGCGCAATGGCGGTCGCCGCCGTGGGGCCGGCGACAATAGCCCGTTCTCGATTCGCGTCTCGACTGCGGAAATGGAACAGATCATGCGCGAGCTGAAGATGAAGGGCAAGTATTCGGCGCGTGACCTGTGGCGCGGCGGCGTCGAGTTCGGCCAGGTCGATCATCCGTTGACCCCGGAGGAGGCGGAAAAGCTCTCGACGGCCGTCAACTTCATGCGCGACGTGTACGGAGAGTTTCAGAAGTGGGGGCGGATGAACAAAGAGAACCCGCGGCCGTTCGGCATCACTTCCGCTCTGCAGTTTGCTGCGAAGCGCCTGCTGGCCGACCTGCGCCTGAGCAGGGCACTGGATGAGGCCGACACTGCGCTCCAGCGCGGCGAGCAGCCGGTAATTTCGCTGATTGAGATCAGCGAGACCGAAGCCGCACAGGGCAACATTGGCTCGGCGATCAACGCCATCAACACGCAGCACAAGGAGAAGGAGGACGATGGCGAGATCAACGACCTGGGAGAAATCCCCGAGGCTGTGGCGGCGAAAAACGAACTCATCGAACGGGCGCAAGACGAATTTCCCGGTTCTCCCTCGCCCATCGACCTCATCCTCAAGAAGTTCGGCAAGAACAATGTGGCCGTCATCACGGGGGAGCAGAAACCCGAACAACGCCGCAAGATGATGGAGGAGTTTCAGAAGGGCATCAAGAAGGTGGCGGTGATCTCCGGCGCCGGGAAGACCGGCATCAGCCTGCACCACGTCGTCGAGACGCTGGCGGGCGAAGCGAAAGGGAAGCGCCACCTCATCCTCTCGGACTATGAATGGAGCGCACCGAGCTTCAAGCAGGAACTCGGGCGCGTCGATCGTGCGGGCCAGCTCTCCTCGCCGAAGATCAGCGCCATCACCCTGGGGACGGCGGCAGAAAAGAAGTTCATCGCCACCATCGCCAACCGTATGAAAAGTCTTGGCGCGGTCTCGAAGGGTGCGGCGGAATCCACGGGTACGGCCGCGCTGGAGAACTTCGAGTTGGGCGGCGACATGGACAATCTCGCCATGCGCGAGGCTTGGGCAGCGATGCCTTACGAGTTGCGCGACTGGTTCCTGGGAAACAAGTTCCGCGAGTCGCAGCGCGACGGGAGCAGCTACCCGCGCAGCACGATTCAAGGCGCAGACCTGAAGGACTTTCTCTTGCAGTTGCAGCTCCAGCCTCCGCACGTCGGCAACGAGGTATGGAACCTGTTCGAGAAGAAGCGCGAAGAACTGGAGAACGCGGAGTGGAACGCGGCGAACCAAGCCCGGAGAACGCAGAAGCTGACGGGCGAGATCACCCGCGTCCATCAGCTGAAGCCAGACCTCGACCTCTACGAAGTGAAGGATGCCAGCGGCTCCCGCGCTGGAATCCTCTCGGGCATGGTAACGGACTACATGAGTCTGTTGCGCTACCATCTGACGGACGAGCCGGGCGCGGCGCCTCGGCGCGAGTACATCAGCTTCACCGGCGACAATGGCGAACTGGTGTCGGGTCTGCGCTTACGGCCTGGGCTGATTAGCCCTGTGGCCAAGACGCTCGGCGGCGATGCGGTAATGCAGCACACGCCGGAATCGGCGCTCGAAGATCTGCGGGCCGGTGATTCGATTCCGCTGGAGAACGGCTGGTCGTTGCGCATGGGCAAGGCCGGCGAGAAGAAGGGCTACATCCTCATCGACGGCGCGAGGCTCACCAACACCAACCGTGGCCGCAACGTCATGCCGCATGGCGCGAAGTACAAAGACGTGTCGGGCGGGTTCTTCTACCTGCCCGAAGATGGCGACACGGTAAAGCGGTTCCTGACGGAGTTCCCGATCAAGAAGGCACTGGCAGCGCAGGGCGAGGATGTGATGCCCGGTGTTGCCTCGCCGCGCCCGAAAGTCGGCGACGCGGGTTATCGTCCTGGCCCTGGCGCACAGAATGATTACGAGGACGTGAGGAGTGGGCGGTCGCACCTGCAAGAGCTGATTGATTGGACATCGCGGATGCCGAAAGATGCGTCTCCGCGTCGGCAGGTGAGATTGGCGGCGGATGTTGCGGAAAACATGGGGCGCTCGAAGGATGCAATCAGCCGTGCAGTGTCGCGGGTCCAGGGCGCGAGTGCGGCGCTCTGGAAGGCGTACCGCGAAGGCGCGGTGCGCTACAGCGATTTTCAAAGGGCGGTGGACGACGACTGGAGCGGCCCGGAGCAAGAGGCTGCGCTGGAATTGCAAGAGTTCGTCAAAGTGCTCATGACCAACATCCCCGACAAGGCGCGGCGTGAAGCGATGACCAACTGGCTGGAGGCCGACGGCGACGAGGATGTGTTGCGGGAGCGGGCGTCGATGGCTGGCTCGCGGTTCCGCAAGGGCTACGAAGATGCGCTAACACTGACGGACGATGAAAGGACGTTTGTCAGCAATGTCCGCAACTTCATGGATGCTGAACTCGAAGAAGCCCAGAAAGCGGGCATCCTGGAGCACGGCGTCGATAACTACATTCAGCACATTTGGAAGCGCGCGTCGCGCGACCCGTTCGTGAAGAAGCTGGTGGCGGAGATCAACTACTCGGCGTTGCAGCCGAACCCCTCCTTCGCCAAGAAGCGCGTTTGGGACACGTTCTTCACGGGCGAGCAGAAGGGCGCGGAGCCGGTGAGCAAGGACATCGCGTTCCTGCTGTCGGTCCACCACCAGTCGCTGATGAAGGCGATTGCCGCACGGAACTTCCTCAAGGCGCTGTTGAACACGCCTGCCTCGGACGGACGACCTCTGGCGGTCGTCGAGGGCGGGATGCGGCTTCCGAAGGATGCTCAGCCGGACGAGTCTTACCTAGTTCGACCCCACCAGCGCAACGCGGCCACGGGTGACTACCGCGAAATCAACCATCCGGCGCTCCGCAAGTGGAAGTGGGTTGGGGAGGATGCGGATGGCAACCCAGCTTTTCTGCAGGGCAACATGGTCATCCATCCCGAGGTGTACCGCAAGCTCAGGAACATGCTCGGCACCAGCGCCATTCGGCAGTTCGAGGTCGGCGGCTACCACCCTGGGCGGGCCGTTCTTCGCGGTGCTGCCGAATTCAAGAATGTGTTGCTGTCGTTTTCAGGGTTCCACCAGACCACCGAAGGGCAGCACGCGCTCTTCCACCGCGTCTCGCCATTTCATGACGTGTCGGAAATCGACTTGAGCGATGTGCGCCAGAAGCGGCTCCTGCACAGTGGCCTGATGGCGGCGGACTTCAACGCTCTGGAAGAGTTCTCCGAAGGCTTGGCGGGCGGCGGCATCGTGACGAAGATTCCGTTCGTTGGGGAACGATTGCACCAGTACAACCAGTACTTGTTCCAGTCCTACATTCCGCGCTTGAAGATGAAGATGGCGCTGGCAGCGCTCGACCGCAACATGAAGCGGTACGGCGGGGAACTGAGCGAGGACCAGATCTACAAGCTGACGGCGAACCAGGCCAACGCTGCCTTCGGCGAACTGAATTACCGTTCGCTCGGGCGCAACAAGACGATGCAGGACGTTCTTCGCCTGGCGCTGCTGGCCCCCGATTTCCTTGAGGCTCGGGCGCGGTTTGTGGGCCAAGCCATCCGGCCTTACGGTCGGGAGCAGTCTGCCGCTCTCCTGCTCGGCGCGGCGGTGATGTACGGCGTGGCTCGGGTGGCGAACCAGCTCCTTGACGATGACGCGCATTGGGACAAGCCGTTCTCGCTGGTCTACAAGGGTCACGAGTACGCACCCCGCACTATTCAGGGCGATATCTGGCACCTGGCCAGCGACCCTCGGGGCTTTGCCATGAACAGGCTGAATCCCGCGACCACTCGCGCGGCGACGGAGTGGCTGACTGGGCGGGATTGGAGAGGGGTAAAGCGAGACGCCAGCGACCAGTTGCTCGACTACCTGAAATCGGCGGCGCCCATCCCCGCGCAGGGCTTCATCACCAAGCACGGCACGTCCTGGCGCACTCAAGTCACAAAGGCGATTCTGGGCGCGGTGGGCGTCAACGAGAAGGAGAACTTAACCGCGGCGGAGCGGGATGCACGGAATTACACGAGTGAGACTCGCGTGGCTCCGGCTAGCCGTCCGCAGCTTGGGATTCTGCGGAAGTACCGGAAGCAGATCGGGGAAGGCGAACTCGACGAACGCTCGCTCGCAGCAGATACGGCGGCGGGGAGAATCACTCCGAAAGATCGGGCGGAACTCATCAAAGAGAGCCGCACTCCCCGACTCGGCCGCGACTTTGCCGACCTGAATTTTGACCAGGCTCTCGAAGTATGGGGCGAGATGAACCAGCAGGAACGCCAGCAAAACCGCGCCGAACTGGTCAAGAAGTTCAATCGCGAGGTCGCCAAGTATCCCGTTGCGCAGCGGCAGCAGTTGCGGGACAAGATGACGTCGGCCCTGAGCACGCCAGCATCGCACCTGCCGGGGTTCCTGCGGAAGATTGTGTACGGCGGCAACGCGCAACAAGGGAGGTCGTCATGGGCACAACGGTAGCGCCTAAGATGTTCTCGCAGCCTGGGGTGTTCGGCACCAGCGACACAACGGGCGTAGTCAACAAGACGAACCCGATGGCCGGCCTCGCCGCTGGCGCATGCATCCCTCCTGCGGCCACCCCTGTTTCGAATGCTTCAGCGAGTACGCCAGCGAATGCCTCCCCGATCGCCTCGACGGCGAGCGGCGACGATTTCGACAATTCAGTGTCGATGATTCGAGGGATGAACGCTCTCCAGCGTTCGCGCATGGTAGGGGTAGGCAACGCGTTCTACGGGTATTAATAAAAGCGCGCGAAGGGATGCTCGCGCCCTTTACGCAGATTTGGTTCGAGGGCCACCTGCGGGTTCTTAGGCCAACCTGGGGATACGCTCTGCGAGTTCCACCGATCTCTCGGTTCGGTCGGTGTAGCGGAATTTCCGATTGTTGGAGATGGCCATGCGCACCACGCGGGGCCGGCGGTCAAGACCCCTGCGGTCCTTCGATGTTCCGAGTTCGGCACCACCCTGGATGAGGTCGTGTACCACTCGTTCCACGTCGATGGGACCTCCACCGCGCTCAGCCAGGTAAGTTTCCAAAGCCAGTCCTGCCTTGAGTCCTTTGTACTGTCCAGGCCGCACCGGTATGTCCACCAACACGGGCCCAGGGGACTTGCCGCGCTTTGTTTCCTCGGCTCGAATTTTGGCAACCCAAGCATCCAGCTCAGCTACTCGCCGTGCGCAGGAATCGATGATTTCCTGCTTCTGTTTGAGGAGAGCTTCAACCGCTTCCGACATTATCTGCTCCGTCCTAGCGCACCTTGGAGACGCTAGGGTGTTCAGCACTAGGAACAGTCTGGGACGGAAGCCATTGACTTGTCAAGAGAATTCCCAGGGGTACCATACCCTAGCAATACGTCTAAGACGGAAAGGCGATCACCTCGCCGGAAGCAGGGCGGTTCGACGCTCGCACGTTGTGGTACACCTTCGCCAGTTTATTCAGTCCTGCAGCCCACTCCTCGGGGGAGAACATCTCCTGCAGGGCAGGGTTGTGCTCCATAACGAGGGTGTCGATCGCGGCCAAGCACAAGCGGCCAAGATCGGTCGCTAAGAAGCAGACCTGTGGGGGCGTTCCAGCGGCGACATGGCGGGTGAGTAGCCCTCTGTCCACCAGCCGCATGGACTCGAGAACGAAGTCGCGGTCGTCCTCGCGGAGCACCGTTTGAAGACCGGTCTGGGATGCGCAACCCTCGGAAGATGAGACGGCGGTCAGGATGAGGAATTGAAGGTAGCTTAGATCGAATTGGCTGAGTTCAGCTTGAATTGGACGAGATAGAGCCAGGCCAGCCATTCTCAAAAGGAGAGTCAGTCGGCCAGGTTGTTCGGGTTTGTCCTGATTGAGCGGAGACGGAGAAATGCGAAGTGACGACATCAAGTACCCTTTGGTTTGAGAGTCCTCCGAACCCCCAAGGGGAGGACGCGCGGGGTCTATGGTGCGTGCGCTCGCAGTAGTCTAATGCATCGGCAGCGGTCGCAATGCTTTCTTGGTCACTACAAGACGTGAGGCACGTCACAAGGGCACGGTACTTTACGTTACGGCGAGGCACACACGCTTGCGATTTGGATCCGCCGTGGCTCCTCGAAGATGGGTGCAGTGCAGGCTCCCAAGACGAAGAGGTGAGCCGTGAAAAATCTGTAGGCAATTTGTAGGCATAAATCGCCACGGACCCCTCAAAATGCCACAATTGCCGCAATGCGCCTCTTGTGTTTTCAATGGCTTGCGGCAAACCAGCGATTTAGGAAACCGCTGCTCTATCCATCTGAGCTACAGGGCCACGTAACAACGAACTCGGTTTCATAAGCATTTTAACAGCGTTGGTGCGCGCCTCTGGCTCGATTGCATGACTGCATTACTGAAGATGTTCATGGTGCTGAATACTGGCGCGTGCCGCATCAATCTCCGCCGGACTCCGATTACAGTGCCTACCGCAGCTAACCAACTGTGACACAAATGGCGAAACGTGTGAACCCTTAGATTCGGTATCTCAAACGTGTGTCCTATTGGCCGAATTCATGATGCTGGGCGTCGAAGCAGAAGAGGCTTCGAGGCGAGGAATGCCGCACGCTTTCGCTGAGACGAGGATACGAGTCTGACTGATGGGATGTGCTCGCACACCAATCAACGAAAATCGCTTGGCGAGGTCTGAAACGGACTAGAATGCAGGTCTTCCGGAATTGTTGCTCTGCCGCAGAGTTCCGCCTTAGACCCGGGCCCTGGACAGGCTAGTAGGAGATCGAAGAGTGGCTGACCGTGCCGATAGTTTCCCATTTGTGCGGCATTGGAGCGTTGTTGCCATCTGTCTGACAATTGCCCTGGCAAGCGTAAGCCCTGTAATGTGTGATGATCAAAAGACCCACCATGCAAAGCGTCCGGAAGTTCCCTGGGGCGCAACATCGTTGAACCCGGTGCAGATTGGAGCCTATAACAGCAGGGCGCAGGCTCCCGCCGAGGCGCTCGGAGCGCTAAACGAGCTGACGCTCCGTGGATGGAACGTCATCTGGAAGTATTACCCGCGCCTGGGAATCAAGATTGACGAAGGCTCTGCAAGCCTTAACCCGCGCGATCCGACCGATCTGCGAATACATGCAGCCTTCTCGAATGAAGATCCGGGACGCAGCCCGATTCCGATGATATCTATGATCTGTTCGTTGGACCCACGGGACGTCACCGGCAAGCTGAGAGCTTTGCGAGACGAACTTCTGGCAGACATTCGCATGGAAGACTATGCAAGCTGGAGCTTAGAAAGGCTGCGGACCGCCGTCGCGAGGCTGACACAGGAGACAACCGACCATAAAGGAGTAAAGTACAGAGCACCGAAGAAGACGCTGACATTCCACGAAAGCCTGGAGCTCTATGCCACGACGGTCGAGCTTATCGCGCGTGATGATAAGTGGCAGAAATGGCAGGCCGAGATAAAAAAGCTGGGCTACAGCGTGCCTGTTCTGCCCGACATGCAAGACTTCAGCAAGCGATTGCGACACCAGCTACCGGTAATGATTC
>Ga0335069_10000555_pt1 | contig 63325 bp, 49 predicted proteins | sample Lox_Sample_11_FD_206714 | JGI IMG/M metagenome (GOLD analysis project Ga0335069, IMG submission 206714) | Soil microbial communities from Loxahatchee National Wildlife Refuge, Florida, United States - Lox_Sample_1.1 | ecosystem: Environmental > Terrestrial > Soil > Wetlands | place: USA... | reverse complement strand
TTCGGGGACCACGGATACCTTCAAGGTACTCGGGCGTGGCGAATTGCAGCTTTCGATTCTGCTGGAGATGATGCGGCGGGAGGGCTACGAGTTGATGGTGGGCAAGCCGGAGATCGTGACCAAGCGGATCGACGGCAAGCTGATGGAACCGGTGGAGTATTTGACGATCGATATCCCCGAAGAATTTGTCGGCGTAGTAATGGAACAACTGGGATCGCGCAAAGGCGAAGTGAAGAACATGCACAACCACGGCTATGGGCGGGTGCGGATCGAGTTTCGCGTACCGAGCCGGGGATTGATCGGATTGCGCAGCCAGCTTCTTACCGACACGCGCGGAACGATTGTCATGAACTCACTGTTCGATGGATATACCGAGTGGCAGGGCGAAATTCCACACCGGCTGACGGGCGCACTGATCGCGGACCGGCCGGGCGTGTCTACGTCGCACGCGCTCTGGAACCTGCAGGAGCGCGGCGAGATGTTCATTGGGCCGGGGGTTGACGTTTACGAGGGGATGGTCATCGGGGAAAATGCCAAAGACAATGATCTCGATGTCAATGTGGTTCGCGAGAAGAAACTGACCAACATGCGGGCGTCGACCGCGGATGAAGCGATCCGGCTGGTTCCATTCCGCCAGCTCAACCTGGAGCAGGCGATCGAGTTCATCGCCGACGATGAGTTCGTTGAAGTGACTCCGAAGAGCTTACGACTGCGGAAGAAGGTCCTCCAGTCGAACCAGCGGAAAAAGAAGACGGCGGTCGAAGTCGAGACCTAGGAGCACGAACCTTGGCGCGCGGACGCTCAGAATCGAAAGCCTGGAAAGGCGAGGCTGAAAACCCGAGGATGTACCTGATTCCCTGTAGCTGCGGGACGACTTTCTCGGTGGCGGCACACTACGACGATTGCGGCAGCGCATGGAGCCGTTTCTTGATCTGTCCTCAATGCGGCAAGCGGCACGACCCTCGAAACCGGTTACTACAGCTGGGATACCACCGCGAAGGTTACTGGAAAGTAGACGGCTGCTAGGTCGTTTTTACTGGTCAGAGTGCCGTTTCTGAAAGCTCTTGGGCGGTACAAAAATCCTGCTATACTTGGCCCGCGTTTGAAGGTCCGCGACTCCGGTCCCGGTACAGGAGGGCCAGCACCACCTGCTTCCTGCCGAAGAAAGCTCACGTTCAAATAGCTCCCGCCCGAGGCACGTAGCGTGAAAAACATCTTTGTAGGAAACCTCAACTTCAACACATCCGAGGATGAGCTGCGCCAGATGTTTGAAGCGCACGGACAAGTGGACCGCGTAAGCATCATGACCGATCGGGAGACCGGGCGCTCGCGCGGGTTCGGATTCGTAGAGATGACGAACGCAGAAGAAGCCGAGCGCGCGATCGCCGCGCTGAACGGGACCCAACTTGGCGGACGAACGCTGAACGTAAACGAGGCGCGACCGAAGCCGGAGCGTTCCGGCGGGGGCGGTGGCAGAGATCGCGAGCGCGGCGGCGGCGGGCGCGGTCGCTGGTAGGTTTGCTCGGGGCTTCAACCTCGCATGCGATCGTTGAAGGCGTGCTGTCTCTGCATGTACACTGAAAGCACGCGCCCGTAGCTCAGCTGGATAGAGCGGCAGCCTCCGGAGCTGTAGGTCGGGAGTTCGAATCTCTCCGGGCGCGCCATGCTTGCAGCTTTTCTCTGCGCTGTTTCGCGCAAACACCGTCATGAAAACCAAGATTCCTCTCTTGATCACCACGGCGATCGAGGTGACGGCCCCGCTCACCACAATGAGTGATCCGCACCGGAGGCGGACAGCCACTCTTCTCGCCTTTCAAGAGTGGCTCAAAATAACGGAAGTGGATGACATCGTGGTGGTGGATGGGTCCGACGTCGATTTCCGAAGCGAACTGCTTCGGCTGAGCGAGGGATGCGGCAAGAGAGTCGAGTTTCTGCATTTCTTGGCGAACGGGGAGCGGACCCGGGCGCAAGGAAAAGGTTACGCCGAAGGCGAGATCGTGCGCCATGCGCTATCTCAATCCACGATTCTCAAGAAGTCGACCCACTTCGCCAAATGTACGGGTAAGTTATGGGTGGAGAATTATGCTCATTGCCTGTCGGTCTTCAGCGGCGATTTTCAATGTGCGGTGAATGGGAAATGGCAGATTGAGACTCTTGATACGCGGATCTACTTCGCCCAGCGCGATTTCTGGCTTAACCAGCTCTCAGACGCGCACCTCCGCGTCAATGACGAGCGGGGATACTTTCTGGAGCATAGTTATCTCGACCGACTCCGCGAAATTGGCTACTGCGGCGTGACGCTGGAGGTGCCACCAATCGTTTTGGGACGGTCTGGTTCGGGGGATTTTGACTACCCGAGAATGAGTACCTATCGATATTTGAGCCGCCGGGTGAGGTACTTTGTGTTCCGACGAATCTACTAAGGACGGGAGGTGGGCCAGTCGAAACTGCTTCTTCTGGTCGCAGACTTTTCCTGCCGGTCATCATTTCCTTCGAGATTTTCCCGAGGCTTAAGCGGCATTCGGTTTTTCTCGCGAGATGAAATCCGTTCGGCGCGAAGAATTCGTCCAATAAGTGAACGCTGCAGAGAAAATCTGCGATCTGAGGTATTTATGATGAAACTTGTTTTGACTCTGGGATGGTTGGCGGTCATGTGTCCCATTACCGCTGCGCAACAGAATTCAATGCCGGCATCCGACCAAAAGGCTTACCAACCGCAGACGGCACTGGTGCCGCGAAGCATCGAAGGATGCCTGGTGAACAATGGTCACCGCTACATACTGGCGGTTGTCGCAGAACTGCCGAAGCAGTATCGAATCATCTCCGGCGATACCACAGCACTGCGAGGCAAAATCGGACACACTGTGCAAGTGAACGGCGATGCCGGAAAAAGCGATCCGCGTGAAATGATATTGAACTACAACATGCTCGAAGCGACCACTGGTGTAGGTTATGACACGATTAGCGCGGTGAGCGTCAAGGACGTCTTGCCGAATTGCAGCTTCGCCGGCTTCGAACGGGATACGCACTAAAGCCGGGATGGCAGGTTAGAATCGGACCAACACTCCTGCATGCGCTACGACGCTCTTCTCCTGGTGTCTTTTGGTGGACCGGAAGCCACTCCGGATGTACTTCCCTTCCTCGAGAATGTGCTGCGCGGGAAGAACGTTCCACGTGAGCGCATGCTAACCGTGGCCGAACATTACCACCATTTCGGCGGCAGGAGCCCAATCAACGACCAAAACCGCGCTCTGATCACTGCCTTGCGGCGCGAATTCGACCAGCACGGCCTTGCGCTCCCAATTTACTGGGGAAATCGCAACTGGCACCCGATGCTCCCCGATACGTTGAAAGAGATGAAGCGCGATGGCGTAAAGAGCGCGCTAGCATTTGTCACCTCGGCGTTCAGTTCCTACTCGGGTTGTCGCCAGTATCGGGAGAACATTGCGAACGCGCAGGAGAGCGCAGGTGGGCAACCGCCTTTGGTGGATAAGCTTCGAGTTTTTTACAATCATCCCGGCTTCATAGAGCCGATGGCGGAGCACATAAAAGAGGCTCTGCACCGGCTTCCCGAAGAGGTACAGTCCAGCGCGACCGTGCTCTACACGGCGCACAGCATTCCTCTCTCCATGGCTCAGGGCTGCCGGTATCAACAGCAACTGGAGGAAGCCGCTAGATTGATCTCGGAGAAACTTGGCCGTCGAGGGGATCGAGTGGTATTCCAGAGCCGAAGCGGCCCAGCCTCGCAACCATGGCTCGAACCGGACGTGCTAGACGCAATCCGTGCGATTAAAGGAGAGAGCGCGGCCAGGGGAGTCGTGCTCGCTCCGCTCGGCTTTGTCTCCGATCACATGGAGGTTCTGTACGACCTTGACATTGAAGCGCGGCGACTTTGCGACTCACTGCAGGTCCCCATGGTGAGAGCCAAAACAGTGGGTACGCACCCGCGCTTTGTCCGGATGATTCGCGAGTTAATTGAGGAACGGATCAGTGCAGCGCCCGTGAGGCTCGCGCTAGGAAAATACGAGGCAAATCACGATATCTGCCCGGCCGATTGTTGCCTCCCGCCGCAGCGGGCAGTGGGAATCTCATCGCGTGGTTGACCGCGGAAACGAGAAGAGCCTCTATCCGCGGCGCACGGAGAGTTCGGGGACGAGGGAAGCGGCTTCAAATCGCCGCATCGTTTCCAGGATGGTCGCGATCACGATTTCGTCGCCCATGCCGGAATTCACCATGAGGTTATAAAGCGAGCGGGTGGGCCATTCGGCGTTGAAGTAGTGCTTTATGAACGTTTTTCTCTCATGATCGACCGTGTCGATCAGTTCTTCGGCTTCCACGGAGTTCTTGCCTGAGTCCACTAAGCGTCGGACTTTTTCCTGGCGGTGCGCGTAGAGAAAGACGGAAAACGTATCGCTGCGGTCTCTTAGGAAGAAAGGGGCGCCCCGCCCGACCACCACCGCGTTGCCTTCCTCCGCAATGCGTCCCGCCAACTGTTCCATCATCGACATCATGCAATCGGCATCGAAAGCATCTGCATCCGGCATGTGCATGCTGCGTTCGTAGCTGCCCCGCCAGAAGACCTTTGCCAGGCGATAGAAGGTACTATCTCTTCTCTCCTCGCAGCGCTCGACGGCCCGGCAATCGACGTTGGCGAGCTTTGCAATCTCTTCCGTGAGCTGGTGATCCCAGAGCTTCCACCCAAGGCGATTGGCCAGCTCGGAGGCGATCGCGCCACCGCCACAGCCGTACTCGCGCTCGACAGTCAGTATCCGGAACATAGACGCCTCCGAGCCACCCCGGTGGTTAGTGTACTGCGATTTCGCCGGCTTTGCCGCGCTTCATCAGGAAGACCAGCGGAATCATGGCGGCGATCGCACATCCAAGTATCCAAAAATTGTCGATGTAGGAGAGCATGGTTGCCTGGCGCTCGACGGTGCTCTGCATCAGGGCATAGGCCTTCTGCCGCGCGGTTGGTGGATCGATACCGCCCCCGATCAGGGCTGAGACCAGCCCGTGCAAACGATCCTGAAAGTGGAAATTCGATGAGGTCAGGTGGCTCATGAGGTCAGTCATGTGCTTTTGAGTGCGCCGGTCGAGCAACGTGGTGACGAAGGAGATGCCGACGCTGCCCCCGATATTGCGGGCGAGGTTCATGAGCCCAGAGGCAGCATTATTCTTATCGCGGGGCAGGTGCGAGTAGGCCGCGGTATTGATCGGGACAAAGAGGAAAGCGAGTCCCGCAGCCTGCAACATACGGTCAAGCGCCACCGTCTTGAAATCGACGTCCAGATCGAGGCCGGTCAAATGGAACAGCGAAACGGAAAGCATGACCAGGCCAAAAAGCAACAGATAGCGCGCATCGTAACGCGACAACAGGAAGCCTACTACTGGCATCAGGACCATGATGGTGAAGCCGCCCGGCATCAACGCAAGGCCGGAGAGCTGCGCCGTGTACCCGAGCAGGGTTTGCATGTAGAGCGGCAACAGGAGAGTACTACCCAGCAAAGCAAAGCCGAGCATGAACATGAGAAAGTTGGAAGTGGCGAAAGTGCGGTTCCGGAAAAGATGAAGGTCGATGATCGGATCTTTATGCCGCCACTCCCACCAGATCACGAATATCAAGGAGCTCACCGCGATCACCGTCAGCGTCGAAATAAATCGCGACTCGAACCAGTCGTCGCGCTGACCCTTATCCAGCACGATCTGCAACGCGCCCAGCCCGAGCGCGATGAGGCCAAGGCCGATGTAATCGATGCGCGTCTCGCTTAACTTTCGGCGGCGGAAATAAGGTGGGTCCTGAATCAAGCGTGACGTGAGAATCAGGGAAACGATACCGACCGGAATATTGACAAAGAAAATCCAGCGCCAGCTGTAGTTGTCGGTGATCCAGCCGCCAAGGGTGGGGCCGATCGCGGGGGCCATAACGACAGCCACGCCGTACACGGCAAAGGCCATGCCACGCTTCGCGGGTGGAAACGTATCGGCAAGAATGGCCTGCTCGCTTGGCTGAAGGCCGCCGCCCCCGGCGCCCTGGAGAATCCGGAAAACAATCAGCAGTGGCAAGTTGGGTGCGAAACCACACAGGAACGAGCTGACGGTAAAGAGAAAGACGCAGCCCATGTAAAACCGCTTGCGACCTACGATGGAAGAGAGCCAGCCGCTCAGGGGAAGGACGATCGCATTGGAGACCAGGTAGGAAGTGAGAATCCAGGTACTTTCATCCTGGCCGGCGGAAAGGCTACCCGCAATGTGCGGCAGGGCAACATTGGCGATGCTCGTATCGAGCACCTCCATAAAGGTTGCCAGGGTCACGGCGATTGCGATGACCCACGGGTTAACCGCCGGACGCCACGCATCGACATCTCCCGCTGTGAGCGCGGCCGAACTCATTCGCGAATCCAGACCTTGGGAATCACCGACATGCCCGGACGCAACTCATGTTGCTGATTCTGATCCTTTTCAAGAACGATCTTTACCGGGATACGCTGGACGACCTTGACGTAATTGCCGGTTGCATTTTCAGGGGGCAGGAGGCTGAAGCGGGCGCCGCTCGCACCGGCGATGCTATCGACATGTCCTTTGTATTTCTTGCCGGTTGCGTCGACCTCGATGGTGGCCCGCTGTCCGGGCTTCATGTCGCGGAGTTGAGTCTCCTTGAAGTTTGCCGTGATCCAAATGTCATTCAACGGAATGATCTTCAGGAGCTCCTGGCCTGCGGCCACGTTCTGCCCGACTTCGACGGTTCGGTCGCTCACCACGCCATCCACGGGAGCGATAATCTTGGTGTACTGCAAGTTCAGGAGTGCCTGGTCAAGATCCGCCTTTTTTCGATCTGCGGCGGCGACTGCAGAGCTGGCCCGCGCTTTGCTAACGGCCATCTGTTTCGGCGCGGTGGCGGCGGCGCGCTGACTGGCTTGTGCTTGTACCAGTTTGCCCTGGGCCTGAGTCACCAGGGCCTCCGCTGCATCGGCGTTGGCGCGTGCGGCCTCCACGGTGGCTTCGCTTGCTTTCGCGGCAGCGACGGCCTGGTCATACTGCTGCTGGGAAATCTCCTGCTTATCGACCAGTTGCTTGTAGCGCTGCAAATCGTTTTGCGCCTTTACATTGTTGGCTTCGGCTTCAGAGAGGTTGGCTCGGGCTGCGGCGAGTTGTTGCCTGGCTGCCTTGATGCCAGCTTGCGCATTGAGGACGTCAGCTCCCGCGGAAGAGAGCTGACTGCTTGTGTTTTCGGAAGTGATCGGCACGTCGACGGTAGCCGCATCCGCAGTGGCTTTCGCGTCGTTATAGTCGGCCTGCGCCCGCTCAACGGCGACCTTGTAGTCTGTGGGATCAATCTCAACCAGCACGGTGCCCGCTTTGACGAACTGGTTATCCTCGACGTTCAGGCTTAGAACATGTCCGGCAACTCGAGCACTGACGGAGTTTACGTGCCCATCGATTTGCGCATCATCGGTCGATTCGTAGCTCGAAAAGTAGCGCCACAGGAAGAACCCGACTGCCGCCAATAGGATCGCCCCGAGGATTATGAACATGCGGAAACGCGGACTGCGTATCTTGGCCGGACGGGACTGTTCTTGCGGAGGATTCGGAGTTGAGGAAGCCTGCCGTTGCGGCGCGGCCGGAGCCGCATCTTGTTCCGGCGCGGTTTTGGTGGTTTCCATGAATTAATTCCCTTTCAAATAATTGCGCACGCCTTGCTCCACGTTGCCCAAAGCACGAGCCAACTCGAGCTTGGCAAGGTTGTGAGCATACAAAGCGGAAATCAAACTCTCGTTGGTGCTGGCAACGGATTCCTGGGCCTGCACGACCTCAAGATTATCGGTGACGCCTGCAATGAAGCGATCCTGTGCCTGGGTAAGGGTTTGGTTGGCGAGATCGACGTTACTGCGAGCAACATTCACTTGGTCAGCGGCTGCCTTCAAATCGAGCAGCGCATTGCGGACATCATTATCGATCTGTGCTCTTAAATCATCGAGGCGGGCTCGGGTTTGCCGAAGCTGCGCTTCGGCTTGCAGGACGTCGGCGTGGGCCTTTCCGCCCTCGAAAATCGGGACAGTCAAGGTACCTTGAACGTGATAGGTTCCGTTCGAGGTCGCGGGATTCACGCCCACATCTCCATAGTCAGCCTCAACATCAAAGAAAGGATAGTGCTCTGCGGTCGCGGCACGACGCGAGAGTTCAGCAGAGCGCAACTGCGCCAACGACGCCTGGTAGTCGGCACGGGAAGCGTAGGCTCGCTTCAGACATTCATCAATAGAAGGTGGCGTGTAGTCCTGATAGGGAGCTTTGTCGGTAAGGACGAATTGCTGCCCTAAGGGCAACCCAATGACGCGGGAAACCACCAGTTTTTGTTTCTCTAGATCGTTGCGCGCGACGATCAACTGCTGCTGCCGGCTCTGGAGCTCGACTTGCGAACGCAACGCATCGATCGCCGGACTTACCCCGGCCTTCAGTTGATCCTGCGAGCGCTTGTAGAGCGTCTGTGCTGTATAGACCTGAGCTTCGGTCGCCTCGACCCGCGCCGCCGAGGCAATCGCTTCAAGGTAAGCGTTCCCCACAACGAGTACGACGAGTTCACGAGCGTCTTTATACGTGTACTCCGCAGCCTTGAGGCTCTGGGTGGCGGCGCGTTCTTTCTGAATGTAATTCCAGTTAAAGACCGACTGGCTCAGGAACGCGCGCAGGTCGAGGTAATTAAACGGCCCGACGACGCGCGGGAGACCGGGAAGCCTGAAGCCAAACTCCGCCAAGCTGATCTGCTGCGAAACTTCCTGACCTTTCGCGTCGAAGTTGGGCAACAAAGAACTCAGCTCTTTCCATCGGGCGCCGCGGGCGGCCAAAGTGTTATCGCCCGAGAGAAGCAAGCCAAGGTTCTGTTTCAGACCACGATTGATGGCATCGAGAAACGAGATTTGAAGGACGTCGTTCGTCGCGGGACCGGATGGCACTCCACCTGTGAAACCGTTCTGCTGCACGGACGCGGGGATGACCGGGTTCGGATTCGAGGAAGAAGACGAAGCGCTGGACGATTGCGAAAGGGCCGGACCGGAAAGAACGATCGGCAGCAGCACAGAAAGCAAAATGGGTGGAGCAACCACTCTGAAGGATGACATGTGTGTATCAAAAGCGAACGACAGGGAGAAAACGAAATCCCAAGACGTTGGGATTCTAAACTCAATGAGCCCGGTTGTTTGGATTCAATTTGCCCAGTTCCCGATGCAAAACCATGCGTTCGGATGCCAGCTCGCTGAAAAAGAATTTAAATCTAGCCGTTTCGTGCCATTACCTTAGAGACCTTTTGCGTTCTACGACTCGCCAGTTAGGCTGCGGTGTGGGCTTTTCATTGCAAGGCACGGCCAAGAAGGCTATCGGGCGTGACTGGAAGCGGCGCTTCTCACGATACCGTGTCGATTTTCCGATCAAGGTCACCCTTCTGCGTGAAAGCGGCTACGAGGAAATTCGTGGGCGCTGCGGCGATATCGGTGAAGGTGGTTTGGGAGCCGTGCTGGGAGTTGAAGTCCCAAAGGGAGAAGTGGTTGCTTTCGAACTCCAGGGGCCGACGGGCGTGTCGCTTAAGGGGCGGTGTGTCACGCGCTACCGGAAGGGACTGCTTCATGGATTCGAGTTTTTTGGCCTGAGCCAGGAACAAAAGAGCCTGGTGGGTTCGTTTTGCCTAGGACGACCGATCCTGCCGTAGTAGCAGGTTCAAGGTTACTTACCTTCGTCACCTTGGTGATCTTGCCTGCCGTAACCACAGTCAAGCAACCTGTAAGGGAGAATCTTTACGGGAGCGTAGTCGTTATCTTCCATGAGTGATGCCAAGACGGCTCCGAGCGGAACAGACTGGACCGGGTTGCTGACGGATCCGGACCTGGTTGAGCACCTTAGCCGGCTCCTACAAATCTACCGCGAAACCTCGCCCGAGAAGCGGGAAGCAGAATTGCTTGCGGCCATGCGCGAGATTAAGAGCCAATCCAAGGCGAAAGCGGCTTCGGCCTCTGCTGGTGGCTCTGCGCCCCTGCCGCACCCGGTGGCGGTCGCCGGAGCACAGACCCCGCCCTTCGAGCCCGATATCTTCACGCCGTCCTGGGGACAGGATCGGCGACGCTACCCGCGTATCAAGTGCTTTGTCGCGGTCGAACTGAAGGTCGATGGCAGCGACATCCCGGTCTGGGGCAACCTTTCCAACACCAGTATGGGCGGGTGCTACATCGAGACCGTTTCACCCATCAAGAGCGGAGCCGATGTCCAGATCGGATTATGGGTCGCCAATGGCAAGCTCTGGGTGAAGGGAATGATCCTGAACGGCATCGTGATCAAGAGCAATCCGTCTTTTGGCGTGCGCGTACGGTTTGATTTAGAGACGGCCCAGCGCGAAACTTTGCGGCAGTTTTTGAAATTCGTGGAGACCACGTCGCGCGCCGAACAAAGCGAGCGCAGCTATTTGCAGAAGCTTCGGAAGTAGCCAACCGCCCAGAGAAGCTTTACTTTCCTGTACAATCCTGCCCGTATAAAGCCTAGTGATCGGGCCCACGTCCCGTTCCGGCACTCCGGCCGGCTCCGGTAATTGATACACTCGGTAAAAAGGGGTTGAAACCTCCGCAGCGGAAGCGAACTCTATACAGTTAGATACCAGCGCAGAGCACGCCGCGAATGCGGGCTCACTTTAGGAGAGCATTTCATGGCAGTGAGCGAACAGACGGTCGTCACGGGCAAGCAGCTCGACCAGTTGTGCATTAATACCATCCGAACCCTTTCGATCGACGCGGTCCAAAAAGCGAATTCTGGCCATCCCGGCGCACCCATGGGGCTGGCGCCGGTCGCCTACGAGTTGTGGCAGCACTTCCTCCGATACGATCCCGAAGACCCGACCTGGCTGAATCGCGACCGCTTTGTGCTTTCGGCCGGACACGCTTCGATGCTGCTGTACTCGATCTTGTACTTGAGCGGCGTAAGGCTCGTCGATGCAGAGGGAAAAGTCACTCGCGAATTGTCGGTCTCGCTCGACCAGATCAAGAATTTTCGTCAGCTGGATAGCCGGACTCCAGGACATCCGGAATCGCATTTGACGACTGGAGTTGAGACTACGACTGGACCGCTCGGCCAGGGCTGTGGGAACAGCGTGGGTATGGCGATTGCTGCGAAGTGGCTTGCCGGAACATATAACCGCCCCGGATTCGATGTCTTCAGCTACAACGTTTACACGTTTTGTGGTGACGGCGACATGATGGAAGGAGTCGCGGCGGAAGCGGCTTCCCTCGCAGGGCACCTGCAACTCTCGAATCTTTGTTGGGTCTACGACAACAATAAGGTGACTCTTGATGGCCCCGCAGATTGGTCCTTCAGCGAAGACGTAATGACGCGATTTGTCGGATACGGATGGAACGTAACTCGGGTCGCGGACGCAAACGATCTCGATGCGCTGGCGCGCGCCTATGAAACTTTCCTCAAGAGCAACGACAAACCCACTCTCATCGTAGTCGACAGCCATATCGGGTACGGATCCCCGCACAAGCAGGACAGTAGTGAAGCGCACGGCGAGCCGCTGGGCGAGGAAGAGGTCCGGCTAACCAAGAAGAACTACGGTTGGCCCGAGGATGCGAAGTTCCTGGTGCCCGATGGTGTGTTGGAGCATTTCAAGGAAGGGATCGGCAAACGCGGGCGCGACGCGCACGCGGATTGGCGGAAGATGTTCGACGCGTATTCGAAGCAAAACCCCGCGCTTGCCAAACAACTCAAGCAAATCGAGCATCGCGAGTTGCCGGAAGGTTGGGACAAGGATCTACCTACGTTTCCCGCTGATGCGAAAGGTGTCGCCACGCGCGAGAGTTCAGGAAAAGTACTGAACGCGATCGCGCAGAACGTTCCGTGGCTGGTCGGAGGCTCGGCGGACCTGGGCAACTCGAATAAAACCGCGTTGAAGTTCCAGGGCGCGGGCGACTTCAAGCCAAGCAACTGGGCGGGTCGCAACATCCATTTCGGCGTGCGCGAGCACGCAATGGGTTCGGCCATGAATGGCATGGCGGCCACGCGTTTGCGCGCCTTCGGAGGCACGTTCTTCAACTTCAGCGACTACATGCGCCCCACCATTCGCCTGGCCGCGCTCATGGAGTTGCCCGTCATCGACATCTTCACGCACGATTCGATTGGCCTGGGCGAGGACGGCCCCACCCACCAGCCGATCGAGCAACTGGCTTCGCTCCGCGCAGTGCCGAACGTTGTGTTGCTGCGACCGGGCGATGCGAACGAAGTGGTCGAAGCCTGGAAAGTTGTAATGAAGCTGAAACATGAGCCTGCTTTATTTGTGTTGTCGCGGCAGGCGATGCCAACGCTTGACCGCACAAAGTTTGCGCCAGCCAGTGGAGTTGCAAAAGGCGCATACGTTCTTTCCGACGCGCCGGGAGGCAAGCCGGAGTTGATCCTGATCGGCACGGGCAGCGAGCTTTCCCTTTGCGTGGATGCCGCGGAAAAGCTCGCGCAGGAAGGCGTGAAGGTGCGCGTAGTCAGCATGCCGTCATGGGATCTGTTTGAGAAGCAGGAAGACGCTTACAAGCAAAGTGTCTTCCCGGCGAACGTTGAGGCCCGCGTCTCAGTCGAGATGGGCGCTACGCTCGGTTGGGACCGCTACGTCGGCCCCAAAGGTGAAATGGTCGGCATGCACACCTTTGGCGCGTCGGCTCCGCTCAAGGACTTGTTGAAGAAATTCGGATTTACTACGGACGCGGTCATCGCCGCCGCCCGCAAGACGCTGGCTCGGGCCAAGAAGTAGACACGGCTCGTTCGGCAGCGATCGTCAACCTATTTGCAGATGGAGGAAGTGTCATGAATCCAGCCGGAACCCTTGAAAGCGCCAAAGCCACCAACCCATTGAAAGAGCTTTTGAAGTTTGGCCAGTCTGTGTGGCTGGATTACATCCGGCGCAATTTGCTCACAAGCGGCGAACTGAAGCGGCTGATCGACGAAGACGGGCTGCGGGGCATGACGTCGAACCCGTCGATCTTCGAGAAGGCGATTTCGGGCAGCACCGACTACAAAGATTTTCTGGAGTCCCTGAAGGGGCGCACCGATCTGGACGCGAAGGCGCGCTACGAACTGCTCGCGATCCGCGACATTCAGGACGCGACCGACATGATGCGCGGCGTCTATGACAGCTCGAAGAAGACAGACGGCTATGTGAGCCTTGAAGTCTCGCCCTATTTAGCGCGTGACACGAAGGGCACGATCGAGGAAGCGCGTCGCTTGTGGAAGGCGGTCAATCGCCCGAACGTGATGATCAAGGTGCCGGGGACGGCTGAAGGAATTCCGGCCATCGAACAGCTTGTCAGCGAAGGCCTGAACATCAACGTCACGTTGCTCTTCGCACAGGAAGTGTATGAGAAGGTTGCCGCGGCTTACATCGCCGGGCTTGAGAAATACGCCACGAGCGGTGGGGATTTGAGCAAGGTCGCAAGCGTGGCCAGCTTTTTCATCAGCCGCATCGACAGCCTGGTGGATTCGATGGTCGAAGAGAAGTTGAAGTCGACAACGGACTCCGCCAAGCAAGCGCAATTGAAGAGCATTCTCGGAAAGACGGCCATCGCCAACGGCAAGCTGACCTATCAAAAATTCCTGAAGATTTTCAGCGGCCCGCGCTGGGATGCGCTCGCGAAGAAGGGCGCGCAAGTCCAGCGCGTGCTCTGGGCCAGCACCAGCACGAAGAATCCACATTACCGCGACGTTCTGTATGTTGAGGAACTGATCGGACCAGACACAGTGAACACGATCCCTCCGGCGACGTTCGACGCCTTCCGCGAGCACGGCAAGGTTGCCAAAACGCTGACGGAAGATATTGCCGGCGCACAAGAGACCATGGACACGTTGCCCAAGGCCGGCATCTCGATGAAGGAAGTGACCGACAAGCTGACCAACGATGGCGTGAAACAGTTTGCTGATGCGTTTGATCAACTGCTCGAAGCCGTCGAGAAGTCGAGCAAGTCTGAGACGACTCCGCAGGTGAGCCGGCAGACGTCGAGTCTGCCAGAGGACCTTAAAAAAAAAGTAGATGAAGGTATCGACAACTGGCGCGCGAACGGAAAAGTACGCCGTTTGTGGCAGCACGATGCTTCGTTATGGACAGGAACGGACGAAGCCAGCTGGCTCGGGTGGCTGGGCATCACGGAAGACCAGATTTCCCACAACGAGACCTTCCAGAAGATCGCGCAGGACGCCAAATCTGGCGGGTTCGATCACATTCTGCTGCTGGGCATGGGGGGTTCCAGCCTGTGTCCGGAAGTGCTGGACAAAACCTACGGAAAGATTGCGGGCTATCCGCAGCTGCACGTTCTTGATTCGACTGACCCCGCGCAAATCAAGGCCTTCCAGGACCAGATCAATGTAGCGAAGACGCTTTTCATCGTGTCGAGCAAATCGGGCAGCACGCTCGAACCGAATATTTTCAAGCAGTACTTCTTCGAGCAGGTGAAGCAGGCGATCGGAGCCGATAAGGCGGGCAGCCGCTTCATTGCGATCACGGATCCGGGCTCGAAGATGCAAAGCGTGGCTGAAGGCGATCACTTCCGGCACATCTTCTATGGCCTGCCGAGCATTGGCGGGCGCTACTCGGCGCTGTCGAACTTCGGTATGGTTCCGGCGGCAGCCATCGGACTCGATACCAAGAAATTCCTGGACCGCACCGAAGAGATGGTGCAAGCCTGCGCATCGTGCGTGCCGCTCGAAGAGAATCCGGGAGTCGTGCTCGGTATCATTCTGGGTTCCGCAGCGGTTTCGGGCCGCGATAAGGTGACGATCATTGCGTCGCCGGGGATTTCGGACCTGGGCGCGTGGCTCGAGCAACTGCTCGCTGAATCCACTGGCAAGCAGGGCAAAGGCATCATCCCCGTCGATCGCGAGGATCTTGGCGCGCCCGACGTTTACGGCAAGGATCGCGTTTTTGCGTACCTCCGCCTCGAAGGTGCGCCCGACGCGCAGCAGGACGCGAAAGTCGCGGCCATCGAGAACGCCGGCAACCCAGTTGTGCGGATCGCCGTGAAAGATACTTACGATCTGGGCCAGGAATTCTTCCGCTGGGAGATCGCGACAGCGGTTGCGGGCTCGATCATCGGCATCAATGCGTTCAACCAACCCGACGTCGAAGCCAGCAAAGTTGCGACGCGGAACCTCACTTCCGAATACGAGAAGACTGGTTCCCTGCCCGCGGAAAAGCCGATCCTGGAAGATCAGGGCATCAAGCTCTTCACCGACGAGAAGAACGCGGCTGAGCTCTCAAAAGCCGCAGGTTCCGACAAGAGCCTGGCGGCGTACCTGCGCGCGCATCTCAACCGCATTCACGCGGGAGATTACTTTGCGATGCTGGGTTACATCCAGATGAACGATCAGCACCAGAAAGCGCTGCAAGGCATTCGCATGAACGTGCGCAACGCGAAACATGTGGCGACGTGCCTCGGCTTCGGGCCGCGGTTCTTGCACTCGACCGGCCAGGCTTACAAAGGCGGGCCAAACTCGGGTGTATTCCTGCAGCTTACTTGCGATGACGCGGTCGATCTTCCGGTGCCCGGACAGAAGTACACGTTCGGCATCGTGAAGGCGGCACAGGCGCGCGGCGATTTTCAGGTCCTCGCCGAACGCGGCCGGCGTGCGCTGCGCGTGCATCTGGGAAAAGATTTGAAAGCTGGATTGGCCACGTTGGACGCGGCCATCAAGCAGGCTCTCTCGTAGTATCCATCGGTCCCTTGATCCGTTGCTTCAACGATCCTTTCAGTTGATTCATCGGTTCCGGTCAGTTCAATCATTCGGGCGCAAGGCTTGGCGCATTATGCCGAGCCTCACCGCGCCGGGAGAAAACTATGCAGCTAGGGATGGTCGGTTTAGGCAAGATGGGCGCGAACATGACGCGGCGCCTGATGAAGGGTGGACATCAACTTTTTGTTTCCGACTTGAGCGCGGACACGGTCAAGCAACTCGCTGGCGAGGGCGCGACGGGCACGTCATCGCTCGAGGACCTGGTGAAGAAGATGGCGGCGCCGCGCGCCATCTGGATCATGGTTCCTGCGGGTGGTCCGACGGAGCAGACGGTCGAGAAGCTTGCGAGCCTGCTGTCGAAGGGCGACACGATCATTGATGGCGGAAACTCGTATTTTAAAGACGATGTTCGCCGCGCGAAGGGCCTGGCGCCCAAAGGCATTCACTACGTGGATGTCGGCACGAGCGGCGGCGTGTGGGGCATTGACCGTGGCTACTGCATGATGATTGGTGGCCCCGATGAAGCAGTGAAACGGCTGGACCCCATCTTCAAGACCTTGGCTCCCGGTGTGGGCAACATTGAGCGCACGCCCGGCCGCGAAAAACTTGGCGGCACCTCCGAAGAAGGCTACCTGCATTGCGGGCCTTCCGGCTCAGGCCACTTCGTGAAGATGGTGCACAACGGCATTGAATACGGAATCATGCAGGCTTACGCCGAAGGCTTCGACATCTTCAAGAATGCCGACAGCAAGGAACTACCAGAGGATCTCCGTTACACGTTGAACCTGCCTGATATTGCGGAAGTTTGGCGTCGGGGTTCGGTCATCAGTTCGTGGCTGCTGGACCTGACGTCGATTGCGCTGGCGGAAAACCCGACGCTTTCCGAATACACCGGCTACGTACAGGATTCGGGCGAAGGGCGCTGGACGATCCAGGCGGCGGTGGACGAAGCGGTGCCGGTCGATGTGTTGTCGGCGGCGTTGTTCGTGCGCTTCCGCTCGCGGCAGGAGCACACCTTTGCCGAGAAGATGCTGTCGGCCATGCGCCAGCAGTTTGGCGGGCACATCGAATTGAAGAAGGGCAACTAGGCTCGAACTTCCAGCAAGAGAACCCAACCTTTTCAAAGGGTAAAGAATTGCGATGGCACTGACAGAAGCACAGCCAGTTACAACCGGGCAGCCGATCGGGCGCCCGGGAGATCCGTGCGTCATGGTGATCTTCGGAGCAGCCGGCGACCTTACGCGCCGAAAGCTAATTCCCGCGCTGTATAACCTCGCGAAGCTGCAATTGTTGTCGCGAGAGTTTGCCGTGATCGGGATAGCACGCGGAGCAATGGACTCGGAAGAGTTCCGCAAGAAAATCAGCGAGGGGATGAAAGAGTTCTCGACATCGCCTGTCGAGCCGGATCTCTGGGAATGGTTCGTTCGCCGGCTGCATTATATGCAGGCCAATTTCGACGACAGAGAGATGTATCCGAAGCTCAAGGAGATGCTGGCGAAAACCGATCAGGATTTTTCGACGCACGGCAATTATTTCTATTACCTGGCGACGTCGCCGGAATATTTCGGTCCCATCGTGGAGCAACTCGGCGAAAACGGGCTGATGAAAGAAGACAATCAGCACTGGCGCCGTGTGATCATTGAAAAGCCGTTCGGCCATGACCTCGAAAGCGCGAAAGAGCTGAACAAACAATTGCTGAAGGTTGCCGACGAAAAGCAGATTTACCGGATCGATCATTACCTCGGCAAAGAAACCGTCCAAAACATTTTGGCGTTTCGTTTCGCGAACGGCATCTTCGAGCCAATCTGGAACCGACGATACATCGATCACATCCAGATCTCAGTTGCAGAGACCGTCGGCGTTGAGCAGCGTGGTGGGTATTACGACAAAGCAGGCGCCATGCGCGACATGGTGCCGAATCACATCATGCAGTTGATTACGCTCACGGCGATGGAGCCCCCGGTGTCGTTTAAAGCCGATGCCGTCCGCGACGAGCAGTCGAAGATTCTGCATGCGATCCAGCCCCTCAGTTCCGAAGATGTGCTGAGCAAGACCGTGCGCGGCCAGTACGGCGAGGGCGTGATCAACGGCCAACGTGTACCGGCGTATCGCTCGGAGGAGGGCGTGCCGCCGGATTCGCGCACCGAAACCTTCGTTGCCATGAAGCTCCAGATCGACAACTGGCGATGGGCGGATGTTCCCTTTTATCTGCGTACAGGTAAGCGTTTGGCTGCCCGGAATACTCACGTCGTGATCCAATTCCGCCGAGCGCCCTTCGTTTTGTTCCGTGATACCCCGGTGGAAAACCTGCTTCCGAACCAGCTTGTTCTCCATATTCAACCGGAAGAAGGGATTTCGCTTCGTTTTGCAGCAAAAGCGCCGGGGCCAGTGATGCGCCTGGGCGGCGTCGACATGAACTTCGAATATGCCGACTATTTCGGCCAGCAACCGAGCACCGGCTACGAACGCTTGCTTCACGATTGCATGATCGGGGATGCCACGCTGTTCCAGCGGGCCGACATGGTCGAAGCTGGCTGGAACGTAGTCAGCCCGGTCATGGATGTCTGGAAGGCCCTTCCGCCGCGGAATTTTCCGAACTATGCGGCCGGCACCTGGGGTCCGAAAGAATCGGACGAACTCCTTGAACGCGATGGACGCCGCTGGAGGAACTTCGAGCGATGATTCTTACCGGCGATATCGGCGGCACCAATGCCCGCCTGGCATATTTCGAAATCGAGAATGGAAAACCGCGGCTGATCGCCCAGGAAGTTTATCCGAGCCGCGAAAGCAGCGGGCTTGACGAAATCGTCACCAAATTCGTTCGCAGCCAACCGCGTAAGCCGGATGCCGCTTGTTTCGGTGTCGCTGGCCCGGTTCGCAACCGGCGCGTCGAAACATCGAACCTTCCCTGGCTGGTCGACGGGCAGCAGCTCGCTTCGGAGCTTGGGCTTCCCGAAGTGCAATTGATCAATGATTTGGAGGCAAATGCCTGGGGCATCGCTCAACTGCAAGATGAACATCTTGTATCGCTGAATCAGGTCAAGAAGCCCACTGGCGGTAACCAAGCCGTAGTAGCGGCAGGTACCGGGTTGGGCGAAGCCGGTTTGTACTGGAACGGAAGCAAGTACGAAGTGTTTGCCTGCGAAGGCGGGCATTGCGACTTCGCGCCGCGCAACGAGCTTGAGATCGAGCTGTTGCGTCATCTTTCAGCTCGCTTCGGCCATGTCAGTGTCGAGCGCATCGTTTCGGGCCCCGGACTGGTCAACGTTTACCGGTTCTTGCGCGACACGCATGGCGGCGAAGAGCCTCCATGGCTTACTGAACAAATGGCCCATGGCGATGGAGCGGCGGCGATTTCCAGTGCCGCATTATCGGGAAAATCGCCGCTTGCCGAACATGCTCTTGATTTGTGGATTTCGATTTATGGCGCCGAAGCGGGGAATGTTGCGATGAAGCTGATGGCGACCGGAGGAATTTTCCTGGGCGGCGGTATCGCGCCGCGACTGGTGTCGCGACTCTCCGGCCCGCTGTTCATGCAAGCGTTCACCGCGAAGGGGCGTATGCAAGCTTTGCTCGAATCGATTCCCGTCAAGGTCATCATCTACGATAAGATCGCGCTGGTTGGCGCCGCGCTTTACGCTTTGGACAAAGAAAAGCAGAAAGAGAGTGATCCCGCGTGAAATCCGAGCGCGACCTCCGCATCTTTCCGGATGCGCCGGCCCTTTTCGAAGCTGCCGCGCAGGATTTTGTGCAGCAAACGAAAGCTGCGATTGAAGCGCGCGGCCGCTTCACGGTTGCACTTTCAGGCGGGTCGACACCGAAAGGCTTGTTTCAATTTTTATCCGGCAAGGACCGAGATCTGCTTCCCTGGCACAAAATGTTCTTCTTTTGGGGCGATGAACGTCACGTGCCGCCCGGCAACTCCGACAGCAACTACCGGATGGCTTGGGATACGCTTCTCTCCAAGGTTCCGATTCCTGAGCAGAACATCCTTCGCGTCCCGGCAGAAATACCTGATGCGGCTCAAGTCGCCGCGCAATACGAAGAGACACTCAAACAGTTCTTCGGTCTGGCTGCGGGCCAATTACCTGAATTCGATTTGATTCACCTGGGCATGGGACCAGACGGGCACACTGCGTCGCTCTTTCCACAAACCAAGGGGTTGAAGGAAATGAAGCGCCTGGTGATCGCAAACTGGGTGGAAAAATTTAAGACCTTCCGGATCACTCTCACCATCCCGGTGCTCAACGCTGCGCGCGAAGTGGAGTTCCTAATTGCGGGTGCCGATAAAGCCCCGGCACTCCACGAGGTGCTGGAAGGGGATGAAAGTCCAGAACTGTATCCTTCAAAAGCGATCCAGCCAGTTCAGGGGAAATTGGTTTTCCTATTGGACCAATCGGCCGCGGCGAATCTGAAACTCCGTGCTTAGTGGACACCGGAAATCAGGCGGCACTGCGCCAGTCGGCGATTTCCTTAAGTCCATCGCCGAAAATGTGCTCAAACAACCGAACCCGGTGCCGCGAGTTCTCAAACTCGTGAATGTCGGCCCAAACCTCCGCCTGCCAGGCCCGGTCGTGTGTAGCGGACTCGCCGCAAGTCGCACAGCGGGTATGCAGCTTCGTGGTGACGACATGAGGTCGTGATGCCTCGGGAAGTTCGAGGAAGATGCTGCGCACCTCGAGGATCTCCTCATCAGGACCGATGATGTGCTCGTAGCGCAAGAGGTAGCCAAAACCCAACTTCCTGGCTTCGGACTCAGCTTCCATGCGAGTGTGGAAGGGTCCGTACTCGGCTCGCAACTGCTCGGTTGAGTCGCACGCCATCCAGAAAGTCTCTTTGTACGCCATTGGGGCCTCAGGCTGTTTCGATGGTGGCGCCCGCTGGGAGACGAGCGCACACAGATACGGCAACGACTGGATTGCAATTCAACGGCCGTCTATGGTTTACGCAAAAAGTGCCACAAAATAAGCACCTTCGCAGCGGGATCGTGGCGTCCGAAAAGGCTCCAAATGAAACAGTTTGCACTTCCCTGTTCAGTTCAAGGTACTCGTCGCGCTGAAAAAATGATGATGTTTGACCGAAGCTTCAACTCCGCGGACCGAGACCGGTTACTTTGAACACCACGCCAGATGACCTACTGTAGCCCGTTTTGCGTGAGCTTGGTGGCGAGCCGCGTTGCCTGCGTTCCTCCCTGGCTTGCGAAATAGAGGTTGGACGCCTGTTGAATGGTGCTGCTCTCGTTGTCAATGATGATTCCACTCGTACCGTTAGTCTCCGCAGCGGTAGTCACGGTGGCAGCATTGGCAAGTTCCATAATGCAACCTGCAGTTCCGACGCAGTTGTTGGTTACACCCCAGAAAAAGTAATCGGTGCCGGCACCGATGTTCGGATTGAAGAAATTCGTAATGGGTCCACAACGCGCGCTGGTCGAAGTCGAGATCTGGACCGGAGCGTTGTCCGTCGTGATTAATCCTCCCACAACCGGAAGCCGATAGCGGAATGGTGCGTTCGTGTTCGTGCCTGTTCCACAGACCAGGAAGTGGCCGGTATTCTGGCTGGTGTAGAAGGCGTTGTCGAAGTCGCCATCATAAAGATTGATGGAAGTGCCGGCGGTGCTACCCCGGCCGATGTTGACAGTAGCCTTGGCCGTTAAAGTCGAGGTGTCGGCTTGCACCATGACGGCGCTGGTGCCGTTATTCGAAGAAATAGCGTACACACTGCCATTGGGATCGACGATGGGCGCATCGAGCATATTGGCGCCGAGTTTGGTGGCATTCCCAACCGCGAGGTTCTTGACGGTTCCTGGAGTGGCGGCGTTGAAGGAGTGCAAGAACCCACGCGAATCACCAATAAAGAGATTTCCGCTACTTGGATCAAGGACCGGGCCGGTGAGTATCCCTCCGCCCGTGATGGTGACTGGCCATCCACCTGTGCTCACAAGGGTGGGTGTTCCTTTAAACACGCCGGTCACCTTGTAGACTGTCCCGTTATCATCTCCGACGTACAGCGTGTCGCCCGAATAATCGACCCATGGCGATGAGCGAGTGTTGTTCTTGGTGGTGTAGCTGATCGTCAGCATCGTGGCGTTGTTGCCCGTGCCCGGAACGACAGGATCGATCACACTTTTATTGTTCGGATTAAGACCACCGTTATCTCCAGTCGTACCAAACTTGAGAATATGAATGGCCGAACCGGTGGCGCTGCTCTCGACGAACGCGAGTTTGTTACCGTCGAGCGACATGACGGGTGAGGTACGGATTTTCCCATTGTTGATCGTGGAAGTGTTGTAGTTGTATAGGAAGGTCGGGCCGTTTGAGCACGCTCCGCCTTGTCCGCTCGGACCGGCGTAGAGATTATTCAGCGCGGTAAGCGTCGCTTGCCCGTTCGTGTTTCCATTCTTCTGCGCACCATTGGCGTTGATGGCGAAAATGACAAAGTCGGCTGTGCAACTGGGCGGCGCAGTCGGATCGGCCTGATACTTGACAGGGGATGTACCGAACGCGGTCGTGCCTGCGACGAGTTGCACGTTCCAATCCGGACCTGAATTGCTTTTGGACAAATTGTTCAAGTCGACGGTGGCAACGTTCGCGGCCGGTCTGATCCAGCGCCGATACACCTGATGCAGGGCACGCGGTTCCCGAGCAAAGATCTCCGGGTGCGACCGCAGATAGTCGGCCGTGAATAGAAGATGGTGGTGGGTCCAGTCTTCCGGGACGCCCAGGCGCGTCTCCTGGGAAGATTGCTGGGCAATGCCTCCCGAAGCCGCAACAGCAACAACGAATAGCTGGAAACACCTCATGAGCCAACTACGAGTCATGATCACTCCTCCGCGGAAATGCCCACGCATTTTAGCCTGTTTATCCGCCGATTGCGACACGGTTGGCCCGCGCTTGCCCGGACCTTGAATCCGGCGCCCAGTTCTCACGAGAACAGACGACTGGGCCGCAAGGCTTTGTTATTTTGGATACATGCGATAAAGTCGAAGTCGGGCGAAGATCGCGATTCTGGATCCGCATCGACGAGTCGCTGAGATCTTCTCTCCCTGGATTCTGACCCCTATAACGTGGTCCTGAAACTTTCATGTCGAAAATTCTGAGTGTCGTCGGGGCGCGCCCGAATTTCATGAAAATCGCGCCCATTGTGGAGGAAATCGTCAAAGTCCCCACATTCGAGCATCGCCTCGTGCACTCGGGACAGCATTACGATGAACTGCTTTCCGGAAATTTCTTCAGCGATCTGGGCCTGCCGCAACCCGACGTAAACCTGCAAGTCGGGTCGGGCTCCCATGCAGTTCAGACCGCCGAAGTTATGAAGCGGCTGGAGCCGGTGCTGCTTGATTTCAAACCGGATCTGGTGCTGGTCGTAGGTGATGTGAACTCTACGCTGGCGGGCGCCATCACCGCAATTAAATTGGGCGTTGCGGTCGGCCATGTGGAGGCCGGCCTGCGCAGCTTTGACGAGACGATGCCGGAAGAGATCAATCGCAAGGTGGTAGACGCAATCTCGAACTACCTCTTCGTGTCGGAGCCTAGTGGCGTCGAAAACCTGAAAAAAGAAGGGGTCGATTCAGGCAAAGTATTCTTCGTTGGAAATGTGATGATCGATACTTTGATGAAACACCGAACGGTGGCGGCGAAATCTCCGATCCTGAGCCAACTGGGATTGAAAAATGGGGAGAGTGCTGCACCCTACGGCGTGCTTACCTTGCACCGGCCCTCGAATGTCGATCGCGAGGAAAGCCTGGCGACCATTCTGGGAGCGGTGGCAGAGATCGCCCAAGGAATGCCGATCCTGTTTCCAGTGCATCCGCGCACTCGAAAGAATATCGGCGATTTCGGGCTCAATACGCTGATGGCGAAAAACGGCAGCCAGCGTGGAATCCGGCCTCTAGAACCGCTTGGCTACCTCGATTTCCTGGCGCTAAATGCGAAAGCGAAACTGGTGTTGACCGACTCCGGCGGAATTCAGGAGGAAACTACTGCGCTCGGTGTTCCCTGCCTCACTCTGCGGGAGAATACCGAGCGGCCTGCTACGGTGGAGTTCGGGAGTAACCGTGTGGTTGGCACAGACGGCAAGAAAATCCTCTCGGCGGCGAAATCGGCGCTCAGCGAGAACTCAACGCAGTCCGGAGTTCCTCCTTTGTGGGATGGGCGCGCAGCCGTTCGCATCGTGGAAATACTTCGCAAAAAGCTGGTTTAGCGTCGAACGTAACATGTGGCTGGCCGAATCACGAATTTGTGAGAAGACAATCTCTTGATTAACGGAAAGCGCATCGTCGTGGTGCTGCCAGCGTACAACGCCGAGAAGACGCTCGAAGCTACAGTGCGCGAAATTCCTGAGTTAGTCGACGACGTTATCCTGGTCGACGACCACTCTAAAGATGGCACCGTCGATCTAGCGAAAAGGCTGGAATTGCGCGTTTTCGTGCACGATCGCAATTACGGATATGGTCGAAATCAGCAGACCTGCTACCGCGAAGCTCTGTCGATCGGCGCGGATGTCGTCATCATGGTGCATCCGGATTACCAGTACACGCCCCTACTGGTGACGGCCATGGCCAGCATGATCGCCTACGGCGTGTATGACGTCGTCCTCGGCTCTCGCATCATCGGCGGGACGGCGCTTCGCGGTGGGATGCCTCTTTACAAATACATCTTCAATCGAGCATTGACAGCATTTGAAAACGCCTTCCTGCGAGTAAAGCTCTCGGAATATCACACCGGTTACCGGGCATTCAGCCGTGAGGTACTCACTCGCTTGCCGCTTCTGGAAAACTCCGATGATTTTGTCTTCGACAACCAGATGCTGGCCCAAGCCGTCTATTTCGGATTCCGGGTCGGTGAGGTGTCTTGCCCCACGAAGTATTTCGAGGAGGCTTCCTCGATCAATTTCCGCCGAAGCGTGACCTATGGGTGGGGCGTGGTCGGCACAACGCTGAGTTTCTTCTTGCAGCGCACCGGACTCGCAAATTTCGCGATCTTCCGCACGGAGGGTCGCAAGCTGCAGACGGGTGATGCGGACTATTATGCCCGCGAAGCCTCTGATCCAAAATATTCGTCGTCAGCAGGAGAGAAACTCGCGCGCTGACCTTGCCGCGTCTCGCTCCTGGCCTAGCTACCGACATCGTATTCGACGTTCCGCGGGATCAGACGATTCCTTGAACAGCGACTCTCTGCGTAGTCGCCGAATCGTCCACCTGCCGCTCACGCTCAAGGCTCGTGATCCAATAATCGCCCCCGTGGCCGGCAACGTATAAAGCAAGCTCGAGTCGCGTCCATACTCCCAACTTGTCAAAGGTAGTGCGGAGATAATTCTTCACGACCTGTTCTGTAGTTCCAATCAAACGCGCGATTTCGCGGTTGGTGAAGCCCTGCCAGACGTAATTGGCAACCTGAATCTCTTTCGTTGTCAACTGATCACGGGGTTGCATGGCGTTTGCTCCTTGGCGAACATGGCGGTTGCGAGTTTGACGCGCTTGCGGCCGTCGGTAATTCCCGCGCGTAAAAACAAAGTGCGCAGATGCTGTTTCACAGTGCGCGGGCTGATTTTGAGTTGGCCGGCGATTTCCTTGTTGCTGCAACCTTGGACGAGCAAGCGCAGAACCTCTTCATCGCGCGGCGTGATTTTGATTGCGTCGAGATCGATCATTGCCAATCCTCCAGGGCTCGTTTGCACCAATAATCAATGCAAGGGCACGGCCAAATGTTTCGTCAGCTAGCTCGATTAACCAATGGCGAATGATTTGTGAGGGATAGGCGGAGCAAAAAGATGTGCCGTTGCCGAAGATCAAATCCGCTTAGGGAAAAAAGGAAGAACAAGAACCTATTCCGGGATTTTGCTCGCGTCTCCTGTGGTGTGAAAGAGCACATGTTTTGAGAGAGTTTTCATTTCAACGCTCGGAAGCTAAACCACTCTTAATGGATCGCCCGTTGAAAGAGCGGAAAGGAAGAGTTTCGCCTGCGAACTCGAAGCACGAGACAGGGGTTGTCAACTTCGATAGACCATCGACTGCAGTTCGTTGCACATCGTTCCGCTGATTGCCAGTTACGGTGCTATTACTTTCTGGGGGGACATTCGCCGAGCCTGCCCTGCCGCCAGTTTGGCACATACCGGAAAAAGGCGCAGCTATCCGAAGTAAGTCTCCTATTTATAGATGTTTACGGTTGCCAGGTCGATTCTTCGACCGCAAGAGCGTGGGCACCATTAGGCGGCTTATCGGTCGAATGAGGTAGCTCTGGCTTGGATCGGAAATTGCACTAAAATGGCGTAGCCGGGGTGCGCGTAGTCGCGCCTCGCCGTCTTTCATGAAATTGCCCACGAACCGCGACGGCAAGCCGATTCTGGATGAAGGCTCGTTCCAGAAACTATTGGCGGCCGCTTACGTCCTCCAACAACACCAGGAAAGAACGCGTGCGGCCGAGGAGGCTACGCGCGCAGCGCAGCAACCCGATCCCGCGTATGCCCAGACGCTGGCTGAGATTGTGGAGATTCAGCAGCAGATTCTGATGCGCCACCTGGACCTGGATGCCGCCGTTGGATATGTGGTCGAACAGACGCAGCGGATCACTTCAGCCGGGGGCGTCGCGGTCGCTCTACTCGATCACGATCATCTCGTGTATCGAGCGGTAAGCGGTCAATCCGTAGCGGAAATGGGATCGGCGCTACCGAAGGAGCAGGCTTTGTCCTCAAAGGTACTCGCTCATGGCATGGTCCTACGCTGCGCGAACACCCGTGCCGATGCGAATGTTGATGAGACGCTCATCAACGGAGCCGGAATCGCATCGTTTATCGCATTGCCAATCTTCCACGACGATACGGTTGCGGGTGTGCTGGAGATTGTTTTCAACAAAGTGCAGGGCTTCAGCCCATACGATGTGCATACCGGCCAGATGATGGCAGGGCTGGTGACCGAGGCTCTGGCGCGCTCGGAGGATGAAAAGTGGAAGCGGAGCCTGACGGCAGAACGCGATTCGATGTTGCAAGCACTGGAAAAACTGAAACCGCAATTGGATCGTCTCGCGAAAGATGCGGAGCTTCTCTCCTCGACTGCAGTCCCAGACTTCGTGCACAGCGAACGAGCCCCGTGGCCGGTGGCGGCGCCGCCCACGAAAACTGAGTCGCGGAGCAATCCGCGCAGCAGCGTGTCGACCGGAGCGGAATGTCACAAGTGCGGCAATCCTCTCGGGGAACAGGAAGTTTATTGCGGTTCGTGCGGCACGCTACGATCGGAACGGCCGGCCAACGGGCAACGCACCGCCTCTACGGAAACGAGCTTCGAAGAAAACCCGCTCGATCTTGACGGCTCCGACCTAGATTTGCGGCCGTTGTCCGAACGCATGGCAAGACCGGAGTTCGAATTGCCTCCGGAGGTGCTCGCCCTCGTCAACGAAGACCAGAAGCAAGAAACGGAGCCTGATGTCACGGACGAATTGTTGAAACTCTTGCCTCCGGAAGATTGGGAAGGTCGACCTCAGCCCCAGCAGACGCCTGCACCCACCGCCAATGGGTACCCGTGGACATCGGCTGCAAATGCCCGAGCATGGCTGAATACTATGTCGGACCCCAAGTCGGGCGCGAGCCTGATGGAGGTTGTGCGTGTCCATCGAGGAGATATTTCTCTGGTTGCAGCGATTTTGCTGGTTCTGGTTGCGATTTTTTGGACGCGCACTGATCACGCTCCGGTCGCAGCTAGCCCGAGCGTGACGACCAGCGTGAGCGGGCCGATGAGCGCGGGCACGCCTGCCGCCGCGGCGCCCGCAAGCGAGGCGGAAGTCGACCCGCAATCGCAGCTTTCGTTCTGGGACCGCACGCTGATCGCACTGGGATTGGCAGAACCTCCGGCCGCACCGGCACGGCCGCAACCTCTTGGAAATCCCGAGACTCGAGTCTGGGTGGACTTGCAGACAGCGTTGTATTACTGTCCGGGTGCCGAACTCTACGGAAGAACTTCCAAAGGCCGTTACACAACCCAGCGCGAAGCTCAAAGCGAACGGTTCGACGCGGCATCGGGCAAAGTATGTGAATAGCGTAGTGCTGCAGGCCTTGATTCCTGCAGGATTCCTCGTATAAAAGTACCGTCCTTCCGGATTTGACAAGGCCCCAGCCATGCGATGGAATGAGTCCTGTCGCATTCCACATGGGAGAAGTTTCTGTGCCGCATCCCCCGGACAAGTTGGGCGAACCACTCGCCGACCTCCCGAATCCCGAGTTGAATCCCTTGCTCAATCCGGTTTTGGGAAGACACTTGGGGCAGTGGGCGCACGTCTATTTCACAACGCCTCCCGAGAAACGAGAAGAAGCGCTTTTCGAGCTTGTCGATGATTTGAAGTCGCAGGAAGAAAGCACTGGCGCTCCAGACCTCAAGCCTGCGCCAACACCGCAAGGCACGGATGGAATGTACGCGATTGTATGTCCCCGCTGCGAGCGGAGCAACTTGCGGTCGCAAAAGTATTGCGGCATGTGCGGAGCCCTGATGCCGGTACGAGCGCAAGCGGCAGCCGCTTCAGCCAATCAGTCCAGCGCTAACCCGATGTTCGATCAGGTGACTTCGACTGCGGATGATCGGACGGAAGACCCATTCAGGCCAGGAGCGGACGAAGTTCTCGACATTCACCGCCAAGAAGTCAGCGCGGGCCTGCGATCGCCTTTCGCCTCGACCTCTCTGCTCTTTCAGCCGGAGCCAGAAGCGGTCGAGAATGATCCAGTTAAAGCACGGGATGAGAGCAAAAACGGAGATACGCGACGACCCGTCGATATTGACTGGCTGCGGGAAAGGAAGTTCGCAAACCAGGTGGATGATGGGGGCTCTCGTTGGGTCACATACCTGATGGGTACCGCCATTCTGCTCTGCATCGGTATGCTCACGTTTTTGCTGGCGATTCGGCCGGAACTGCGCGGCAAGAGTGTCGAGAAACAGAAACCGCCGGTTAACTGGAACATTACGCAGAACGCGCCCACACAAGTGCCGAGCGTTGAGCCCGATCCAGCGAGCATAAGTACTGAACCGAACGACCGTGGCACAAAGGCAAGAGCTACGAACCCAAGTGCCCCGCTTGGCGTGTCCGTCACCGCGCCCAAATCGGCGACGGCTGCCGCCCGGAAGCATCTGGCTTCTGAACCGACTCCCACTCCGAACCTGCAAGCAACGCCCGAGGGCGGCGCAGCCGAACTGGCGGTGGCACGAGATTATTTATCCGGAAAAAATGGGCCACCGGATGGGCAGGGAGCCGCTCAGATGTTGTGGAAGGCGATTGCCAAAAAGAACGGAACCGCGCTGCTTGTGCTCTCGGATCTCTACGCCAGCGGAAACGGAGTCGCGAAAAGCTGCGATCAGGCCCGGTTGCTGCTGGATGCCGCACTGCAGAAGAACGTTCCCACCGCAGATTACAAGCTTAAGATCCTGCAGCAAACCTGCCGCTGATCCGCTCAAATCGGGCATGCCACATGGCAATCCGACGGTATTCAGACTGTCTGCAAGGTGTAAATCATAGCCCCTGAACTGTCGTTTTTTCCTAATGTGTTCTCCCTAGAACCTCCATCTGGAGACATTTCCAAAGAATGCCCGGTATTTTTTTTCGTTGATTGTTCAGAAGCCGTCCCAAAGCTGAGAGGTTGGCCGAAGTGCTCGTACGAGCGCTGGGGCAAGGGCTAACCTACTGCCTTTCCTGTAGTTAGCCGCTCGATTCCTCACAGTGAAGCGAGAGACCTCAAGTCATGGAAAACTCCGACTCCGCGAAGACGCGTTTATTGGCTTCTGAGGGGGTCCTGTGGAAAGTCAGGTTCATTTATCACAGCAAGTTATTGGTGTAGTTGGCATTGTGAGTGCTATGGAATTGCGTAAGAACAGTCATCAGGCTGTACCACTTCAAGAGCAGAATCCATTTCTCCAGCCGCCGCAAGGACTGGCGGAGGCAAGAGATGTGGGACTGGTCACCTCGCGAGACCAAAGTAGAGGGGGATGTATGAGCGAGACACCTGTCCGGCTCGGGCAGCGAGAACAGCAGATCGTGGAATTGCTTCTTCAAGGGTGCGATAACGACGAGATCGCCCGCCAACTCAAAATGGCCCGCCGAACGGTGAAGGCCCATTTCAACCGTCTGTTTTTGCGGTTCGGAATTACCGGCGGTATCAAGCGGGTTAAACTCGCGACACTTTTATACAGGAGGCAATTGTGGTTACAGACGAGCGTTACGGAAAACGAGCACCCAGCGAGCGGGAACACCGGGTCATCGAACTCGTTGCCCAAGGACTCAAGAACAAAGAAGTTGCCGATGAGATCGGAACTACCGAGCATGTTGTCAAGAACTACCTTCGGGTCATCTATGACAAACTTGGACTCTGGAACCGAGTTGAACTCGCGCTCTGGTATGAAACGCGCAAGTTCGAACAGGCTGCCAGAGCCTGAATTGATGGAATCCTGGGAACACTCAATCCTGGGCCTCGACGAAAACTAAGCCATATCCCGTTTCACCTGGAGTTTTTCTCAAAGTTCTTGAAAGCCGCAACCCGCACGGGATGTGGCTTTCAAGAGCTTTTGAGACATTTCTCGCGGGGCGCTTCTGTGATAGCCTTCGATCATGTCTGTTGTCAAAAAGAGCTTTTTGGAAAGCGTCCCATTTCTCATTCTGTTGGGTGTTCTCGCTGGGGCTTTGGGCGGCGCCGCAATCGGCTTGGTTCAGATGAGAGCTGCTAACCCTAATTCATCTTCCAGTACATCCAAGTAGCCATTGTTTCTGATCGCGTTCGTACGCGGTGGCTCTCTAAAGGTCCAGGCCGTACCACTGGAACTTGAAGAAATCGCTCCTTCGATAGTACACAGCGACGAGCCTCAAATTTCTCGCCGGAAATTCATTCTCTTTTAACCTCCCGGTAACGGCTGCGTAATGTAGCGACGGATAGACTCTGTCGTCACACTTACAACGAGGACTTCGCTCGGGCACGTGCTCCGATTGCATGCCTCGCAGTGAGAACATCCTTATGAGTCAACATCATTTCTTACCTCGCTCCACGGGCCGATTCGCGGCGGTAGCCTTCGCTTGTGTCTTCGTGATCACACTCACCGGTTGCGGAGGAGGAAGCAGCCTGCCCGCCTCGAACGGCACCTTGGCGGGAAATTGGCAGTTCGTCCTGAATCGCACGTTTCCGCTACCCAAGACGCCTGTACCGGTATCCGGGTTTCTTTCCCAAACCGCAAACGAGGTCGGTGGCAGTGTGCAGGTCACGCCGAATTCACAGAACGGACGCTGTGGAGGCGTAGGCATCCTCTCGGGAAGCGTCGACGGGCAGACGGTGACCTTCGCGATTAACCAAGGCGGAACTACGCTGAACCTTACGGGCACACTTTCTTCCGACAACAAGTCCATGAGCGGCAGCTATTCGGGCCTGAACGGTGCGTGCTATACATCTCCCACCAGCGGAACCTGGACGGCGAGCTTCGTTCCGCCGCTCACCGGAACTTTTGCGGGTACGATCACCAATTCTCTCTATATGGGCCTTCTGACCGGGCAGAATCCGTCGGCGCCCATCACGGTTTCCGGCTCATTTACGCAGGTGGGAGGAACGGGATCGAGCAATGCCACGGTTACTGGCACCATCACCGCAAATAACTACCCTTGCTTTCGGACAGCCTCGCTGAGCGGCACTATCAGTGGCCAGAACGTGTACCTTCTTGTTTACGGTTACGATGGCTCGCAGATCGGAAATATAGGCATCCCTCCAAGTGCTCCTGCCAGCGTCGAGGTAAGCGCAACCGGGCTTGCTTTGGTCGGATCTAGTCCGGGTACAAGCGGCCTCGCACTTGGCGGCACATCCGCGACAGGCAGCTTTGGTCCATGCCCAGATCTGCAGACGAATCAGGGCACCATCAATTACGACCAGGCTGCGCTTACGCTGAACTTCTAGTTGCGACGCCACCAGAGAGGGCGAGCGTTGAATTGACGCTTGATTTCTGAGAAGCTCACCGAATCGACTTCGGTGAGATAAGACCAGACCTTGCACCTTCCCTCAGTTCGGTGGCGATCTGAATACACTATCTCGCCGGAAGCGTCGGACGTGTGGTTCCTGACGGCGATCCGTCAACCACCGGTTTCTTTCCAGCCTCTAGTCGAAGCTTGAGCACTCCTTCTAGAAACTGTATTTCAGTGCGAATTGCATCGTTCGGCCACGGTGCGCATCGACCGGGTGTAGGAAAGCGCTCCCGGTCAGGCAATCGTCCCCGCCAGGAAAATAAGCGCCCGCCGAGTAGTTCGAGCCACCATAGCAACTGATCGTATTGCTCCCTGTGTTGCCGCGGTCCGGATTGTAGAGCCGGAATTGGGTGTGGTTGAAGATGTTGAAGGCTTCCATGCGGAACTCGATTTCGCTGCCTTCATGTATGGCGAAGTGCTTCAGCAGGGATATATCAAAATTGAGTCGGTTCGGGTTGTTAAGGAAGTTCCGACCGGCGTCGCCGAAAGTCAGCCCACGCGGGGCCACAAACTGGCCCGGGTTTAGAAGGATTGGCCCGAAACTACTGGCATTGCTTCCACCGAATGGCCGCGAATAGACACTGGCATGCGGGATCACGTCGGGGAATGATCCGACACCTACACCATTGGCAACTCCGGCATTATCGGAGACGGCGATGCCAGAGCTGCCGCCATTGTTGACGACGCTGAATGGCGTGCCTGATTGGAAAGAAGTGATTCCTGAAATCTGCCATCCGTCGCCAAGAATACGCGCGAGGTGACTGGGAGTTGCCGCCACGCTCGCACCAGAGGCTGCGTTTGGGTCGGATGACGACGTCGCGCTACCGCTTGTCCAGTTGTCGATGAATTGACTGAGCTTGGGCAAGGAGTACACGTAACTTAGGTTGAGAAGGTGGCGCTGATCAAAGTTGGAGCTGGCTTTATTGGATCGAAGATCCAGGGTATTCACAAACGTTGGGTCAGTGCGATCGGACGAATCGTCAATCGAGTGACTGTAGGAGTAAGCTACGCCCGCAGTCAAAGCGCCCTTGGTCCGGCGAAGAACGGTCTGGAACCCGTGATAAGACGAATCGGCCGCGTTCTGCAGAGAAAATATTTGCGCAAAGCCGGGGTAGGGCCGGAAAGTGTTCGTAAGTGCAACCGGTGAGGAAGCGGAGGACGTCGCTTCACCCTGGCATGCGATTTGCAGGTTGATTACAGCCGGGTTCACTGAACTCACCACAACGCCATTCTGCAGAACAAACTGCGGGACCGTGACAGATCCGGAATTGTCGCAATCACCTTGTTGCGCACCTTGCACTTGCAGTAAGAATGGCTCGTGTATCGCGAAGGGATTCAAAGCAGAATTTACGGGGTGCAACTGGTTCAACTGACGCTCGACGGACAGATGCGTTCCTTTGCTACCGACGTAGGCAAAGGTGGAGACGAAGTTGTGCGGTAGCTCTCTTTGAATGCTTAGGCTCCACTGTTGCGAATACGAATAGCGGGTTTCAGTCGGAATCGAGGTGACGTTGATCGGATACGCTCCCGGGAGTGAAAACCTCCCATTCGGGTTGCATTCCGGACCATAGTTCCCGATGCAGGCGTAGCTGATGGGAAACGGCTGGGTCAGGCTCAAGACCAAGGGCGCACTACCTTCAAGTGAACCAGTATTCGCTTCATCGCCCGTACCGTGCTCCCAGAAGAGGCCATACCCGGCGCGGATCGCCATCTTGCCGTTACCCTTGGGATCCCAGGCGAAGCCGACGCGGGGTGCTGGGTTGAAGACGTGGCTTTGCGCACATCCCGCTGGCACCCTGTTGGTACCGCAGCGCACCAGTCCGTTCGTGATGCGCGGATCCAGGTTGGTTAGATCCAGGGGAAGTGGCTTTGATCCTGGGAAATCAAGCAACTGCCCTGTGAAGGGATCGACGCGCGTCTGTGCCGCGAGCGAAATGCTGTAAGCCTTTGGGTCCCAGTTATAGGCATTGCGGTACTTTTCGCTGTAATTGCCAAATAGACTGAACCGGATTCCGAGGTTGAGGGTCAGCTTGGAATTTAGTTTCCAATCATCCTGCACATAGGGCTCAATAATCTGGTAGCGGTTGTAGTAACGGAGCTGGGCGCTGTCTTGCGTGAAGCTCTGAATCGCGTTGCCGCCTCCGGTGTTGTTTGCGAAGCCATTGTTGTAGAGAAAGTTGGCAAATGCATTGCCGGTGTTATAAGCACCGCCATTCACGTTGCTGACGGTCAATAAACCTTGCAGATCACCAGTAGCTGATTCGAGCGCCCCGTTGGTTTCGTTCTTCTGCGCGAGAACGTATTGAAAGCCAAGCTGGAGCGTGTGCTTGCCTAGCGCCTTGCTGATGTCATCGCGGATGTTGTACGTGGGATTGGTGTGCTGCCACGGCATATACGACGGATCGGCAATAAATCCGGCACCACCGTAAGCCTGGTTATTACCGGCCAGGACCAGGCCGGGTACTTTGCCGCCGAACCCATTGTTGAAGATGTATCCGAAGGGACACTGAGGAACGCCTGTGGCGTTGGTCGAGCAATTCCCCACTTGCGCCGGATCACCAAGGGCGGCTGGACGCATAAAGTTCGCTCCCCCTGGGCCGTTTTGGTTCGTAAGGGTGATCGTTGAGTTGGTGAAACTGAACACGGTTTCGTTTACCAATGTCGGCGACAGGGTCTGGGTCAGGCGCGTCATCAGATCCACGCCCGGACCGACAAACTTGTTCTGGACAGTGGGAAAGGAGTTGCGGACCGTGCCCCAATTCGGTGTGGGGGTCACAGTGTCCCAGGAATCATGGATAGCCCGTACCGTAAGCCGGAACCTGGTATTGAAGTTGTGATCCAGACGTAGTAACTCTTCGCGCCAATGGGTTGGCAACGAAATTACGGCGTTGTAGCAAGGCATCAGCGTCTGACCGGTGGTGTGATTGGTCTGTCCCACAAGGCTGGAACTGCACCCATTGAAGGAGTTTGGCAGTGGAATCAGGTTCTGATTCAGTATCGCTGCGGCGTTGGGATCGAGGCCAGCCGTCGGATTCGTGGGATCTCCAAAAATGTGGTTGTAGACGAAGATGCCGTTCGGATTCGCGTATCCGAACATCTGCCGAAACCCTGGTATGCCCCGATTCGGAACGCCTGGACAATCCGGGAAAGTCGCAACCGGAAAGTAATAAGAGCCGAGAGCGCCGGTTGGTCGTAATTTCTTGAGATCGGTTGGGTCGTTCGGGTTAGGACAGACATCGCTAAAGTCTCCCTGCCGCTCAGCTAAAGAAGGCACGGCATGGTTGAACGTAGGCTGAAGATCGCTGGGAGATTTCTCCAGCCGATATTCCTCAGAGAAGAAGATGAAGGTCTTGTCTTTATTCGTGTTGTAGTGGCCGGGAATGGTGAGCGGGCCGCCGATGGTGAAGCCCATGTCGTTGCGGCGGTAAAGCGGGGCGCGGCCAGGCGGGTCGAAGTAATTACGGGCGTTGAAGGCCTCATTGCGAAGGAAGTAGTAGGCGTTGCCATGCCACGCACTTCCGCCGGATTTGGTGGTGACCTGCACGGTGCCGGAGGCAGTCCGGCCATATTGCGCGCCGTAGTTTGAAGTAAGAACCTTGAGTTCCTGGATGGCATCGAGGCTGGGGTAAACGACGAGCGTGCTTTCGGCGCCGCTGAGGCCGGCGTTGAGAACGTCGCTGCCATCCACCTCGAACGAGTTGTATTCGACGCGGCCGCCATTCACGCTGTATTTCACGCTACCCTGCACGCCGACCTTGGCTTCGTCCTGACCTGTCTGGTTGCTGACGCCGGGCGTGAGCGTAATGAACTGGGTAAAGTTGCGGCCATTAAGGCCAAGATTTACGACTTCCTTCTGCGTAATAGTGCCGGAAACTTCTGCATTCAGGGTTTCCACCGCGGCGGCGTTGCTCGCTTCGACGTTCACCTGTTCGGTCTTCGCTGCGGCGGGCTCGAGCGCAGCATCGAGAGGAACTTCCTCGGCGGCGACCTGAACATTGTCGGCCTGGAATTGCTTAAAGTTGGCCGCGGTGATCACGAGCGAATAAGATCCGGCGGGAATTTTTCGAAAGTAATACGCGCCTTTTTCGTCAGTCGTTGCGGTAAACGTGTTGGCTGGCGAACTGAGCTTGACCGTAGCGCCTACCACGACCGCGCCAGTTTGATCGGTGACGTTGCCGCTCACCTGTCCCTGGCCATTGCCGGTGTTGTTCTGCGTGACAGCTTGTGAGACGCCGGGCGGAGGGGGTGGAATATACGGCTCTGCGGGGGCGGGCAACGGAGATGCCGAAGGAGGCGCGGGCGCCTGTTGCGACGCGTCTTGCGCGACCGTTTGCGAAGCGGGGGCGACGGATTGCTGGAGACCTGCCGCGATTCCTGAGAACGGCCGACTCATCTCGTGGGGGCCCATCGCGCCTCTCGCGGGCGAGAACATGACAAGCAGGATCACCAGGTTGAGCAGAATCGTCGGCAGGCCGAACCTGTTCCGCAAGAGTTTCACAAGCCCTCCGGATAGGAAGCAGTCGAACTTGGGTGGCAGCGAACCGGGGCCGCACGCAGAACCCGGACGCCTGCAATGTTGCAACATGAAACCGACTGAATCGGCAGCGAGCGCCCACGACACCCTTCCCGCGGGCGCACGTAGCGGGTGCACACCTGGGCTTGGAGTTCCACGCCTGGCAGTCGTGTTCAGCTGCGCCGCACGCGATTGCTGTCAGCCGGTTAAGTTTGTCAGGTGTACATGGAGATTGTTACGCCAGCATGACGGACGGATTAATTTCAGATTACAGTCGCAGTTCAAGAAGTTGACGCGGGAAACAGGCTGTTCAAAACTATCTGGAAGATTCACGCTTATTTCATAATTGCGTCATCTCCACGTAACACGGATCCCGCATAGTTCGATCGCTGTCAACGCTCCCAGCTTAACTTAGTCAACTCACGCGAGACGTGTACTCAAGTCAATCGGAGGGGTCTGTACTTGGTCGCTCGGATTGGTTCGTCCGCACGCACTAAGTGTGGCTTCTACGTGTTAACGATCGAACATTTTCAGGAGAAACTGCAAATGACACGTGTCAAAACTTTGATCGCGGGTTTGTTCCTGACCGCGAGCGTGCTCCCAGCCTTCAGCCAGACGGTCCACTTTGTTGGTGCTGGATCCTCGGCGCAATACCTCACCTCCGCCATTGCCGCCGACCAGGTGGCCGTTACCAATGCTCCTTCGGGGCAGTGCCCGTACCACTACACGGCCAGCAACGCGGGCAACATGCTCGACAAGCGCGACTCTTTGAACCGCATCACTCCGGAACTGGGCAACCTCTGGGTGGTATGGCTCGCGGCTTGCTCCGATACGACCGGCGCCACCGGCGTCAGCGATGTCTGGCTTGACCTTTCTGTTGACTCCACTGTCGGCGTTCGCGGCGTTCTGGCCACTCAGCCCGACGGTACGCCGGGAGACTACGTACAGGTGATTACGCCGCCTCCAGCTCCTGGTAACAAAATCACTCCCGCCAGCCTCTGGCCTGACAACAAATCGGACGTAGCTCTCCCAGCTTCCGTTTACAACGTGATCGGCACCAACGCCGCCGGCACCGGTGATGTGCAGGTCAACGTTGGCCTCACCGACATCCGCCCGGAAGACGCGCTCGCCGCTACGGTTCGCGCGATTTCGGTACTCAACACTACGACTTGGAAGGGCTTGGGATATGTTGGCCCGACCACCAACATCGGTGCACCGATCCTGACAGCGCAAGGGACCGGCACCTCCGCCACGCCGATCAAGTTCGCCTTGTCCGGCAGCGACCCGATTTCGAAGAAGCCGGTGCGCAGCTATACAACCCTTCCGGTCGGCGCTGCGCCGCTGGTCTTTGTGTATAACAACGGCGGAACGTTCGATCCAAACGTCGTCAACCTGATCACCGGCATCAAGGGTGACGGTACCGCGAACGTTGCGGGCAGCTACAAGCTGGCCAACCTGTTTGACGGCACCACCGCTTGCAACACCTCCAACGCCGCATTCGCTGGCTCGACCGGCAGCCAAGATGTCACCTTGGTCCTTCGCGAACCTCTGTCCGGCACCATGAACGCTACGGAGTTCACTCTGTTCCGCACGACCGGAAACGTGAACGATTCGCAAGAAAAGGGCATCATCAACCCGACCCGCTCGCCCTACAACCCGTTAAACCTGGCTTGCGCCAGCGGCGGCTCACGTCAGCGAGCCATCGGTACCGGCGAAGTGGTAAATGCTGTAAAGGCGACGAACTTCGCTTTGGGCTACACCTTCTACGGCTTTGCCAACGTTTCGAAGCTCACAGGCGCACACTACCAGTACCTGTTCATCGACGGCGTCGACCCGATCGGGCTGCCTGGCACGGTCAACCAGACGCTGCCGAACTGCACCACGACCAACTGCCCTGCCTCGCTGTGGACCGGAAGCCTCTCGTTCCCCTCGCTGCGCAACGGCACCTACAAAGCATGGTCGATTTACCGCTGGATCGTCGACTCGTCTGACAACGATCCTCTCGGACCGACGGCGGTGGCTCAGAATGCCCAAGACGTGGTCGACACGACCGTTGCCGACTTCGTTCCCTTCCAGACCTCGACCGGAAGTGATGGCCTCGAAGTCTACCGCTCACACTTTGTCCAGTCGGCCATTCAGCCCAACAACGGCGCGGCTACGGCTGCGAACACCCTGGACGGCGGAAACAGCCTTGGCGGCGGCCCGGAAGCGGGTGGCGACGAGGGTGGTGTGATCGTTGGCTGGGATAATGCAACGGTCATCACGGCGAATGGAACCGGAACCGGTGCTGGCAAAGGCAAAGTGACCTGGAAGAGTGGTCATCACTTTGGTCTGTCCGCCGCTGATGCCACGCACCTCACTGGCAATCCCGCTGCGTTGATCGGCGAGACGGTCTCGATCAACGGAGCCAACTACGTGGTCGCGGCCACCCCGGCGCCGACCACCACCATCCTGTACACCACGACGCTCACTGGAGCGCACACCACCCCGGTTCCGTTCAGCGTGTACATTGCACCGAACTCGCCCGGCCTGCTGAAGAAGAAGCAGTAAGCTGGTTGGTTTTTAATAGCGTTGTGAACGAGGCAGGCTGTTTCGACAGCCTGCCTCAGCGTTTCAATATGAGCTTATGATTCACTGTCGATTTCGCATGTTTCGAGAATCCTCACTCTTTCCATACATACGATCAGACATCGCAGGCACCGTTCTTCTGCTGTCAGCGCTCGCTTTTGGGCAGAATGCTCCATCGCAAGGCCCTGCTCGGCCTGCTGCGCCCTCAACTGAGCAATCGAAAGCGCCGGACGACAATGCTTTTGTTGAGTCCTATCTCACGCCTTCGCTGGACGGGAGCAACCTCGTCTCAGATGGCGGTTTGGTGATAGAGACCGACGATGACGACCCGCATTTTGTGCGCGATGTGGTTCGAATTTCCTGGCGCCCAGACGATCCAATCGATCTCTACGTCATCAAGCCAACCGGCGTCAGCAAGCCGCCAGTCATTCTGTATCTGCAGACGTTTCCGTCTGAGACCGATCGTTTCTTGAAGGCTGATTTTTGTCGTGCTTTGACTGGCAAGGGCTTTGCAGTTGTAGGCTTCGTCTCCGCACTTACAGGCCAGCGCTACCACAGCCGGCCGATGAAAGAGTGGTTCGTCAGCGAGCTTCGCGAATCGCTCACGGTTTCAGCGCACGATGTGCAAATGGTTCTTACCTATCTGTCAACTCGGGGCGACGTCGACATGAACCGAGTGGGTATTTTCGGCGAAGGTTCGGGAGCGAGCATCGCGATTCTGGCTGCTGCGGTTGATCCACGCATCAAGTCGCTTGATCTTGTGGATCCATGGGGAGACTGGCCCGAGTGGATGAAAAGCTCTTCGAGCATCCCGGAGAAAGAGCGTCCCGAATACGTAAAGGCTGAATTCCAGGAAAAGATTGCGCCGCTCGATCCGGTGAAATGGCTTCCGAAATTGAAGACGTCGTCGATACGGCTGCAGTTTATCGACGCAGATACAGTGACGCCGACTGCGGCGCGGCAGAAGATCGAAGAAGTGGTTCCCAAGCAGGCTCGGGTCGCTGATTTCAAGGATGGACAGGCATTTGCTGCCGCGAACCCTGGTGGCGCCGGATTGGATTGGCTGAAGACCACGTTACAGCCCGATTTTGTGCACGACTACGCTGCGCACGACGCGGAACCAGGCGCACTCGGATCAGAAAAGAAAGTACAGAGGTAACGCCGGCGGCGGTGCAATCGATCGCCGAGCCCCAAGTTAGTTGCTGTCGGGAGAGTCCATGAATCAACGGAGAAGCATGCAGGTGCAAGCTTTGAGGAAACAAGTGGTGGCCACTTTTGCTCTTTGCACCGTCCTGGTGGGGTTAGTGGCCTGTGGCGGCGGCGACAGTAGCGTTAAGAATCCAGCGGCGCAACTCGAATCGATCCATATCACCCCGAGCACTTCCCTCCTGCTTTTTGGTTCCAATCGGCAACTGCAGGCGACAGGCATTTTTTCGGACGGATCGCAGCGGGATGTAACTACTCAAGTGACATGGAGCGCAACCTCGAGTTCCGGTAGCACTAACTTTGTGACGGTCGCGCCCAACGGAATGGCAACAGGTGCAGGCTTGGGCACGAGCGTCGTCCGCGCGTCCCTTGGGCCAGTGGTCGGCCTGTTACAGTTAACCGTCAACACAGATGGATATGCCGCAAGAACGACAGCGATTCTCCCCGCCGTCACCAACAAGAACCAGGTAGACGCGGCCTACCAACCGATTTCGCAGTTCAAATCAGGCGGCGTCTACACGGTGCAGGTCGTCAATCTCGATGCGGATCTCACGTCGACGGTGTTGCCAGTACAAACGGCCCTGATCGCCTCCATCCCGATGCCCGCGGGATTCTTACCGAACGCTACGGCGGCGAGCCAGACGAGCCTACTGGTTGCGGTGATTAGCTACAGCTCACCTAAGGTGATTGTGATCGATGCCAGCAACGACCCGACCGACCCTCTAAGCAACACAGTCATAGGAACTTTCATTGCACCACTAACGCAAAGCGTTAGCTTTGGCGGACAGGCATGCATGATCTGCGCGGTGCAAGTCGACCCACTGACCGATCAGTTGCTGCTCAGTACGGCGCAGGGTTACTACACGATGGACTTCACCAGCGGGGTATTCACGGCCCTGCAGACCTCGCCTCCTGTCCTGCCCGCACCCAGCTTCAATATCAATCCGGTTCTGCAAGCCTCAGGCACAGCGGCGCCGTACGCTCTGAGTCCCACGTTTGGTCAGAATTCCGGTGTGCGCACTGAGTTGCAGACAATTGACCTGAGCAGCGGTGCCGTTAGCAGCATCAGCGGCTTTGGGCTGGCAGCGGCAGGCATGGCGGTTATCGATTCCTTTTCCAACCAGGGGGCGGTCGTTGATGCCGCCGCTAATGATCAATTGCTTCTCAACCTCACAGATCCTAAGCAGCCGTCATACACCAAGGTTTCCAACCTGGGGGTCTGCCCTTCGCAGCCAGCTTTTTTCGACATGGCGGCACTGGGAATGGGTGCTGGACTAGAACCTTCGCAGATTTCCCCGACCCTGTTCCTATCGCAGCATTCGGGCAGCTGCGTTGGATTCGAAGTGTGGCCCACCGCGCAGAGCGGTATGGCCCTAGATCCGAGCATCATCAATTACGGCTACGGCGTAATGCCGCCCATGCCGAGCGGAGACGCCTTTATCAATGGCGGCGACCGCAATGCGATCATGGCCTTTACCAGCATCGCAAACAAGAAGAATTACGGACTGCTGGTCAGCTCTGATCAGAGGTTTCTGGCGAAGATCGACTTCGCACAACTCCTCACCATCAACGACAGTTTCAACAGTTTCTTCCTGCCGGAAGGTACATTGATTCCCGCGCAAAATCTGAATACGGGCATCGCCGGCGCACCTGTCATTTATTTGCCAACGACGGGCATCGTTGCACTTTCGGCAAGTCGCATCGACTTCGGAACGCAGACGGTCGGAACTTCCGTAGCAAGTACGCTTATTCTGACGAATACCTCGACGACGACCGCCCTAAATATCAGCCAGATCGCCCTGCAGGGTCCGGACGCCTCGGACTTCTCTCAAACGAACGACTGTCCAAGCACTGTTCCTCTATCGGCCAAGGGAACATGCACGATCAACCTGATCTTCACTCCAGGGGCTAAAGGCGCGCGCTCGGCAACGCTCGCGATCACCGACGATGGAGGAAACAGTCCGCAGACCGTCGCCCTGTCGGGCACGGGGTCGTAGTCGGAATGAGTTCCAGAATTTGGAGTCCGACTGGCTCAGAAAGTCAGGGTAACGGTCCCGGCGTCCCCCGAACCGCAAGGCGGCTTGCCCTTCTGCTGGAGGACACGAAAGGTCCCGGTGACCGACTTGCTATCGAGTGAACTCGTTCCAATGACCTGACCGATCTGGGAGCCGTCCGCATCCAGAATATTGAGCACAACGTTTGTGCCACTGACGGCCCCGTAAAGCGTGGCGCTCGAAAAACAATAGTCGGAAACTGCAAGATTTCCCGTCAGAGGCGCGCTGGTGTTCGCCGAGGGATTTGGTTGCTGCGCAATCTGACCGGAGACGGTCACATCGCCGATGTGGTTGGACTCAAATGTGCCTTGGAAGTTGCCGTTGAGCGGGGGGAGCAGATTCGCCGTCCAGGTTCCGCTCTCGGGGGCTACCCCGACGGCGCTGCACCCTTCGGTCAGAATCGTGTAATTGCCGTTCATCGAGGCCTGATCCGAACCTATCGTGCCCATCAGGTTGATGCTGAGTCCGGTGGGAACAATCGTCAGATTGACACTCGATCCGCTTACCTGGCCCGTCACTCCGCCGACCCCGGCACATAACGGGGCTCGCAAGGTCATGTCTCCGCTCACCTGATTGTTCTGCTGCAGAAGAAAACCCGACTGAGTTTTTGCTTTTAGAGCTTTGTCGGCGTTCTGTAGTGTTATCTGCCAGTTTCCTGTCAACGGACCCGCCGCTGTGGAGGAATTGCTGGAACCACCCCCGCATCCAACCGAAGCCAATAAGAGAGCTAATAAGACGATTCTGCGTTGCATGGAACGAAGCCCTCGATCGCCAAAAATCGATATCACTGAACAAGTTGAATCCTCCGTTGCGAACTACTCGAAGGGAGGATTTTTGCCTGCCTTGCTGAAACTGGTAGCCTAGCGTCCTCCTTGTTACGTGGGTGTGTCGTGAGGATGAATTTCTGGTGAATTTCCGCCTTGCATCGTCCTAAATCTGCTCCGATGAACTTGTGGCGAGGGCGCGGGATGACATGGAACGGAGCTTGAATTAGCTTATTATCAGCCTGATTCGAGCAAATTACGGAGACGGGGCTAGGTACTCCGCTTGAGTTGAAGGGGAATTCCGATGTCGGCCCAGGATAGCCAGCATCTCTCAATGACGCGTATCGTCCGCAAGAAAGTGTTAAAGGGGATCTACAATATCCGGGCCACAACCTGGGATCTCGTCCACAACGTCGACACCTGCGGGTCCATTCCTTTGACCAGCTATGACTTCGACAGCCAAAACAAGACTCCGGGCCTGGAATACCAGTCGCATCACCCGCGTATTATTCGGAATGCTCTGATCGCCACCGAAATTGATTTCCGAAAATATACTTTCGTCGATTACGGCTGCGGAAAAGGTCGCGTGCTTTTGGTGGCCTCACAGTTTCCCTTTCGCAGGATCGTAGGCCTGGAATTTGTCCCCCAACTGGCGGAGATCGCGAGGCGGAATGTAGGACGCTATCGGGGCCTGCGCCGACGGTGTCAGGATATTCAGGTGATCACTGGCGATGCGGCTGAGTTTGAACTGCCGCCGGAACCCGCACTTCTGTATTTTTTCAGCCCGTTTTCGACGCCTGTCATGAACAACGTGTTTAATAAGATTGAGAGCTCGCTCGAAAAGCATCCGAGAGAGCTTATGGTTTTATTCACCGGCATGACGGGAATGAGGGACAGGGCCTTCGGCAGGCCGCCCTACCGACGCGTTTTGCGCCATCCCTACTACGACGTCTACCAACGCCAACCCGCCCGCGCTGCTGCGTGAGGCGCGCCAAGGCTCATGGCATCGCCTAAGTTGTAAGACGAAGTTCACGGCGAAGTATTCAGCACATTTTCTCAATGACCACTTCGAGGTTAACCGACGGAACCGTACCCCAGATCGAATCCGTCATTCGAAATGCCCGTGCAATCCAGCGCTTCACGATACGGTGGCGATTCGGGCTCGTATTACTGAGCCAGAAATCGGCGCGATCGCGCAGGCCATTTTGCTGAGGCTGGACAATTCGGGCACATTCACTCTTCCCGCCGGTAAGATTTCTTAGAATTTCAGGCTCCGTTCCGCCTCGGATTCCCCCGCGCAAATGAACGTTCCAATCAGGTGATTTGTTGATGTTGGGATTTCCTTTTGCGAAGCGGCGAGCTGCCCAATGTGCCGTCTTGCCCGGAAGAAAGTTCAGGAACCAAAGCCCAGTACTGTGCGCCTCGATGGGAAAGTAGCGATACGGAGTCTGATTAATAAAGATCCTTGCCCCCGGCTTCATCGATGACCATAGCAAAGGCATGACAATCTTTCGCTCATCCGGCAGCAGATGCTCATAAACCGCGCTCAACATCACAAAATCAAACTGGCCGATGCCGGCGGGAAGCTCACTGCCGGAAGGTGAGCATAGGAAACGCACATTCGGCACCGTGCGAAAAGTTTTGATGCGGTTCGCCAATTCGACTTTGTCGGCGCCGAGTTCCACGCCAATCACCTCTGTGTCGGGCAGGAGCTTGGCAATGACCATGCTCGATGCACCGTTTCCACAACCAAAGTCAAGAAGCCGTTTCCCACGGAAATCCTCCGGCAGCGCGTAACTGAAGAGTTGATGCTTCAAAACTCCAGGCACCGATGAAACATCTTCGTGCCGCGCCAGTGTGTCGCACAGCCAAGCAAAATCGGTTCGCTCCATCAAGGCATGAATCAATTCCAACGAAAAATTCGACCGGCAGTTTCTTCTCGGGACGTAGAGGTCGGGCCGCCTGGGCAGGAGCTTGATTTCGTAAGGAGTTGACGCGGAGGCCCGCTGAATTTCGACCACGCCCTCGTCGCAGGCGTACTGAAGGAATGTCTCTTGCCCGTTTCCGGCGTTCGCGTCGACGATGGGTGTGAAGTTCATTACGCTTGAATCAACCGCACAAAGGGGCCCTTCGGCCCATCGTTTCCATGATTACAAACCGAACACCCCTGGGCAAGCCATCTAAAACGCCTTGTAGACGATTTCCGGGGCTTGCTGGCGTATGAGCAACTCGCTCATGATGGCAATCAGCACGAGCGCCGTGCACCATGCGGTCCGGGTATACCGGGACTGCAGAACGCTTTGGCCGTCAAGTTGAATCGAAACAACAGCGTTGCGCAGCGTTTCCCAAATGCCCAATCCGATGGTCGCAGCCACGAACACGATGGCAATCGTCTCGCAAGCTCCCACAATCCCGATCGAGCGGGCAAAGCTTCCCAGTTGGTGCCAATTCGACCAGAACCAGAGCAGGGTAAAAGTGAACCAGGTAAATGTCAGCCCGCGAGCAATCGCGTTGTAAATTCGATTGGCGTACAGAGCCTTTACAGCTTTGCGGCCCAGACGCTTGCTCAAGAGGATTTCGTAGACTTTGTTGACACTCACGCCCAACCCCTGCAGCAGTCCGAAGAACAGAAAGGACGAGGTTTGGCCGTGCCAAGCGCCCACCAGGAAGAATGTGACAAAGAACGCGAGAACTCCCCACACCGGAGCGAGGGATTCGGAGGGGTTTCTACGCATCAGCGCCATCAACAGCGGGTTGTAGACGTAGGTCTTGAGCCAAGTTGAAAGCGTAATGTGCCAACGATTCCAAAAATCAATAAAACTGGTTGCGGAGAATGGCCGATCGAAGTTTTCTGGCAGGCGGATGTCCATCAGTTTGGCCAACCCAACCACAATGTCGATGTAGCCGGAAAAGTTGCAGTATAAGAAAAACGCATATCCGGCCATCGCGACTGCCGCCGAGAGAACCCTGGTTTGTGGAGAGGACCCAGCCAGCACCCGGCTCACAGCACCCGCCTGCAAGGTCGAAAAGACGAGGGCAGCGACGTTAGCTTTGAAGTATCCAACAATAATTCGCTCAAGGGCTCGCCCTGCCCGAACGATGGAGAGTCGCCGTGCTTCGCGCACGGTTTTATCGAATTCCTGATATCGCTGAATTGGGCCCGCGACCAAGGTTGTGAAATTCAGCGAATAGGTCAAAAACGCGATCAGACCAACCGGTTCTTCGATCGCACCGCTGCTTGTATCCTCGAACAAGTGCAGGACGCGAAACAAGATGTACGACAAGCCGAGAACAGCGTAAGGAAATCGGAGGAAGGTCTGCGGAGGCAGGAACGTGTAACGCTTGAGCCAAACAAAAACCAGCAGAGTGATAGAGACCAACAAAGTGGTTAAACGGCCGGGAGCCGCCTGGATAATCTTGAGACCAAGGTATCCCAGAACCAGAAAACCGACAAACGGCAAGAGCGACTCACCCCTGGTGCAGAAGTAGAGGAACACCAGGCTTGCTGCCAGCAGAATGAATCGACGCCAAGCCAGGGCCCGGGAAAGATTCCAGAGCAGCGCGACAGCGGCCCCGAACATCAGGAAATTTATCGATGCGCCGGCGAGTGATCTCATGGACGGGTTGAGTGACAAGCTGCCATTTGAGGAATAGAACCATCCGTCAGGCGATCGACCAGAGCTTCCGCGATGATCGCGTGCGCATCCCCCGTCGGGTGGTTGTCAACGGGATAGAACAAATTCTCGGCGTGGGCCACTTTGGCAAAGTCTGGGGTCACATCGATGGAAATGGCTCCGTTTTCCGCGGCAATCTCGCTGATATGCCGCCCAAACCAATCGGGATCGATACCTTCGACCAGCGAGTGATTGCTGACCATCGCGGCCGCTATCCGATTCGGCACCGCCATTACGACCAGTGGCACTCCGGTCCCGTGCAACTGAGTTCGGATCTGCTCAAGTGTGGCTGAGAATTCGGCATACCTCCGCTCTCCCGCAGCAGTTGGAGGATAGGTCATAACATCGCGCGAAGTGCCGTTGCTCAAAAAGACCTGGTAGAGCATCTGCTCATCCAGCAGCATAAAATGCGCGGCCGCAAGCACAAAGCGGCTGTTGCGAATGCGAAGCTTCAACTTGTACCAGGCGAGCTTTGCCTGCACGAACGCGCTTTTAGCCTTAGGATGTGCTCCCTTCGTTGGTGCTTCTGATTCCTGGATATCGAAAGGTGCAACTGCCAGCACAATCACATCGGGTGAAAGGCCGAGTGCTTCCTTGATCAGCTTTGGTTCTCCGGCAAGCACCATCATTGCGCCCATATTCTGGATCTCGACGGGACGATCGCATTTTTTCCGAAGCAGTTCCTCGGTGCGGCTTGCAAAGGTCTCGTCATCCCGTACGTAGAGGCCCATGGTCATCGAGGTGCCGAGCAGAACAACCCGCAACGTTCCTGAAGGCTTCGGACCGCACGAGTGGTGAGAGCGATACCCACATTCGTTGAATTGATACTCCACCAAAGGGCCTTCCGGATTCTTGTAACTTGTCGTGCAGTTCGGTTTCTGGCGAGGCGCCCCATCCTGGGGATCCGTCATTCCGCAAGTAAATCGGCCCCTCTCCGGAAACAGGATGCCGGCGGCAATATCAGAGAAACCCAAAAAGGCTGCAGTCACGGCAAGCACAATCAAAGGAATCAGAATGAAGTCGCGTCCAGGCAAGATGTCATCGGCTGGTAGCTGATCAACCATGGAAAACCTCAGTGGCGGCCGCGACAAGTTGTTCTGAAGAAAAGTCCGCTTTGGATGAAGTCATTTTTGCCAGTATGAGCACTTGGAGTCAACGCGGACCAACGGATTTGAGATCTTTTCTCTCTCTCGATAATCTTCGACAGCCTTCCGGCAGTAAGTCCAAGTTTCCTCGCCATAGTCATCGATAATGACGTAACCGCCGGGCGAGAGTTTTGGATAGAGATACGTCAAGGCATCGTGAGTCGACTCGTAGTAGTCGCCATCGAGGCGCATGAGAGCAAGCTGCGAGATCGGCGCCGACGGAAGCGTATCCTTGAACCAACCTTTAAGAAACACTGACCGGTCGTCAAGAAATCCGAAGCGAGCGAAATTCTCTCGAACCTCCTCAAGTCCAACTGCAAAGTGGTTGTACACCTTCGTCATAACCTGTCCGCTGTGGGTACTGGCTTCAATCGGATATTTCTCAGCGTCCGGCTTCGGAAGACCTTCGAACGAGTCGGCGATCCAGACTCGGCGTAGCGGTTGAGAATACGCATTCAAGATCGCGCGCATAAACAATGTCGTGCCGCCACGCCAGACCCCGGTTTCAATGAAATCACCGGGCACGCCGCGCTCAATCACATCCACCGCGCAATGGTGAACGTTATCGAGGCGCACCGTGGGAACCATGGTCAGGGCACGGCCACGGATGTAGTGCTGGATAAAGCCGTCCAGATACTCGAGTTCACCTTCCTCGACGCTAGGTTCGTTGGAGAGCACCGTATCTGTGAGGACCCGTTTCATCAGCTCCAGATAAAGACTCCGAGGGTCGGTCGATTTGTCTGTTACGCCCACTGCAAGCATCTCAATCTCGCTGTTGGATGAACTTCCCTCTGACTGCAGCATTACCGCAGCTAGAGAATCAGACGCATTCTTGGTGGCTCATCCCAGAGGCGACCGCCTCAAAGCCGATACGCTTTACAACCATCGGCGGAGCCTTAAGGTCGATGGATTTCGTGTCCAACTCCCAAATCGTAGTGCCATCCTCTTTGGTCTCAACTTGAGTAAAGCCCAGTTTTGCGTAATGTCTTTCGACCAGCTTGTTTCGGCCGGTTGGCCGATACAGGCCGCGCAGCTTATAGATCCCGCGACGACTTGCATGCGCGATGAGTTCCAGCAGAACAGCATCTTCCACACGTCGTCCGAGGACCCGGCAACTCATCAGCCAGGTATCGATCTCGCCGACCCCAGCCTCCAGGAAGCGACAGATCACCACGCTGATCATGCCGTTGTCACCCAACTGATCCCGCAAACGGGCTTGCAAGGTCAAAGCTTGAGGATCGTTCTGGAATCGAGCTACTTCCGCCTCTGAATACCTGCGGGTGGTCAGATTGAACTGATTCGACTTGTTAATCAGTTGAGTAATTCTCGCCTGGCCAGTCTCGTTGAATGGCTGAAACTCGATTTCCATGCCGAGAGATGCGAGATACGCTTCAATATCGCCAGCCAGACTTTGCAAGGTCGCTCGGCGGGCGTTCTGGGCATAGTAGTTGGCGCGTTGCAGGTCTTCGGCGGCAAAGCTTACCGCCTCGAAATAGCCGGCCGCACTCAGAGTCCGCGCATAGTCTGCAGGATCCTCCGACATCTCTGGCACAGCCACATCAGGTAGAACTTTCCGGACGAATTCGCGCTCGAAGGGGTTGTCATCTACGAACGTCAGAGAGTCGAGTCCGAGCGACAGTGTCTCGGCGATTGCTTGAATATTGGCCGCTTTGTCGTTCCAGTTTGCCTGGAACACTGCGAAGTGCTCCTCCCGCAACAGCATGTCCGCATGCTCGCGAAAGGGAAGACGAGCGTTCGCGTCCTCGTTCTTGGAAGAAACAGCGAGCACGATGCCGCGCTCGCGCAGCGAGAGCACGTATTGTTGAAAATTGAGATAGGCCTCTCCGGCTGGATCGCCTTGCCCGATCTGGATTCCTTTCAGACCATCGTCTCCGATGACTCCTCCCCAGAGTGTGTTGTCCAGATCCAGAATCAGACAGCGGCGGCTTAAGCCTCGTTGTGCCGCCAGCAGGCGGCAAACATGGTCCGCGTACAACGGCAGATACGCTTGTGAAAAAGGTAGCTTGGCCAAATTCCATTCGCTCGGCGAATGCCAGTTCGCCAAACCGACCGTTTCCGCCAGCCCTGCGACATCGAATAATATGTCGGTCGACTCGCGAAGCCTTAGGGACAGGCCAGCATTCACTTCATCGATCAATGAGCGCAATGTCCCTTCAAGTTTGCGGTCCAACGACCCGAAAGCCCGCTCTGGGGGCGCGGCCAAGTTCTGGACGATACAGATAGAAGCACCGTGTTGACGAAGTCCTTGGCGAAGTGTGTCGAAAAAATCGAGGGTCGATTCGACCGTGGCGCGGGCGACCTGCGCATCTCCCAAAGCGGTCCGGAGGGGGAGGGTTCGCCAATCCAGAGCGAGCAAAACGACCTCCGGCTTAAACCGATTGAGCGACGATTCAGCAGAGATGCACTCTTGCAGGACTTGATCGTAACCGGCCGAAACGCATGTCACGCCAAGACCGTGACGAGGCGCCGTCGCCGCAATGGCCGGGGTGATGAACTCAGAAGTGCCGTTCCCTGCCAATCCAAGGCGAAGCGGGCGCAGGGGCGAAAGCGATAGCCCTCTGTCCGCGCCAGAGGAAATCGTCTTCGCCAGGCGGATCAAGTCGTTGTCGTTCAGGGCGAATCGGGAAAGTTTCTTAATGCGTTGGCCGAAATCATTCGTGCTATCGAGCGCGGCGCGGCACTGACCTTTGAAATCGGCAGGCGCAACGGGCAGCCACGATAATTCACGATACAAATCACGCTTCATAACATCGCAACTACTGTGTCGAATTCAACGACCATTGGCCTTGACGGCCACTAACTTGACGAGGTCACCGACATTGTGAAGACCGCCAACCTCGGAGGCGGAAAACTTGATCTGAAATTTCCGTTCGATGGTCAAAAGCAATCGAATATTAGCGAGGCTGTCCCAGCCTTCAACATCGTGAGCAGTCATTTCCGGCCGCAGGGTCAGGCTGTCGTCATCGAAAAAATCGCGGAAAATCTCTTGCAGAGTTTTCTGACACTCGTCGGCGCTTAGGTTGGTTCCCGGGGGCAAGGACATGACGGAAATTATACCTTTCAACGTGGGTTCGAAAGACTGCCTTTCCCTTATGATTCTGTTGCTTTAGCCGGCTATTGACCTCTCCAAAAGCCTCGCTAGTCAAGGATTTGAGCCACTCCAGACAAGACGACAAGGGTGGCCTTGTTGCTGTCAGGTCGCGAAAAATTCATAGGAACTTCACACTATGCCACCAGTTGATGGCCTGTCCTCTTGCGCGACTGCTCTTAGTCGCGCAGAGCATTCGTCTCTGCAAAAACCGGGGTACCGAGAGCGATCGCCTCGTCAAGCCGAAACGCATGATCTTTTAGGTAGAGCCACAGCAAGCCAGCGCCGTACACCGCACCAGCGACCGTTAAGTGCAGCAGCAAGGGTAGAAATCGATGGGGCACAAACCAGCGCCGCATGAGGAACAGCGAAATCACCATTGGAGTGCAAACTACAATCGGGAGGGTGTAGGCGTGCTTCAAGTAGGTCCAGACCGGGACGCCTAACACGCGGCAGATGTGCCGCGGCATAAAGACCAGCATCGTGCAAGTCAGGGGAATCGCGGTTCCGATCGCATCCCCCAGCACGCCCAAAGGACGGACAAGCAAGACGCTCAGCACGACATTGGCAAACCCTTCGATCAAGGTGATGATGCCAAAGGTGCGATGCTTGCCCGTGCCAATCAGGATGCGGCCTGAAGCAGCCTGTCCGAGCAAAAGCGTGAACGGCAGCACAAGCACTACGAGAACAGGATAACTCTGGGTTACATACCGTGGCCCAACCCATACTTCGATCAGTGCTTTCCCGAGGAGGATGAGAACCGCGGTGATTGGCAGTATGACGAAGGCGCACGCGCGATTGCCGACCACCAGCATCTTCCGCAGGCGAGCCATGTCACCCTTGGCTTCTGATTGACTCGACAGCGGTACGAAAATTTGCGCCAGACCGTGGACCACATCGTTTGCATAGTCGACGATACGAGCACCGATCGAGAATTGAGTAATCGCTGCGGCTGACATCATCGTACCGAGCACGATCTCATCCGTTTGAAAACGCAGCCGTGCCGAGATGATGATCATGAAACTCAAGCCGCTGTAGTTAGCCATGGCGCGCGCCGTGGTTTTATCGATATAGCGCAAACCGATCGGCACCCGCACCTGCCGCATCGCAATCCAAGCCCGAATGAGGGTGCTGATCAGCGGCATGCCGGTGGTTATGATCGCCACCATCAGGAGGCCATGGCCGTGCTTCAACGCCACGACGATGAAGGCGGCTCGCATCAACGTCGCTCCGAGAGCTGTCCAGTTCAACACATCAAACCGTTGCAGGCCCTCCAGGATTCCTCCAAACACTCCGAGGGGAAATCCAATGGCCACCGAGGCACCCACGATCAGCAGAAGCCAGCGAGCTACGCCAAAAAACTCCGTAGGAATTCTGAAAACGGAGTCGACATACATCGACCCGAGTATGGTCACCAGCATCGCGATCGCGCCGATGACTGAATAAATCCCAAAGCTCGTGTTGATAACTCGCGCCAGATTCTCAGAGTCCTGTACCGCTGCGTACTTCGAAACAAAGCGGACAATCGACGAGCGGATGCCCAGGTCGAACAACCCGTAATAGCCGGTAATCGAAAAGATCAGGACCCAGATTCCAAATGCAGCATCACCCAGATGGTGCAAGATGAAGGGCGACAGGAGTACGCCAACCACCACATTCGTGGCCAGCGAGAACCAGCTTGAGCCGACATTCTTAAAGGCCTGCCGTTTTTCCGATTTGCTCATGAGTTAATCGTCGTAGCGGACTGCGGCGCAAACTATTGGCCTGAGCCCCGCAATCAGGCTAGTGGTGGTCCTTGCCGAGGATTTTTCGAACGCGCTTCCCCAACGCGGGGGGCATGCGGCGCAAGGCGTCACGACTAATGTCTGCAACGCGCTCGCGGAGTTCATGTCGGTGCAAGGAAGTACGGTCCAGCCGGTAACGAAGGACCGGCACTACCGTGCCGCCAAATCGCCGGAGGAAGGGATGCGCCCCGCCTAGCGAATGTCGGCGCAAACCCTGCGAACAAGCCCATTCAATGCCGCGCCATTGCAGCAAATCATTGGGTTTCAAATGAAGGTATTCGTCCAGCGAGTTATTCGCGGCGGACTCGAACAGGCCACCCTGAAAAAATCGAAAAATATTAATCGCGACAATCTTCCCTTCTACGACCGCCACAAACATTCGGCGGTTGGCCAGTTTTGAGGAGCGTACAAATGTTTCGTAAGACGACGCCTCCCCCTTCACGACCTTCCGATCGGTGTGGTGCCATGCATTGTGTACCTTGAAAGCCTCCGGCAAATCCTCCTCGGTGGCGAGGCGAACTTCGACTCCATTTTTCTCCGCGAAGCGAATGTTCCGTCGGCGATCCTTGGGAAATTGTTTGAACAGTTCATCGGGGCCAAGTGTCAGGTCCAACACCACACTGCCCTGTAGCTCGCGCTTGCGAAATCCGTATTCTTCGAACTTGGTTAGCGGCAGATCTTTCCAAGTAAAGACGCTGACAAGTTCCGCCGATTCCGCCTCTTTTAGTAAACCTTGCGCCATGGCATTCAAGACTGAGCTGGTATCGGCGGCTGGATCGACGCCGATTTGCGGACGCGAGGCGAGTCCGCAGGCAACAGTTGTTCCCGAATGCAACCCAGTCACAACTCCGACGACACGCTCGTTCTCAACCGCCAGGACGGCGAAGGGCCCTTTCCCTTGCCAGAGCGGCACTAGGAAGTATTCGGGCGAGTCGTAGTGAGCAGGAAACGGGACCCGAGTCAGGAATTCTCGCCAGGCTTTTTCAACAGATAGCGAAGGAAACTCGTGCAAGACAAGGAAATCCATAGAATGCTTTACGAACCGCGTGTCCCCAAGCCTTGCTCATTATCTCAGGAGATCATGCGCGAGAGCGTCGGCAAATGGGACAATGCCCAGATTTGTACCGGCGATACAAACGGCAGGACGAAAACTTTTGCAGTAAAAGGGCAGTCTTTAAGGACTGCCCTGGAGGATTCAATCAGGTCGGGCCTTTGAAGGCCGCTTCTTTCGGCTCCAAAATCAGTACGTACCCGGCACCAACGATACTCCGTCCGCTCCTTTGACGACATAACTATGGGTTAGGGTTGGTGTCGCTGTCTGAATATTGAACACGGCTGCCGTCCACAAAGCGCCAACATAGAGATTGCCTTTGCCATCGGATTTGATGCCGTCCGGCGCGTGAATCACCTTCGAGAAGTCGTAGTAGGTAAAGGTCGACAGGTCCGTAGGAATTTCAAGCAGTCCACTTCCGGTTGTGCCGTCGTGGCTCGCCCACAGCTCCCCGGTATAAGGATCAAACGTCAACCCGTCGCCGCCGTTGGTGGCGTGATGCGCCTCCAGCACGAGCGTCTTCAGGATCGTCCCTTTTACCGGGTCGATTTGGACGATCGTGTTGTGGTTTGCGACGGCAAACAAATGCCCCTTGGAGTCGTAGGCGATACCGTCACATGTGCCGAGCTTCTGTGCTACGACCGTCGTTGTTCCGGTCTGAAAATTGAACCGCATGATCTTGCCGGGAGAATAGATTGCGATCAGCATGCTTTGGCCGCCCGGCTCAATTGTCATATCGCGCGCGCCCTTCACACCGGGTACAAGGATTGCATTGCTCTTCTTGACCGGGTCGTAGATGTAGATATTGCCAGTCGTCACTCCATTTACTGACATAGATGGGACGGAGTACAGAAGCTGTCCCTGTGCGTTAAGAATCAAGTCGTCGGGTCGTTGACCGATCGTATAAAGAGTTGTGATCTTCCCGGTCGGAACGTCAAGAAGTTCGAGGATCTGCTGCGGTTCGTTGCTGATATACAGCTGCTGCGCCAACAGCAAGTGGGATCCGAACAACAGGCTGGCGAAGGCCAAAAACAGGCTGAGTACTTTCATGTTCACGGCTCCTTACGAAGTTCAATCGGACACGCCTTGAACCGCTCAATTACCGCCAAAATAGCTTCAACGCAGAGGGTTGCAAAACTCTTCAACAGGGGGGAGAGTTTGAATACAAAGTGCGGATGCAATGGGAAGACAAGCCGCCGATCTCCCCGTCGCTAGCGCCATTCTACAATACCGCCGCAAGCACCTGAGCAATCAATTCCGGTTGCCGATGCGTATCCGTTTTTACAAAGATTCGCTTTAGATGGGTACGTACGGTGTGCACGCTGAGAAAAAGATCGTCTGCCGCCTCCTCGACCGACCTCCCTCTCACCAAGCGTCCAGCCAAGGTCGCTTCCCCCTTCGTAAGCCCGTACAGGCGACGCAGCTCGTCGACATCGACTGTCAGGCCTTGATCCGGATCAAACAGCGTCACTAGCGCGGTTCGGTCAAGGGCCCCCACCACGGTTCCTGGCAACACTCGAAGAATCAGGTCGGATTGAGGCACTGAACGGCGTAAAGCCACTGGCGAAAATCGCGGCTCGCCCTCCTCAGGAAACGCAATCACCTTCTGTAGTAGGCCCGTCAAGCGTCTGGTTTGCCATGGACTCGACGTTACGAGATAACCATCTTCGATTCGCAGGCCATCGCCTTGTCGCAAAATCTCCAACGCCGACTGGTTCATGACGCAGACTTTTCGCTTCGCACTTACCAGAAGCGCTCCACGTCTGCTGAGTTCTAAGCCGTACCTCAGGGCATCGGTAATCTCGTCGCTACGGTCGTTGCTATCGACTTTACTGGGTTTCGCGGACGGCTCCCGCTGCGGAGTGCGCCTCCACTGCTTCGCTGGCACCTCGCAGCCTTCGAGATTCGCTTCATAGCTAAATACTCGCGCTTTGATCACCCGGCTCGCCCCTTCAGGCCTCCGCCCAAGCACAGGAGGCCCGCCGCTTTTAAGGCTTGTAAAAGATTGCCGGATAGATGTTAAACAGAGATAACGATCCGATGAAGCAAGGATAAATTTCTGCGGCCAGGGAACGGGAACTTGTGGAAATTCCGAACAGTCTGGATACCGAATCAATGCGTAAAGCGCCTGCGCAAAACTCCGGAAAGAGTGAGCAGGCCGGTGCCAACCAACACAAACGAAGGTGGCTCTGGGGCCTGCATGATGTCTGGGGAGGCAGAACAAACACGGCACATGCGAGCGTCCCGAAGACGGTGACCGGCCCAAGCAGAGAGTGCCACACTCCGGGCCAGCTCTATCTTCCGATCTTCAATCAGAATGCCTATTGCAGGCCCGTTCGGCTCAGGGGCGTGTGACCGCTCTGTTCGAAGGCTTCGATTTATGATTGGAGTTGCGTTCGACACCGGTACTAAGGTGAACATCACGCCCAGAACCAAACACAGTTCACGCAGGGCGTAATGAAATCGCCGTCGATGGCTTTGAATTTCTGTCGACATAATTTTCTTCGCGAGAAAAGCTGCAACAAATTTCTCAGGAGACGGCATCATGTCGATTTCGAATTCGGTTGTAATCCCCCAAACAGGGTATTCTTCGCCGAGTTGCGTGCATGGAGAGGAACCGGAGGCGTACAAAACCCACAGAGCACGCGAAGATAAAAAACCAGAGAGATACTTTCTGAAGCGTGATTTGCGCGCTACCGATGCGGCGTGGTCATTTGCTGCTGGGGACGGTTGGAGATCCGATTCGGCTGAACGTTGTTTTGCTTGGGCGGCTGATAATTAAAATTCATTCCACTTCGATGGGGCGTAGCAGGTTCTTTGAGAGGTGCTGGTTTCGGGAGTTTCTCCGCCGAGTGATTGATGGCCGTCCGGCTACTGGAGCGCTCTGCGCGCAGCAATTCATCCTGTGAAGAACTGGTAGCGGTTTTCGCTGGCAGAGTCACGACATGATGGGCCTTGGGCGAACCAGCGTCGACTTTCGGGTCGTGCAACTTCGTTTCGGTTTTGTTCCTATCGCGAGGGAGCCCGGAATCTGCCGAATTTGTGGTTTGGGCGCCAGCAAATGAAGCAACCGCTGCGAGCGCCACAAGCAGCCAGTAATTTTTCACAACGCCATCCCAAGGGGCTAACTGCCCACATCACTATTCTAGCCCTGGCTGGGGACTCATCACAGGTTTCACGGATGATTACTTGAAATCTGCGGATTCGGAGAATAATTCATTGTTAAAACGGAGGTTACAGAATCGATTTCCTAATTTCGCTCATGGTTCTTACCCTCTTCCGGCGATGCCGGGGCTGATTCGAGCGATGGTAAACTTGCCAGCATAGAACTGTGCGTTACCTGCCGCAGGAGGCTATGGGGGATTGCTTGTTGGGTGTGCAAAAGGTCAGCGACGCGAGATCCGGCTCAACTCCGTTTGTATCGGTGATCATCCCCGCCTTCCAGGCGCACCAACACATTGCGCGGGCACTCGAATCAGTTTTCGCACAAACCTTTCAGAATTTCGAAATCATCGTAGTGAACGACGGTTCTCCGGATACGTCATTGCTGGAAGCTGCTCTTGAAAACTACCGCAACCGGGTGCGGTACATCGAACAGGAGAATCAGGGGCCGAGCGGGGCGAGAAACCGAGCCATCCTCGAAGCCAGGGGTCACTGGGTAGCCTTCCTTGACAGCGATGATTCCTGGTTGCCGGATCATCTTGCAAAGCAAATGGAGTTGCTGAGCACAAATCCGAGCCTGGATCTCGCTTACGCGGATTCAGTGCTGGTGCGCGCCGACAAGCCGATTGGGCGCGCGTTTGAGATCGAACCCCAGCATCCACCAGTCACCTTCGAAAGTTTACTTTGCGAGCGTTGCACGGTTGCCACGTCAACGGCAGTCGCGCGCCGACAGGCGGTCATCGATGCGGGGCTTTTTGATAGCAGATTTCGTCGGTGTGAGGATTTTGATCTTTGGCTACGGATGTCATTTCGCGGCGCAAAAATGAATTTCAACACCGAGCCGGGTGTCTATCACTATCTGACGGAGAACAGCCTTGCCTCGGACAATTACCTCCTGAAACGCGCCCGGATTGAGGTCTATGACAAGACGGCAACGACTTTGAAGGTGACACCTGCCCAGGCGGCACTGATTCGCTCACTCATTGACCACACTGAGGCAGAGTGTCAGAAGGATGATCTCAAGCGTTTATTAGAGGATGGTGACTATCCTGGCGCCTTGAACGCCGCGCTGCGCGCCAGATCTCTGACCGGAGGCGGATGGAAACTGAATGCCGCCGTGATAGGCTTGCGTTGGCTGCCAGGCCTGTTTCGCTCTTCGCATCAAGTTCATCGTTGGTGGATCGAGATGCGGGCACGCAGCCGTTGGACCCAGGCGAGTCGTAAGCTGGCTTCACCCCCTCGCCCGACGCAAGTTCATTAATCCACTGAGCAGCCTCGCGGCTCAACGGGTTGAACGAACGCAATCTTCGATAGGCAAACGATGTCACGATTGATCGCAGGCGCAAAGCTTCTTTTCGGCCTCCAACTCGTGGGCCGCAATCTCGATGTATTCCCGGATGACGTATTTCTGGTTTCCTACCCCAAATCAGGGAACACTTGGACCCGGTTTTTGATTGGGAATCTGATCAGCAAAGGCGAGAAGGCTGACTTCTCTTCCATCAATCGCATCATCCCGGACCCGGAAGCGCTTACCAAAAGGGCGGCAAATCAACTGCCTCGTCCGAGAATTCTGAAAAGCCATCAATATTTCGATCCTCGTTATCCCAAAGTGATCTATATCGTGCGCGATCCGCGCGATGTCGCAGTCTCGCAGTATCACTTCCAACGCAAGCGCCGCGTCATTCAGGATGGATATCCGATCGAAGAGTTCGTGCGAGGCTTCATCCGCGGGGAGACGAGCATTTACGGGTCGTGGGGAGAAAATGCGGCGAGTTGGCTGGCGACTCGGCACGGGCAATCGAACTTTCTTCTATTGCGTTACGAGGACATGCTCGAGGACACGCGACAGGCGCTCGCCAAAGTCGCAGCATTCCTTGACATCTGTGCGACCCCGGAACGGTTGCAGCTGGCAGTCGAGAATTCGTCGGCCGATCACATGCGCGAGTTGGAGAAATCCCAAGCCAAGCTATGGTCCACTACCAAGAACACGCGCCAAGATGTCCCGTTCGTTCGTGCGGCAAAGTCTTCGGAATGGAAATCTGAATTACCTCATGAGTCCGTCGCTGAGATTGAATCGGCCTGGGGTCACCTGATGCGTTACCTTGGGTATGAAACCGAGCCGAGTCCCGGCAGTTCCCCTGAGACAGACCGGAATCTCATGCTGCTCGGCCAGTCGCCGGAACGAATATGATCTACGGCTTCAAATATGTCGCGAAATATCTTCTGGGAAAAGACATTGCTGGGCGCTCCCTGGCGGTCTATCGCGACGATACGTTTATCGTTTCCTATCCCAGATCCGGCAATACCTGGACACGGTTCCTGATCGCGAATCTATTGCACCCGGATGAACCGGCGACGTTCGAGAATATCGAGCGCTGGATCCCAGACAGTGAGGCCCAGTCCAGTCTCTACCTGCGCAAGATTCCGCGACCGCGTGTCATCAAGAGCCACGCTTATTTCGATCACCGCTATCCGAGGGTGATCTATATCGTAAGAGACCCACGGGATGTGGCTCTCTCCTATTACAACTTCGCCAGAAAATACCGGCAGATCGAAGACCGATATCCCTTAGCCAGCTACGTCAGCGATTTCGTGAATGGCCGGATCAGTTCGCGCGACTGGGGGACATGGGGCGAGAATGTAGGCACTTGGCTGATCTCGAAATTCGAGCAGCCGGATTTTCTGCTTCTTCGCTACGAAGACATGGTGGCCGAACCCGAGGCCGAACTCGCCAAAGTTGCCGCATTCTTCAAGGTGAGTCCCGATCCTGCGCGCTTGCGAACCGCAGTTGAGCGCAGCGCCGCCGACCGGATGCGCGAGCTGGAAAAATCACAAGGTCGAGAGTGGGTCTCGACCAGGGGCAAGCGTCCTGATATTCCTTTCATTGGTAAGGCGGTTTCCGGTTCGTGGCGTGAAAAGTTGCCGGCCGAATCAATTGCTGAAATTGAGTCGGCGTGGGGTCCGCTGATGCATTCCCTGGGCTACGAGCTGACCACGAGGAGCTCTGGCAACTCCAACTCGTTGGCGTTTCTGCCTGCGCTTCCGATGGTCACGCGCGAATGATCTACCGGCGTTTCGTCTTCGTCGGACTGGCTGGCGAAACCATCGGCCAAGCGGATGAAAAATAGCTTCTCCAAACTTGTGCCCTCTTTCCTGCCGGATTCTGCCCTCCATATCTGGCAGATAGCGATCGATTCGACCATCCCACCCAGTTGGCTCGAAGTCTTGTCCGAGGACGAACATCAGCGCATGTCTCGCTTGCGGCAGGACCGGGATAAGCATCGCTTCGGAATTTCACGCAGCGCGCTACGGTTCATCCTCGCCGCTTATTTGAATGACAAACCCGATGCCATCGCCTTCAGCTATTCCCAGTCCGGCAAACCATCGCTCACGAATGGCCGCCTTCAGTTCAGCGTTTCGCACTCTCACGATCTCGCCTTAGTTGCACTTGCCCGTAGCAAGCCAGTAGGCGTCGACATCGAATACCCTCGTGAGGACGTTGAAGTCGACGAACTCTCGAGCCGTTTTTTCTCCATAAGTGAGAATGGGGCTCTGCAAAGACTTCCCACTTCCGAGCGTCGCGCCGCATTTTTTCGAATTTGGACGGCGAAAGAGGCGTTCATTAAGGCGACGGGAGATGGCTTGTCTTGTCCGCTCACTTCGTTCGACGTTTTGCTCGACGGGGAGGGGGATCCGAACCTGGCGGCGATTCGCCCGGACAGGATTGAAAAGAAGCTTTGGACAATGCGTAACCTGCGGTTGCCCGACCCCTACGTGGGAGCGGTGGTCACCCTGGGCGAGACCGAGCCTCCACAGCTGGTCGAGATCCGGAAAAGTACACTTTCCGAGGAATAGCCTCCGAAAATACGCTGGTTAATAGCTAGTAAATAGCGGAAGGCTTTTTCCGTCATCCCTGCAAGGCTTTTACACATTCCCGTGTGAAAAAATCGCGGAGAAGCTCTACCCCACAAAGTCTAGTATTTTCCTTAACTTACCTCATTTACAAAGAGGCAGGACGGCACCGCAGTTGCTCTATTTTCCGGCGGCGCAGAGTTTTCATTCCTCAAGGTGAGACGAACGCTGACATTAAAATCTAAGACCCCCTGAAACGAGCGTCCAATGGGCCTAGTTGAAGAATCGGCAGTACTGCAAATTGATGCACAGACGTCCTATAACCTAAATGAACCCGGGAGGTTCACCCATTTGAGTCCGAACACCAGCCACCTAGTTGCGCCGCACGGCGGCGAACTCGTCAACTTGATCGTTTCTCCGGAAAGAGCGGCCGACCTTAAGGCGCATTCGAAAGATTGGGCTTCGTGGGACCTGACAGCGCGCCAGGTCTGTGATCTGGAATTATTGCTCAGCGGAGGGTTCTCGCCGCTTCGCGGATTCATGAACAAAGCGGACTATGAGAGCGTTTGCAAGGACATGCGCCTGCAATCCGGCGCTCTCTGGCCAATGCCAATCACTCTGGACGTGAAGGAGGAGTTTGCTAAAACGCTGACCCCGGGGAGCAGCAAAATCGCCCTGCGCGATGCCGAAGGAGTCATGCTGGCTGTTCTGAACGTTGAGGATGTTTGGCAACCCGATCGCGAAACGGAAGCGAAAGATGTTTTCGGTACAGCGAGCAAAGCCCACCCTGGTGTGGACTATCTGCTGAACAAGTCGGGCGCCTGGTACGTTGGAGGAACACTGGAGGGAATTCAGGAACCTTCCCACTATGACTTCCGCGGGTTGCGTCTCACGCCAGCCGAGTTGCGGGCAGAGTTCGCTCGTCTCGGATGGCGCCGCGTGGTCGCATTCCAGACACGGAACCCTATGCATCGCGCTCATCAGGAGCTCACGTTCCGCGCCGCGAAACAGGTTGAGGCCAACCTTCTGCTGCACCCTTCGGTCGGCATGACGAAGCCCGGCGACGTCGATTACTTCACTCGCGTTCGCTGCTATCAGTTGCTGCTTCCGAAATATCCGCAGGGTACCGCCAAGCTTTCGCTGCTGCCGTTGGCAATGCGGATGGGCGGACCGCGCGAGGCCATCTGGCATGGCATCATCCGCAAAAATCACGGCTGCACACACTTCATCGTTGGCCGCGATCACGCCGGCCCGGGCAACGACGTAGACGGCAAGCCATTCTATGGTCCCTATGACGCCCAAACCCTCTTCAAGAAGTACGAGGCCGACATCGGCGTGACGATGGTTCCCTTCAATATGATGGTTTACCTCGAAGACCAGGACAAATATGTTCCGGACAACGAGGTGTCCGAGGGCTCCAAGGTTCTGAACATCTCCGGTACCCAACTGCGGCAGCGTTTGAACGAAGGCCGCGAAATTCCGAGCTGGTTTACTTATCCCGAAGTCGTGCAGGAGCTGCGCAAGAGCTATCCGCCGCGTCATAAGCAGGGTCTGACGATCTTCTTTACCGGACTTTCTGGGTCTGGAAAATCGACGATCGCCAACGTGCTTCTCACTAAGTTCCTCGAAACCGGCGGCCGCCCGGTCACCATCCTCGACGGTGATCTGGTTCGCAAGAACTTGTCTTCGGAGCTAGGATTCTCGAAGGAACATCGCGATATCAACATTCGTCGAATCGGATACGTGGCTTCGGAGATTACCAAGAACGGCGGAATCGCGATCTGCGCTCCCATCGCTCCATACGAGGCTGTGCGCAAACAGGTGCGTGAGATGATTGAGCCGTTCGGGGGCTTTATCCTGGTGCACGTCGCTACTCCGGTCGAGGTCTGCGAGCAACGCGATCGCAAGGGCCTTTATGCGAAGGCTCGCGCGGGTATCCTCAAGGAGTTCACGGGGATTTCGGATCCATACGAGATTCCCGCGAACGCCGAAGTGGTCATCAATACCGGGGAGCTTTCGCCGGAAGAAGCGGCACAAGAAATCATCCTTCACCTCGAGCAACAAGGCTTTATCGGGGTGAATGGCGATTCCAATTAGGGATGTGAGGCTACCAGCGCGCTATGGAAATGATCGCGCTTAAGATCCTCGTCGGCTTCGTAGTGGGCGTCATGATCGGGCTCACGGGAGTGGGGGGCGGTGTCCTCCTGCTCCCGGTGCTCATCTTTGGTCTGCGCGTCCCCGCGATTGTCGCGGTCGGGTCGGACGCCCTGTTCAATTTTTTCACGAAGATTCCAGCCAGTCTGCTGCATCTGCGGAAAGGAACCGTGCGCCGCAAAGTAGTGGTCGCCCTGGCGCTGGGCAGCGTGCCCGGATCCATTGCCGGTGTGGCGCTACTGACCCATATCCGCAGCATCTATGGTGCGGGAGTCAACGATTTCATTAAGACCGCAGTCGGCGTCTTGCTGATCGTAATCCCGACCCTCCTGCTTCTGCAGACGCGCATCGAAGAGCGAATCGCTAACCGGCGCCCAACCCTCAAGTCCTTTGCCGGAATGTCAGCGATCGGGCTGATTGCCGGCTTTCTTGTAGGCATGACCTCGGTTGGCTCGGGCAGCATCATTATGATGTTGCTTCTTCTCTTTTACAGTTTCCCCCCAAAAGTGAACGTCGGCACCGACATCGTGCACGCGGTTGTGCTAACGGGGGTCACCGGCTTCTTACACTTCCGACTGGGGAATGT
>Ga0335069_10000554_pt1 | contig 63390 bp, 55 predicted proteins | sample Lox_Sample_11_FD_206714 | JGI IMG/M metagenome (GOLD analysis project Ga0335069, IMG submission 206714) | Soil microbial communities from Loxahatchee National Wildlife Refuge, Florida, United States - Lox_Sample_1.1 | ecosystem: Environmental > Terrestrial > Soil > Wetlands | place: USA... | reverse complement strand
TGATCGTGGTGCCGCCGAGCTGGCGCATGCCGACGTCGAAGGAAATGCGCGTGCGCGTCGATTGCTTGTCGAAGATCATCGCCAATACGCGGCCCTCGAGCGGCCTGTCGGCGTCCACCGCGCCTTTCGGGAGACCTTTGCGTGCATCCTTGCGCCGGCGCGCTTCCGCAATCAGCGACTTCAAGGTGGCGCTGTCGATATCGGCGATATCGAGAAAGTGTCTGGGGCCGGTCACGGCCTTGGCGGGCGCGTTCATGCCGCCACCGTCTTCTTGTCCGCCTCGAAATCGCGCGCGGCTTCGCTCAAGTGCGTCAATGCTTCGCGCACATGCGTCTCCTCGACGATCAGCGGTGGCAGAAGCCGCACGACATTGTCGCCGGCGCCGACCGCCAACATGCCGTGCGCGCGCAGGCGGTTGACGAATTCCGTGTTTGAGACTTTCAGCTTGAGGCCCAGCATCAGGCCTTCGCCGCGCAACTCCTCGAACACTGAGGGATGCTCCGCAATCAGCCGCCCCAGCTGCTGGCGGAAATAATTCGAGACCTTTGCGACATGCTCGAGAAAGCCCGGCGCCAGGATGATGTCGATCACCTTGTTGCCGACGGCCATGCCGAGCGGATTGCCGCCGAAGGTCGTGCCGTGCAGGCCGGCGGTCATGCCTTTCGCTGCTTTCGCCGTCGCCAGGCAGGCGCCCATCGGATACCCGCCGCCGATGCCCTTGGCGATCGCCATGATGTCCGGCTCGACGCCCGACCATTCATAAGCGAAGAACTTGCCGGTGCGGCCGACGCCCGTCTGGATCTCGTCGAAGATCAACAGGAGCCCGCGGTCGTCGCAGAGCTTGCGCAAGCTCCGCAGGAATTCATGCGGCACCGTGCGGATGCCGCCTTCGCCCTGGATCGGTTCGATCAGGATGGCGCCGGTCTTCTCGGTGATGGCCGCTTCTACTTCCTTGAGATCGAGATGTTGCACCTGATCGAAGCCTTCGACCTTCGGCCCGAACCCCTCGAGATATTTCTCCTGCCCGCCGGCCGCGATGGTCGCGAGCGTGCGGCCGTGAAAGGCGCCTTCGAAGGTGATGATGTGAAAGCGTTCCGGATGGCCGGTCACGTAGTGATAGCGGCGCGCCATCTTGATCGCGCATTCCATCGCCTCGGCGCCGGAATTCGTGAAGAAGACTGTGTCGGCAAAGGTCGAGTCCACGAGCTTCTTGGACAGGGTCTCCTGGCCGGGAACGCGATAGAGATTGGACGTGTGCCAGAGATTGCCGGCCTGCTCGCGCAAGGTCGCGACAAGCTCGGGATGCGCGTGGCCCAGCGCGTTGACCGCGATCCCCGCCCCGAAATCGAGATATCGGGTGCCATCCTCGGCGAAGATATAGGGTCCTTCGCCCCGGACGAACGCGATGTCCGCCCGATTAAAGGTTGGCAAAAGCGACGGGAACACGGGAATCTCCTCTTTCGTGATTGTCGGGATGGGCGCGAAGGGGCTTTATCGGCCCTCGCGAGGCCGGGGGTCAAGCAAACGTCCCGGTGGGCCGCCATACCCCAATTACACCCCAGTTAACATCCGTTAACCGTCTGAGTGTCTACTTTGGAACGAAAGCCCGCCCTCCACGTTGGCGTGTGATAGCGGGGTATCCATGGCTGAGGTTACGAAAAGTAAGGTCGGGCAGTTGCTTGCGGCGGTACCCGAGGCGGAGAGCGAGCTTCCCAGATCCGAGCGCGCCGAGCGCTATCGCCGCCTCGCATCGGAAGCCTTCCAGCTGGCAGAGGACTGCACAGACGACAGCCTGCGGCACGGCTATCTGAGCCTCGCGTCGGGCTGGCATTCGCTCGCCTTCGAGATCGAGCGCTCGAGCCATTTCCAGGGCGCCTGACGCACGCACAAACATCGTACGCGCCGGTCCTACACTTTTAATGTCGATTATTAGACTTTTATAGGTGCACTGCGGAACGATCCGGTTCCGGCGCTCGTTCCCGCCTCGGACTGGGAATAAACACCGCGTGGCGCAAGGAGATTGGCCGTGAAACGACTGCTGGCGGTCCTGCCAGCGGGGGAAAGAGTGAGGCGCTACCGGGAAATGGCAGCCTTCGCCTTGCAGCGCGCAGCCGAAGCGCGAAGCGCTCGGATGAGGACCGAATATCTGACATTGGCCTCGAGCTGGCAGGTCATGGCCATCGAGATCGAACACACGTCGGGACTGACCGCGACACAGCCGGTCTCCAACGACGACGACCCTTCCCTGTTGGTCTCGGCCGCCGACTCCTGACTCACGACTTCTAAACAGCATAGTTCCGCGTTGTTGTGGACAAGCCCTTTGTGGTTGCCCCGCAGGGCTTGTGAGCCCGTTATCTGCTGGTACGATATCTAGTACCAGATCGGAGGCGCAGCCTATGTGGACGGACGAGAGGGTCGAGCAGCTCAAATCCTTATGGACGGAAGGCCTGTCGGCCAGCCAGATCGCCCGTGTGCTGGGCGGAGTGACCCGCAACGCCGTCATCGGCAAGGTGCATCGCCTTGGCCTCGCCGGCCGGGCGAGCCCCGCCCGGAGCGAACGGCCCAGGCTGTCGATGACGCCGAAAGTCTCGATGCGCGCCCATGCGCCCGAGCCGCCGGTGGTGGAAGAAGATCCCGTGATCCTCGACGACGGCAGCTTCGCGACCGTGCTGACGATCAACGACCGCATGTGCCGCTGGCCGATCGGCGATCCTTCCGAGAACGAATTCCACTTCTGCGGCCGCAAGCCGAAAACGGGATCGCCATATTGCGAAGCGCATGCGCGCAAAGCCTATCAGCCGCAGCAGCTCCGCAAGAATCGGATGGCGAGTTAAGCGTAAAGGGGTTGGGGCACGAGTTCAGCCCGACAACACGGAGGTCGAGGAGACGCGCGGCGCCCACCGCCCGTTTGTTCTCTTCACCTCCGTGTTTTGTTTTGTGCGGCGTGAAAGCCCGAACTTCGGGTAAGCTCGCGCGACAGCGGGGGCGCGGCGATGACTTTCGGGTCGATTGGGGAATCGTTCGACCGGCCGAAACGGGGCGCGAGAATCGGCTGGCTCATCCGCCTTGCTGCCTTTGTCGTCGGCGTTGGCGCCGGCGCGATCTGGCTCGGCGTGGTGTTGACGCCGAAACCTTGGTGGGTGGGATCCGGCTTCGCCTCTGACCCAGGCTATTTCATCCGCAAGAACGCCATTGCTTATCCCATCTGCCAGCCGTGGCAGGCGTCCGCGCGCACGCAGCATGTCTCGTGGATGTTCACCGACGGCGCCCTAGCGCCCGGCAAGCAGGCGGATCTCGCGCTATTGCTGCCCAAACAGGCCGAGATCGTTCGTGTCGATTGCGGGACAGGCGCCGCGCTAAAGGAATGCTCGATGCGGAATGGCTGCGAACCGCCGATCACGGTAATGCTCGACGACGATCTTTACACGCGTGGCCGCGCCATCGAGATTTCGGCGGTCAACAAGGCGCGCGCGAAAACGCGCGGCGCGGTCGTCGGATTTCGGGTTCTTTGGCGAGAGAGAGTGGCGATTGCTGCGAAGAAGTGAGCGCGCCGCCTCACCCATATCGGAACAGGCGGAAAGCGCACCACACGCCTTCCCTTTCCCCCCACGGCATCGATTTACGCGACCACGCACGATGTAGTCGTGGGGGAGAGGGGAAACGCGCGAATCTGCTCGGAAAGGGGTGAGGCGTAGGACTCGCTCCCTCAGCTCACAAACGTGTCGTCGAGCGCGTAGCCGGCGGAGCGGACGGTGCGGATGGGGTCGCGCGAGCCGTTGGTGTTGAGCGCCTTGCGCAGGCGGCCGACATGGACGTCGACCGTGCGGGCTTCGACATAGACGTCCGAGCCCCAGACTGCATCGAGCAATTGCTCGCGGCTGAAGACGCGGCCGGGATGCTGGATCAGATGATCGAGCAGTTTGAATTCGGTAGGCCCCAGATGAATGTCGGAGCCCGAGCGGCGCACGCGATGGGCGGCGCGGTCCATTTCGATATCGCCGATGCGCACGACGTCTTCGGCAAGGCTCGGACGGATGCGGCGCATGACGGCCCTGAGGCGCGCCAGCAGTTCCGTCATCGAGAACGGCTTGGTGATGTAATCGTCGGCGCCCGTATCGAGCCCGCGGATGCGATCGTTCTCTTCGCCGCGCGCCGTCAGCATGATGATCGGCACGTTGCGCGTTTCCTGTCGTCCGCGAAGCCTCCGGCACACTTCGATACCGGAGAGCTGCGGCAGCATCCAGTCGAGCAGCACGAGATCGGGCTTCTGCTCGTTGGCGACGAGGAGCGCCTCTTCGCCGTCCTGTGCTTCCAGAACGCGATAGCCTTCGCGCTCGAGATTGTAGCGCAGCAGCGTGACGAGGGCGTTTTCGTCTTCGGCGACGAGGACGGTCGGCTTCAGAGTCATGTTTTCGGCTCGAAGGGTACGTTGGTGCTCGACGTGACGTCGGCCTTCGGACGATCGTTCTCGAGATGGCGTCCGGTGACCATGTAGTAGACGGTTTCGGCGATGTTGGTGGCGTGATCGCCGGTGCGCTCGATGTTCTTCGCGACGAAAAGCAGATGCGTGCACAGGCCGATCGTGCGCGGGTCTTCCATCATATAGGTGAGGAGCTCGCGGAACAGGCTGTTGTAGATCTCGTCGATCTCTTCATCCTGGCGCCACACCTGCTGCGCGCCGGCGGCATCGCGGTCGGAATAGGAATCGAGCACGCGCTTCAGCTGGCTCTGCGTCACGCGGCCCATGCGGGCAAGGCTTTGCGTGAGGCGGATGGGCGGCTCGCGGTTCAGGACCAGGGCGCGCTTGGCGATGTTCTTGGCGAGATCGCCGATGCGCTCGAGCTCGCTCGCGATCTTGATGGCAGCCAAAGTTTCGCGCAGGTCAACGGCCATCGGCTGGCGCAGCGCCAGAAGCTTCAGCGCCTGATCTTCGATCTGCTGCTGCTGCTGATCGATGCGGGGATCGCCGGCGATCGCGCCTTCGGCGAGCGCGGTGTCGCGCTTGGCAATCGCTTCGACCGCGTCAGCGAGCTGTGCTTCCGCCAAGCCGCCCATCTGGGCGATCCGGGTCGACAGCGATTCCAGCTGCTCGGTAAAGGATTTGACCGTGTGCTCGCTCATGTCTTTCGTTTTCGTGCGTTGTTCGAGATTTTCCGAATCGTCCACTGCCCGCTCCCCACGATGCGTAGCTGCCGACCAGTACGGCAATGTGACAATTCTATATCACTTCTGTGACGCGAGGGGAGCGTCCCGCAGGGCGTCGGCGTCCAGGCGTCGCTCCGATCGCGACAGGGCCGCGTTGATGCCGGCACTCGATGCTTTGGCGTCAGACAGAGCCACGGCGGGCAGAAGAATCGTGAATGAGCTGCCTTCGCCAAGCTTGCTTTCGATCTGAAGGCGGCCCTGATGACGGTTAACGATGTGCTTGACGATGGCAAGGCCAAGACCTGTGCCGCCGCGCTCGCGGCTTCTTTTCACATCGACACGGTAAAAGCGCTCGGTCAGGCGCGGGATCGCTTCGCGCGGAATGCCCTCGCCGTCGTCCTTCACGGTGATCGCGACCATGGCAGGCGGGCTCCGCCGCGCCGGCAGATAGGTCGAGCTGGTGGCGAGCTCGAAATTCACCCAGACGTGCCCGCCGACGCGGCCATATTTGATGGCGTTGTGCATCAGATTCTGGAGCAGCTGGATCAACTCGTCGCGCTCGCCGACGACCGGCGGAAGGTCCGGCGCCTCGCCCACCGAGATCGTCACATCGTCGAGCTGGGCGAGGCCCTGAAGCGCCGCAGCCGCGTCGCGCGCCACGTCGACGATGTCGCAGGAGCCCGACGGCGGCACGTGCTCGTTGAGCTCGATGCGGGTGAGCGACAAAAGGTCGTCGATCAACCGGCGCATGCGGCCCGCTTCCACGCTCATGATGTCGAGGAATTTCTCCCGCGCCCGCTCGTCGTCCTTGGCGTGGCCCTTGAGCGTGTCGATGAAGCCCGAGACGGCGGCGAGCGGCGTCCTGAGCTCATGGCTCGCATTGGCGACGAAATCGGCGCGGGCTTCTTCCGCACGCTTGGCCGAGGTCACGTCGTGGAGCAGCACGGCGGTCAGCTTCGGCGATTGCTCCGTTCGCGCGAGATAGGCCTCGAAATGGCGGTCCACCGGCACATGGAAGGAAAACTCGACCGTCGCCGGCTCGCCCGTCTGCGCCGTCCGTTCGACCGCCTGCCAGACCTGGGGCGTGCGCAGGACGGCCGAAACGCGCTTGTTCTGCGTGTCGGTGCCGGCCACCTGCGTCATCGCCGTATTGGCGAAGACGACACGGCCCGAGACATCGACCAGCATCAGGGGATCGGGGAGGCGCTCGAACACTTCGCGGGCCAGCGCGGGGAGGCCGAGGACCAGCGCCGGATCGGTTTTGGCGGCCGAGACATGATCGTCGACGGAGCGGGCGCGGCTGCCGATGAACAGCGCCAGCGCAAAGCACAAGGCGGCGGCGAGCAGCATGAACGGCGCGGATGACGGCCAGGCAAGGGCTACGATGCCCGCGCATCCGAGGCCCGTTGCGAGCCATACGAAGGCGCCTCTTACGCCCGTCATTGCGCCCGTCGATTTCCCATTCTGCTGCGCCATCGCATGCAAAGCCTTGAGAATCGTGCGCGCCATCTTACGCGCGAATTGCGAAAGCGCACGCTTATCGCGAAAACTTCATCGTGGACCACTTCCGGCAGGCGAGGTTGACGCCCGGGTGAGCCCGGACCAGTCTTTTCGCAAATGAGGCACTCCGCCTCAACAGGCTTCGGTTAACGGAGCCCTATTCGGGAGAGGACATGTCGGATCGTAGTGGGCTCACTTCGGTGAGAACCAAACTGTTTTACGGCTTCGGGTCTGTCGCGTTCGGGGTCAAGGACAACGGTTTTCAGACGATCCTCATGCCCTTCTATAATCTCGTCCTGCATTTGCCGGCGCCGCTTGTCGGCCTTGCCATCTTCATTGCGCTCGTGGTCGACGCCTTTCTCGATCCGATCGTGGGCCATATGTCGGACCATCTGCGCACGCGCTGGGGCCGTCGGCATCCGCTGATGTATCTCTCGGCCCTGCCCGTCGCCGTTTCGTACCTTTTGTTGTGGAATCCGCCGCACTGGTCGCAAGGCGCGCTGTTCATCTACCTGATCGTCGTCGCCATCATCGTCCGCAGCTTCATCACCTTCTACGAGATCCCGAGCTCCGCGCTCATTCCGGAACTGACCGACGATTACGACGAACGGACCTCGTTCGCGAGCTATCGCGTGCTCTTCGGCTGGTATGGCGGACTGACGATGTCGGCGCTCGCCTTTTTCGTCTTCATGCGAGCGGACGCAGCGCACAAAGTCGGCCAGCTCAATCCGATCGGATATAGCCGATACGGCCTGGTGGCGGCCGTCGTGATGTTCGCCGCCATCCTGATCTCTGCGGCCGGGACGCATCGCTTCATTCCGCTCTTCCGCAAGCCCGAAGCGCGCGGAATGACGCTGCTCCAATATGCGCGCGAGATGATTGCAACGCTCGCCAACCGCGCCTTTCTTCTGCTCCTCTGCAGTGCGATTTTTTCCAGCCTCGCCACCGGCCTCGTGTTCGCGCTGAACTTCTACGTCAACACCTTCTTCTGGAAGTTCAACAATCAGCAGATCGGCATCCTGACCCTGTCGGCCTTCGTCGCCGTGCTGATCGCATTCGTGATTTCGCCGCCGATTTCTCGCGCTCTCGGCAAGAAGCGCGCGGTGATCGTCATGTTCATCTTCGGCTGTCTGGTGAATTCGGCCCCGTTGATCCTTGGTCTGCTCGGCGTCCTTGCCGCAAAACCGTCGCTCGCGCTGATCGGCTTCATCTTCCTTTGCACGTCGGTCGGCGCCGCCTTCGCCATCGGCGCTTCGATCATGGCCATCTCGATGATCGCCGATGTCGTGGAGGACAGCGAGATCAGGACGGGCAGGCGCTCGGAAGGTCTCTTTTTCGCCGGGAGCAGCTTCATCCAGAAATCGGCGTCCGGGCTCGGCCTCTTCGCGTCGGGGGTGGTGTTGTGGGCCGCGCATTTTCCTTCGGACAAACTGCCGGGGCAGATCGACCCTCACATCGTATGGAATTTCGGCGTCCTCTATCTCGTGAGCGTCTTTGCGCTCTACGGGATATCCTTGTGGATCGTCGCCTATTTCCCCATCACGCGGGACCTGCATGAGGCGAACCTGCAGAGGCTCGCCGATGAAGCCGCCCTCCTGTCGCCGACGATTGCGGTCGACGACGCGGTCGGGCACGAACCTTCCGATGCGGGTGCGACGCCGCAAAAGATTTAACACGGTGGTCGCGGGATCGACCTTGTTCGTGCCGTCGCCACCGCGTCAAACCTTTTCGAGCTACCCTTCCTGGAAAATCTTCTTCAGCTCGCTCTTCAGGATCTTGCCGTTGGCGTTGCGCGGCAGGGTCTCGGGCCAGAAAATCACTTTCACCGGCACCTTGAACGCGGCGAGCTTGCCGGCGACGAAACTCCTCAGCTCGTCCTCGCTGGCGTGGAGGCCTGGTTTCAGGTGCACCACCGCGGCCGGCTCCTCGCCGAGCGTCTTGTGCGGCTTGGCGATCAGGGCTGCGTCCATCACCGCGGGATGTTCGTAGAGGACGTTCTCGACTTCGATGCAGTAGATGTTCTCGCCGCCGCGGATCAGCATGTCCTTGGCGCGGTCGATGATGAAGCAGAAGCCTTCCTCGTCGAGACGCGCGAGATCGCCCGTCTTCACCCAGCCGTCGACAAAGGTCTCCGCCGTCGCCTGCGGCTTGTTCCAGTAGCCCTTGACGATGTTGGGACCGCGCGCCCACAGCTCGCCGACGGAGCCCGGCGGCAGCGTCTCGCCGTTCGGGCCCACGATCTTCAGATCGCAGACGGGCACGGCCGGTCCGCAGGAATCGGGGCGATGCTCATAGTCTTCCGCCGAATGCGTCGTGCAGGTGGCCGAGGTTTCCGTCATGCCCCAGCCATTGCCGGGCTGCGATTTGGGGAACGTCTCGACGATCTTGCGCACGAGTTCTGGCGCCGACGGCGCGCCGCCGTAAGAGACGGTCTCGAGCGAGGAGAGATCGTATTTCTTGCGCGCGGGATGCTCGATCAATTGCCACGCAATGGTAGGCACGCCGCCCGCGCCGTTCACCTTCTCGCGCTCGATCAGCTGCATGGCGCCTTCCACGTCCCATTTGCGCATCAGCACGAGCTTGGCGCCGGCGACGAGCGTCGGGTTCAGCACGGCGAAGCAGCCCGTGGCATGGAAGAACGGCACGGAGAGGAGCGTGCAGCGCTGCGGATCGTTGACGGGATCGGGCACCGGCACCGGCTCGCCGCGCCTGAGGAAATTGCGCGCGGCCGCGCAGCCCGACGCAAAGATGTTCGAGTTCATGTTGCGATGGGTGCCGAGCGCGCCTTTCGGCTTTCCCGTCGTGCCGGAGGTGTAGAGGATCGTCGCGTCATCGTCCGGCGCGATCGCGACGTCGGGGAATGTAAGCTCCGGCAGATTGATCCAGTCGTTCGGCTTGCCCACGACGTCTTCCAGCCGCGAGACGATCGGGTTCGGCAGGTCTTCTTCGTCGAAGCGGCTGACGATCACCTGCTTGAGGTCCGGGCAATTGACGAGATGTTCGGCGATGCGCTCGAGGCGCTCCGCATCGACGATCGCGACTTCCGAACCGGAATCGACAAGACCGTATTCCAGTTCGGGCCCCGTCCACCACGCGTTGAGCGGCGTCAGGATCGCGCCGATGATCGTCGCGCCGTAAAATGCGATGGGCCATTCGGGCAGATTGCGCATGATCAGCGCGACGCGATCGCCCTTCTTCACGCCGATCTTCTGCAAATGATGCGCGAAGGTGATCGTGGCGCGATAGAATGCCTCGTAGGTGACGCGGTCGTTCTCGTAGACGATGAAATCGCGCGCGGCATACAAGCGGCTGAACAGGACGACCTCGCGCAGGGACGGCGGCGCATTCTTCCAGGTCCGCGTCGGGACGCCGCGGATGACGACCTCCTCCATCTCGAAGCGCTGGCCGGGCGCGGTCAGCCGCGCATGCGCCTCTTTCAGCGACATGACGGGCCAGGTCATGAGGACACCCGCGAGGAAATAAGGCACGCCATGTTGCAAAAGCTCCCTTGATGCTGGGGCGCGAAGCCCCGACCGGCACCGACATTTTATCAGTTATGGAAGGACGTTAGACGGGCGGGCGGCGCTCCCGCAATCCTCCCCCGCACGAAGTGTGGGGGGGTGGATTGACGCGCGCAGCGCGGCAAGACGGAGGGGGCACTGGAGGTCGCGCGGGGCGTCTGCCCCTCCGTCGCGCGCTTTGCGCGCCCCCCCGCTTTGCGCGGGGGAGGATTAACGGAGGCTCGATCTCCCCCTACACTCCCCGCAAACGCCACCAGGGAGTTCCCATGTCCTCGATCGCCGGAATGTCGCCCGACCGTCTCGCCCGCATCGACCGTTTCCTGAAGACGCACTATGTCGACACCGGCAAGCTCGCCGGCACGCTGGTGATGGTCTCCCGCCTCGGCAAGATCGTGCTGTCGAGCGTGCAGGGGCACGCCGACCGCGAGCGGAAGAAGCCGCTGCACGAGGACACGCTCTTCCGCATCTATTCGATGACCAAGCCGATCACCTCCGTCGCCTTCATGATGCTGGTCGAGGAAGGCAAGGTGGCGCTGGAAGATCCGGTGCACCGCTTCATTCCGGAATGGAAGAATCTCGGCGTCTTCGCGGGCGGCGTCGTCGGCCAGTTCCTCACCAAGCCGACCTCCGCGCCGATGCGCATGGTCGATCTGCTGCGCCACACCTCCGGCCTCACCTACGGCTTCCAGGCACGCACCAATGTCGATGCGGCCTATAGAAAGCTCGGCATCGGCCACGCCGCGATCGGCGCCGGCGCCACCGCACCCGGACTGACGCTCGACGAAGCCATCGGCGCGCTCGCCCAGGTGCCGCTCGAATTCTCGCCCGGCACGGCGTTCAACTATTCGATCTCGACCGACGTGCTGGGCTATCTGATCGGCAAGATTTCCGGCCAGCCTTTCGAGCAGTTCCTGAAGGAGCGCATCTTCACGCCGCTCGGCATGGGCGACACCGCGTTCCATGTGCCCGAGGACAAGCGTTCGCGCTTCGCCGCCTGCTACGCGCTGGGACAGAAAGGCGAAGTCGTCCTGCAGGACGATCCCGAGAAGAGCGCGTTCCTCGCCCCGCCGCATTTCGTCTCCGGCGGCGGCGGCCTCGTCGGCACGGCCAGCGATTACATGAAGTTCTGCCGCATGCTGCTTGCGGGCGGGCGCGCTTCGGACGGCACGCGTCTGCTGGGCCCCAAGACCGTCGAGTTGATGGCGATGAACCATCTGCCCGGCGGCAAGGAGCTGATGGAGATGTCCGTCTCGATGTTCACCGAAGCAGGCAATGCCGGCGTCGGATTCGGGCTTGGGCTCGCGCCGACCGTCAATGTCGCGCGCACCATGGTCGCCGGAAATGTCGGTTCGTATTTCTGGGGCGGCGCCGCGTCGACGACCTTCTGGTGCGATCCCAAGGAAGACCTGGCCGTCGTCTTCATGACGCAGTTCATGCCGTCGACGCACTACCCCATCCGCCGCGACCTGAGGACGATGGTCTACGCTGCGATCGAGGAGACGGCTGGCTGACGCTTCTCCCCTGCTATCAGGGGAAAAAGCAGGGGCGATTTTTTTCTCCGCCGCGGCGGATTTGCATTTGGGTTCGATCTGGCGCGGCTTTGCCGCACGCCGCCGCGCGGACGCAAGACGAAAAACAGGGCCGCGCTGGGCCAATTCCATCCGCACACGGATGAATTGCGCGAGGCGGTGGAGGATGTGGAGCACCAGGGCCACGGGAACTTCCTTATTACCGATCTGGTCATAATATACCGAATCAGTTTTCACTGTCAAGGAGAAAGTTCGCCCTTCGTTCCAAGGGGTTGCGCCGCCGCCCGCCTTGCCTCCCCCGCCCTCATCCCCTATAAGGCGCCGCTTCGTCCGGCAACTTTAAGGTCCGTCGTCATGAAAAAGGGCATCCATCCCAACTACCACTTCATCACCGTGGCGCTGAACGACGGCACGACCTACAAGACCCGCTCCACCTGGGGCGAGCCGGACCAGAAGCTCACGCTGGACATCGATCCGACGACCCATCCGGCCTGGACCGGCGGGCAGCAGCAGCTCCTCGACCGCGGCGGCCGCCTGACGCGCTTCAACAAGCGCTTCGCGGGTTATGTGAAGGGTTGATCCGGAAGCCCTCGGCCGCATTTTTCCGGCTGGCGTTGAGAGCACCCCTCACCCGCACCTGAGCAGATTTCACGTCCTGAGACCTGCATCCCTCTCCCTCAAGGGGAGAGGGGGAATCCGGCGGGCTGCATGAACAGATACCCGGACTCGGTATCAAGCATGGATGTCTGGTTTCGGTATCCAACGCGTGTGGACGTCGGCCTCGATCTCCAATGTGAGTGGAGCAGGGCTCAAGCTTTCTCCTCTCCCCTTGAGGGAGAGGGATGCAGGGCTCGGAAGCAGACATCTGCTCGGGTGTGGGTGAGGGGTATCTCTCCACGCGCTCCAATGCGGAAGCGGGACGCCCCGCCTTCGCCGCAGCGAAGCGTCGGCTTCGCGCAGGCAGGCCGCGCTCCCGGGGCATCGTTTCAACGGCTGAGTCTTAATTGGCCCCGAACGCCTGGTTCAGCCGGTCGAAATGGGCCTTGACGCCGGGGTCCTGCTGCGCGGCACCGAACAGCACGTCGTCGAGACGCGCGATGCGGCGATAGAGATTGTCGCTTCTGACGAGCAGATCGCGCAGCGTATCGGGAAGGACCTCGACGGCTTCGTTGCGGCCGCCGAAGCAGATTTCCTTCGAGCCCAGGCGATAGCGATCGCCCGCCGCATCTTCCGCGCACATCTCGCCGTCATGCACCGCGCGCTGGATGAGAAGCCAGCTCGCCGCCTGCATCAGCCGCGTCGTCACGCGCATGCTTTCGCCGGCATAGAGCAGCGCCGCCTTGCGCGGCAGCTCGCGCGATTCCTGACGCCCGCGTCCGTCGAGATAGCGCGCGGTCTCTTCCACCAGCGCCATGCCTTCGTTGAAGGTGCGTTCGAACAACGCCGAGCCGGTGAAGGATTGCAGCGTCATGTCGCGGAAGCTCTCGTCTTCGTTTGCAGCATGCGACATGCGTCGCGCCCCATCCCGGTCGTCCCGTCGAAAAGCTAGCAGGTCACTCTCGCGACACAAGGTCTGACAGCGTCGCGCCGCACAGAAAAGCACAATAAACCAAGATGGGGGTTGCAAGATCGCAACGCTGTCTCGCTGCGGCACAACATTCCCGCGTGCATGCTGAAGAGCGCATCGCGATGGGGTTGCGCGTGCCGTGCGGCATCGCACTCAGGCGTTGCGTTTAACACTTTTCCCGTCGCGACTCAGCCTTTCTTGAAGAAAGCGTCTGCCGCGGCCTTCGTCGCCTGACGCGCTGCAATCGCTTCGCGGCTGCGCATGATTTCCGCTTCGAGCGCCATGATGCGCGCGCTGAGCTCGAACTCCGACATCGCCGACAGATCCTGCCCGAGCACGATCTCCGTCTTGGGCTTTTTGGGAACAAGATCGTCCGGATCGCTAACCATGTGTTTTCGCAGCCTCTGGCGAGTTGCTAATGTTGCCGCCGCAATGGGGAGCGAAACAAGCATGATGAAGGTCATTCGCGTCGAAAATCCGGGTCCGGATTACCGGCTTGTTCTCGCCGAGGGCGTAAAGCCCGAGCCGGCAGCGGGCGAAGTTCTGATCAAGGTTGCGGCCGCCGGTCTTAACCGTGCCGATCTTCTGCAGGCGCGCGGCCTTTATCCGCCGCCGCCGGGCGCGTCGGAAACGCTCGGCATGGAAGTGTCGGGAACTGTCTCCCAGACGGGCCGCGGCGTGCACGGTCTCGAGCAGGACCAGCCTGTCTGCGCGCTTCTCGCCGGCGGCGGCTATGCTGACTATGCACTGGCGCCCGCCGAATGCGTGCTGCCGGTTCCGCATGGCGTCGATCTCGTCGCGGCGGCGGCGCTGCCGGAAGTCCATTTCACCGTGTGGACCAACCTGATGGACAGCGCGCGGCTCAAGGCCGGCGAAAGCGTGCTCATCCACGGCGGCTCGAGCGGCATCGGCACGGCCGCGATCCAGCTTTGCGCGGCGCGCGGACACAAGGTGTTCACGACGGTCGGCAACAAGGCGAAGATCGACGCGTGCCAAAAGCTCGGCGCGCAGTGCGCCATCAACTATCGCGAGGACGACTTCGTCGCCGTTACGCGCCACGCGACGAATGATCGTGGCGTCGACGTCATTCTCGACATGGTCGGCGGCGATTACATCGAGCGGAACTTTAACGCCGCGGCGAAGCTCGGCCGCATCGTCAACATCGCCTTCCAGCAGGGCATCAAGGTCGAAGTGAATTTCGCGCCGCTGATGCTGAAGCGGCTGTCCTTCATGGCGACGACGCTGCGTGGACGGACGAATGCGGAAAAAGGGGCGATCCGCGACGCGCTGGCCCGCGAGGTGTGGCCGTTGATCGCAGCCGGCAAGATCAAGCCTGTCATCGACCGGACATTCCCTCTGGCCGAGGCCCAGGCCGCCCATGCGCGCATGGCGGGCAGCGAACATATCGGCAAGATTCTGCTGACCACCTGAAGGAAAGCCTTCCCCTCGCCCCCTGTTGCCGCTAAAAGGCCCGCATTCCTCGAAAGGTTATGCCTTAAGAGGTCGGGAGGGCCGAACCGACGGCTCCCCGGCAAAGGGAGAGATTTTTCATGGCCGACAAACCGCTGATGCCGAAGGCGACCGCCGTCTGGCTGGTCGACAACACCTCGCTCACCTTCGAGCAGATCGCCGATTTCTGCGGACTGCATCCGCTCGAGGTGAAGGGCATCGCCGACGAAGACGTGGCGAAAGGCATCAAGGGCCAGGACCCGGTGGCGTCCGGCCAGCTGACGCGCGACCAGATCGAGAAGGCCGAGGAGGACCCGAAGATCCGCCTCAAGCTGGCGCCCTCGAAGCACAAGATCCCGCCGGTGAAACAGAAGAAGGTGCCGCGCTACACGCCGGTGTCGAAGCGACAGGACAAGCCGGACGCGGTCTACTGGATCCTGCGCAACCATCCCGAATTCACCGACGCGGACATCGTCAAGCTGATCGGCACGACCAAGGCCACGATCCAGAAGATCCGCGAGCGTTCGCACTGGAACGCGCCGAACATCAAGGCCGTCGATCCGGTGACGCTGGGGCTCTGCTCGCAGATCGAGCTCGACCTCGCCGTCGAACGTGCGTCCCATCGCCGGGAGCGCATGATGAAGAAGACCGACAAGCACGGCGAGACGCTGAAGCCGATCGAAGAAACGGTCGGCGCGGTCGAAGCTCCGCCGAGCGCGGAAGACGGCGAGTTTTGATCTTCAGGCGTCGGAGAGAACCCCTCACCCACGCCTGAGCAGACGGTTACAGGGAGCCTTGCATCCCTCTCCCTCAAGGGGAGAGGAGGAATCCCGAGCCTCGCTCGAACACTTTCGGCCTTTATGCAGCGCAGAGAATTTCCCCTCTCCCCTTGAGGGAGAGGGATGCAAAGCAAGGTGGTTGAGTCTGCGCAGGTGCGGGTGAGGGGTATCTCTCCGCCTGCCGCGATCTAAGCCGCTTCCGATTGGCCGACGAGGCTGCCTTCGTGGCTGCGCGGATCGAGTTCGACCGCGCCCGCCGAGGACTGCTGCGGCATGACCACGAACTGCTCGCGGTCCGCTTCCCGTGACGGCCTCACCACCACCATGCGCGACAGCGTGAACGCCACCATCAGCGTGTGAACGCCGGCCGTGTAGAGGAACAGCGACGACATGCCCGTCGCGGCGGTGACGATCGCGGCCAGCGTCGGCCCGGCGACCGAGGCCAGCGCATTCACCATCAGCAGCGTCGCCGAGGCTTCGAGGAATTCCGAACGGTCCAGCCGGTCGTTGGCGTGCGCGATCGACAGTGAATAGAGCGGCAGCATGGCGGCGCCGAAGAACAGCGCCAGCGGATAGAGCAGCCACGGCACATGCGCGCCGGACCGGCCGAGCAACGCCAGCGCCACCCCGCCCAGCGCCGCCGCCGCGCTGACGGCGGCGATGATCCAGCGGCGGTCGAAATGATCGGACAGACGGCCGAGCGGAAGCTGGATCAGCGTGCCGCCGAGCACGAAGGCGCTCATGAACGTGGCGATGCCCGTCGTCGAGAAGCCCAGCGAGATCGCGTAGACCGGCCCCAGCGTCCAGAAGGCGCCGTTGGCGAGGCCGACGGCGGTGACGCCCGCGATGCCGACCGGCGAGCGCTGGATCATGCGGCGCACGCGCAGTTTCGGCGCGGCCTGCGCGGAGGGCTGCGGCAGAAGCGTCATGCCGACCGGCACGACGCAGAGCGCGTAAAGCACGGCGGCGAGGCTGAAGAGCTCCGGGCCCTTCGGCGAGGCGATCGGCAGAAGCCACTGCCCCAGCATGATCGAGCCGAGATTGACCGCGACATAGGCCGACAGGATGCGGCCGCGATTGTCGTTGGTGGCGCGGTCGTTGAGCCAGCTTTCGATCACCATGTAGACGCCGGCGGCGCAGAAGCCGAAGGCGGCGCGCACGACGAGCCAGACGAACGGATTTACGATGATCGGGTGGATGAGAACCGTCGCGGCCGTCAGCGACGCCATGACGGCGAAGCTTCTGATGTGACCGACGCGGGCGAGGAGCTTCGGCATCAGGAAGCAGCCGATCACGAACCCGCCATAGTAGAACGAGCCGAGGAGGCCGATCTCGAGTTGGGAGAAGCCTTCGAGATGGGCGCGCAACGGCACCAGCGTGTTCGTCAGCCCGTAGCCGAGCAGCAGAAAGGCCGTCGACAGGAGGATCGCGCCGATCGAATAGATTTGGGATGCCATTCTGCCCGACAGTGCTGTGGCTGGCCCTTTGCTGTCCGCGCAGCTTTCAGGCTCAGATCAAAGCGCTTCCCGCATGTTCACGGCGAAAATGCGGCAGCGACTCCAAACATACAGGACGAGAGTGAATCCTGCGATAACGCGCGGCAGAAAATTCTCTGCGCAGCTTCCCTATATCGCGCAAAACTGCGGCAAGTTTTCAAAGATAGTGCAGCGCGACGAAACCCACCGCCAGTAGCACGACGAAGGCCACGATCACCACTTCGGTGTAGCGTTCGAGGATCAGGCGCGCCCTGTCGCCGAAGACATGGACCACCACACCCTCCAGCACGATGAAACGCAGCGTGCGCAGGATGGCGGCATAGAACACGAACGCCGCGAGCGGCACCCTGGCCAGGCCCGCCGAGATGCTGACGAGCGTGAACGGAACGGGCGTAAGCACCTGAACGACCATCAGATAGGCGTGCGCGCCATATTTCGAGCGCAGCATTTCCACTTCGGACAGCGGAACGTGCAGCAGGCCGATCAGCCAGACGCCCCATGTCTGCCAGAACAGTGCGCCGATGGCATAGCCGACGAGGCCGCCGAGGACCGACCAGACGGTGCACCAGACCGCCAGGGCAAAGACGCGCCTGCGATCGGCGAGCATCATCGGCAACAGCACGATGTCCGGCGGCAGCGGGAGGAATGCGCCTTCCATGAACGCCCAGGCGGCAAGCATAGCCCAGGCGTGGCGGCCTCGCGCGTTCTCCATCACCCAGACGTAGAGGCGACGCAGCAGACCCTTGGGCGCTGCGACATTGGCGGTATCGCTCATCGGCCGCTCCAGCTTCGCCTCTTCTCCTAGCAACCCGCGCCTATCGCCGTCCATGCGCTTGCCGCTCGGCGCACGATTCTTTAGCGTCTGCCGCATTCCTATTTGGCATTCACCATTCACGACAATCGCCATGGCGCCGCGAAAATCGAAATCATCGAACCGCAAACCGACGCGCAAGCGCGGCAGACCGGCGAAGAAATCCGCCGTTACGACAAAGACCAAGGCGAAGGCGGCGCCGAAGCGCACAACCAAACAGGTGCCGCAGCTGCGGCCGCGGAAGTCGCTCGCGCACAGAAAGGGCGTCGCCGAGCCGCGCCAGGCGACGCGTGCGCCGGCGAAACCGGCGCATATCTACGACAAGGATCTCGAGAAGAACCCCGCCAACTTCCAGCCGCTGTCGCCGCTGACCTTCCTCGAGCGCGCGGCAAAGGTGTTCCCCGACCATCCGGCGATCGTCCACGGCCAGAAGACGACGACTTATGCGGAGTTCTACACGCGCGCCCGCAAGCTCGCTTCGGCGCTCGCCAGGCGCGGCATCCGGAAGGGCGACACGGTGTCGGTGATGCTGCCGAACACCCCGCCGATGCTCGAAGTCCATTACGGCGTGCCGATGACCGGCGCGGTACTCAACTGCCTCAATACGCGGCTCGATCCGGCGGCGCTCGCCTTCATGCTCGAGCACGGCGAAGCCAAGATCCTGATCACCGATCGCGAGTACGCGCCCATCATCAAGGAGACGCTGAAGATCGCGAAGGTGAAGCCGTTTGTCATCGATGTGGACGACCGCGAGTTTCCGCAATCCGGCGAGTTCCTCGGCAAGATCGAATACGAAGATTTCATCGCCGACGGCGATCCCGAATTCGCCTGGTCGCTTCCCGCCGACGAATGGGACGCACTGGCGCTGAACTACACGTCAGGGACGACCGGCAATCCGAAAGGCGTCGTATTCCACCATCGCGGCGCGGCGCTGATGGGCTACGACAATGTGCTCGCGGCGCGGCTCGGACAGCACCCCGTCTATCTCTGGACGTTGCCGATGTTCCATTGCAACGGCTGGTGCTTCCCGTGGACGCTGTCGGTCGTCGCCGGCACGCATGTGTGTTTGCGCTGGGTGCGCGCCAGGCCGATCTTCGACGCGCTGGCCGACAAGGGCGTCACGCATCTGTGCGGCGCACCGATCGTGATGTCGACGCTGATCCACGCGAAAGCCGAAGAGCGCCGGCAATTGCCGCGGAAGGTGGAGTTCATCACGGCTGCCGCGCCGCCGCCGGAACAGGTGCTGGCGCAGATGAGCGATGCGGGATTCAACGTGACGCATGTGTACGGCCTGACCGAAACCTACGGGCCCGCCGTCGTCAACGAATGGAAAGCCGAATGGGACCATCTCGACGGTCCTTCGCGCGCCGCAAGGAAAGCAAGACAAGGCGTACGCTATCACGCGCTCGACGCCCTGGCCGTGATGGATCCCGAAACCATGGAGCCGGTGCCGGCCGACGGCGAGACGCTGGGCGAAGTGATGTTCCGCGGCAATATCGTCATGAAGGGGTATCTGAAGAATCCGGTCGCGACGCAGGAAGCTTTCGACGGCGGCTGGTTCCATTCGGGCGACCTCGGCGTCGTGTACCCCGACGGCTATGTGCAGCTGAAGGACCGCTCCAAGGACATCATCATCTCGGGCGGCGAGAACATCTCCTCGATCGAAGTGGAAGACGTGCTGCTGAAACATCCCGCCGTGATGCTCGCAGCGGTGGTGGCGCGGCCGGACGACAAATGGGGCGAGACGCCGTGCGCCTTCATCGAGATCAACGAAGGCCACGAGCACGTCACCGAGGAAGAGCTGATCGCCTTTTGCCGCGAGAATCTCGCGCGCTACAAGGCGCCGCGCTATGTCGTGTTCGGCGAATTGCCGAAGACGTCGACGGGCAAGATCCAGAAGTTCAAGCTCCGCGAACGCGCGAAGGCGATGGCGTAGTCTCGATCTGCGCGGGCTCCGCCGGGACCGCCGCGTCCCGCCGGCAGTGGCACACCGTCACAAAACCTATAAGATCGCCGGCGATGTCTTCGGGGCCGGCAGTGACCCAATCGTCCGAATTCGAGTCTGCAATTCCGCAGCAACCCGCGAAGCGCGACCTTCTCGGCAGCGTCTGCTTTTATCTGCACTTCGCGGTGATGCTCACCATCGTCGGCGGCTGGCTGATGCCGTGGCGGCCGGCGCTGATGGTCTATCTCGTGTTCATTCCGGGCGTCTGGTTGCAGTGGCTCCTCAACAAGGACACATGCATCCTGAACAACACCGAGACTTGGCTGCGCACCGGCACGTGGCGAAACAAGAGCGTCAATCCGGAGGAAGGCGCCTGGCTCCTGACGCTGATCAACTCCGCGACAGGCTTCGGCTTCAGCGCGCGCCAGATCGATTTCCTGAACTACAGCGTCCTCGTGCTGGTGTGGCTGCTCGCGGCTGCGCGGCTGTCGGGCTTGTTCTGAAGATCTGTCCCGCTGTCGCGACTTGCGCAAGAACCGGGTCGCATGCCGCGCGCCGAAAGGCCATATCGCGTTGGCAAAGACGAACGAGGGGTCCCATGCCGTTCCGCTATATCGGCCTTTCACCCGAGACTTTCGCGCCGCTTCTGGCGCTCGACGACGATGCGCTGCAGGCGCGCGGCATGCGCCGCATGATCGTCGACGCGAAACCCGGCTTTCCCTGCCGCGTGACGCTCGAAGATGCCGAGCCCGGCGAACGCGTGCTGCTCGTCCCCTTCGAGCATCAGCCGGCGCATTCGCCCTATCGCGCCTCGGGTCCCATCTTCGTGCGGGAGAACGCGCGCGCGACCTGGGACCATGTCGGCGAGGTACCGCCGGCGCTGAGAGCGCGCCTGCTGTCGGTGCGGGCCTATGCCGAGGACGGCATGATGATCGATGCCGACGTGACGGACGGTGCGGCGCTCGAGCCGCTGCTCGAACGGCTGTTCGCGAATCCGGACGTCGCCTATGCGCATGTCCACAATGCGCGGCGGGGCTGCTATGCGGCGCGTGTCGAGCGCAGCTGAGACATCGGTTCAACGCCGACGCTGACTTGCGCCGCGTTTGCTCCTAATCTTCCGCTTCGCGGTCGAAGTCGAGGCGGAGACATTGGGCGGGACGCGCACCAGCAGCCACGCGCTGCTATTCATCTTCATCACGATGCTGATCGACAATATCGGCCTCGGCATCATCATTCCGGTGACGCCGAAGCTGATCCAGTCGCTGATCGGCGGCACGCTGGGGGACGCGGCGCCGTATGGCGGCTGGCTGTTCGACGCCTATTGCGTCATGCAGTTCCTGTTCGCGCCGCTGATGGGCAACTTGAGCGACCGTTTCGGCCGCCGTCCGGTGCTGATCCTCGCGCTCCTGGCCCTCGGCATCGACTATCTGATCTCGGGCCTCGCACCGACCATCGGCTGGCTGTTCGTCGGACGCTTCCTGTCGGGTGCGGCGGGCGGCAGCTATTCGACCGCCAACGCCTATGTCGCCGACATCACGCCGCCGGACAAGCGCGCGGCGAATTTCGGTCTGATCGGCGCCGCCTTCGGCGTCGGATTCATCGTCGGTCCCATTATCGGCGGCTATTTCGGACAGTTCGGTCCGCGCGTGCCGTTCCTCATCTCGGCGGGACTGGCCTTCGCCAATGCGCTCTACGGCTTTTTCGTGCTGAAGGAATCGCTCGCCAGGGAAGACCGCCGCCCGTTCGATGTCGCGCGCGCCAATCCGGCCGGCGCGCTGGCCGCGCTGTCGCGTTTTCCGATGCTGGTCACGCTGTTCGGCGTCTTCGTCCTGATCCAGTTCGCGCACGACACCAATCCGGCGGTCTGGACGTACTACACGATGCTGAAATTCAACTGGACGCTGCTGGAAGTGTCCTACTCGCTCGTCGCCGTCGGCGTGTTGAGTATTCTCGTGTCCGCGGTCCTGACACGCTATGTCGTGGCATGGATCGGCGAAGCGGGCGCAGTGTATCTCGGCCTGATCGTCGGCGGCATCGGCTTCGCCGGCATCGGTTTCGCGACCGAGGGCTGGATGATCTATGCGTGGATGCCGCTGTTCATGTTCTTCGCGCTTCCCGGTCCCGCGCTGAGCGCCATCGCGTCACAGCATGTGGGCCCCGATGAGCAGGGCGAACTGCAGGGTGCGTTCGCGAGCTTGCAGAGTCTCACGTCGCTGGCAGCGATTCCGACGATGTCCTATCTCTTCGCCTGGTTCACCGGTCCGGCGGCGCCGGTCTATTTTCCCGGTGCGCCGTTTCTTGCGGCCGGATTTATCCTGTTCGCGGCAGCGGCGGCGTTTGCACGCGCGCGACCGGCACCGGCGCTCAATCCGGCAGAATAGTCATCGAGAGGGAGATTAGTGGACGCTGCTTCGCAGTCGTTCGAGTTCGTCTTTGATGCGGAGTTTTTCTTTTTTGAGGGCCTGGATCCTGATCTCGTCCCAGTCGGGGTGGGACATCTCCGCTTCGATCAGTTCCTGGAGTCTCTTATGTTTTTCGGACAGTTCCTGAATATGCCCATCCAGTGCCATGTTTTGCACCTCGTCGTTTTAGGCCCACCGATTAGAGCACCATCGGCCTTTGGTGTCACGCGCCCACTTCCGCTCGCCCGTTCACGTCTGTAAACGGATGGCATGAGGGATCGGTCAGCCGAAAAATCGAGCAAAGACAGGCTCGTCGTGGGTCTAAGCGGGGCGTCGGGCGTTGCCTATGGAATCAGGCTGCTGGAGGCGCTGGGCGAGCTCGGCGTGGAAAGCCATCTGGTGATGTCGAAGGCGGCCGAGATGACCATCGGCTACGAGACCACGCTCAAACCCAAAGATGTCGCAGGCAAGGCCGATCACGCCTATGCGGTCGGCGACATCGCGGCCCCCATCGCCTCGGGAAGCTTCAAGACCAAAGGCATGATCGTCGCGCCCTGCTCCGTCCGGACGATGAGCGAGATCGCGACCGGCGTGACGTCGAGCCTGTTGACCCGCGCCGCGGATGTCACCCTCAAGGAGCGCCGGCCGTTGATCCTCGTCGTGCGCGAATCCCCGCTTCATCTCGGCCACTTGCGCACGCTCACCCAGCTGGCGGAGATCGGCGCGATCATCCTGCCGCCGGTGCCGGCCTTCTATGCGGCCCCGCACGCGATTTCCGACATCGTCGACCAAATGGTCGGCCGCATGCTCGACATTCTGGGGTATGATTGGCCGAAGGTTCGGCGATGGGGCGAGGATCTGGCGAAGGGTCGCCGCGCCGGCGCAAAGAAAACCAGGACCGGTTAGGTTAGGACCCGTATGACCGAAGCCGAAGAGCAGGCGCTCCGCGCACTGCTGACGCAGCTGACCGAGGAACACCGCGATCTGGACGCCGCCATCACCGCGATGTCCGATTCCGGCGTGCGCGACCAGATCATCATGACCCGTCTCAAAAAGCGGAAGCTGCAGCTGAAGGACCAGATCGCACGCATCGAAGACGCGCTGCTGCCGGACATCATCGCCTGACGCGGCAACGTTAACGGGTTCCTGCCTTGACCCCGGCAATTCGGGTCAAGTTTACACCGCTCTTAAAGGACGCCCGGCCTACAACATCTGAGGGGGCGTATCAGCGCGCGAGGTTTGGGGGCGTGCCGATCCAAAAAATTGCAGGGCTGAGACAACTCGCGTGGCTGGGCGTGCTGACCGCCTGCGCCCTGCTGGCGGTCCTGCTCGGCTTCGGCGTCTCGACGCTGCCCCAGCATCCGAGGGCCGCTCCGCCCCTCAAAGCCGGCCAGCTCGATCTCGGCCAATGGCATTTCGACCGCGACGGCTCCGTGCCCCTGGAAGGCGACTGGCTTTATTTCGACCAGAGCTGGGGTCCGAAACAGCAGGCCAGCTACGCCCAGGTGCCCGGGCCCTGGCCCGCCTTCGATGCGCGGGACGGCGATACCCGCCATGACGGCTTCGGCACCTATGTTCTCCGGCTCAAGCTGCCCCCCACCCCGGCCGGCGACCATTTCGCCCTCGATACCGGCCAGATCCTCTCCGCCTATAACGTGCTGATCGACGGCAAGGTGATCGCCTCGCCCGGAACGCCGGGCGCCACAAAAGCCACGGAACGAGGCTTTTCCTACAGCACGCTGGCGGATCTGCCGGACGGGGCGCGCGATGTCACGCTCGAAATCCGCATGTCGAACCACCTGATGCCGCACGGCGCCATTTTCGTGGCGCCGACCGTCGGTCTCAGAAGCGCGCTCGAAGCGGGGCGGCGATCGACCGAGATGCTCTCGCTGGTCATCGTGGGCGCGCTGCTCTTCACCGCCTGCTACCACATCGCCTTCATGGGCGTGACGCGCGCGGGCTACGCCAATTTCTGGTTCGGCACGACGGCCGCGCTCTTCGCCGCGCGCATGTTCTTCTTCGAGCCCCTGGCCTCGGCAACGGTGCCGCTCATCGGCCAGGACTGGGTCTGGCGCCTCGATTTCGCCGTGTCGATCATGATCGAGCCGATGGTGTGCTGGTTCGTGGTGTACAGCTTCCCGCGCCACCTGAGCCGCACCTTCGCCTGCATCTTTACCGCGGCTTGCGGCGTGCTCGCGCTGGCGAGCCTGATTGAAAGCCCCGCGGTGGGACAGCACGCGCTCGATACGTTCGAAATTCTCGGCATCGCGGCGCTTCCCTATCTTGCGCAGGCGGTCGTGCGCTCGGCATTCGAACGCGAACAGGGCGGCAAGCTCGCATTCCTCGGAATGCTCATCATGATCATTTCTTTCCTGCATGACATTCTTCTCGACAACAATCTCGCCACGGGCCCCAATTTTCTGCCCTTCGGCTGCGTCGCGTTCTTCCTCTGCTTCTCGGGCGCGCTGACGCAGCGCTCGCACCACGCCTTCCTCAGAAACGAGCAGCTCGTCGACGAGCGCACGCGCGAACTGCAGGAGAAGATCGTCGAGCTCGAAGAGGCCCGCGCCGCGGCCGTTTCCGCCAGCGTGGCGAAATCGCGCTTCCTGGCCAATATGAGCCACGAGTTGCGTACGCCTCTGAATGCCATCCTCGGCTTCGCCGAAATCGTACGCGACCAGATGTTCGGCAAGAGCGCCACCGACCGCTACGCCGAATATGCCGGAAGCATCCACACCAGCGGCTCGCACCTCCTGGGCCTCATCAACGACATTCTGGATCTCTCCAAGATCGAAGCCGGCAAGCTCGAGCTCGAGGAGAGGCGAGTCGACCTCGGCGAGGAAGCCCGCGGGGCGATGCAGTTTGTCGAGCCCCAGGCCGGCAAGAAGAACATCCTTCTCGCGTTCGATATGGACGATCCCGTCTTCGTGCTCGCCGACGCACGCGCCATTCGCCAGATCCTGATCAATCTCCTTTCCAACGCCGTGAAGTTCACGCCTTCGGGCGGCGTCGTCAGCCTCGCAATCAAAAGAACGGAAGATCTCGCGGTCGCCATCTCCGTTTCCGACACCGGCATCGGTATCCGCCCCGAAGACATGCAGCGCGTGTTCGAAAGCTTCGGGCAGGGCCGCCACGACGTCCGCGCCCGCAGCGAAAACGGGACGGGACTCGGCCTTCCGATCGTCAAAGGATTGGTGGAAGCGATGGACGGCCGCATCGAGGTGGAGAGCGCACTCAACTCCGGCACCACGATGACGATCCTGCTTCCGTCGCACCGCACGCTCGATGCGGCTCCGACGCCGGACGATCCGACTATTCTGCTGCGCTCGGTCTCGCGCGCTTTTGCGCATACATAGCTTCGTCGGCGCGCATCAGCGCCGTCTCCGCACTCTCGCCCGCGCAAAGCTCGAAGGCCCCGAAGGAAAAGCTCACCGCAATCTGCGTGCCGTTCCACTCGGCCATCTCGGTTGCCAGCGCCTTGGCCAGCGCATGCGCCTTGTTGGTCGCCTGTTCCGCATTCGCATGCGTCAGCAGAATGCCGAATTCGTCGCCGCCGAGGCGGCCGAGGATGTCGCTCTCGCGGATATTGGCGCGCAGGATCTTCGCGACATGCGCCAGCACCGCGTCGCCGCCGGCATGGCCATGGGCGTCATTGATCCGTTTGAAGCCGTCGAGATCGCAATAAAGTAGGCTCGCCGGCGTGCCGTAACGCGCGGCGGCCGCGGTATGCCAGTTCAGCGCGCGCATGAAGGCGCGGCGATTGAGGATCGGCAGCAGCTGGTCCTGGTCTGCGGCCTGCTCGGCGAGGGCAAGACGCGTGCGCGCCAGTTCGAGGTCGCGCCGCAGCATCTCCACTTCGCCGTTGAGCGCTGCCACGATGGCGCGAGCACGCGGAGTCAACTCGGCATCCGCGTCGTTGCGGACGCCCCGGCGATTCTGCGACCTGCGTTCGATTCGCTCGATCGTCATGGTTTCTAGGGTCGAATCGGCACTGCCCTGCCAGTTTGGTATCCGGACTCCTAACAAATCGTTCAAATCCGCAAGGCCGGGGTTAACTCTCGAAGCCCACTTTCCAGCAGCGGAGGGGTTCCTATAATGGGCCGCTTCTCCGGCCCACGGCCTTTTTGAGGAAGCATGACCCGCCCTTCGCCGCTTGTCGGCCTGATCATGGGAAGCCAGTCGGACTGGGCGACCATGAAGGCCGCAGCCCAGATTCTGGAAGCTCTGGACGTTCCTTTCGAGACCCGGATCGTCTCCGCCCACAGGACGCCGGAGCGGCTCTACGCCTATGCCGGACAGGCAGAAAGCCGGGGGCTGAAGGTTATCATCGCGGGCGCCGGCGGGGCGGCCCACCTGCCGGGGATGACCGCCTCGATGACCCGGCTGCCGGTCCTGGGCGTCCCGATCGAATCGGCGGCGCTGAAGGGCATGGACAGCCTTCTCTCCATCGTCCAGATGCCGGGCGGGGTGCCCGTCGCGACCTTCGCCATCGGCGAATCGGGAGCCAAGAATGCCGCCCTGCACGCCGCGGCGATTCTGGCGCTCGGCAGCGAGAAGCTCGCCCAACGGCTCGCCACCTGGCGGGCCAAGCAGACCGAATCCGTGGCCGAGGCGCCGTCGGACAGCCCGTCGAAATGATTGTCAGCGCACCCGTCCCGCCGGGAGGAACGATCGGCATTTTGGGCGGCGGCCAGTTAGGCCGCATGCTCGTGCTGGCCGCGGCGCGGCTCGGCATCAAGGCGCATATCTATTCCGACGAAGCCGATGCGCCGGCGTTTCAGGTGGCGAACGCGAAATCCTTCGCCCGCTATGACGACGAGACATCGCTCGATGCCTTTGCGCGGGCTTGCGACGCCATCACTTTCGAATTCGAAAATGTGCCCGCGGCGACGGCCGAAATCCTCGCGCGACGGAAGCCGATCTTTCCCAATGCGCGCGCGCTTGGCGTCGCGCAGGACCGCCTCGAGGAAAAGCGCTTTGTGACGGGTCTCGGCCTCAAGACGGCAGCCTTCGCCGCAGTCGACGGCGAAAAGGATGCGGCCGCAGCGCTCGCGAAGACCGGGACGCCCGCGATCCTGAAGACGCGCCGTTTCGGTTACGACGGCAAGGGACAGGCAAAAGTGTCGAGCGCGGCCGATATCGCTGCTGCAATGAAGAGCTTCAACGGCGCGGCGTCGATCCTCGAAGGCTTTGTCGATTTCGCCTATGAAGCGTCGGTTGTCGCGGCGCGCGGACGCGACGGAAGCTTCGCCGCCTACGATCCTCCCGAAAATTTCCACGCCGACCATATCCTCAGGCGATCGACCGTTCCATCACGCCTCAGCGCAAAGCAATGCGGCGAAGCGAAAGACATTGCGAAGAAAATAGCGGACGCCTTCGACTATGTCGGCGTCTTGGCGGTCGAGCTGTTTGTCGGCCGCGACGGATCGTTGCTCGTCAACGAAATCGCGCCGCGCGTGCACAATTCGGGGCACTGGACCATCGAGGCCTGCCTTGTCAGCCAGTTCGAGCAGCATATCCGCGCCGTCGCCGGCTGGCCGCTCGGAAGTCCTCAACGCCACAGCGATGCTGTCATGGAAAATCTTATCGGCGAGGAGGCGCGCGACTGGCAGAAGCTCGCGAACGAGGGCGGCGCGCTGCATCTTTACGGCAAAAGCGAAATCCGCGCCGGCCGCAAGATGGGACACATCACCTGCCTCGGCAAACCGCGCTCGGGTTAAGCCCGCGCGAATTTCACGACATTATCCGTCTGCTGCGGCTCGGCCACCGCCTCGGCGCTGAGATCGAATTCGCGCAGGAACATCTCGAGATTGGCCAGCGACCACAGCGTGCGCGCATTGTCGTGACGGCCGTCGAGATGATCGTCGACCAGGCGGCCGAGACGTGCACCATCGCAGAATGCGGCGGTCCGCGATGCATTGCTTCTCAGAAGATCAAGCAGAAGCGGACGCTGCCTGCTCCGGAACCAGTCGCCCACGGGCACCTGGAAGCCGATTTTCCGGCGGTTCAGGATGCGGTCGGGAAGCCGCTTCTTCATCACCGCGCGCAGCACGCGTTTGCCGCCCGTCGATCCGATCAGAAAGGAATCCGGCATCCTCGCCGCCAGCGCCGCGACTTCGGTATCCATGAACGGCATGCGCCCCTCGATGGAGCCTGCCATCATCATGCGGTCGCCGCGCTCGAGGAGATTGTCCGGCAGCCAGGTCGTCTGATCGAAGTAGAGCATCCGCCTGAGCGGCGAAGGATCCTTGAGCACATCGGTCGCCGCGCCGGGAATGCCGAAGCTTCGATTATCTCGTGCAAGACGCACGCAGTCGTCGGAGGTCATGCCGCTGAACCAGACCGCCATGCGCTTGTCGAATTCGCGTTCGCTCGCGGCGGCTGCAACGACCTTCGCCCGCTGAAAACGATAGGGCAGCGCTTTGATGAGCGGCGCAAAGAGTGCGCTGTGCAGCGCGGGCGGCATCACGCGTTGATAAAGCTCGACCCAGCCTTCGCCGCGATATTTGGGATACCCGCCGAACACTTCGTCGGAGCCTTCGCCGGTCAGCACCATCTTCACATTGGCGCGCGCCATCCGCGACAGCAGCATGATCACGACGTCGGCCATCTCGGAGACGGGAGCGCCGCGATGGCGCACAGCTTCGGGCCACGCCGAAAAGAACGCCTCGGGCTCGACGAGAAGCGCGTGATGCTCGGTGCTGAAGACGTCGGCCACTTCGCGTGCGTAATCGAGCTCGGACAGCGCCTTCTCGCGAAAACCCGCAGTAAAGGTTCTGACAGCGCCGCCCGAATGGCGCACCATCGTCGAGACGATGGCGGAAGAATCAAGTCCACCGGAGAGATACGCGCCGAACGGTGCATCGCTGCGCATGCGGACACGCACCGCATCGTCGAGCAAGCGATCGAGCTCGCTGACCGCATCCTCGAAGGAGGAAATGTCGCGCACGGCGTCGGTCAGCGGCGGCGCGAAATAGCGCGTCTTTTTCAGCGTGCCGTTCTGCCAGATGGCGTAATGGCCCGGCGGCAGTTTCTCGATGCCCTCGAACAGGGTTTGGGGCCCCGGCACGTAGCGATGCAGGATGAAATTCGGCAGTGCCGCCGTGTCGAGTATCCGCGATACGCCGGGAAAGCCGAGAAGGCTCTGGACTTCCGAGCCGAAGAGCAGCTTGCCGCCCTGCTCGTAAAGAAACAGCGGCTTCTTGCCGAACGCATCGCGCGCCAGAAGCAGAAGCTGCTTCTCGCTGTCCCACAGCGCGAAGGCGAACATGCCGCGAAAGCGGCGGATCGCTTCGGGACCCCAGACGCGATAGGCCTCGATGGCGACTTCGGTGTCGGATTGCGTCGCGAAGATGCGGCCTTTGGCCTTCAGCTCGGCCCGCAACTCCACATAGTTGTAGATTTCGCCGTTGTAGACGATCGCCACCTTGCCGTCGGCGCTCCACATGGGCTGGGCGCCGCCGGGGATGTCGATGATGGAGAGCCGGCGATTGCCGAGGCCGATCTGGTAACGCGCGTCCGCGGAGGGACCGAGCCAGTAGCCGCCCGCGTCAGGTCCGCGGTGAAACTGAAGGTCGGTCAGGCGCGCAAGCAGGTCGCGCTCGCGCCTGTTCTGGTCGGGCAGGATCCAGCCAAAAATGCCGCACACGCGTTGCGACCCCGTCCTGTCTTATACATTGGCGGGACGTCGCGATTGGCCGGCAAATGCCGGAGGAGGACCGCCCCAACGGTTGATGTTTATCGCCTCGGGTAAGCCGGCGATACCAGACACCATCCTACATTTGGGGGATATGCGGTATAGGGTGAAGAGTAACGGGGAACGGGCGAATGAAAGTTCATTTAATTACCGGCGGCGCGGGCTTCATCGGCGTTAATCTTGCCCGGCGGCTGCTTGCACGTGACGAAACTGTCATCGCGTTCGACGACCTTTCGCTCGGGCACCGTGAATTCTTAAAGCCGTTCGGCAACGTCCCCGGCTTCGAATTCCACGAGGTGGACTGCTCCGCGACCGACACATTCCTTAACGCCGCGGAATCGGTGCACGCACGCAAGCCCGTCACCGATGTCTGGCATCTCGCCGCCAACTCCGACATCCCGGCAGGTGTGAAAGATTCCCGCATCGATCTGAGACGGACCTTTCTCACGACCTTCGAGACGCTGCGCGTCATGAGCGCCTTGCAAATCCCCAATCTCCATTTCGCGTCGAGCTCGGCCATTTATGGCGACGTTCCCGATCGCGCCATCTTCGAGGATCTGGGCCCGCTGGAGCCGATCTCCAATTACGGCGCCATGAAGCTAGCCTCCGAAGCGCAGATCCGCGCCGCGGTCGAGGCGGGTCTCGAGAGGGCTGACATCTTCCGCTTCCCCAATGTCGTGGGCACGCCGGCGACCCATGGCGTCATCATCGATCTCATCCGCAAATGCCGGAAAACGCCGACAGGATTCGATGTCCTGGGCGACGGCACGCAACAAAAGGCCTATCTCCACGTTGACGATCTGGTCGACGCGATGCTGTACATAGCCGATCGCGCGACCGGCCGTTACAACGTCTTCAATATCGGACCCGACGATGAGGGGATTACCGTCGCCAGGATCGCCGAAACCGTGCGCGACAGCGTTTCGCCCGGCGCCCAGATCCGCTATGGCCGCGGCAACAAGGGGTGGACAGGCGACGTGCCGCGATTTCGCTACGACACGCGCAAGCTCGCGGGACTTGGCTGGAAGCCGAAGCTCAATTCCGACGGCGCCATCGCCCGCGCCGTGTCTGAAATCGCAGAACAGGAACGGACCTCTCTGAGGGAGCGCGACGCATGATCGTCAGCCGGACACCCTTGCGCATGAGCTTCGTCGGCGGCGGCAGCGACATGCCGGACTTCTACCGCCTGCATGGCGGCGCCGTCCTCAGCACGGCCATCGAGAAATATGTCTACGTGAATGTGAACCGGAAATTCGACAGCGGCATCCGCGTCGCCTATTCGAGGACCGAAGAAGTCGATCACGTCGACGCCGTCGAGCATCCGATCGTCAGGCACGCGCTCAAGCGCATGGCAATCGACGGCGGCATCGAGATCACTACCATTGCCGACATTCCGTCCCGCGGCACCGGCCTCGGATCGTCGAGCTCGTTCACCGTCGGGCTCCTGAACGCACTCGCCGCCTTCAAGGGCAGCCATCTGAGCCGCGAGGATCTCGGCCGCGAAAGCTCGCACATCGAAATCGACCTTTGCGGCGAGCCGATCGGCAAGCAGGACCAGTATGCCGCGGCATTCGGCGGGCTCAACCTGATCGAGTTCAAGCCCGACGACCGCGTCGTTGTCTCGCCCGTGATCCTTCGCCCGGACGTGCGCGACACGCTCGCGAAAAGGCTGCTCGTATTCTACACCGGCATCACGCGCAGCGCCTCGCAGATACTCGAAAAGCAGTCAGCGGGGATCGTATCGAGCGAGACCAAGCGCGACACGCTGCGGAAGATGGTCGATCTTGCCTACCGGCTGAGCGACGAGCTGCGCGGCGGCAATCTCGATCGCTTCGGCGAGATCCTGCACGAGAACTGGGAGCTCAAGAAAAGCCTCACCGACGCCATCAGCACCGGCCAGATCGACCGCTGGTACGAGACGGCACGGGCCTGCGGCGCGCAGGGCGGCAAGATCATGGGCGCCGGTTCGGGCGGATTCCTTCTCTTTTACGCGCCCGAAGAAAAGCACGACGCGATCCGCCAAGGCCTTGCGCCGCTGCGCGAGATGAAGATCACCTTTGACCTTCTGGGCAGCCGCATCATGTTCTATGATGCGTGAGCGAGCGTCAGTGGTCATGGACACACCCTTGAATTCCGCCGTCAGAACGGCACCGGTTGCGCGCGCGGCGAAGCCGCTGCACGTCGTCGTCGTCACGCCCCTGGGCGAAGGCGGCCGCGGCGGCATCGACCGTCTGATGGACGAATTGCGCATCCTCCTGAAGGAGCGCGGCGATGCGAATGCCGATGTCGCCTTCATCACCAGCCGCGGGCCGGGAAGCCTCGCGCTGTCGCCGTTCTATATGGCAGGCTCCATCGTTTCGCTCGTCGGCCGCAAACTCGCCGGCCGCGCCGATGTCGTGCACATCAACCTGTCGCAGGACGGCAGCTCATATCGCAAGATCGTCATCGCTTGGGTGTGCCGTGGGCTCGGCATTCCCTATCTGCTGCATCTGCACGGCTCGCATTACCATCATTTCTGGAACCGCTCGTCGCCGTGGTTCGGCCGCGCCCTGACGAAGATGTTCGCAGGCGCCGCGCGCACGGTCGTGCTCGGTACCGTGTGGGCCGACTTCATCCGCTCGAAAGTGCCCGATGCCCGCATCGAGATCTTTCCGACCGCCACGCGCGATATCGCGAGCCCGCGCCCGCGCGCGGCCTCGGACCGCGTGCGCATTTTCTTCTCCGGCCGTCATGGCCCGCGCAAAGGCGTCGAGCAGCTGATCGCGGCGCTTGGCCGCCTGGCGCCGAATCCGCATTGGCAGGCGACGCTGACGGGCGACGGCACATTCGAAAAGACGCGCGAGCGGGCGAACTCGCTCGGCATTGCCGATCGTGTGAACGTACCGGGCTGGATCGATGCTGCGACTTTCGAAGCGCTGCTGAACGAGGCCGACATCCTTGCACTGCCCTCGTTCGACGAAAACCTTCCGCTGTCGGTTGTCGAGGCCTTTGCGCGCGGCATTGCGGTCGTGGCGACACCCGTCGGGGCGCTGCCAGACATTGTCCGGCACGAAGAGACAGGTCTCGTCGTGCAGCCGGGCGACGTCGGCGGATTGACCGCGGCGCTCGAACGGCTGATCGAAGATCCCGACCTCCGCGCGCGACTCGGGCGCAATGCGCGCAGGGTCTACGAAGATCGCCTCAATCTCGATGCCTACACGCAGCGGCTGCTCGAAACCTGGCGGAGTGCGGCCGGGCGCTGACGCCTTCTTTCTGGGAGCGGCGGTGAACCGCCGCAAAGTTTGGAGCACACCATGTCACGCTTTCCCGAAACGCCCTTCGACGATGCGGGCAAATATGTCGCCGCCTATGGCGAGGAAATCGCCAAAGCCTTCGCGACGCTCGACCAGGCGGCCTTCCGCAAAGCGGCTGCGGCGCTGCAGGACGCCGTCTCGCGCAACGCCACGATCTTCACCTGCGGCAATGGCGGCTCGGCGGCGATCGCCAACCACATGGTCTGCGATCACACCAAGGGCACGCGCGCGGACACCGACATCCTGCCGCGCGTGCACAGCCTCGTCGCCAATATCGAGATCAACACGGCGATCGCCAACGACCTCGCCTATGACCAGGTGTTTTCCTATCAGCTGCAGAGCTACGCCTCGAAGGGCGACGTGCTGGTCGCGATCAGCTCGTCGGGAAACTCGCCCAACATCCTCAACGCGATCAAATGGGCGAAGGACCATGGCGTCACCACCATCGCGATGACGGGCTTCGCCGGCGGCAAGGCGAAGGAGATGGCCGACATCCCGCTCTATGTCGCGGCGAACAATTACGGCGTCGTCGAAGACGTCCACCAGTCCCTGATGCACGCGCTCGCGCAGTTCATGCGCCAGCGCCACATGCACGATCCCGCGCTTATCGCGGCACGGTCTTTCTAGGAACGCTCGCTTACGGATTGCGGCGCGCGCACGCCTTCGAACAGCGCGTCGTAGGCGGCGAGCAGCTTGGGCGTCTCGTGCGCCCAGGACAATTCCTCGACCACGCGGCGGCGTCCGATCTCGCCCATGCGGGCGCAGAGCGTCGGATCGTCCAGCAGCTTGAGGATATTGCGCGCGAGGTCGGCCGAATCGTTGCGCGCAGCATAGAGCGAAGCTTCGCCGGCGGAGTAGCGGCCTTCCGTCAGGTCGAACTGCACGATCGGTTTTCCGAGCGCCATGTATTCGACGATCTTGTTCATCGTCGATTTGTCGTTCATAGCGTTGTATTCGTCCGGATTGACGCAGACATCGGCCGTGTTGAGCATCGCCAGCATTTCCGCGTCCGGCGCGCGGCCCGTGAACGTGACATAGTCGCCGATCCCGAGCTCGCCCGCTAGCGCTTTCATGTGTTCCAGCTCCGGGCCGCCGCCGACCAGGCCGAATTGAATGTCGTTGCGGCCGAGATCGCGGATGATGTGCCGCGCGGCCTCGAGAAGATACTGAATGCCTTCCTGCGCCCCCATGACGCCGACATAGCCGACGAGGAATTTGCGACCCTTTTTGAGCGCCGGGTCCGGCGGCAGGATGCGCATGCGTTCGAGGCTCGGACCTGAGCGCACCACGAACACTTTTTCCGGCTTCATCTTCCCGCGCGTGATGGCGATCTCGCGGTAGGAGTTGTTGGTGGCGATCGAGATGTCGGCGGTCGCGAACGTCGCGCGCTCGGCGCCGAGCAGCAGACGGTGGAAGAAATCCTTGCGCCGGAATTTCGCTTCGTAGAGCTCAGGATTGATATCGTGGTGGTCGAAGAGGAATTTCTTCCCGAACACATATTTGAAGAAGCCGCCGATCAGGAAAATCAGGTCCGGCGGATTGCAGGCATGGATCGCATCGAAGCCGCGGGTGAAAAAGACGCGCCAGGCGAGCAGCGATTCCCAGAACAGCGCCGAGGAATATTCGAGCAGATAGCCGAGCGCGCCGCGCGCGTCGAGCGGCAGCGGATGACGATAGATATGGATGCCCTCGAGGACGAGGAAGCTCTCCTCGGCGCCTACGCCTTTCGGGCAGATGATGGAGACCTCGTAGCCCGCATCGCGCAGCGCATTGGCTTCGTTCCAGACGCGCCGGTCGAAGGGAACGGGCAGATTCTCGACAATGATGAGGACACGGCGGCCGACTCTGCCGGTCGACGTCCTACCAGTTGATGCCGTCATAGCGTCCTGCGAGCTGGCCCTGATCCTTGATGCGCACGAGATCGATCAGTGTCTGATGCGGGCCGAGCTTGGGTGCGATGTTCAGGAATTCGGAATCGCTGTTGCCGACGACGATCGCTTCGCCATGGCCAAGCGCTTCGTCGATCGTGTCGACCATCAGCGAGGAGACGTGCGGCACGGTCTTCAGGAGATAGTCGCGGTTGGCGCCGACAAGCTTCGCGAGATTGACGTTCCGGTCGAAGATGCGGATGTCGAGACCCTTGCCGAGAAGCCGCTCGATCAGCTCGACCACCGGGCTTTCACGCATGTCGTCGGTGCCGGCCTTGAAGCTCATGCCGAGGAACGTGACCTTCTTCTTGCCCGTCGACAGGATCGCTTCCAGCCCGCGCGCCACCTGCCGCGCATTGGAAGGAAGGATCGCGTTCATCACCGGCAGATCGAGATCGAGCGCGCGGGCGCGATAGGTCAGCGCGCGCACGTCCTTGGGCAGGCACGAACCGCCGAAGGCGAAACCGGGGCGCAGATAGTAAGGCGACAGATTAAGCTTGGTGTCCTGACAGAAGATGTCCATCACCGCGTGGCTGTCGATGCCGGCGGCCTTGCAGAGCGAGCCGATCTCGTTGGCGAACGCGACTTTCAGCGCGTGCCAGACATTGTCGGAATATTTCACCATCTCGCCCACCTCGATCGAGGTGCGGATCAGCGGCGCCTGGATGCGGTCATAGAGCGAGGCGATGGCGTCAGCGGTTTTCGGGTCCGTCGCGCCGATCACGGTCTTCGGCGGATGATGGAAATCGGCGACCGCCGTTCCTTCGCGCAGGAATTCGGGATTGTTGCCGACGCCGAAATCGACGCCCGCCTTCTTGCCGCTCGCCTCCTCGAGGATCGGAATGACGATGCCGCGCAATGTCCCCGGCAGCACCGTCGAACGGATGACGACGATGTGGCAATCCTTCTTCTCCCGCAAGGTCTGGCCGATCTCTTTGCTGACGGCGCTGACATGGGAGAGATCGAGATCGCCGTTGGCCTTGCTGGGCGTGCCGACGCAGACGAGCGAGCAGTCTGTCTCCATCACAGCCGCGCGGCTGTCGGTCGTGGCGCGCAGGCGGCCTTTCGCCACGGCGTCGACCAGCAATTGCTCGAGGTCTTTTTCGACCACGGGCGGCTTGCCCTTGGCCGTCAGAGCGACCTTCGTTTCGACCGGATCGACGCCGACAACTTCGTGGCCCAGGGCGGCCAGGCAACCGGCCGAAACCGCGCCGACATAGCCAAGTCCGAAAACGCTGATCTTCACGTGGATGCCCCCAATCGACGGCGCCAATCTGGCCCACCCCTCTCAATAGCGCACGCTATTTCTTAACTGCCGATCTCAAACTCGGTCACGGCCGTCTCGCCCGCCTTCAACGCACCTTCAAATACCATGCACGACGTTGCCGCACGTTTTCCGAAGGACGGTGAATACCAGCCGGGGCCGATAATGTCGCCTTCACCGCGCAGATGGCGCGCCTTCATGCCGCTCGGGCCCACAAACGACACCAGCACGCGCGTGCCATCGCAGACCCGCAAATGCCGGTTCTCGGCCGTGACCGAAAGCGAAGGGTGGAAGAGAAAGCGGATTGCGACCGGATATGTCTTCTCGGCCCCCACGAGGCGGTCCTCGATCCGGAAGCCTGACGGCGTCCGCTTCAGCCTCCGCGCGTGATCGACGCCGAGCCTTGTGCGGTAGCCGTCGTGGTGCGCCTCGGTCTCCCAGTCAGCGCCGTCATCGTGACGCCCGAGGGTTGTGCGCGCCTTGTGCCGCCAGTTGAAGGCGCCCGCCGCGACGCTCTGACTGAGCCCGGCGACTTCCAGCGTGTTGTGGGCGGCCGTGGAGCGGAAGAATTCGCGCCATGGGCCACCCGAATGATAAAGATGTGTGCCGGCGTCGACGAGGACAGGCGTACCAGCAACATGCAGCCAGACGGACAGCGCATCGGCATGTCCGTGCGCGGCGATGCCGCCGAAGCCGAGCGGTCCGTGATCGAATGTGAGCAGGAACGGGGTTTCGCCGATCTTGTCGCGGATCACCGTGTACCCGCCTGACGGAAAATGAGCGATGCCCGGCGGCGCGAAGCGGACCTCCGCTGGGGCCGTCAATCCATCGCGCAGGCTTTCATCGCGCGGCGCCGATCCGATGTCGGTGCGTCCCGCAACGGCCTCCGCGAGTGACACGACGGACGAGACATAACGCGGTTCTTCGATCATGCCCGTGCCGATGACGCGGCCCTCATCGTCGTCGCCGATCCGCGGCACGGTTCCGTTCCTGTCGAGCATCGCGGCCAATGCCGATGTCGCCCTGCCCAACCGCTCGAGCTCCCGCGGCCCGAAGGCGAATGGCGTATCCCGCAGCGCCAGCGCGCCGACGCACAGCATTTCGAGCGTGAAGGCCGCATAGGTCGGCGATTGCTCGACGCCGACTCCGTCCGTGTGGAACTGTTCCCACAAAGCCGCGCCGAGAATCCCGCGGCCTTCCCTGAGGCGACGGGTGCTGCCGGCAAGATCCGGTGCGAGAAGCGCCGCGATCGCAAGTCCCAATCCTTCTGCGACGCGGTGATTGTTTGCGGAGGAGTAAAGCGAGGGAAAACGCTCGAGCCAGGAAGCGTGCGCGGCGATGAATTGCCGGAAGCGTGCCGATTCCTCCGGGGTCAGAGCGTGGCCGGCGCCTGCAACGACGACACCGATCGAGACCAGCCTCAGCGCCAGCTCGATGCCGCTCGTCCAGTTGACGCCCGTGAACGGCGGATTGGCGTCCATCCACGAAAGCACGCTGTCGATGGCGAAGCGTGCGAGCTTCGGATCGTTCTGCGCCAGAAGGGCGATCGGCTGAAGGAACTGAAGCCGGTTCGCCTCCCAAACATATTTGACGTCGCCGAGTTCGAGGTTGTGGCGGTATTCGACATCGAAGGCATATGTCGCCGCACCCGGCCATATCTTTTCCGTCGCAGGATCCAGAAGCCAGGCATCGCCGCGCCAAGGTGCGGATTGTGCCTTCGGCCAGGTTTGTCCCAGCGCCGAAAATCTGCCGGCGAGACTGTCGGCGACTGTCGCGCGCAAGACGCTTTCGAAAGCCGGAGAGCGTGGCGCAGCGATCAACCTGGCGAATGACGGCAAGGTGGTGAGCGCGCCGGGCGTTTCGGGAAATGCATCCCATTGCCCCGCGGCGCGCCGCATTGCCTGGCGCTTGGCCTGTTCCTGCACGCGATGGACAATTTCCTGCGGCGACATCGAGGCGAGTCGTCGTGCATACCAAACAAGCGAAGTCCGTGCGCTCATCGGTTCGTCATCGCATGCAAAGGCCGCGCGTGTGCGACGGCAGGGAGATCGGCGAACTAGGTCCGCTTGACGTTGGCGCCGCGCTTCTTCGCGACCTGCGCTTCAATCCAGGCGTAGGTTTTTTCGAGCCCCGCTCTCAACGGCTGGCTCGGCGCCCAGCCGAGCGTCGACCTGATAAGCCGGTTGTCGGAGTTGCGCCCGCGCACGCCCAGAGGACCCGGAATGTGTTCGATGTCGAGCTTCTTGCCGGCGATGTCCATCGCCATGGCCGCGAGCTGGTTGATCGTCACCATCTCCTCGGAGCCGACATTGAACGGCCCCTCGTGCTCGGAGCGCGCCAGCTTCAGCGAGCCTTCGATGCATTCGTCGATATAGAGAAATGACCGTGTCTGCTGCCCGTCGCCCCAGATCTCGATCGTGCCGCCGTTCTTGGTTTCGGCCACCTTGCGGCAGATGGCGGCGGGCGCCTTCTCCTTGCCGCCTTCCCACGTGCCCTCGGGCCCGAAAATGTTGTGATAGCGTGCGACGCGGTTCTGCATGCCGTGGTTGCGGTTGAACGCGAGATAGAGGCGCTCGCTGAACAGCTTTTCCCAGCCGTATTCGCTGTCGGGCGCGGCAGGATAGGCGGAGTTTTCCGCGCAGTTGGGATTGTCCGGATCTTCCTGATTGTAAGCCGGATACATGCAGGCCGACGACGAGTAGAAGATGCGCCGCACATTCCGCTTCCGGCAGGCGTCGACCATGTTGAGATTGATGGTCGCCGAATTGTGCATCACGTCGGCATCGTGCTCGCCGGTGAAGATGTAGCCCGCGCCACCCATGTCGGCCGCAAGCTGATAGACCTCGTCAAACTTGCGGTCGACGACCGCGGCGCAGACGTCCTGCTCGCGCAGGTCGCCGATGACGAAGTCGTCGGCTTCGGTTTCGGAGAATTCCGGATATTTCAGATCGACGCCTCTGACCCAGAAGCCTTCGCGCTTCAGGCGTTTGACGAGATGGCTGGCGATGAAGCCGCCGGCGCCGCAGACCAATGCTTGTCTCAAGTCAAAGACCCCTTCTTTCGACGGTCGAACCCATCCGGCCGTTCGCGAACCGCAGTCCAGGGCGCGCAGAAAGACCGGAAGGCCGCCCCTTGTCTAGCAGATTCCCGGAGCGGGAGCGGCGCTAACCCAACTTGTGGTACTCGGCAAACCAGGCTGCGAACCTGGCGATCCCTTCCGCCAGCGGCACGCGCGGGGCAAAGCCGAAATCGAGCGCGGCGCGGGTAATGTCGGCATAAGTCTCGCGCACGTCGCCCGGCGGGCCCTCCGTTTGCTCGATCAGCGCCTTCCGGCCGGTCGCCGCTTCGACAGCGCGGATCAGGTCCAGCACCGTCTCCGGATGGCTGTTGCCGAGGTTGTAGACCCGATGCGGCGCGCCTTTCTCGCCGGATGCGAAAGGCGTCTCCACGATCCTGACGAGGGCCGCCACGATGTCGTCGATATAGGTGAAGTCGCGCCGGAGCTTGCCCTGCCCGAACACCGGAATCTTGCGGCCTTTGAGAATGGAGTCGGTGAACAGCCAGTAGGCCATGTCCGGGCGGCCCATCGGACCATAGACCGTGAAGAAGCGAAGGCCCGTCTGCTTGAGCCCGAACAGCTCGGCATAGGAATGCGAGAGCAGCTCTCCTGCCCGCTTGGTGGCGCCGTAATAGGAAACAGGATGATCGGCGCGCGCGCTTTCGGAGAACGGCGCGACCGTGTCATTGCCGTAGACGGAACTGGAAGAGGCATAGACGAAATGCGTGAGGCCTTCGTGACGGCGCGCGCATTCCAGCATGTTCTGATGCCCGACGAGATTCGAACGCGTGTAGGAAGCGGGGTCCTCCAGCGCGTAGCGCACGCCGGCCTGTGCGGCGAGGTGAAGGATCACATCGAATGTTTCGCCCCGAAGCGCCTCGTTAAGCGCCGCCGCCTCGGCGATGTCCACCTTGACGAAACGAAAGCCGCGTTTTCCGTCCAGGCGGGCAAGCCGCGCCTCTTTCAGCTTGGGATCATAGTAGGTGTTGAGATTGTCGATGGCCATGACCGCGTGGCCGCGCGAGATCAGCGCATCCGCGGCATGGTACCCGATGAAGCCCGCCCCTCCCGTCAATAAAATCCGCATATGCCCCGCGCTGCCTTCATGTGGACGATGGGGCTATGATTATGCCATGACTGCATGGATTCCAAAGCTTTCCGCCAGACATGACTAAACCGCAGCCTGTCCGCAAAGCCGTCCTGCCCGTGGCCGGCATGGGAACCCGCTTTCTGCCTGCAACAAAGGCCGTACCGAAGGAAATGTTGCCGGTCGTAGACAAGCCGGTCGTGCAATATGCTGTCGAAGAAGCGATGGAAGCCGGCATCGAACAATTCATCTTCGTTACCGGCCGCGGCAAGCACGTCATCGAAGACCATTTCGACCATGCCTATGAGCTCGAGGCGCTGTTAACCGCCCGCGACAAGACGGCCGAGCTCAACAGCCTTCTTGAAGGTTTGCCGACAACAGGCTCCGTCAGCTTCACGCGCCAGCAGAAGCCGCTTGGCCTGGGCCATGCAGTCTGGTCGGCGCGGCATTTCGTGGGCAACGAGCCTTTCGCGGTTCTGCTTCCCGACGACCTTCTGGTCGGCAAGCCCTCCGGGCTTTCGGTGATGATGCAGGCCTATGAAGACGTGGGGGGCGTCATTGTCGCGGCCGAGGAAAAGCCGCTCGAAGAGACGAAGCGCTACGGCGTCATCGATCCTGGCGCCACGAAGGGCAATGTCACGGAAGTGAAAGGCGTCGTCGAAAAACCCGACCCCGCCAAGGCGCCGTCTCGTCTGTGCATCATCGGCCGCTACATCCTGCAGCCGGAAATTTTTGCCGAGCTCGACCGCCAGGAACAGGGCGCCGGCGGCGAGATCCAGTTGACCGATTCCATGGCGCGCCTCATCGGCCGGATGCCGTTCCATGCCGTGGAGACGGGCTGCGCGCGCTACGATTGCGGCGACAAGGTCGGCTTCCTGCATGCCAACATCGCGGTCGGTCTGCAGCGTCCGGACATCGCGCCTGCGCTGCGCGCCATTCTCAAGAGTGTCAAAATCTAAGAGCGTCGAAGGGAAGACTACGTCATGCGCATTGCGATGATCGGCACCGGTTACGTCGGGCTCGTGTCCGGCGCCTGCCTTTCGGAATTCGGCCATGAGGTGGTCTGCATCGACAAGGATGCAGGCAAGATCGCGGACCTCAACAAAGGCAAGGTTCCGATCTTCGAGCCGGGCCTCGATGAGGTCGTGGCGGTCAACGCGCGCGCCGGTCGTCTTTCCTTCACGACGGAACTCGGACAGGCCGTGCCGCAGGCCGACGCGGTGTTCATCGCGGTGGGAACGCCCAGCCGCCGCGGCGACGGCCATGCCGATTTGAGCTTCGTCTTCGGCGCGGCGGAAGAGATCGCGCGCGCCATGACGGGCTACGCCGTCGTGGTCACGAAATCAACGGTGCCCGTCGGAACGGGGCGCAAGGTCGAGGAGATCATCCGCAAGATCCGTCCCGACGCCGAATTCGACGTCGCGTCCAATCCGGAATTCCTGCGCGAAGGCTCTGCCATCGAGGACTTCCGCCGCCCGGACCGCATCGTGGTCGGCGCCGAAACCGATCGCGCCAAGAACGTGCTCAAGGAAGTGTATCGCCCGCTCTATCTCAACGAGACGCCGATCCTCTTCACCTCCCGAGAAACCTCCGAGCTGATCAAATACGCGGCCAACGCCTTCCTCGCGACCAAGATCACCTTCATCAACGAAATGGCCGATCTCTGCGAGAAAGTCGGCGCGGACGTGCAGGAAGTGGCGCGCGGCATCGGCCTCGACGGACGCATCGGCGGCAAGTTCCTGCATGCGGGGCCGGGCTTCGGCGGCTCGTGCTTCCCGAAGGACACGCTCGCGCTTCTGAAGACCTCGCAGGACGCGAATGCGCCCGTGCGCATCGTCGAAACGGTCGTCTCCGTCAACGAAAACCGCAAGAGCCGCATGGCCGACAAGATCATCGAGGCATTCGGCAACGTGAAGGGCAAGACGATCGCTGTCCTGGGCCTCACGTTCAAGCCGAACACGGACGACATGCGCGATGCGCCGAGCCTCGTCATCGTGCCGAAGCTGCAGAACGCGGGCGCCCGCATCCGCGCATACGATCCGGAAGGCGCTGAGGAAGCGCACAAGGTGCTCGACATAGAGACGTGCAAGGATGCATACGAAGCGCTTTCCGGCGCCGATGGCGTCGTCATCCTGACGGAATGGAACGAGTTCCGCGCTCTCGATCTCGACCGCGTCAAGTCGCTGCTCAAGCGTCCGCTGATGGTCGACCTGCGCAACATCTATCGTCCGACGCAGATGGCCGAAGCCGGGTTCACCTATGTGAGCGTCGGACGGCGGACCGTCGGCTGACGATCGCGGACATCCTGTCCGCAGCGGTGTTGCCGGAGAGATCGGACGCTGACAGGATGTCCGCGATTCTTACTGCACCAGATGCGCGGCTTTGAGCTCCTGTTCGGCCGCGTCGAATTCCGCCTTTAACTCTGTGTCATCGAGGAGCGTGACGGCGACGGCCGTGCCCAGCACCTGGCCCGCAACGATGTCGCGCCGGAAATGCATGCCGCAGACGATGCGGTTCTCTGCATAGGCGTTCGCGCGCGCGAGGATCGCCTGCGCTTTTTCCGGGATCAGCGCCGCCAGCACCACGCCGGTCGCGTATCCCATCGTGGCATGGCCGCTCGGATAGGACGTGTGGGAGCCGCCGCGCAGCCCGCATGTGGCGAGCGCCGGATCGGCGACCCAGGGCCGATTGCGATGGAAGAAATCCTTGGCGTCGTTGGCGGCGGCGCGCTGCGCGCCCATCACGTCGGCAAACAATTTCGCGGTCAGAGGCAGCTTTTCGAGGTCGAAGCCGGTGCCGACGACGCTCCTGTAGATCATCGGGTTCTCGAGCCTGTCGTCCGCCGTCGCTTCTGCGAGCGCCGCCGGCGTTCTTGCCGCGACCGTTGCCTCGACTTCCGCCAGCTCCGCCTTCTGCGCCGCCGAGCCGTCGGCGGGCGGTGGCGGCAGAATCCGCGTCACATCGATCGCGGGCTTCGCGCAAGCCGCAGAAAGCGGCGCAAGCGCGACAAGAACCGAGAAGCAGACGGTGCGCATCATCACGAGAGTATCCCCCAGGAAAAACGGCGGAGCGAAACCGCCCCGCCGCTCTTTAAGCCCTGAAATGCGCAGACATCAATAACGGAAAGCCAGGTTCACGAAGATGCTACGCGGCGCCTGGAAGAAGTATTGATCAGTCGCCGTCTGCCACGAAGCCGGGGCGACACCCGTCGTGGCCTCGCTGATCAGCGTGACATTGCGCCTGTCCAACAGGTTGTCGACGTTGACCGACAATTCTGCCTTGCCGACGCCGGTGAACTCGTGGGTGTAGCCGGCAGTCGCGGTCAAGTTTCCGTAGGGATGAATCTCGAAATATTTTAGGTTCTGCGGGTCGGAAAACTGCGTTCCGACCAGCTTGTCGATCAGTCCGAACTTCCATTCCGAGGTCTGATAGATGATGCCGGCGGCGGCCGTCCACATTGGCGCGTTGGGCTGCCACTTGCCGCCGTCCGCCTTCGAAGACATGAGCGCGCCGTTGGCAAAGATCGAGAGGCCGCGCAGGTCGACGCCGAACAGATCTTCGAATGCGTAAGTACCTTCGCCTTCGAGGCCCTGATAAACGGCGGCGCCGTTGTTGATGTAACACTGCTCGCTCGAGTCGTAGGAACAAGTCTGCACGACGTAGTTGTTGTGAATCGGGATGTAGTAGACGTCGGCGTCGAAGGTGAATTGGTCGGCGTAATAGACCGTGCCGAACTGATAGTTCGTCGTCGTCTCGGGCGCCGGGAATCCGGTAAGCGACGTCGGCGGATTGTTCTCGAATGCCGAAATATCGGGGATGTAGATGCCCTTGGCATATTCGAAATACATGCTCCATGACGGCTCGATCTTGTAATTCATCTCGAGGAACGGGAGCGTATCGCGCGTGATGAAGCTTTCCCGGAAGTTCTGCCCCGGATCGTTCGGGCAATAGTCGGGAAGCGGATTGGCGGGCGTCGACGCCGGATTGGGCGTATCGGTGTTGTTCGCGCCGATGCCGCAAAGATTGCCCTGGCCGACCGGCGCATTCACGCGATGCGTCCAATGGACGAATTTCAGGCCCGGCGTGATCGTCAGCCGGTCATCGAGCGCCTTGATATCGACTTCAACGAAGGGCTGATACTGATCCCAGTCCGAATGTTCGTCGTCCTTGGCGTAACCAAGCTGGTTCACGCCGACGATCGTCCCGACCTCAATGGATTTCGACTTGAGAATATTGGTGTTGCCCGCCACAGGACCGTTGTAATAGGAGCTCTTGAACGGCTTGTAGGCGACACCGCAGGCCGCATTGGCGGCGATATCGCCGACGTCGAACACGTCGATGCCTTTGGCGCCGCATGTGACGGAGTCGAAGTAGTATTTGAAGCGGTGCGTCGCCTGGGTTTCCCACCACACGCCGGCGCGGACCTGGCCGTTGATCCAGCCGAAGTCATAATCTTCCGACACCCGGAGGATATCGCCGTAAACGCGATAGGCGTTCTGCTTCGAATAGCCGAGGATGCCGTTCGGATTGACCGTTCCGTTCGCCAGAGTCACCGAACCGTTGCCTTCGGACGTATTGTTCTGGATGTCCGCCAGCGTCTGGTTCTGGTTGTTCGGGCTGAGGGTGTGATTCCAGTAGGCGTAGGTGTAGGTCGTGTTGTCGAGCTTCAAACCCCAGAAAAGGTCGCCCTGCTCGCGCACATATTCAATATCCGTGTGCTTGGAGGTGAAGTTGTAAGGCGTGTATGTCGGCAGCGCCGGATTGGTGTTCTGCAGCGCGAAATTCTTGCCATAGACGTAGTTCTGCGCCGGCGTGGTGCCGTTGTTGTCGTCGAGATTTTCCTTCAGGAAGCTCACATCGCCGAACAGCGTGATCGTCCAGTGGCTGTTGAGCTGGTCCTGCACCTTCAGGAGCTGGTTGTTGGTGAAGAGATCCTGGCCCGTCAGCGCGCCGTCCGAATGCTGATATTGCAGATTGCCCATCGCGCGGACAGTGCCGAAGCCGCCGGTGTCGATGTCGCCGGACTGCGCGTTCAGGATGCCGAGCGCTGTGTTGAAGCTGCCGTAGCTCGCAAGCGCCTTGGCGTGCATGTCGTCCGTCAAGCCCTCGGAATAGAGCTTGATGGTGCCGCCATAGGTGTTGGCGCCAAGATTGCCGGCATTGCCGGGACCGCGGTCGACGTCGATCGAACCGATGGTCGAAGCGGGGAAGTAGGAAATGTTGTGGTGCGTCGGGCCGTTGGTATCGCCGAAGGGGATACCGTCATAGGTCATGTTGAAGTTGCCGTCGGGGAAGCCGCGCAGCGTGTTCTTTGTGCCGCCGTCGGAAAGGCCGGGACCGTTGATGTCGCCGCCGGTAAGACTCGGCACGATCGCGAGGATCGTCACGTAATCCGAGCCGGGCGGAACGAAGTTTTCGATGTAGGACCGGTTGATGATCGTCTGCGGTTCGGTTGTGTCGAGCGAAGCCTTTGCGGGGGCGGCATCGGTGTTGAACCGCGTGCCCGTGACGACAACGGTTTCAGGCGCGCCGACATCGTCGGCGAGCGCAGCACTTGCCAGCATGACCGTGGCCATGGCGGTGCAGCCGAGCAGGACAGATTTCCGGCGAAGATTTGAAATGTCAGGCATTGGACCCCTCTTGATTACGACGCAGCCTTTTGCGCAGCCGAACGTCGGCCGCGAATGTCTCATGCAGCGTTGGAGAGCCCGGGCACGCCCGGCCTCACAACACACGATCAGCTATTGGTCAGATGAAAAGCCCCACTTGACGCGCGGACCCGCGCCGACGCCCCGCTGCATTTATTGAGGCGCAACTTGCTTGGACTCGGTGACGCTTATGTGAGAGGCGAATGACCGTTGTGTGACGCACGCTGTAATGCGGAAGGAATTCCGCGCGCTGCGGTGTTATGCACACAGCTTGTAGGACATCATCTTACTCAAGCGTGAGGCGCGTCCGGCAACGGCGCAGCACGCAAACGCTCAATCGTCCCGCGCGCGACGCATGCACCGAATGACCACGGCGCACTCAGTCACTTTCGCGACGAACATCGGCGATCAACGAACCGATTTTGTCTATTTCCACACACACCGTGTCTCCAGGTCTCAGAAATCCCGGCGGCCTCATCGCGGCGCCGACGCCGCCGGGCGTGCCGGTGAAGATCACGTCGCCCGGTTCGAGCGTCATGACCTGCGTCAGATGCGCGATCTGGTCGAAGACATTGAACACCAGCTCGCGCGTGTTGGAATTCTGGCGCACGACGCCGTTCACCAGGCAACGGATACCCAGCGCATGCGGGTCGCCGATTTCATCGGCCGTGACAATCCACGGCCCGAACGGCGCATGCGTGTCGAAGGACTTCCCGAGAATCCATTGCGGCGAGGCGTACTGCCAGTCGCGCACGCTGACATCGTTGCCGCAGCAATAGCCGAAGACGACTTCATGCGCTTTCTCCTTCGGAACATGCCGGCAACGCTTGCCGACGACGAAGACGAGCTCCGCTTCGTAGTCGACATCGTCGGAGACTTTTGGGATCTCGATGCGATCAAACGGCCCATTCACGGCGCTCGGCATCTTCGCGAACCAGACCTGGCGCGTCGGCTTCTCGCGGCCCGTCTCGGCGATATGGTCGGCATAGTTGAGGCCGATGGCGAGAATCTTGGACGGATGCGGCACCGGCGCCTTCAGATGCACATCATCGAGCGAATGGTGCGGCTTCGAATTGGCGACGAAGCGCCGGACGTCATGGGCTATCCCGTCCCAGGCGGCGATAAGACCGATCATGGTCGACGGCAACGATGTTTCCGAGAGGTCGAATATGCGATCGCCCTCCACGACGCCGATGCGTTCGGATCCCTGCACCTCGAATGTCACGAGCTTCATGTCGTTCTCCTGATGCCGCCTTTACTCCGGCGGGGCGATGCTTCTATCCGCGACGGTGTGTCTCGCGAGCCAGACAACGCCCAGCATAGCAACGCTGAGCCAGCCCGATATCCAGAAGAGATCCAGCGAGGACAGAAGGTAAGCCTGGTTGATCATTTGATGGGTGATGGCGCCGAAGCTCTTGAGCTCCGTCAGATGGCGGGTTCCCAACTGGTGGACCGCATGGTTCAGTGCGGGATTGTATGGTGTCGGTGTCTCGGCCAACCGGCTCTGATGCAGCCGCTCGCGGCGGTCCCACATTGTGGTGACGATAGAGGCCGCAAAGCCGCCGGCCGTGATTCGCGCGAAATTGGAGATGCCGGACGCCGAGGGGATGCGTTCGGGCGGCAATCCGTCGAGCGAGATCGCCACCATCGACAGGAAGAAGGTTGCCGTTCCGGCGCCCTGGAACAGCAGCGGCCAGACCAGCTCGCTGAAGCTCGCCTGTGTGGTGAGCTGCGCGCGCAGAAAATAGGAGATCGCGAAGGCCACGAAGGAGAACGATGCCGACCAGCGGACATCGAATCGGCTTAATAGCCGCGCGGCGGGCGGCGTCAGAACCACGGCGACGACGCCGCTCGGCGCCAGTACCAGTCCCGCCCAGGTGGCCGTGTAGTTGAGCTGCGTCTGCAGCCACAGCGGATAGAGGACGAGGTTACCGAAGAAGATCGCGTAGCCGAGACAGAAGGCGATCGTGCCCAGCGCGAAATTCCGCTTCTCGAAAAGCCTCAGATCGACGATCGGGTGTTTGTCGGTGAACTCCCAGATGACGAATATGATGAAGCCAAGCCCGGAAATCAGCGCGAGCGTGATGATCGCGGGCGAGTTGAACCAGTCCCAGTCCTTGCCCTGGTCAAGCATGATCTGAAGCGTTCCCACCCAGACCGCGAGCAATCCCAGCCCGACCATGTCGATCGGCAGCTGCCGCTTCGGCGACTCGCGATGCTTGAGAAGGCGCCAGCACAAAAGCGCGCTGACGATGCCGACCGGCACATTGATGTAGAAGATCCAGCTCCAGGCATAGTTGTAGGAGATGTAGCCGCCCAGGATCGGCCCGCAGACCGGCGCAACCAATGTCGTCAGCGACCAGATGCCGAGCGCCGCCGAACGCTTCTCCGGCGGGAAGATGGAAATGAGCAGCGCCTGGGAGCCTGGAATCATCGGACCCGACACGGCGCCCTGAAGCACGCGGAAGACGACGAGCGAGCTGAGGCTCCAGGCAATGCCGCACAGGAACGAAGCGGCCGTGAAGAGCAGGACCGACAGCACGAAGGTGCGCACGATGCCGTAGCGGCCCATCAGCCAGCCGGTCAGCGGCACGGAGACGCCATTGGCGGCGGCGAACGCCGTGATGATCCAGGTTCCCTGATCGGAGCTGACGCCCAGATAGCCAGCGATCGTCGGCAGCGCCACATTGGCGATGGTCGTGTCCAGCACCTGCATGAAGGTGCCGAGGGCCAGCGCGATCGAAGCGATCGCCAACGGGGCACCCGTCAGCGGCCTGAGCGCGCCAGCCTCGCTCACGGAGCCATCTCCGCATTCGCCTTTCCGCCATTGGTTGCGACGATGCGCGCGATCAATGCGTTGGCGCGGGCGATGCTGATGCGCTCGGTCGAGTCTGACGACACGGGCGAGCGCACTGTCTCGCTCAACAGCGGCCCCGACTGGTTTCGCGTGTCGACCCGCACCGACGTGGAAAGCCCTATGCGCAGGGGATGCTTCCCGAGCTCGCGCTTGTCGAATTCGATGCGCACGGGCAGGCGCTGCACGATCTTGATCCAGTTGCCGGAAGCGTTTTGCGGGGGAAGCAGCGCGAAGGCGTCCCCGCTGCCGGCGGCAAGGCCTGCCACACGGCCGTGATAGGTGACGCTTGATCCGTAGATGTCGGCCGTCACCGTCGCAGGCTGGCCGATGCGCATGCGGCGGAGCTGGACTTCCTTGAAATTCGCGTCGACCCAGACCGTGGCAAGCGGAACGACCGCCATCAGCGGCGTGCCGACGGCAACCTGATCGCCGGCGCCGGCGCTGCGCTGCGCGACCACACCGTCGATCGGGGCGGTCAGCCGCGTGTAGTCGAGATCGATCGCCGCTTTGCGCAGCCTGGCTTCCGCCGCGAGCACCTGCGGATTGTCGGCGACATCGGTGCCCTGGATCTGCGCCAGCGTCTGGGCAAGTGCATGCTGGGCAGCCGTCGTGGCGGCGGTCGACTCGTCGAGCGAGTGCCGCGCATGGGAGAGGTCTTCGGCGGAAACCGCGCCGTCGCCGACCGCCGCCACGCGACGTTTGTAATCCTGTTGGGTTTGCGCGAGTTGCGCCTGCGCCTGCGCCAATTGCGCCCGTTGCTCGTCGGCCTTGGCAAACAGCGCTCGCACGTTGCGCGCCGCGTTGGCGAGATCGGCTTGCGCCGCCTGCATAGCCACTTCGGCGGGCAAGGGATCAAGTTCGACGAGAAGCTGGCCCCGTTTTACGGCCTGCGTGTTGTCGGCATGGATGGCCAGGATTGTGCCGATCGTACGGCTGTTGATCATCGCCGTGTCGCCGCTCACATAGGCGTCGTCGGTCGTCTCGAAATAGCGCACGTAGAAGAACCAGTAGGCGCCATACGCAATCGCCGCGACGACGACGACAATGCCGACAAGACCAAGCAGCTTCTGCCGCGGACTGGCATTCGCGTAGCGATCGGAGAGAGAGGACGTGTCGCTCATGATGATTCCCTCAGAGGCGTCCTAGCGGGACGCCGTCGTCGTCGTGGAAGTCGGAGGCTGGAAATCGCCGCCCACGGAGACGAGCAGCGTAATGCGCTGGATGGCGCTGTCGGCCGCCAGCGAGACTTCGCCTTCTCGCGCGCTGAAGACGGTGTTCTCGACATCGAGCAGCGTGATCTGGTTGGAGAGTCCCGTGCGATAGCGGGTCTGCGCCAGGCGGAAGGCGTTTTCCGCCGCCGCCAGCTCATGCTCGTGCTCGATGCGCTGCGACTGTATCGAGCGGATCTGCGTCAGCGCGTCCGCCGTCTCTTTCACCGCACCGGTGACGGTGTCGTTGTAGTCGGCGACGGCATAGTCGATGTCGGCGACCGCACCCGCATAGTCCGCGCGCAGCTGGCCCGCATCGAAGAGCGGCAGATGGATGGCAGGCCCGCCGCCATACTGCGCCGACTCCGGTTTGAACAACGGACCAAGACCGATCGCCGCCCAGCCCGCAGTCGCAAGGAGATCGACGTTCGGATAGAACGCAGCCTTCGCAACCTTGCGGCCCGAAAGCGCCGCATCGACGTTTGCCTGCGCCGCCAGAACGTCGGGACGGCGCGACAGCAGATCGGCGGGAAGCGCGTTTGGCAAGGGCAACGCCGCGTCGAGTGTCAGCGACGGCCGTCCGATTGTCTTGTAGGCATCTGCGCCGCGGCCGATGAGAGCGGCCAGCGCGTGCACGACGATGTCGCGCTCGCTGTCGGCCGCGACGCGCGCCTGGCGCGCCTGCGCCAGCAGCGCTTCGGCTTCCTGTTCTTCGACCTGGCTGTCGAGACCGTCGGTGACGCGCCTTTTGGTCAACGCGACCGTGCTGGCGCGGTCGCGTTCGGTCTGGGCCGCGATATCGGCGAGCTTGTAGGCGCGATCGAGATTGACATAGGCGGTAACGACGGCGCCCGAGACCGCAAGCCGCGCCGCGTCATGGTCGAGACGCGCCGCCTCCTGCAGCGATTTCGCCTTGTCGAGCGCGGCCGCCTGCTTGCCCCAGAAATCGATTTCCCAGGAAAGATCGCCCTGGATCGTGCCGAACCAGCGAAACGTGCCGCCAAAGGGCGGCGGAATGATGTAGCGATTGCTGAAGCGCGTGTATTGCTCGTTGGCGTCGAAATTGACGTGCGGATAGAGTTGCGAATTGGCTTCTTCCATGCCGGCCTTCGCGGCGCGCAGCCGCGCCAGGGCTTCGCCGAGGCTTGGATTGCCGGCGAGTGCATCGGCCATCAGACGGTTCAGCCCGGGATCGCCGAGGCCCGCCCACCAGCCTGTTTCGATTTTCGGCGCCGGTTCATTGCCGAGGCCGAGCGTGTTCGGCTGAATTTCCGTCTGCTGCGGAACGATGCCGTCCGGCACGCAGGCCGCCAACAAGACAACAAGCGGCAGGGCCGCCACGAAAGCGCGCTTCATGACCCCCGCGCTCCTTCGCGCGTTGCCGACGCCGTTTCGCCCGCTTTCAATGCCGCTCTTAACCGGGTCAGCAACTGGGTCAAGAGCTGCACGTCTTGTGGTGAAAAATCCTGCAACAGATTATTGTAGTAATTGACGACGATTGGAACGAGCCTGTTTACCGTGGCGCGTCCTGACGCGGTCAGCATCAGGAACACGAGACGGCGATCATCCTTGTCGCGCTGGCGCTTGACGAAGCCGCGCTCTTCCAGCTGATCGAGGATGCGCGTCATCGAGCCCTTGTCGTGGCTCAGCTCGCGCGAGATGTCGATGCAGGTGTTGGCGATGTCATCGCGAAGGCACATCAACACGCGCCACTGAGTGAAATTGATGTCCTCGCCTTCGAACTCGGCTTCGAGCTGAGCCCTGTTCATGGCGTAGATTCTGCTGATCAGGTAGCCGATGCAGATCTCGCCTCGGAATTCCTTGACCCGGTAGTGAACGGTCTTCCCCATGCGCGAGGACTTAGTTGCTTCGGCAACCATTGCCAAGGCAGCTATCCATGCAAGGCGCGCAACCCTCTTCTGCCGTTCGCACCCCTTGGATGCGCAACCGAAAATGCTACGCGAACACACATTCGCGGTCCCGCTCGCCGCAACATATTGAAGACGAGGCTATCTGTCCTTGGGTGCGAAGCCGCGATAGAGCGCGCGCATCGTCGCGTCGCGGATGTGAGCGAAGTCGCAATCGGGTCCGAGCTTGCCCGCCATCTGGAGCACAATCGCCCCATGCACCGCCGCCCAGAACACATGACCGATGACGACCGGGTCACCTTCGAGAATGCCTTCCGCGATGAGGTTCCGGACGTGCTCGCTCATCATGCGACGCGCCCTCGTCGCCGCGCGGACGAGATCGGGATAGTTCTCTTCATCCGGCTGGGTGAGATCGAACATCAGCCGGTAGGAATCGGGCTCCGCAAAGGCAAAGCGCACATAGGCATCGCCGACCCGCATCGTTCGCTCGAGGGCCGGTCCTTCGCCTGCAAAGGCGTCTTCCAGCGCCTGCGAAAAGCGATCGAAGGCGCGCGCCCGCACCGCGGCCAGGATGTCGTCCTTGTCCTTGAAGTACCGGTAGGGCGTCATGGGGCTGACACCCAGTTCCGCCGACAAAGAGCGTAAGGTGAAGCCGTCGCGTCCGTGCCTTGCAAAGAGACCGGCAGCCGCGTTGCAGAGCTTGTCGCGGAATTCGGCGATTTCGGGTTCCGACAGGGGGCGCGGCATGGCTCTGGTCGATTTCGGGGCTTGACCTTTCTATCGCTTACAGGATAAATTTACAACGTAAAAAGATAATTGGGAGATCGCCATGAACGCCCCTGTTCGCAGCAATCCCTATCTCTCCGGAAATTTCGCCCCGATCGCGACGGAGGACGATTTCGCGGACCTGGCCCTCGAAGGCTCGCTCCCCCTCGATCTTCACGGCGCGCTGTATCGCAACGGCCCCAATCCGCAATTCCCGCCGCGCGACGACAATTATCACTGGTTCCTCGGCGACGGCATGCTGCACGCGTTCTTCATCGCGAACGGCAAGGTCTCGTATCGCAACCGCTATGTGCGCACGCCGAAATGGGAGGTGGAGCACAAGGCCGGCAAGGCTCTGTTCGGCAGCTGGGGCAATCCCATGACCACCGATCCCTCGGTGATGAATCACGAAGGCGGCACTGCCAACACCAGCATCCTCTTCCACGCCGGGAAGCTTCTGGCGCTCGAGGAAGCGCATCAGCCATTCGCAGTCGATCCCAAGACGCTAGCCTCGAAGGGCTATGAGACTTACGCCGGCGCGGCCCGACACTTCACGGCCCATCCCAAGATTGATCCGGAGACGGGCGAGATGCTGTTCTTCGGCTATGGCGTCGGCGACGTCCCGCTGTCGGCCGGCATGGTCTACGGCGTCGTCGACCGGAACGGACGCGTGACACGGCGCGATCTCTTCGAGGCGCCCTTCGCGAGCATGGTTCACGATTTCATCGCGACGAAGAACCATGTGCTCTTCCCCATCCTGCCGCTGACACTGAGCCTTGAGCGGGCCATGGGCGGTTTGCCGCCGGTTGCCTGGGAGCCCGACAAAGGCTCGCGCGTTGGCGTGATGGCGCGCGACAAGGGCATCGGCTCGATCCGCTGGTTCACGACCGATGCGAACTACGTCTTCCATGTGATGAATGCCTTCGAGGACGGAAGCCGCCTGGTTGCGGACGTGATGGAGTATCCGAACGCGCCCCTCTTCCCGAATGCCGACGGTTCGCCTGGCGCCGCGGCGCGGGCAGTATTAAAGCGCTGGACCTTCGATCTCGCAGCTGCCACGAACACCATCAGGCGCGAGACGCTCGATGACCGGACAGGCGAATTTCCTCGCTTCGACGAGCGGAGAGCCGGCCTTGCCTATCGCCACGGCTGGTTCGCAGCGCGCTCCACCGACGATGCCGACGTTCGTTTTGATGCAATCGCCCATATCGACCTGTCGACGGGCCGTCGCAGCCAGTTCCTGTTGCCGCCGGGCGACGTCACCTCGGAGCCCGTTTTTGTCGCGCGCTCGCATGAGGCTGCGGAAGGCGATGGCTGGCTGCTCGCTGTCGTCTATCGCGCGCGCGAAAATACGAGCGATCTTCTCGTCCTCAACGCCCAGGCGGTCGAAAAGGGACCGGTCGCGACCGCGAAGCTGCCGCGTCGCGTGCCGTTCGGCTTCCACGGCTGCTGGCTGGGGACGCCGCAATAAATCCGCGCTATCCCGGCCAATGCGGACCGGCGAAGAGGGGCAATGCGCCCCCTATGCCCGGCTGCGGATTCGCCTAACCCGCGCAAATCCCTCGCTTTTTTAGGCTTCGTTGTAATTTGGACCGCGGACGACTATATTTTCCGCACGTGGTTCTTGCGTCTACGTCAGACGGAGCGCTCCTGCTGTTGCGACCCGCTTTGTGCGCGCCGAACCAACCGGAAACTTCTCCAGAAACTCTGATGTGTCCGTTTGTTCCGCGTCCGCTCGCTGCGATGCAGCGCGCGGTCTCGAACTAATTGAAGGAACGACAATGCCGATCGGTACCGTGAAGTTTTTCAATACCTCCAAGGGCTTCGGATTTATTGCGCCGGAAGGCGGGGGCAAGGACGTGTTTGTGCACGCCACCGCCGTGGAAGCGGCAGGCCTGCGTTCGCTCAGCGAAGGCCAGAAGGTCTCGTTCGACATCCAGCCGGATGCGCGCGGTTCCAAGGCGACCAACCTCAAGGCGGTCTGATGCGAAGCGGGCGACGGCACCAAACTGCCGTCGCCCTTTTTCATGCCGACGGAAAAGGAGACCCAATGGCCGACAGTAAAGGCAGCGCCGAGCGTGATGCGGTGCGTAACCGCGCACAGAGTCACTTTCAGGCCGCAGAGAAACGCGACGTCCTGGTCCGCGAAGAAATCGCGCGCGACCGCATCGCCACCGACGCCAAGACCGCGAAGCTGCGCGCACTGCGCCTCGCCAAGGAAGAAGAGGAACGCATCGCGGCGGCGAACGCGCCCAAACCCGAACCGCGGCCGTCAGCCAGGAAGAAGAACACCACCGCACGCTAATCGCGCGCGACCTGCGCGAATAAATTTGCACGACGCGCAAACGCGTCATTGTGTTGCCGAAATCGCCGTCAAATATCCCCTTCATTGCCGGTCGCCTGACGGAGCGTTAGGCTGATCTCGGGCAGCGCTCTTTGAGCGTTCGGGAGGGGCATCATGAATAGGCGGATATTCCTGATCGGCGGCAGCATTGCGGCCGTGATCGTCATTGCACTGGGTGGACTCTATGTCCTCGGCGGACGCAACGGCGGAAGCGGCGGCTTCTTCGCGCGCGTCGCCAGCGGATACCAGGCGATTACCTCCGGCAACGTCAAGATCAGCGAGCTTCAGCAGGGCGGCGAGTTCAGCTTTCAGCGTCTCGACATCGACACGACGAAGCCGCAGGCCGAAGCCTGTCTCGCCTTCACGAAGAATCTCGATGTCTCGGGAAAGACTCACTATGAGGACTATCTCGCCATCGACCCCAAGACGCGCATCGTCGTCCGCCCCGTCGACCAGCGTCTCTGCATCAGCGGCCTCTCGTTCAACCAGACCTACAATGTGACACTCAAGGCCGGACTGCCGGCGCAGGGCGGCGTCAAGCTCGCGGAAGCCGAGACTGTTCCAGTCGAGTTGCGCGACAAGCCGGCGCTGGTGCGTTTTGGCGGCGGCATCATTCTGCCGCGCGACAATGCCGAAGGCGTTCCGGTCACCACCGTCAATATCGACAAGCTGAAGATCATGGTCGTTCGCGTCGGCGACCGCCTGCTCTCGCAGATCGAAAGCGGCGTCGTCGATCAGACCTCGCTTTATTCCTACGACCAGAAGCAGCTGACGGACAGCCAGGGTGCGGTTGTGTTCAAGGGCACGATGGACGTCGGCAACGTCAAGAACGAATCCGTCGTCACGCAGATCCCCATCCGCGACATCCTGAAGAACAAGCCGCCGGGCGCCTATGTTCTCATCGCGCGCGATGCCGCCAAGGCCAAGGACGACAGCGATACGAGCTACGACGACCAGGAGCGCGCGGCGCAATGGGTGATCGCGTCCGATATCGGTCTGACGACGTTCCAGGGCGCCGACGGGCTCTCCGTCTTCTCCCGCTCATACGCGACAGCGAAACCGCTCTCGAATGTGCGACTGACGCTCGTCGCGCGCGACAACAACGTGCTCGCGACTGTCACGACCGACAGCGACGGCCGCGCCGATTTCGATCCCGGCCTCTTCAAGGCGACGGGGGGCGAAGAGCCGGTCGTGGTGATGGCCTATGGCGCCAACGGCGATTTCAGCTTCCTCGATCTGCGGCGGCCGGCATTCGACCTGACAGACCGCGGTGTCGGCGGACGTCCTTCGCCCGGTCCGGTCGATGCGTTCCTCTACACCGAGCGCGGCGTCTATCGTCCCGGTGAGACGGTAGAGGCCGTCGCGACCATGCGCGACAAGGTCGGCGCGGTGGTCAATGCGCCGCTGACGCTCATCGCCACGAGACCCGACGGCGTGGAATTCTCGCGCACGACGGTTGCCTCTGCCGCAACCATGGCCGGCTCGACGGCGTGGTCGCTGGCGCTCAAGAAAACCGCGCCGCACGGCCGCTGGCAGATCGCCGCCTATATCGATCCCAAAGGCGACGCGATCGGCCGCGTGGAATTCAACGTTGCCGATTTCGTGCCGCAACGCTTGAAGGTGACGCTTGCGCCGCAGGAAACCGTTCTGCATCCGAACATGGATCTGCACATCCGCGCCGAAAGCCGCTTCCTCTACGGCGCGCCGGCCGCGGGCCTTTCCGGCGAAGGCGAAGCGCGGATCACGTCCGACCCCGATCCCTACCCCCAATTTTCGACCTATCACTTCGGACGAATGGACGACTCCTTTTCCGACGTGACGGTTACGCTGAATGTGCCGAACACCGACGACGCGGGCGTCACCACGGCGACCGCCACGATCGGCGACGTCACCGACACGACGCTGCCCCTGAAAGTCATCGCTAAGGTCTCGATCCACGAACCCGGCGGCCGCACGACCGACAAGACGGCCGAGATCCCGTTGCGCACGCGCGACGTGGCGATCGGCATCAGCGCAAAATTCCAGGACAGTTCCGTCTCGGAAAACGCGCCCGCGAGCTTCGAAGTCATTGCCGTTGACGGTTCGGGAAAACGCATCGCGCTTCAGCATCTGAATTACACCTGGGTCAAAGAGGTCACGAACTATCAGTGGTTCCAGGATCAGCAGGGTCAGTGGAAATATGAATCCACGACCCGCGACCGGCTCGTCACATCCGGCATCACCGATATCGGCACGGGCGCGCCCCAGCTGCTCACCGGGGCTTTCCCCTGGGGCACCTATCGCCTCACGATCTCCGATCCCAAGTCGAAAGCGGCGAGCTCCTATCGCTTCTATTCCGGCTGGGCGGCGAGCGCCGCCGGCGACAGGCCGGACCGTATTCCCGTCGCCGCGGACAAGCCGTCCTACAAGCCGGGCGATACGGCGCATATCTCGATCAAGCCCGCCGCGGACGGACAGGCACTCGTGGTCGTCGCGGGCGACCGCGTCTATTCCTCGAAGCTGATCGATGCGCCCGCCGGCGGCACCACCATCGACGTCCCGATCTCGTCCGAATGGGGCGCGGGCGCCTACGTGCTCGTCACCGATTATCGCGCGCTCAACGACGCGACGGGTCGCGAACCCGTGCGCTCGATCGGCGTCGCCTGGCTCGGCGTCGACAATTCGGAACGCACGCTGACGCCCCTGATCGGCGGTCCCGCCAAGATCACACCGCGTCAGAAGATCACCATTCCGGTCGTCGTCAAAGGACTCGACAGCGGCGAAAACGCCTACATCACGCTGGCGGCCGTCGACGAAGGCATCCTGCAGCTGACCGATTACAAATCGCCGGACCCGAACGGCTTCTATTTCGGCAAGCGACGTCTCGGCGTCGGAATGCATGACGACTACGGCCGGCTCATCAAGGCGGAGAAAGGTCCCGTCGGATCGCTGCGCGAAGGCGGCGACAATCTCGGCGGACGTCCGCTCGCAGTCGTGCCGACGCGCACGGTGGCGCTCTTCTCCGGCATCGTGAAAGTGGGTAGCGGCGGCATGGCGCAGATCCCGCTCGCCATCCCCGACTTCAACGGCGAATTGCGTCTGATGGCCGTCGCCATGAGCGACAAGAAGATCGGTCACGCCGAGCGGCCGCTTACCGTGCGCGACCCGGTCGTCGCCGAACTGATCCTGCCGCGGTTCCTCGCCCCGGGCGACAAGGCGGCGTCGTCGCTCGACCTCAACAATGTCGAGGGCGCGAACGGCTCTTACACCGCGACCATCACCACGTCGGGCCCGCTCGGCTTCGACGACGGTTCAACGCATTCCGAATCCCGGAATCTGGCGCGCGGGCAGCGGGCACTCGTTCCCTTCGTGCTGGACGGCCGGGATCTCGGCATTGCGAATATCGCGCTCGTGCTGTCGGGTCCCAACGGTTACAAGGTCAACCGCTCCTGGCAGATCGAAGTGCGTGCGCCGCAGCTCGATGTCGTGCGCGACAGCATCGAGCCGCTCGGACCCCATCAGAGCTTCGTTGCAAACCACACGCTGGTCGCCGATGTCGTGCCGCAGACCCTCGTCGCTGCGCTGAACGTGTCGGCCACGCACGGCTATGGGGACGTGCCGGGCCTGCTGCGCTGGCTGAACAAATATCCCTATGGCTGCGTCGAACAGACGACCAGCGCCGCCATGCCGCTTCTCTACTTCAACGATCTGGCGGCTATGGCAGCCATCACGAAAGATCAGGCGCTGCCGCAGCGGCTGCAGGACTCCGTCGATAACGTGCTCGACATGCAGAACTACGCCGGGAATTTCGGCATGTGGGGACCGGGCACTGACGCCGATCCGTGGATCTCGGTATTCGCGATCGATTTCCTCGTGCAGGCGAAGCAAAAGGGTTATGTCGTCCCGAACGATGCCCTCAAGCGCGGCGCGCAGTGGCTCCGGCAACAGTCCACGTCGGATTCGAACGACGACAATGTCCGCGCCTATGCTTTCTATGTGCTCGCGCGCATGGGGCAGGTGAATCTGAGCGACCTGCGCTATTTCAGCGACACACGCGGCGGCGACTGGAACACGGCAATCGCTGCGGCGCTGACCGGCGCCGCGGCGGCCGAAGCGGGCGATCGTTCGCGCGCCACCTATGCCTTCGGCCGCGCCCGCGACCTTTTGATGGCGGCCAATCCCGTCACGTATTCCTCTGAAGACTACGGCTCCTATGTGCGCGATCTGGCGGGCACCACGGCGCTGGCGATCGAAGGCGGCGATGTGGAGATCATACCGCCGCTGATGAAGCGGGCGGCGACAGTTAACATGGGCCTCAACGCGACGACCACGCAGGAAAAGGCGTGGATGCTGCGCGCCGCCTATCAGCTGACGCATCAGAAGACGCCGCTTCGCGTGCTGGTCAACGGCAAGCCCGCGCAACCCAAGGACGGCGCGGTGCGGCTCGTGCCGACTTACGGCGCGCTCAATGCCGGCATCACGCTGACCAATGCGGGCGATGCGGGCGTGTGGCGCGAAACCTCGGTGCAGGGCACGCCGTCCCAGCCGCAGCCCGCGGACGCGAGCGGCCTTTCCATCAAGAAGACGGTGTGGACGCTGAGCGGCCAGCCGGCGGATCTTTCGAGCCTGAAGCAGAACGATCGCGTGATGATCGTGCTCGAAGGACAGATGGAGACGCCCTATCTCCATCACATGGCGGCGCTCGATCTTCTGCCTGCCGGCCTCGAGATCGAAATGCCGGTCGCGGGCGACGACGCCAAGGCCTATCCCTGGCTCGACAAGCTGAGCGATGTGAACCGCGAAGACGCTCATGACGACCGCTTCGTCGCCGCCTTCGACATCGGCTCGGAATATCGCGACAAACCGGATCCGAAGAAGCCTTTGCCGCCGCCGCCCAGCTATCGCATCGCCTATATCGCGCGCGCGGTGACCCAAGGCACCTTCGTGATGCCGGCCGGCGTGGTGGAGGACATGTATTCCCCGAGCGTGCACGCCCGCACGGCGATGGGAACGATGACGGTGAAGTAGGCGGAGGCTTCACCGGGACCGCGGACATCTTGTCCGCATCGTGAGGCTGGCCACGATGGCGAAGGAAGAAGCGTCGAATATCGACTTCGATGAGTTGTTGCTCGGGCGCGCGACGGCGCGGTGGCAGAAAGCGGCTATGGTCATAGGCAAGGTTATGACAGACGTCAGCGAAGCCGATTGGCCTGGCGACATCTATCTTGCCAAACGCCTTCAGGCGCTTGTGATATCCGGAAAGCTCGAGAGTCAGGGCGATCTTTCGCGTATTGGACACTCGGAAGTGCGTCTGCCGCAAAAGGGCGGACGAGACGTCCGCGGTCCCGGTGGAGTCTGACTTAATTTCAATGGGCGCGTACGTTCACAGACTCAAACACTACGTTGGCGGCCGCAAGCGCGCCGTCATTGCGATGGGCGTGTCGTTCGCTTTCATTCTCCTCTCCTTTCTCGCCGACATCGCCTTCCCGCCGGACATGTCGCGCTATCGCATACTGTCGCCGGAAGTGGTCGATCGGCACGGCGTGTTGCTGCGCCCTTTTCTCTCGAAAGACGGCTATTGGCGGCTGAAGACGACCGCGGCTGAGGTCAACCCGCGCTATCTGAAACTGCTCGAAGCCTACGAGGACAAGCGCTTCGCGTCGCATTGGGGCGTCGATCCTTTCGCGATGATCCGCGCGGTGATCCAGCTTGGGTCTGCGCGCCGCGTGGTTTCCGGCGGCTCGACGCTGACCATGCAGGCGGCACGCCTGCTCGAGCCGCGTCCCCGCGGCATCGGCGCCAAGCTGATCCAGATGGTGCGCGCCGTGCAGCTGGAAGAGCGCTATTCCAAGGACGAGATCCTTTCGATCTATCTGACGCTGGCGCCGTTCGGCGGCAATCTCGAAGGCGTGCGCGCTGCCTCGCTCGCTTATTTCGGCAAGCCGCCTTCGGCGCTCGATCTCTCCGAATCCGCACTGCTCGTGGCATTGCCGCAATCCCCTGCCAGGGATCGTCCCGACCGTCATGGGCTTGCCGCCATCAAGGGCCGTGACAAGGTTCTCGCGCGCATGGTCGACGAAGGGGTGATCACGCCGGGCGATGCCGCCGTCGCCCGACGCGAAGGCGTGGCCTCGATGCGACTTCCGATGCCGCTCATCGCCCCGCATCTGGCGCAGCACCTGAAGCGCGCGCATCCGAACGCGCCCCTTCTGACCTCCACGATCGATGCTTCGCTGCAGACGGCCATCGAACGCATGGCAACGCGCGAGCGCGCCTATCTCGAAGACGGCGGCAGCCTTGCCATCGTCGTGGTCGACAACAGAACACGCAACGTTCTCGCCTATGTCGGCGGCACGGACTATTGGGGCCGCTCGGGACAGATCGATCTCGCAGCGCGGCCGCGTTCGCCCGGCTCGGCGCTCAAGCCCTTCATCTATGGCCTCGCCTTCGACGATCTCATCCTTCATCCGTCGAGCCGGATGGAAGACGAGCCGATGTCGTTCGGCGATTATGCGCCGCGCGATTTCGAAGGCTCGTTCCAGGGCGCGGTGACAGCGGCGGAAGCGCTGCGCATGTCGCTCAACGTACCGGCCGTGACGGTGCTCGACCGCGTCGGGCCGCTGCGGTTCTCGCTGGCGCTCGAGAATGCCGGCGCGCATCTCGCCTATCCGACGAAGGACACGGCGCCGAGCCTTCCCATTGCGCTCGGCGGCCTCGGTATCAGCCTCGCCGACATTACCATGCTCTATGCCGGCATCGCCGAAGGCGGCGACGCGCGCCCGCTGAATACGCTGGCAAATGCACCATCGAACGAAAGCCATTGCCTCTTCGGTCCCGTCGCCGCCTGGTATCTGCGCGACATTCTCGACGGCGTGTCGCTCCCGGAAGGCTGGGCGATGGGACAAGGCCTCGCGCGCAAGCGCACGATCGGTTTCAAGACCGGTACCTCTTACGGCTTCCGCGATGCCTGGTCGGTCGGCTTCTCCAACGACTACACGGTCGGCGTCTGGGTCGGCCGCGCCGACGGCGCACCGAGCGCAGGCCGCATCGGCCGCGAAGCGGCGGCGCCGATCCTGCTCAAGACGTTCGGGCTCCTGCCGGACGACAAGCGCCGCGCGCCGCAACCCCCACCCGGCACGATTCTCGTGCGTTCGACCGAGGAGCTGCCGCCCAATCTGCGCGTCTTCACGCGCGAGAGCGCCGCCGCGCCGGTCGCGCAGCAGACTTCCGTCCCGCCCCCATCGATCGCCTTTCCGCCGAACGGCGCGACGGTTCAGTTGCCTGCCGCCAATGCCAGGGACAAGACGATCCTCTTCAAGGCGGACGGCGGGCGTGCCCCTTTGACATGGCTCGTCGATGGTCAGCCGCTCGGTACGTTCGATCGCTTCCAGCCGGTGATTTTCGCGCCCAAAGGCGAAGGTTTCGCGCGCGTCACCGTCGTCGATGCAGAGGGCCGCAGCGACAGCGCCAAGATCCGCTTCAAGAAGCCGCAATGAAGGCTTGACGAATGAACGCTTGACGCGAGCGCGCCCTTGCGGTGGGTTCGCCTTGCGCCATGTCCGCTGCCAAGAAGTTTCCCGACGAAGATCACGCCACGCGCGAAGCCGCCGCAGTCGCGACGCCCGAATCCTTTGCGAGCGTGACGACGCGCGAAGAACGCCGCCGCGCCTTCCTCGTCCTGTTCATCAGCCTGACCTGCATGGGCGCGGGCCAGTCGGTGATGTATTCGATCCTGCCCTCGCTGGCGCGCGAACTGGGCATTACCGAATTCCAGGCGCAGCTGCCCTTCGCCGTGTCCGGCGCCATCTGGCTCTTCACCAGCACCTATTGGGGCAAGCGCAGCGATCACTGGGGGCGCAAGCCCGTCATCCTGATGGGTCTCACGGCCTTCGGCGTGTCCTTCGCGGCATTCGCGATCTTTGCGCAGCTCGGCGTGTCGAACGTGATGGCCGTCGCCTATGCCTATCCGGCGATGATCGCCGCGCGTTCGATCTACGGCATCTTCGGCTCGGGCGCCTCGCCCGCCGCTCAGGCCTATGTGGCGGACAGAACCACGCGCGCGGAACGCACGCAGGGCGTCGCCACCATCAACGCCGCGTTCGGTCTCGGCACGACCTTCGGACCGCTGTTCGGCTCCGTCCTCGTCGCCTTCGGCGCCTTCCTTCCGTATTACTTCACGGCCGCCGTCGCTTTCGCCAGCGCCGCATCGATCTGGTTTCTCCTGCCCGAGCGCACGCGTCCGAGACTGATG
>Ga0335069_10000553_pt1 | contig 63405 bp, 96 predicted proteins | sample Lox_Sample_11_FD_206714 | JGI IMG/M metagenome (GOLD analysis project Ga0335069, IMG submission 206714) | Soil microbial communities from Loxahatchee National Wildlife Refuge, Florida, United States - Lox_Sample_1.1 | ecosystem: Environmental > Terrestrial > Soil > Wetlands | place: USA... | reverse complement strand
GCACAAAGAGCCGCGGCACAAAAGCGCGGCGCGTCGCTGACGCCAGTTCGGTGTAGAGTGCGCCGGCTGCCGGCGCGACGCCGATACCAGGAAGTGGCAATAGAGCCTCCTACGTTAGCGTCGCGCGTTGCCGCGGACTTCGTTGATCGTCTGAGCGATTCGTTGCGAAAGAGCGCCGTCCGAAAGGCCGTTCTTGCCGGCCTTCAGAAGACTGTCGACGTACTTGTCATCGGCGTCGTCGGTTGCGGACGGCAATTCGCCGAAATTCCAGCCACCCGTACCGGTTTGCTGGATCGGCGCCTGCGGCGGATGATCACGTTCGAAAATCGCGGCGGCGTCGAGCGGATCGAGGATGCCTTTTTCCTCCATGATCTTCTCAACAGCCTTGATGCCGTCATCGGTGTAGCGCTTTTCGCGCAGCTTCGCGATGCCGTTGTCTTTGAGCGCCTGAAGCTGCGCCAAGCGGCCGTCGCGCTCGCGGGCCGCCTTGTCATCCTCGATCTGCTTTTGCAGCGCAGCGATCTTCTCGTCGGATTCTTTCTTGATCGCTTCAAGCGGATCCGGCTCGTCGAGCTCGGGGATGTCGGCCTTGGGGTCGACGATCTTTTGCGCCTCAAGCACCTTGCGGCGAGCCTTGGGGTTCTTCAGCCAGGTTTCGAACGTCTGCTTCAACTTGCTGTTCTGCTGAAGCTCAAGCTCGCTGACTTCCGGCATGGTTTACTTTCCCACCGTTGAGCCGGCGTTCGGCACATGATTGATGCCGAGCGCGCCCGACTTCATGGTCTGCGGCAGATGACTTTTGCGGCCCTGAATGTCGATCTGCTCCATGTCGACGCGGACGATCTGCTCGTCGCTCGTCGGCACCGTCTTTGCGGCGTTCTGGAAGATGTTCACGTTAGACATGACTGACTCCTTTTAAACCTTGTGGCCGTAGCGCGGGCGCTCGGCATGCTGGATCGAACGCGCGCCGAAATCGCCCATCTGACCGGGCGCGAAATTAACGGACTTCTCATCCATGCCCTGCGCAACTTTGACCGGCTTCTGCTCGGGGATGTCGGATTCCTTGGTCTTGAAAACGTTCATCACGCGGCCTGCGGCATCTGTTGCGGGGGCTTGGGCGGCATGGCGGCCGGCGGCTGTTGCGCGCCCGGCTGCTTGAGCTGTTGCTGCATGGCGCCGTTCTGCTGATTCTGGATTGCCATTTTTTCAATGGCGTTCTTCTCGGCGGCGTTGCTGGTCGTGCCCGGCGGAACGTGCTTCGCAAGCTTCGTCATGCATTCCAGCAGCGTTTTGCCGATGTCCGACGTCGCGCCGATCGTCGGCAAAATCTCGGCCATCGCTTTAACAAGAACCCCCACCCGCTGCATCGCCGCCGCCTCATAGCCTTTGTTTGGAGTCGGACCCGTCGCCGGGCTCGATCCAAACGGGGCTTGCTGCGGTTGCGCTCCTTGCGGAGCAGCTGCGGGCGGGGTGGGACCTGGCATCGGTATTACCGACGACCCTTGCGGTGACCCTTGCGCTTAAAGCGAGTCATGCGACTCTCCTCAGGTTGGGTTGAAGTCCACCGCGCCGACGAATTTCGAGGCGGCCACGCAATACTTTCCCAAGCCTCTATTCTGGGACATTAGTGCCGTTCTATTGGGCTATTGCTTTTAGTGTCGCACATGGAATAAGATGCTCCGCGATGAAAACCCGAGCAAATCCCGAAACATCGCGCGCCGAAAAGAGATACTGGACGGTCAAAGACGCCGCCCGATATCTCAACGTCCACGTCGCCACCGTCTACGGATGGATCACCGATCAAAACAAAGAGCGACCCTGCAAACTTATCGGGCCTCCACCGCCGGTTCGACGTTTCGGTCCCAACTGCATCCGGCTTCCGATCACCGAATTCAAGAAGTGGGCCGACACTTTCAACGAAGGACAAAACTGATGCACATCATCACCATCGCTTGCGCTCCCGTTGCGCTCCAGTTCGTATTCAAGACCAAGGAAAGCGCCGACGCTGCGTGGAATGCTTACGCAAACGCTGCCGGCGAAGTGACTGTCACCGACGATTTTGGACAGATCGGAATTTTCAAAGCTGAACAGATTGCCTGCCGCGTCATCGAGGACTGCGATCTATCCAAGCGCGCGCACATCGAGCGCTCACTGCATCAGCAGCGCACCCAGACCGAGTATCAGAAAGCCGCGGAAGCCGATCCGATCATTCGCGCCGCAATGCGCGGGCCGGCGGTTCTGTCTCCCGTCCCGGCAATGAACGGCCGGTTCAACAGCTAACGCTTCGGCCCGCCGAGCTGCTTCTTCGCAAGCCAGTCGCCAAGATCGGGATTTTCCTGGACGAGCTTTTGCAGCATTGCCTGCTTTTTCTCGTCCTGCTCCTTCTTCTGAGCCTTGCCTTCCTCTTTGTTCGGAAACGGCAGGTTATCCATGACGTAATCGTCGGTGACGATGCCGAGCTTGCGCCCCGCCATAATGAGCTGCGTGTTCTCGTCGGAGAAGATCGGGCTCGACGAGTGCGAGTCGACGCTGACCCGCCAGTCATCCGGCAGATCGGTCAGCAAAAACGACGTTTCTTCCATGGACTTGATCGTGCTGCCATCGGTCCAGTATTTACTGCCGTCCTTGGCTTCCTTGAGCGACAGCGTCTTGTCGGCCGCCGTCGCAACTTGGCGTTCCACGAGCAAAGCACGGTCACGCAAGTACGGCGATGCGGTCTTCATCAAGGTGTTGGCGTGCGAATCAGCGCGCACACCCGGTTCGCCCTTGCCCTGCATGATGTCGGGGAAACCCGACAGCCAGTTGATTTGCTCGATGACAAACTTGATCATCGGCATCATCTCAGGCGGTATTTTCGGCGTAAGATCCTTGACGTCCGAGCCCTGCTGAAGATTGACAAAGCCGGCGCCGCGGAACTGGCCGTACTTCTCGTCGTCGATCCCGTTATCACCCGTGAATGCCAGAATTTTGTCGACCTGCAATCCAAACAACCGCTTGGCGTCGTCGCACCACGACGACAGCAAAGCTTGCGGCTCGATCAGGTCGACCAACTCAGAACGGCCCCAGAACCAATTTGCGACTTCGTTCGGCTGGATCAACGTGTATGGCTGCAATCCATCAACGCCGGTCAGATTCATCTTCTTGCCAAACGGCGCGATGATGATATCCGGCTCGATCATGATGATCGTCGTGTAGTCCTCGTCATCCTGCACCCACAGTTCATGCACATTGACCACGTCGGCGCCGACCTGTGGTCCCATGATCGCATAATTCGGATCGTTGTTGAGCTGCACGATGCCGCCCGGCAACGGACGCGTCGCTCCCTGAACACCGGTCTGCAACGCCGATGTCGACAGCACCTGATGAAAGTACGATTGGGGGTCCGACATCGCCTGTCCGCGCATGGAATGGCCGCGCACGCGGTTGAACAGGTCTTTAGCGTTTGGCAGATGATAGATACGCCGCCACACTTCGGGCAACGTCATCGTCGTGGTCTCAACCATCGCCGGCTGCCGGTCGATCTCGTTCTCGGATTCATTATAGACGCCGAACTGCCACGGCATCACCAGCTTCTTGTAATAGTGCGGGATTTGATCCGGCCCTTCGACTTGCACCCACTGCTTAAGCAGGCATGCGCCGTACTTCAGCGCCTGAAATACGCCAAGCGCAAAGACATGATCGATGTTGGTGCGCTCCCACGAACGCGTCAGGATTTTGGCGACGACCGCGGCGCGCTGCAGATAGTTCTTTGGGTAGCTGCGCTCGAAGTCGATCGAAAATTTAAGCTCCACCGGGCTGAAAAGATGCGACGTCGTCCGATTGAGATGCGTCGTCAGCATGTTGATGAGTGCTTTGGTGCCGTCGTATCGTCCGGTCTCGGCAATGGCGTTCATCAGACGGCAATAAGCGGCTCGCATCCCCACACTGATCCGGCACATCTCGATGTGCTCGTTGGCAAATGCCAAAAGATCGCGTTTGTCTGTGGGGACAGTGATCATTTACCAGTTCTGCATCTTGCGAGCGACACGCTGGGCAGCACGAGCGCCGGCATTGGGCTCGATCCCAGTCACGATCTTGCCATTAACCGCGACGGCACCTGTCGAAATCCCGGAACTGAATTCCGCCCCGTTGGCCTGAAAACCTATCGGCGTCTTGGTGCTCGCCTGCAAACGCGCCATTGCCGCATCCGCTTGGCTCGTTTCCATCGAGGCGATGTCACCGTGGCGCATATTGTCGTGCATGTTGGTGATCTTGAGCCCGGCCATGTCTTCTTTGGTTGCGCCGGTCAGTTCGGCTGCCTTCTCAACCCGGATTTCCGAGCCTTTCTCGATATCGCGGTAAGTCTTGTCCGTCGCCGCCATTTTGGCGCTGCGGATAAACGGCATGACCACGCCGCCATCGCCGCGGTCCGGAATGCTGATATCTTCGGCGCAAAGCGGGCAGGACTTGGGCCAGGGGAGGTCGGCCTGCCACGGAAAAGCGCCTCGGCAATATGTGCAGCGCAGCTTCATCGATACCTCCAGGCATTCCGCATCTGGGTACGATGCGCAACCGCCCGCACCGCCTGCTTCTGTTTAAAGAACATATCAAGATGATTGCGATTGAACAAGGCGACCTGATCGACGATAGAAGCCCGCTTCCGGGCCGCTTCCGCCTCTCGCGTCCGGCGCTGGGTAATCAGGTTGTTCTTAATCTTGGTGTCCCAGTAATAGGCGGCCAAAGCCATGGAGATCACGCGGTCGTCGCGCATGCTCTGTGGTGCACCAATGGAGTCGCCCTCGCGCGCAACCGTCTTCATTTCCTCGATCAGCGAGGCAGAGCGAATATGAAGCTTGCCGGTCGAGACGAAATCCCGCATGCGCTCCAGGATCAGAATTTTGCGCTTGACGTTTGTGTTGTGCGTCGGGACCATTCCTTCGCCGACCAGAAACATCCGATCAGGACTATCTACTTCCAAACACTTAACCGGGACGGACTTAACCGGCACAACCGAAAGTATTTTGTGCATGCGGCGCTGACGAAATTTCCGACTTACAGAATCTATCGCAGCTTGTTTGCGCTCTAGCCTAAAAACACGAACACCAGGATCAGCCGTGAACCAAAATTGATACCAAGCTTCACTGGTGTACTGCTTTCCATTAGCCGCTCGCAACAATTTAGCTTCTCGCCGACAATATTTTGCTTTTATCCCGAAAGAGCGAAGCAATTCACAAAACTGATTTTTGAGACGCTCGTTAGATGTCGAAAATCCACATTGTTGGCTATTTCGACCGCTACCCGCGTTACCGTCCGTGTCCATCAAGCCTTGCAGCAACGCGAGTCGTTGCGAATAAGAAGCTCGCAAATATGGTTCTGGAATGTGCTTATTTTTTAAAAGACCGATGGCTGACAACTGCTCATAGAGTCCTTTTATAAGTTGCCTGCAAACAGTCCGATCAGTCCGCACTGGTCCCAGGTCGTAACCACAGGCTTTCAGATTAGCGGCCATCGATTCTATATCTGAAGCCGACGAAAAATAGGAAGCTGATCCGGCGTTCCCATCTCCAAGCCAAACACCAAGAACATAAGGATCAATAGGAAGACTTGCTTCGGGTAAATCAAAAGCTCTGGCAACCGTCACATTATGAAAATCGGCAATTAATTCTTTCGTCCGAAGCGTTTTTACCTCGTTATGAAAAGGACGGTACGTGACATTCCACAAATGGTTTTCATCCGCAACGATCTCCGAACCGTCGTCGAACACAAGCTTATAACAGTTGCGGTTTATATGAACCGGCGAGACGCCAAGTACGACGCAAGGACTACCGTCCGTTCCCAAAAGCCTATCGCCTGCTTTAACTCCACCGATCGTAGTCCATCCAGTGGGCGTCGGAAGTTTTGTATCCAATGCCAAGCATTCCCAATGCCAATTGGATCCCGCACCCATCGCATCCGGGCGCGTGTAGATGTAGGTCTTGACGTTCTTGAAGACGTTGAGCAGCCCGCGTTCTTCCAGATCGCGGCGTGCAGAGCGATCATTGTCGATCTGGAATTTCAGCGACTTGAGTTCGTTGAACACCGCGGATCCAGGGCCATTGATCTCAAGGATGTAGCTAATCTCGGCGCCTTGGCCATACCAACCAAGAAGACTGGCAATCACCCACGCGAATTGACGCGTCGTGATCAACGGCCAAGCATACTCTGCAACCTGATCAAGCCCGTCAGCGTAGCACCGGCATATCTCGATCGAGGATCGATCGTTGTTCTCGTTTTCGCCAAAAGCCGGGTCGATGCCCATAACGTATTGCGCACCAATCTCGGGCTCCTCCCAAACCTTGAGCTCAACCGAACGCATGTTCTGAGCAGGGTATACCCGCATAGCAGTGAAATCGTCGCCAGCGATATACATGTAGGTCTTGGCTTTATGCTTGACGTGAGCATTGGTCTGATCGGTGAGCTGTTTCGATCCAAAAAAGACCGCTCCCGTTTGCTGGAACGCTTCTTCTTCAGTCCACGCCTGTTCGGCGAGCATAACCGAATCGTCTTCGCCGTCTGCATCATCAGCGTCTTCCTCATCGCTGTAGTTAGGATCAAACTTTCGACGAACCCAAGCGAGTTGTTCCGGCGTGATCTCGTGACCATACTGTTCCCTGACGGCTTTAATTTTTTCGATTTCCTTGTCGGTCGGCGGCGCGATGCCGTAAGTCTGGAAATCCAGTTCGTCGCGCTGGATTGTCTGCGACGGCTTCGACCACCAGCCGAGAAAGATGCACTTGCAATGCGCCTCGTCCTTTTTAGCGCGGCGCCAAAGTACGTACCAACTATTGAATCCCCGAGCCGTGGACTCGTAGATGTAAAGCCGATCAGGATGAATTTCGGACAGCGACTGCTCGAACGACTTCAAACCTTCGTCATTGTCGTAGGAGCACAATTCCGACAGGTGCGCCATTGTCAGACCTTCGGATCGGCCGAGAGTGCCCGACGACTTGCTTTTCTTCACGCCCGCCGACATGAAGATCATCGACGACTCGTTGACCAGTTCGAGGCTGTCGCGATTGCCTGCCCCTGTACCCTTGACCTTTGGGAATTTCAAACTCGCGGGCAGATTCTGCAGCATTACCACGAGTTCTTTACGCGCCGACTCTTTGTGCGGCGCGGTGTCAAATACAAGAGCGCCTTTGAGACCCTGGTGAACACCGAGCCAGAAGATGGACAGCGCGCGGATGATGGTCGAGATGCCGAGCTGGCGGGATTTCAGGATGTAGATGTTATGGATGCCGGCTTCGAGCGCGTCGAAAATGCCGGTGATACAGTCGCGCTGACCTTGGTAAAGATTTTTGCCGAGGCAGATACGCCCGGCGTCCTTCGAATTAACGAAGCACGTATCCAAATATTTGTAGAACGCGGCCTCGACCTTGAGGCGCTTTGCGCGGGACCAGCCTGACATTGGGCAAGTTTACGCGACTACGTCAGCAAATTCAACGTCTTCCAAACCCCATTTGCTGCGCCTTCGTCTCGGCGATCTTGTCCAAAGCCAACTGCAGCCGGGTCGAGACCGTCGAATAGAAGGTTGCCGGATCTGCGGCGTTGTCGAGCAGCAGCACCTCGATCGGGTCGCCGGAGCCGGTCGGCGGGATAATGACGCAGGCACCGCCGAAACCAGCATCTACGTTGTGGTCGATGCGCTCGGCCATCTTGCGGAAACGATCGGCATTGCTCGGCGGTTGGGTTTCGTCGTTCATTTTGGAATTTCCAACAAACCTAAATCTTTAAGTATTTTGACAAGGTCTTCAACGGTGAGACGCCGCGGTTCCGACATAGGTCCGCTTAAGTGCATCCGAGTTGTCACTCTTGGACGAGACAACGCTGCCACTGCTCTTTCATAAGCCTCATCTTCTGTCATGCGTTACCTATAACGATGCGAATAAAAAGGTTTCACTTCCGCGTTCACGAACTGCCCAACGCTTGGCGCCCGCGAGCAAGCTTCAGCAACATCCTCGGGCACCCCTGCATAAGCGCTGGTCTTGCCGCTCTTGAGCCATGTGATAAGCAGCTCCTGCGTTTCGCTGTCGTAACCGACCTCAGACACGTTAGAACTGAAAACCGAGCGAGACCAGCTCATTCTTTTTGCTCTTTTGGTGTTAGGTCCTTGGCCAGCGATTCCTTAACCGCCGACAAATACGGCTCCTCCAAGTCAGAGAGATCAATCTTGTGATAAATATAACCGGTCTCCGTAAACGGCCATGGACCTGAGCCTTCTAGGCGGTACGAAGTAATTCGATAGCCGGTCGCTGGATCAGGCTGAACAAATTTTTTCATCGCACTCCCTGCTTCCTCGCCGCGTCCGTCATGATCTGGTGGATCAACGGCAAAAGATTGGCATCCGTGTCCTCGATATTTTCGTCAGAAAATAGCAAGAACGGAATACGCAAGATCTTGACCGATTTCGGATCATACGCCGGATGATGCTCCGGCACGCGCCACAACAGAATTCGTCGACGGTCTTTGTTGTGCTCGCCGAGGCTCCAGAACTCGCCTTCCATCTCGGGTCGGTAATGCACCGCCCGCTGCGGCGTCTTCGTCAGCACCATTCTCGGCTCGCGGATATGCGCGTAGCGGTCGGGGTGCTGCGTGAAGAACTGGGCGTCTTCATCCATTGGCGATGATATCCAGCGCACGCTTCAAGATCATTTCCGACCAGCGCTCGGCCGCGACCTTGGGCGAGTCGCCGGTCGCCTGCTCTGATTCCTTCGCCGCCTGCGCCAGCAGTTGTGCCGACTGCTCGGCCTTGCCGCGAATGCTCGCCAGCGTCGCCGAGGACCGGTTAATGATTTCTCTTAACTGCTGGTCTTCCTCGTGCTCGGCAGCGTTGAGCTCGGTGCGCCCAGCCTCGGTGATTGTGTACTGAGGCCCGCCGTTGAGGATCTGGCTCGCCAGCAACCCGCGCTTTGCAAGGCTTTTGATCGGTAATTCCCAACGCCCGATCGCCAGCATGTACTCGCCGCGGTCGGCGATCATCAGAACTGTTCGTTCGTCGTCAGTGATGCTCATAATTCCGTCTCCGGCCAAGCCGCGCCAACCATGTCGAGTGTGGAAAACAACACGTTCCAGTTCAATCGATTCGGAAGCACCTTCGTATGCCGCGGCACGTAGGTCGGCAACACGCCGCTCTCGTGGAGCAAAAACATGTCATAGCCCTGCTCGCGCATGAAGTCCCGCACGCTCTCGAAGCTGGCCTTGAACTTCGGCAGCGCCTCGTTGTTCAGTTCCATGACGATATAAGGACAGCCTTCCTCGCCCAGCAACTGCATCCCGCCCTGCATCGCCAGGAGCTCAGCGCCCTCGATATCGAGCTTGATAAGCCGCAGCTTCCGGCAGATGTCCTCGGTCGCATAGTCGTCAAGAACCGCAGCCTCCAAAAGAGTGTTGCCGCGCGTGTCGAGATGCGGAGCCAGCGAGTTCTTGCTGCCGTCTTGGCACAAGAAAAATTGCAGCGTCTCGTGCTTATCCGACAACGGCTTAGCGACGATCTCGATGTTCTTGCATTTGTTCAGATTGATGTTTTCCTTGAGCTTGTAGAGATTGTTCGGTCCCGGCTCGAACGCCAGCACGAAACCGTCCGGCCCCACAAGCTTCGACATCAGGATGGTAAAAAACCCGACATTGGCGCCGCCGTCGATCGCATAATCGCCCGGCCGCAAGGTGCGCGCCAAAAGGTGCGAAACTTCTGGCTCGACGCAACCGCCATGACGCAGTGCGAACAGCATCGCCTGATCGGCGACGCACGTAGTGTCAGTCCACATCGAGAACCCGACGTGCTTGCCAGCGAGCTTGAAGTCGAGTTTGATTGCGCCGCTCATTATCTTCCTATCGCCGCGTTAACGGATCAGACAAAACGACTTCCGGCATCTCGATTTCAGGTATCGGTTCCCCGCGCAAGATGCGGGCGGCCTCTTGCAGGGCTTCACAGTCTGGGTGCGACCAGCCGAATTGTGTCTCGGCTGAGCGTCGCGCTGCCATTAAGAGCAATGATTCGGCAATTTCGTTGTTGGTCATGTCATCCACTCACGGCGCATCAAGCAACCCGCTCGCGCAACGCCTCGACAATTTCGTCAAACGGTTTGTCCCACCGCATATCCGGCCCCTGCCGGAACGTTCGGACCTTCGGACCCCACAGCACATTTTTGCCGTCGACCCCCATCCTATAGTCGCGGCCGAGGTAGCTATAGGGCACCCAGCACTCGACGCCGAGCATATTGCACATGTGCAACAGCGCCGACTCGCAGCAGATCACCAGATCGAGCTTGCTCAATAACGCCATGGTGTCGACGACGCTGGCGATGTACGGCGTCAGATCCCAGATCAGTGACATGCAGCCAGCGTCGTACATCTCCTTGTTGCGGTCAGACTTCTGCAGCGAATAAAGCTGAATGCCCGGCACCTTGTAGAGATCGAGGAACTGCGTCACCGGGATATTGCGGTGCTTGTCGATGTCGTTGAGCGGCGAGCCCGCCCAGGCGATGCCGATATGCAGCTTGCGATCGGGGATGCGCCAGTTCGCCGTGAAGTCGTACCGATCAATGCGGATCGGCGGCGCGTTGATGATTTCTTCATCGCCCAAGCCGAGCGTCGCCGGCAGACTGACAAACGTCGTCCACGAGTCGGCCGGCGGAAACTGGTTGCCAGTCGGCATCAAATTCAAATTCGGAATGTCAAAAAACGCGCGCTGGAACAGCAGGAACAATTCCGGCTGCACCGACGCGTGCACGTACTTGGCGCGCTTGCACGCTGCTGGCAAAAACCGCGAAAAACTCAGCGTGTCGCCAAGCCCCTGGTCCGACACAACATAGACCTGCTTGTCCGGCTCGCCCTGCCATTTCGGGTACGGATACTGCAGATAATTGCGCAGCCGGTACGCAAACCGCGCCTCGTTGTGATGCAGCCCCTTGGCCCACTGACGATTGAACATATAGGCCATGCCAAGCGCGAACTCATTCATCGCGTTGTCCGGGGCCAGCTTGTAGCCGCGAAGCGCGCACGACAGCGCCGTGTCGGTCTGATCGAGCGTCGTATTGATCACCGACAAGTTGATCCACGTCGCGTCGAGCGAATCGTCGAGATCAATCGACTTCATCGCAAACGAATGCGCCTCGTCGATCCGGCCGAGACCGTGCAGCCGCCAAGACAGATTACACATTGCCTTGGCTTTGGCAGTCGGGTCAGTCAGGTTCTCGACCGCCTGGCGCCAGCACGCAATCGCCGCGGGATGCAGATTGAGATCATTGTTGTTGTTGCCGTTCCAGTACCACGCCTCGCCCCACGTCGGGTCGGTTAGACATGCGGAGCTGAAAAGCTGATAAGCGTGATTGAGCCGCGTCGGGTTGTTGTGATCGTTGACCGACTCGACTGCTTGGTTGAAAAAATCGACGGCGAATTTTCTATTTCCCATCTTGATACTTTTTCCTCAAGCCGTTGGCCCAACAAATCGTATGCACAAGATGACTCGTGCCGGTGACCTGATCGTGGACGTACTCGCGCGAGTCAGTGCGGTAACGGTACGCAATGCCCTTCTCGCAGTGTGGGCATACAATCCGGCAGAGCTCGTCGAAATCAGCGGTGATCTGCATCAGGGTAACGTCCACGCGCCGCGCAGGTTGGCAATGCTCGGGCCGCTGTATCCCGACTGATGCAGCATCACAGCGTGCTTCGGCGGATGCTTGGGATGCCGGCCGCTGACAACCAGGACTGCTACGAGCGTCAGCATGGCGATTTGAGTCAGGATCTTCATGGCGTTACTCCCTGTGCTCGTTCCATAATGCGCTTGATCTGGAAGCACTCGAACGGCTGACCGACCCGGTTGCGCCGGCCAGCGGCGTTGAGCTGTTTGGTGATCTTCCACGACGACATTTTTTGCTCGGCAAGCTGCTGCACTTCCTTGACCACGGCCTGCTCGGCCGCGACCGGCTCCAACCGCGACTCGCGCTTCTTGCCGACGACCTTGAAACCGTAGGGCGCCTCGCCGCCGATATGACCGTTACGGAGCTTCTTGCCCTTGCGGCCGTCCTGCATGCGCTCATGGATGCGCTCACGCTCGAACTCGGCGACCAACGCGAGCATGCCGAAAAACATTTTTGCGGTGCCGTTCTCGGTTACCGGGCTCGTACCCATGTCGACCAGAATCAGATTGATGCCGCGCTCCTTGAGCGCTTCCGCGGTGTTGAGCGCATCTGCCGCCGAACGGAACAGGCGATCCATCTTGGCGGCCACGATGACGTCGCCCTTCTTGGCGGTCTCCAGCATGTCCTTGCCAGCGGGGCGCTCGTTGAGCGGGATCGAACCCGACACGCCCTCGTCCTTGAAGGTCATGAAATCAAACGACGAGGCGCCGCGGAGATCGGCGATAGCCTTGCCCTTGCGCAGTTGCTCCTCAATCGACGTGGTGCCGTCCGCTGCCTGCTCTACCGTGGAAACCCGTGCATAGGCTAGAATCATGATATCCTCCCGATGTAGTCACCGTAACTACACCGGCTTCTTAAATCTGTCAAGATGCTTTTTGACGTGGTGCGCCACTTTCATAATGCCCTGCTCCAGCTTCGTTTTTGGCTTGAACAGCGGCAGCATCTTGTAGGTGTCCGATACTCGGCGGAACACGCCCTCCGGCCGATCCGGATTGCTGACGATCTCGGCCTTGTGCCCCAGGATGTTGCACGCCATCTCGGCGAGCTCGCGGAACGACACGCCGCGGCCGGTGCCGATATTCAACACCTCGCCAGGCTTGAGCTTGTCCTTGGTCGACAGCACGCACTCGATCACGTCGTCGACATAGACGAAATCGCGGACCTGCTCACCGGAGCCCCAGACCACCACCGGATCGCGCTTCTCCAGAATCCGGGCGATGATGCTCGGGAACGGATAATCGAACGCCTGGTCGGGACCGTAGCCGCCGAACGGGCGAAAAATTTTCACATCGAGCTTGTATTTCTCAACCGCGATCTTCGCCAGATATTCGCCCGACAACTTGCTCCAACCGTAACTTTGGTCTGGTAAAGAGACGCGTGTACCGGCGAACGACACCAGACGCTCGTTGAGATCCATGTTCTTGTCGCGCGTCTGCAGCTCCAGCGGGTACACGGCGCTCGACGAGAAATAGATGATCTGCTTTTCCTTCTTACCCCGTGCGCACCAGTTGAAAAAATCCGCGTCAATCGCGAGATCGGTCGCTACCGCCAGCGGGTCGCCATCGATCTTCAGACGGCCGCCGACGATCGCGGCGCAGTGGATGATCAAGTCGAACTGGTCACAGGAATGGTTCTCGAAATAGTCGCGAATGTTCATCACCGCGAACTCGAACGCATAAAGCGACTTCGGCTTGAACGACCAGCTCTCGCGCATCTGCCCGGCACAGAGGTTGTCAACAACCGTCACGCGATGACCGTCGTCGACCAATCGGCGTGTGAATGCTCGACCTACGAAGCCAGCCCCGCCTGTGATCAAAACTCTCATGGCGGCGGTAACGTATCAAAATCAAAACGGACATGCGGCAGCACCGGCTGCGGATCGCGCGTCTTGACGCCGAAGAAACATAAGCCCCGGCCCAGCGCCGTCAACTTGATCTCCCGGTATCCGGCGCCGGACGGCACGCTGATCTGCATCAGTTGTCCATTGACAGACTCGGCAGGCAGCGCCGGCTCAGCGACGAAGCCCGACTGCTCGTCCTCGATCCGCATCACGCCGCCCCGCTCGCCGCCGGAGATCATCAACGAGCACGGCCCCGAGATGGGCACCGTCAGCGTCGGATACTCACCAGGCATCTGCGTCGAACACGCTTCATCCTGCACCGCGGCGCCCGCCTTCCACACGAAGGGGCCGAAGGGAAGAAAATCGCGGATGCGCCAGTTGCCGCTATACACGCCGCCAATCTGCGGGATCTGATGGGCAAAAATCATCTGGCCCTGATCGTCGCGAAAAAACGGCTCGTGAACCCCCGGCTGCCACTCACCGATCTGGACACGCTTGAGATTGCGCCGGTAGATATTGAACGCTTCCGGATTCCTCGCGAGCGCGAAATTGCCGTCTGCATATTTCAAACCGAGCGGGGCAATATCCTGATCGAGCATGGTTGCCTTGTTCGGCGTCAGTGCCAGCGAAGCATAGCCATACGACGCCAACACCCGGTCAAAATTCCAGTCAGCGACCAAAAAATTCTCGTTGCCGCGGAACGCCCAATACTTGCCGATGTCGATTCCCGACAGCTGGGCGAACAGCAGCCGGTTCTCGGTGGTCCACACGGTGCGATAATGCTGCAGCACCAGTTTTGCGGCGTTGCGCGAGAACACGATCATGCCGGCGCCGAGATTGTGCATGACGCCATAACCGTCGCGCTGGATCAGGATGCGGTCCTCATAAGCCCGCGCGGATACGGCGCCGACTTCCATCCCTTCAGCCCGGCCCTGCTCGAACAGCGCCATCATCGGCTCGAAGAAGTCGGGATCGAGCAGCACGTCGTTCTCGACGAGGCCGATGTAATCGTAGGCGGTGCCCTCGCCGAGACCCTTCTTCAGCAACGTCGTCAGGGCGTAGACGATCGCCACGCCCGAGCCGCCGACCACGCCGTAATGCGTCGAGAACTTGTGCTGGCTGTACTCGCGCGGCAGATCAATGCCTTCGCCAGTCTTACTGCCATCGACCCAGTGCAAGTCGAACTTGTTGGGCTGCAGCAGCGGCTCGATCGAGCGCTTGGTCAGCTCGACACGGTCACAAGTGAGGAAAGCGATAGCGACGCGGTTCATGCGCGCTTGATCGGCACGACCTTGGCGCCGCCTTCTGCAACAAAATTGGGATGCTGGTTCTTCATATGCGTCGCCATGTTTGAAAATGTGCGTTGACAACACGGACAGGTGCCGGCCGAAGCTCGCTTCTTCAAACGCTTTTCGGCGCGCTCGGCCTTTTGCGCGCGAGCAAGCGCTTCGGCGGCTTCCTGCTCGGCGCGAGCAACCTGCTGGCGCGCAATGTCACGTTCGCGCCGCGCTTTATCAAGGTCGCTCTCAGCGCAATACGACTGCGGATGCCCGTTCGGGCAATAGAATGTTGTACGCGTTTCTCGTTTCCCTTTGTCCCACCACGATGGGACCGCAAAACTGATGCCGCAATCCTTATTGACACAGGTCTGCACCACCATGTCGATGCTGAACAAGGTCACAGCACCTTCTCCACATCCGAATAGAACGCGTCCGCGCACGCCTTGAGATCGCCGTCGAAACCGGCAAAGCCGCGCATCAACGAGTGACATTGGACAGCGACGGATGCCGCCGAAGACAGCGGTGCGCGCTCCAGATAGTCGGCCCACGCCTCGATACGCTCCAGCCCGTACATCTCGGCGCGCAAATCCGGCAGGATCCGCCGCGGCCGGCGATTATGGAATCCAAATGGAGGACCGAAATAGGTGAACAGCCCGCGCTCGGCGGCGATGCGGCGCATCAAAAGACTGGCGAGGATATCGGTGTTGCGCCCCTGGTGCTCGTAAAACTGGGCGAAGGCCGGGGCGAGCTCGCGGCGGAACGCGGTGAATTGCGAGTTCACCACGGCGCGCGCTTGCGGATGCGCCACGAACCCGTTGCGCAGGATGTCGCTTGCGCTATGCACCATCGGTTGGCTTGTCGCGGCAGTCGCGGCGTCGGTATCCGGCACGCCGAGAATGACGCCTTGCGCGATGCCGATATTGACGCCGACCGCGGCGCCGGCACTCGCGACGGCGAGGTGATCGAGCGGGAGGCCGCGCTGCTTGGCGATCGGTACCGTGAGCTGCCCGGCGTCAAGCCAGTAGAGAGGCGTGCCGAGTTGAAGGCCAGAATAAGCTGGCGTATAGCTATGAAAAATTCCTGGATCGTGGAAATCCTGGCGCCGGCCAAAAAACAGCTTTTTGAATGTCGCAAAGTAGTCCGCGTTCATCGGGATCATATCGTCATCAATCGAGATGATCAGTTCAGCGCCCCACTTCAGCGCTTCGAGCAGCGCGATGTTCCGCCGACTGTCGTTGTTCCAACCAAGCAGCGGGGAGCACTCGTAACCAAGCTCCTTCTGCCGATCGGGCGAATACATCTCGCAATCGGGGATGTCGGCGCAGAAGCTGTAGGCATCGAGCGGCGTCTTCTCGTCGGCGGCGACAAAAAATTTCACGCTTGGGTCGAGCTTGCGATACAGCGCGAGGACGGTCGGAACGTTGATAGTGGTGGTGACCAGCGCGGTTTTCATTTGCCCTTACCCTCTTGTTTTTTATGCTCCACCCATTCCTCGGCGATGTGGTTCAAGAGCCACGTCACCGAGCAGCCTTGCTCCTTGGCAAACCTTTTCAGGTCGGCCTTGAGCTGCTTCGAAAATCTTACGGACGTCGGATAGTCGTCAGACAATTCCAGTCCTCTTGTGCAACGGCCCGGCTCCCCTGATCAGGGAGGATGGCGAGGAGCCGGGCTTGGTTGCTACACACAACCTGCTGAAAGCGGGGCCTGGGGTTGAGGGGACGGGGGCTGGCCCAGCCATCAGCGTTGGTAGTCATAGCAACTACAGAAGGGGGATGCAAGAAGAATTTTTAACTCGTGAAGCGTATCCAGCTTCCCGACAAATTCGTAGGCGTGGCCGGAGACGCATCGAAATCGAACGTGTAGCCGTCAAGCAACTTCATCGCGTCGTTGCGCAGCTCGATCTGGCTCTGCATGGTCTGCAAATGCGCTTCGAGCGGCGCCACTTGCGCCAACATCGCGCGCTTGATCGTCACCGGCATCGCGCCCTTCTTGGCCTTGCCAAACTTCGCTTCGACCTTCTGCCACACCTTGATGCTGCGCTTGATCTTGACGATCTCCTTCTCGGCGTTGGCAATGTCGGTCTTGAACTGGTCGCGCGCCAGCTTGATCAGATCGGTGGTCAGCGGATCCGGCCCCTGACCGGCGCAATGCATCTGCACCACGGTCACGAAGAACTGCACCAGCAAATTCAGCGGGGCCGTTTCCGGCGTGATCTCGGGGATGTCTCCCGTCGCGTCGTACTTGGCGCGACGCACGGGATCGCTAAGCACGAGATAAGCGCGCGAGACTTTCTGGAAATCTTCGACTTTGCCACCGCGGTCGGGATGGGTCATTTTGGCCTTGCGCTTGTAAGCGCGCTTAATGGCTGCGGCGTCGGGCGGCGGGTCGCTAGTGAGATCGAGAGTTTCGTAAAGGGACATTTAATTCAAAATCGCTTTTGCTACCGCCTTATAAAACAAACTTTGAGCGAGCACGTACCGGCGCCACAGAAGCCGGCGTAGCTCGAAGCGCTCGGTCTTTCGAAGCTTGCGCCACATCGCATTCATTTCTTGACGGCTTTCACGATACGGCGACGCGCGCTTCGAATACCAGCGGTATTTATTAACTACTGCTGGAGGGCATTCGGTCATGCGCTTTGCTATAACACGGTTCTTGTAGTGGGGGCAACTACCGGGGAGATATTATTCAGTCGAGCGCGGCTTTGATGAATTGCGCCGCCGGCCGCGGGTCAATCGCGTTACCGAAACCCCGCAGGAGACCCACGCGATTGGGAAACCCATCAACCAGCAAACGAATTCCGGATTTAACGCGCCGCGCTTTTCCGTCGGCACCGATGATCCAGCCTGAAGGTTCAGGCTCGTCAGACTGACGCCCAATGTCGAGCCGTTCGCCACTGCCTTGCGCTTGCGTTCCAAAAACTGTTCCGCCGTTCCGCCCGCCTCCTGGGCAGCTGCCGTTGCCCACAAAGCGTGGCGTCTGATCTCGTTGTTGTTCCGGCTGTTGCCAGGCGGATTGCTGGTTTCCGAACCACCGCTCAAAGAAGTTGGCGTCGCCCATGTCGCGTGCAGCGCCTGCATTGGCAACGTCTTGCCGCGGCTGTGCGCCCAGTGTTTCTCGTTGAATTCCTCCGTCGCGCTCTCGCTCCTGTAATCGCGTGCTGCTGCTGCTGTGGGCCACATCGCTACGTTCCCGTGACTGTCCGGCGGCCCCCACTTGTTGGCGCGTATGGTAGGCCATAAACCAGAACCGATCTCTAAGGTGGTCCGCACCCGCGCTCGCGGCTTCGATAGGGACTGCCCCCACGGCGTAGTCCAGGGCTTCCAGGTCACTTCGCACAAGTCGGAGCCAGTCAGCTGCCGACGCAACCTGCTCTCCAAAGATTGTTGGAGGACGTCGCTGCGCAATGAGATATCTCCAGTATGGCCACAAGTGTCGCTCGTCATCAAACCCGCGGCGGCGGCCTGCCGTGGAGAAAGGCTGGCAAGGACAACTTCCAGTCCAAATTTCTCGATGATCGGCAACACCCGCGAGTCGCAATGCGTAAGACCATCCGCCGATACCGGCGAAGAAGTGGCACTGGGTGTAGGGTTCGAGCTCGTAAGGTTTGACATCAAGGATCGACCTTTCATCGACCACACCGGGCGCGATCAGATTTTTTGCGATGAGATTTCGCAGCCACTGCGCACAGTATGGGTCGATCTCGTTGTAGTAAGCCAGCGACATTTTACGAGAGTACCAGACTGTTTGTAGTGGTGGCAACTACCGGGGAGATATTATTTTAGATCATCCCTTCCTCAAGCGGGTGCGATTTGTCAGCCTCGATCAAACCTTGCAGCCGCTTACGCGAGTCATCAGGCATCTGGTAACCTACGCCCCAAAGGCTTTCGATCTTGATGCCGAACCGGTCTAGCTTCGGACGAATTTTACAAACCAGAACGTCAACAATCTTAATGTCCGCCTCGTCAGCATCCGGTTTGTCCGAATACAAAATATAGTGGATGGCTTCACGGTTCACCGTCTTGTTGTTTAGCAACGCACCAACAACTTTGCCTTCCTGCTTCGTCAGCCGCAATTGCCGAGGCATAAGCTGGTCGCCAATAAACAAGCGCTCCAAAAAATCGATCTTCTCGCGTAGCTCCTCGTTCTCCTGTTCGACAACCGTCAAGCGCGCTTTCTTATCTTCAACCAGCTGCCCATACGCCTTCCACGCATCGTCGATCGCTTCAATCAGATACTGTGTCTGCTCGCCATAGTCACGTAGCCCGATCAGCTTCTGACAAGCTTGCTCGATCTGCTGCAAATCTTGAAAAACCGCAACCACGTCATTCGGTGGGATCTCGCCGCGACATTCCTCTTTAAATTCAGAAATCTGATTAAGGATCGGCTGCAAGATATCAGCAACTTCCTTGGCTTGTGCCAGCGTACCGAATACTCGTATCCATTCGTCAAGCGCGCGTAGCGCCAGACTCGCGCCATCAAGAACATCGATCTCGTTACGAACGGTGACGTCGCTCAGGGTGTTCCACTCTGTCTTCTGAACCGTAACTTTATACTGCCGCGGTTCTTTGGGTTGCTCGCGCGGAACGACGCGGACGCGAATAGCCTGCACCATGTCGCGGGCCTGGCCTTCGCGATACAGCTGCCCAGCGCGCTGGTCATTCCACTCGAAATATTCGTGCAGCGGGGAATTCGTCGAGCGCGCGGCGTCGACAATCTCGTTTGGTCGCGACTGCCCGGCGTGCACCAATTCTTGCAGTACCGGCCCAATGACCCTAGCATCGTCGTTTGTGAAATTAGAGCCGGCGAGCGCGAAATACTCTTTGAGAGAAATAGACATTTCACTTCATTTGTTTGCAACTGCTATCGACTCAAAACGCTGCACAGCTATTGTTCTCTTCTGCCAAATCAAAAATGAAACTTTTCATTTGTTGTGTTTTCCTATCGCCTCAACGCAAAGCGCCGCACATCGAGTGTTCTCTTCTGGCAAATGGATCAAACAAACTTTTCATTTCTATTCCGGTAACATCTGGTGTCGTCGTGTCACATGTTCACGCGGCTGCTCTTTTCACATGGCAAATGGATTAAACTTTTCATTTCAACTAACATCGCTGCAGGACTTGTCCTGACTATTCCGTGCTGCACTCCTCTTTTGGCAAACCAACAAAATAAACTTTTCGCTTCAGTTGACCTCACGTCCTTGCAAAGCACATCTGGTGTTTGCCGTACTTTTCTGCATCGCGTCTGCGGTCTTATGGTCTGTGCAACGCCTATCAAATCGACTCTGCTCTTGGCTTTTTATCCCGCCTTGGTCTTCTCTTTCGTCGAGACCTCGCCGGAATTCTTCAAAACAAATTGACCGAACACGCCGTTCAGCTCGGGACGCCACGCGCCGAAGCCTACAGCAAATCCAGCAATCTGGAAAAGGTTGAGAATCTGCGCAGGGCCGATAATGCCGGCGTTAAACACGACCGGTATTTCCATCTCCCACGGCCAAAACTGCGGGCGATAGGCGATGCTAGTGACGCCACCCTGCAAACGAACAGTGTCGGTACGCATCGTCGGAGCCGGCGATCGAATCTCGATCAAGCTTCCAAGAATGTTGATGGCGCCGCGTAGATGCGTCATTTTTTCGTCGGCAAAACGGCCGCCGGCAACCACCAGGCATTTTTTGATACCGATCGACGGATAACCGAACGTACCTTCCAACGGTGTCTTGCCAGCCTTTATGACGTGCAGCTTCTCAAGAAATTCCGCCTCGGGATCGCGCGCCTCCTTCACACCCTTCGCTTTTTTCTGCTGTTTGTTCTCGATCGAAGCAATCGCGTTCTCGCCGAAGCGATTGGTTAGCAGCGGAGACGTACCAACGACGTTCACGGTCATGCGATCAAGTTTGATTTCGGGAATTTCGATTGTGCGCTCGGCCACGATGCGTCTCCTTTTTGAGTGCGTCGAAGCGATGTAGCACGGCTCGCGTAGTCGCGGCTACTACAATTTTCAGAAAAAATTTTTGGAAGTTTTTGGGGTGGCGCAGGGTGGGGTGCCCTCGATTCCGTTCTTCGCGCGGGCCTTCGGGTGTCTAAATACCTCTCGGTAGCTGCGACCGATCGCCGCATGCAAAGTTCCCGCGTGAGCTCGCCAGGTCGCCGAAAGCCTAAGCAATACAAGGCACTAAGCTCGCTATCGGTCTTGTAAGACTGAAAGTAGCGAGGAGAAAAATCGCCTGCGAACCCCCAGTGGTAGCCGTCAAAAGCTACTGCGCAGCGCCGCGGCCGGTAAAATGCGGCATGAACGATGCAACACAGCCGATCGAGCGCAGTCCCAAAAGGGTGCCTCGGCGTTTGATCCCCGATAGTGGTAGCGCGGCCGCGCTGGACAAGCTGATTCGCACGCTGGCGCCGAGTGGTGCTCCCGCCGACATCTGCGCTCTGTTCCAGAATCGCGTCACTTGGCCTGCAATTCAACACTGGCGAGCTGGCCGACGCCATATCCCTCAATGGGCCATAGATTGTTTACGCGAACGTGTGGCACCCGTATTTGATTTGCGCCCTAGTCCTGGTCTCGGCCACACGCTGATAAATTGGCTAGAGGCGCATGGCCGGCGCCCAAAAAGAAAAGGCCGCGGGTTAAGCGGCCTTCCCCATTCCAGCGCTGATACGCCGCTTTAGATCAGCGTCACAAACGCGCCATTGTGAGCATAGACCGCGACACAAAAGCGGCCAGCATGATATGAGTAGCCCGACGTCGCCTTATAGCGATAGCCTTGGCAACCGTATTCGCGATGAAAGCGGCGGGCGGCTTTGAGTGCTTGGCGAATCGAAGTGAAAACCATGATCGTCGATCCTCGTTTGAACCCTATTCCCAATATCTACTCTTTCAATTCCCAAATGTCAACCCGTCCAAAAAGAAAAAGGCGCCGTCCAAGACAGCGCCCAGTTAGTCGCGTACCGCGTTGCAACAAATCAAAAATAAATCCGGCCGTCATCGCCTTTATACGGCCAGCACTCGCCGAGATCCTTGGCGCGCTTTGTCAAGTACTCGCCAGCATCCTTTGGCCAGTTACCATCCCAAAAGCCGGTACCGTGTCCTTGGCGCGTAAGCCATAGATCGTGGCCCGCCTGCTTTTCCTCGCCGTCGATTAGATCGAGCGTCTTTTGGTCCGCGCAAAACGCCGCGCAATCTTCCTTGATCTTACGCAACGCCGATTCGCTCAATTCGTCAAACGACCACGATTCGTTTTGCGGCTCATCCGCGAAAAACATGGCTTCGATGTAAGCTTGTTCCAGCTCACTGCAACGTTGGAACGCAACGTTGTCGCGGCCTTCTAAAACAAATTCGGGCATGATCTTTCCCCTTTCCCTAACCCCGCGACCTGGATCGGCGCGGGCATGCGTTGGTTTACTCTTTCAAGTGGGGAAGTCAAGCGTGTCGGTTTGGCTTTCCCTCGCGCGCGTCTGAACGGCCACAAAGATACGCAAGCTTGAAATTGTACGGAACGCGTCGTCGCGCTTTGCGGCCAGCGATAAAGTCGTTATAGCCGAGTTGGTAGTAGTAAGGAACGCCGCCCATAGCCGTTCCCCTTATAAAGTCGTACTCGACACACGGTAGGAATTCGACATCAGGATGTCGAACAGGCGCTCTTTGGAGTAGTCCGGCAGATCCACGTTGATCCGCCGCACTGTCTCGGCGCAAGCGTTCTCCGCTTGATCGCTCGATGCGCGATACTCCGCTTCCAGGTTCCGCAGTGCGAGTGTGATGCGCTTGGCTTTGGTCATACTAAAGTCTCCCTTGGTCACCGTCTCGTTTATATACTCTTTCAATTTGTGCCTGTCAAGGCCGGTTCCCCCAAAAAGGCTGGCGCGAGCTGTGTAACCCCGTAACGCCGTAACCCCCCTTTTCCTAAGACTCTATAGAATCTAAGTTTATATAAGCTACCTTACTATAACCCATATTCCATTAGCTATAGAGTTATTAGAAGTTACAGAGGTTACACCAGTAACACCTTATAAAAATCAAGCGTTTGCGCGTAACCTCTCATTTCGGTGTTACCGGTTACACGTCTTCTGCTTTTTTTGTAAAACCTTTCGCCACAATTTTTTCGCTTCGCAATGGCTTTGGTCCGTCCCATCCGAGCCTTCGAAGTGCCAGCGCGGCCCGTTTCGCAGTTACATCATTCAGCTTGTCCAAAGGCAGTCTAAGCACGGTTTCCAGCACGTCCCGGCTTGTGATCCGGTACTCCATTCCGTGCCCGTCTGCCGCCGGTTTTTTCGACGTCGCTTTATGCGTTTCGACGTCTGCTAGAATGTCTTCCCACGGGTCCGCGTCGCGCCGCGCGTCCTGTATCGCCGCGGCCTCTTGCCAAAGCCCTTCCGGCAAGAACAGCGACACGCCGCGCCGCTCGATCGCGTTGGCTTCCGCCCAAAGCTGGTCCCGGTCTCGCCGCAACGCTTCCAGGTCAACCCTGCCCGTTTGGACCGGCCAGAACCGCCGATTGCCGGTTTGCGATTTGAGGAACGTCGCGTGGTTCGTCGTCGCAATGAAGACACAGCGCCGCGGCTTGTCCTGCCTGGTGCGCCCGTAAGCCGGCCGCGCGCGATCCACGGTCCTGGAACAAAACGCCTTGACCTTCTCGGTGTCGGCCTTTGACATGCCGGCCAGGTCCGCGATCTCGTAAAGCCACACGCCGCTGATTGCTTCTTGCTGGCCCTTGTCGTCGGCGGTCAATATCGTCTGGTCCGAAAAGTTCTCTTGGCCCGCCAAAATCTCGATCGCCGACGACTTGCCGCGCCCTTCCGGGCCTTCAAGCACGAGGATCTGGTCGAATTTGCATCCGGGTTGCCGCACGCGGCGCACGGCCGCAATCAGGATCAGGCCCCCAATGGCGGCATTTAACGGCGTGTCCGCGGCGCCCATGTAGGTCGCAAGCCAAGTGCGGAGCCTTGGCACGCCATCCCAAGTCAACCCGTCGAGATAGTCGGCAACCGGATCAAAGCTGTCCTGCAGGCATTCCTGGACCGCGGCGTCGAAAGTGTTGGTGTTGCCCGGATCGAGATTGTATCGCTGGGCGATGGTGACCCGGAGCATGTGCGTCGTGTTGTCCGTGAGTTCGCCGGCCCATTGCTCGATCGCCTGTCCGCCGATGATCAACTTGTCGTGAAACCGGTCGTGCTCGCATGTCAGGCCCATGTGCCGAATGGCGGCGCGGGCATTGCGGCAGGTCGCTTTGGGCCGCCCCCACTGGTCGCGATCGGGCCAGATGATCGGGCTTGCGAACGCCGCTTGTTGAAATGTGGGAGGTAAGACTTCTAAGCTATGGTTGCCGTTGACTTTTTGCTCTTGCGGCGGTGTTGGATCGTATTGCCACCCGCGATCCATTGCGTCCTTATAAATTGACGCAATTGTCTTGCGTACTCCGTTGTATTCCTTATCAAAACTGACCCAGCGCTTCTCTAGGTCCGCGCGACCTTTGTACTCCCCATTACCCGGACCCTTACCTGTCGAGGTGCTAGACCATTCATCAAAAATTTCAAAGCCTTCGTCGACACCGTTCACAATCCACTTCAGATCGTGCAGCGCCGCGCCGTAGCTGGCCCAGGTCGCGCCATCGGTTGCGGCGTCTATCGCCGATAGTGCCGAAAACAGACGATCGGCCTCGGATTCGCTGAAAGCAGGCCCGGAACTGAGGTTCGCGACCGAGCGGGCCGCAAGCCCGCGTCCGGACGCAAAAGAGCCCGCCGGCACCGTCCGGGACGACGGGGCAGACGGGCTCAAGGCCGCAAGCGTTTCAGTGTCACGGGCGGGATTGCCCGCGGCCGCAGTGTGCACGGAACCGCGGAGCGAGGCAAGGAGGGGGCCGAGCCAGGCCGGCGCCTCGGCGATCGGCTGCGCCGCGTCGACCCACGCGTACTGCGCGCCGCTGGGGTGGATCGAGGGCGGCAGGATCACATAACCGGTGGAGCCGCGGATGTCGAAATGCCATTGCTTGGTGTCGCCTTTGCGGTTGTCCTGCCAGCTGGCTATACCCGTTCCGCGGTAGTACAGGTGGAACCCGCCTTCGCGCCCGGTGCGCGCCGTCAGCGTGCGAAGTAAGCCGCCGTGCGGCGCCGCGAGCTCTTTAAGCTGCGCTAACCCCGCTGGTCCATCGGCGTCGAGCACCACGAGGCCGGACGCGCCGGTTGCGAGCCCGATATTGGCTTGGGGCGCCCGCGACCACCAGGCGGTGACTTGGCCGGGATCCGACGTGGCGTCGTGAAAACCCTTACCGCCGGACTTTTTGGAGAGTAACGGAAGCTTGGCGCGAGGACGGAGCGGGAACACATGCCAGCCACGGCCGGCGTATTGCAGAGCGTATTCAATGAGGGACATGCCGATCCTCTACCACTTGACGAACCGGTCGTGGGAGGCTACAAGCGGCAGTCGCTCTGTCGCTCGTAGGTCCGTCCGCCGGACCTCAATCAGCCCCTCGCCATTCGCTTGGCGGGGGGCTTTCCTTTTTGCCCGCGGCGCCGTGCGCGCGCCATCAACCGGGTGGGGCAGACTGTTCCCATTTCATATTTTCGTCAAGCGGAATCCGGGACTTAGCCGGTTTTGCATTTTACTCTTTACAAGCGCGTCACGGCGTGTCATAAGGTTCACGACATCAACGGGAGGCGGGAATGAGCTTGTTGTCGTACTTTGATTTGAGGGTCGCAATAGGCTCGCTCATTGCGCTTGTCCCTGTGTTTGTCATGACCCTGCGCCTTGAGTTGGAAAAAGCGGCTGCTGTTTACGCAGTCACATCACTTTTTGCCCTTATTATCTGCATTTCTCTTCACCTTGCGGGGAAATGGCCATGATCCAAAAGGCAATTTCAATTGCTCCAGTTTGCTGGCCTCTTTCGTCTCTAGCTGAGACGGTGACCAGTGACCTCGCCTCAGCAGCCTGCTATCGCCGTTCCGAACATATCGGGGTTCGTGCGGTTGTTGTAGCGGAACTGAAATTCAGCGGCATAGAGCGGGAGATATTTGGCGCTGACTTTGTGGAACGTGCCAACCACACCGCGCTTAAAGATGCTCCAGAAGCCTTCAATCGTGTTCGTATGCACGGCACCGACAACGTACTGGTGCTTGCTGTGGTCAACTTTCTCGTGCGGGAAGCGGCGCAGATAGTCGCTGTAGCCGCGCCAAGAGTCCGTTGCCAGCAAACTGACCTTGTTGGGATTTCGAACCAGAAGTGAACGAAGAATGACCCGAGTCAGCAAAGCCGAGATCGAGCGCGCGCAAAAGTGGCGGGCTGCCCACGGCATCACCATGGATCAGCTCGCCGCGCTGACCGGCTACTCGCCATCCGCGATTTGCCGCTTCGAACTCGGCACCGTGCCGGCGAGCCAGACCATGGGCGAGCACCCGGTGACGCCCAAAGCGTGGCGCCGGTACAAGATGATCTGCCTGGCGGTCGACATGCTCAAGCGCGCCGGCAAGGATGTGGAGGATTGGGATTGGAGATGACAATACCCAAGGAAAACGAGATCGTGGCGTTCGTTGCCTACGCGTCGTGTGACGTGCTCGCGCTGTTGGCGGTCGGCGCCTTCGTCGCGATGATCCTGGTGTGGGCCGATGCTTTGGGGGTGGGGCTATGATTTTCAATTTCATCGCCTCGCACTCCGTCTGCGCGCTCGCCGCGATCATGTATGCGGTCCTGCTGCTCGGCGTGCTACGGCAAGGGAAGTTTGACCTGTGAGCCGCAAAACGCGTGCCTCGACGGATTGTCCGTGCTGCGGCCAAAAACTTCCGCCGCTGACATTCACGGTCGACGACTCGTTTCGCGTCATCATGCGTCACGGCAAGGCGGTTGCGCTGTCGTTCGGGCAATACGCCGTGTTCCGCGCGCTCTATAGAAAGCGCATGCCGCTGACACTCAACGAGATCGTGCAGGAGGTCTACCGCGGCGGCGCGGCGCCCTTATGCGCCAACCAGAGCGTCCACGTCATGATTCGCTGTCTCAACAAAATCATTGCGCATGTGCAGCTGCGTGTCCAGGCCAGCCATCCGGGACCGGGCTCAACTTGGCGGATACAAGAGCTATGAGATTGGTTGTTGCCGACTGGGAGACGTTCTTCAGCTCCAAAGATTTCACGCTGTCGAAATTATCGACCGAAGCGTACTTACGCGACAAGCGCTTCGAAGCGCACGGCGTCGCCATCAAGTGGTCCGCCGACACGCCCGCACGCTGGTACGACGAGCGCCAGGCACGTTATATCCTCGCGCAAGAGGATTGGTCCGACACCTTCATGGTGCACCATCATGCGCAGTTTGACGCCGGCATAGAAAGTTTTCATTACGACGTGCATCCCAAAATGATTGGTTGCACGCTTGCCATGGCGCGGCTGCTGCTTGGCAATCACATCGGCGTCAGCCTCGACTCGGTACGCGCACAGTTTGGTTTGCCGGCGAAGAAAACTCCATACAGCGCCTTTGACGGCAAGCATTGGAACGAGTTGTCAAACGACGTGCAGCAACAAATTGCCGAGGGAGCGTGCGACGAAGTCGAGAGCATTTGGAAGCTATTCGGCATGTTGCTCCAGGCAGGCTTTCCGCGCAGCGAGCTGCCGATCATCGACATGACCATCAAGATGTTCAGCGAGCCGTGTTTGCGTGCTGACATGGACTTGCTGGGGCGCATCTGGAAAAGTGAGAACGATGCCAAGCAGCAGCGCGTCGCTAGTCTCGGTGTAGATCCCAAAGAATTGTCGTCGAGCGACAAGTTTGCCGAACTGCTGCGCGCCGAGGGAATTGAGCCTGGCAAAAAGTCGTCGCCGACCAACCCCGACAAGCAAATATGGGCTTTCGCCAAGACCGACCCGTTCATGCAGGATTTGTTGGAGGACGAAGATGAGCGAATCAGGACACTTGCCGAGGCGCGGCTTGGGATCAAGTCGACACTGCTGCAAACGCGCGCCGAGACCTTGGGCTGGATGGCTCGTCGAGGACCTTTGTGCGTCTATCTGCGCATGTATGGCGCTCATACAACACGGTGGTCCGGTGGAGACGGAAGTAACTTTCAGAATCTTAAAAAGAGCGACCCGGACTTTCCCGCGGATGATGGCGGGCTGAATATTCGCGAAGCCATTCTGGCGCCGGAAGGATATTTGCTAGGTGCGATCGACGCTTCGCAAATCGAGTGTCGCTTGCTCAATTTCGTTGCCGGTCAGTGGGACGTGATCGAGAATTTCCGCGATGGTCGCGATCCTTATGTGAACGTCGCCAGCGAATTTTATGGTTTTCCTGTCACCAAGGAAAAGCACCCGACCGAGAGAAATGTCGGCAAGGTGCTGGAGCTGCAGGCCGGCTACGGATCGGGTGGCGAGAAGATTCGTGCGACGCTGCGAACTAAAGCAAAGATTATTCTGACGTCGGCTGAAGGCTTGAAAGCTCGTGGCGCCTACCGCGATACGCATCCAAACGTTGTCGACCTGTGGGGAACTGGCGGGCGTATGCTGGCGCGTCTTGCCGGTGGGCCGCCGATCGAGTGGGGGCCAACCGTCATCAAGGACGGAAAAATCTGGCTGCCGAACGGTTGCCCTTTACAATTCGGTTCTATTGAGTATTATCGAGATAACGAAACTGACGATTCCTACTGGCGTATCAAGACGCGCAAAGGCTGGTCTAAGCTCTACGGCGCAAAGCTTGTTGAAAATTTAATTCAAGCTCTCGCGCGCGTCGTCATGTCCGACTGTATGCTACGCTTGATCGCAATGGGTTATCGGATCGTGACGACGACGCATGACGAGCTCGTAGTGCTGATCAAGAAAGACGGCAACGAAGAACGCCATCTTGAGGTTTGCAAAGCCGAGTTGAAGCGCGTACCTGTTTGGCTCCCCGGAATTCCTCTCGACGCGGACGCTGTGATGTCAGAAAGGTATGTCAAGTGATCGAACACCCCCTCCCCGACACTTGCCCTTTGTGCGGCGACGTCGTGCGCAATGACATGGCAGTGGTCGTTGATCCGAAGACGCGGCAGCGCGTTGCCGGCCACGTTCAGTTCTCGTGCAATTACGAGGTTGAGATCCAGGACGGCAAGGAACCCGAGATCCTGAGCGAGTGCCGGAAGGGCAAGACATGGCCGAGGCGGTAAGGCCCTCGTGGTTGCGTTGGCCGCCGAATTGCTGCGAGAGTTGCGCAGGCCCTTGGATCAAGGAGGGTGATTGGAACGGTACATGCGGCAATGCCGCTTCGCTCAATTACGGTGAAAAGACCGACGCCCGATTTCGTTGTCAGGATTTTAAACGCAAAGAGGAGAAGTCCAGTGGACAATGAACAACAAGCCCCGTTCGCTTCGTTCCAGCCGTCGCCCGACGCGCCGCCTGTGCCTCCGGAAACGCCGGCCAAGGGCTCGACGAGCAAGAAAGGCAAGAACCGCGGCACCAAGCCGAAAAAGGCCGTAGCAGGCTCCGCTGCCGAACCGGCAAAGCCGGCCGGGGGCGCGCGCATCAAAAAGCCGCGCAAGACCAAGAAAATCGGGGCATCGCGCGCATACAAGGTCGATGTTGGTTTGGCGTTGACCGCGCTTGTCGGCCTTAGCGAAAGCGACGCGAGTTTGCTGGAAACGGTCGCTGACATGCTCAGCGACGCGCCTAAGAAATCGCGTCGACGGATTGCCGCCGCGCTTTCGAAGATCTTTGCGTAGGCGCCCACCAAACGCTTAACGAGGATTTAGCAGATCACATGAGCATTCAAACCGCTGGACAGATGGCGAAACTGGCCCGTAGCGAGGCGATGGAAGAAGCCGCCAAAATCGCAGAGCGCGTGGCTAATTCGATCATGCGCAATGCCAAACGTGTTCACGACGATGATGACGATCCCGACCACTACGACCGATACGAGGAATTGGAATGTCAGGCCAGCCTCGCTCAAGAGATCGCCGACCGCATCCGGCGTGCTGCAAAGCGAAATGCCTAACGCGAGATCAACAGATGACACATCCGCTCACGTTCGCAGTTTGGATTTGGTTCTTTACCGCTTTTGTTGCGAGCGCCACAGCCTGGGGGGTTTATCGATCCCTCACGTTCCATACCAATCCTCGGGCGTGTCTCTGGATTGATGCTATCGGCATATCGTTCTATGCGACGGCCGTGGCGCTCTACGCTTACGCATCCGCAACCGGCCACTAACGGAGCCCACATGAGACAGATCACAGAGCACACAAGCTTCGCGTTCCCGGATGCGATGAAGGAGATCGAGGAGTTGCAGGCACGGCTTAAGTGGCAGCCGATTGAGACGGCTCCAAAGGACGGTTCTCGGATTCTGCTCGCTGGAAAGTACAGCATTGCAATCGGAGCGTGGGGCGGTACACGGCCGGCATGCTGGAAAGAAAACGTCAGTAACGGACGTTCCCTGTATGGCACCACACACTGGATGCCATTGCCAGAACTTCCACTCACGGAAGTTTAGTCATGGAACTGAAACCACGCACGGCCGAAGAAACATCAGCCTGGAACGAGGGCTTCAATTTTGCTGTGAAGCTTATCGTGCGCCGTCTTGAAACGGCAAACGACGAAACCGACCGACTCTGCTTGATCGAAGCGATCAAACGAATGTCGCTGGTATCTGAGCCGCCAAAAGCTTGATTGGAAATTAACAGATGACATTGGAGCAGCTGAGAAAGCTTACCGCGATACAGGCCGAAGATGAATGTCTATGGGCTCGCGCCGAGAGGATAGAGACGGCCTACGCACAGCAGGCCCTGCGGTATCTTACACGAGCGATTGAGGGCGAATGGACGTTTGAGCAGGCCAAGGATGCGATTGAGGAAATGATGCCATGAGCGCAAAGGGACATAATCATGTCTGACATTGATCTTCGGAAAGAACTTGAGCGCGCCTACCGCTGCATCTGTGGGCTGCATACGTCAATTCGCGAGGGCAAGCTGCCCGAGGATGCAATCCTAGCCTATCAAAGCCCGGTTATCGGCGCGGCGCGCCGGTTTGTCATTGAGGGCAAATTGGATGGGGCGGATTATTTTGAGGGCAAGCATGTTTCGGTTCTTCACGACGCTCAAAAACTCTAACTGACTAACCACAGATTAACGGATGACAAATTTCAAGAAGCCCAACTTTGTCGCATTCGGACCTCCGGTGCCGGTCGTTCCGATCCCCGACTTTTCAAAGATGGGTTTAACCATTGAGCAGTTCGAGGCTGCTTGGTCAATCGTTGGTCCCAGCGTTGAGAAGAATATGCGCCGCAACTTCAAGGGCCAGTGTTTAGAGCTGTGGCAGGTCATTACAGTGGCCTATCTCGAAGGGCTGCATCACGGGTCAGAAATTGCAAAGGCCAATCCATGACCAAAAGCGCGTCTGAGATTGCCGCGAACGCTATCGCCAGAGCGATAGTTTCAAATGTTAAAACCGACATCTACTCGCGCGCCGGACAACTAGGAGCCACCATGCACGACAAAGAAGCTATCGATATGATGCAGCGTTGTAAGCAGGAAATCGTGTCGCTGCGAAAACAGATCGATTATCTGCAGCCGCGAGCCGAGGCTTATGAGAAAATTTCTCAGGTGCTGAATCTGCTACCGCGCCAGGGCATCGGCATGGGCGAAGATTTGGTCTCGACGCTCGACAAGCGCATCCGGGAAACCGAACAGATTTTGGCGAATCCAGCCGAAAACAACGTCGTGTGATCTGTTAACTGGGGATTAGAAAGTTATGGGATTCCACGCTTCTGATCGCGATCCGCCGGGAAGGAAACTCGACGCTACCAATCAGGCGGCGGTCGATATCATGAAAATCCTCCGGGCGCTCGCGACGCCCCGTCATGCCGCGGCGGCTATCGCTGTCGTGCGAGCCAACTTGCACAGAGATGCCGGCGCGAAAACTGCAGCTGATGTCTGCCGCATGACGAGCGACGATGACAAGGCGGCGCTGGAAATTTGGGAAGCGATAAACGCTTAACTTCTGCTTAGTGGGTGACATGATGCCTAGAAACTGGATCATCAAGCTTTGGTTTATGCGAATCGCCTGCCCACTGGTCATGCTGGCGGCAATAGCGAACGGAGCCTGGGCCTATTCCCAGGGACGAAGCGCGTGGGCGGTGGTCAACGCCATTCTGGCCGCCGTCAACATCTATCTTACTTACGTTGAATGGTTCGTTCTGCAACCACAATGGCCCGGAAGGAGGGTCTAACAATGGCACTTTTCAACTTAGCATCATGGACTGGAGCAAAGGATAACGGCGGCGTTGTCGTCTACGACCAACCCGCTCAGCGCATGGAATCGGCACCGAAGAAACTTACGCCGCGCATTGATACTGACGAGATGGCGGAGACTGCCATTGCCGAATATCGAAAAGTGGCGAAGGAAATCGGCATTTCAGACCAAGATATGCTGGTGGAGGAATTTCGTGTTTTTCTGATGAAGCACGATATTCCCACCTTCAATCTCCAAGAGGTTGTCGCGTACATGGACAACATCGCCGCTAAGGACAATCCCACCGGCCTCGGCTGGCACTGGTGCCCAGTTCGTCCGAAAGATGCCGATGTCGAAATGACGTTTGGGCGCCCCTCTGTCCGCCATTATGGCCGCAACGAAAAGCAGGTCACGTCGTCCGATTTTTACGAGAGCCATGCTTTCCGCAACTATAATCAAATGCGCCAGCATACGCCGACGCCAATTGACTGGCGCACTCAGCGGTCCCCTGCCTATTCGCGTACTCTGCCGCTGCACGCCCTCAAGAAGATCGCCTTGGTGGAAAAGAATTTCACTGCTGGCAAGCCGGTCTTTTTGGTGACGGAATACACCACATCGCCTCACATCGTCGTCAATCCCGACCCGTTTTTGATGGCAGTCATCCCGAACAGCGCAGTTGCGCACGGCAAGGGACGCTTCATCATCGACGTGTGGGATGAACCGGGATTCGGCATCGATCGGATGGTGAAATAGTCGAGCGGGGCGCGCTCGGAAATGGGTGCGCCCCTGTTAACAAGGACTTAAGCATTTGAACGCGCAAGTCGACTTAAATACGATCCCGCCGTTTTTAGATCGACGCCGGCTGGTCTATACGTTCACGATACTCAATCAGTATCGGAACTGCGGTCATGCAATGTTCCGGCGCTATATCAAGAAAGACATTCCATATGTCCAAAGCCCGGAAGCGAAGTGGGGCGACGATGTGCACGTCGCTTTCGAGCACCGCGTCGGCTCAGGCAAACCGTTGCCGACGACGATGCAGCAATGGGAATCGTTCGCCTCACCGTTCACCAACCGCGGCGCCATCGTCGAGCAGAAGCTGGGCATCACCGTTAAAGGCCAGCCGACCGGATATTGGGATGCCGATTGCTGGTTCCGGGGCAAGGTCGATTTGTCGCTGTTGAGCGGAGACAAAGGTTACATCAACGACTGGAAAACCGGCGGATCGAAGTATGAAGATCCGTTCGAGCTCGAAGTCGGCGCGCTGCTGCTCAAGGCGCGCTATCCCGAGCTGACGCTGGTCAAAGGCCACTATACCTGGCTCAAGGAAAACCGCGTCGGCCAGCTTTACGATCTCTCGCGCTTTCAGGATACGTGGAAAGAGATCAACCGCCTTGTCGACAAGATCGAGGCCGATCGCAGGACCGGCGAGTTTGCAAAGAACAAGACCGGTCTCTGTGGTTGGTGCGATATTCAGGATTGCGAAAACTGGTTTGTGGCGAAGAAAAAATGAAGACCCCAGAATCTTATACGCGCGATCCCGTTCGCAAATTCCTCAAGTCGATCGGCGCATACCGTTTCAGTCCGGTGCAGATGGGTATGGGCGCACCGACGCTGGACGATCTGTGCTGCGTCGGCGGGCGGTTTATCGGTATCGAGTACAAGGCGCCAGGCAAGGCACCGACGCCGCGCCAGCTCCTGACCATGCAGGAGATCAAGCGCGCTGGCGGCATCGCGGTGTGGGGCGACTCGGCCGAGAAGGTAATCGATGAGCTGAAGACCGCGCTGGGGATTTAGTGTATCCCGCCGATGTTCACGGTGACGCCGGCCAGGACGTGCAGCACCGGGATGACGACGTAAAACAGGATAATAGCGACGACCACGATGATTAGCAGCACGTTGATCGCTTGGGTGAAAATCGGTTCGAGGGGAATGAGCCCGAGCAGCTGGCGTGCAGCCCAGAACAGGAAGCCGGCGACAAGCAGGGCTATGATGATTTGGACGACTAGGCCGGTCATGGGACGCCTCGCTGCCCACCTGATAGCGGGCTAGTGCGATAACGCGCGAGGGGTTTTTTAGTTCCCATGAACTTTTTCTACGACCAGCCGCGCAACCTTCTGATTTACGACCAGCCGTCGTCGTTGGTCCTGCAGCACATCCCCGAGGCCAAACAGCTCAACGGCAATTACGTCGCGGTGCCGCGCACGCTGCGAAACAGTCAGGTCTTGCGTTGGTTGAATTATCCGGTGATGCCTATTATCACCGACGCCAATTACGATTGGCCGATCGAGCCAGGTAAGACGCCGGAATGGCATCAAAAGGTAATGACCAATTTCCAGGTCATGCACCCGCGATGTTTCAACCTATCTGACGCCGGCACCAAAAAGACTTTACCAGCTCTGTGGGCCGCCGAATGGCTAATGCGAACGTTTCCCGGTTACCGGGCGCTTATCGTCGCACCGCTCAACGTTCTGGAGGTCGTGTGGGCAAAAAATATTTTTTCGAGTTTCCTCGGGCATCGGTCATTCGAAATACTTCATGGTTCGGCTGAGAAGCGAATCAATCTTCTCAACAAAAAAGCTGACTTCTCGATCATCAATCAGGACGGTCTTGGTGTCGGGGCTCACACACGAAAAGGTCTGTCACTCGACGGTTTCTCTAAAGCGCTTTACGAGGATGATGGCATTAAAATCATCATTGCTGACGAAGCCGATGCCTATATCGACGCTAGTACCAAGCGGCATCGCATTGCGCAGCTAATTTTTAACAAACGTCCTTATCTTTGGGAATTATCCGGGACACCTGTAGCGCAAGTACCAACCGATGCTTACGGCTTGGCAAAACTCGTCAACAACGCCATGGGTAAGAGCTTCACCGGTTTCCGGCGCGAGACGATGATTCAAGTGACAAATTTCAAGTGGATACCGAAAAAGGAAGGCTACGACCTTGCGCGGCGGCTTCTCGTTCCTGTGGTTCGTTTTTCTCTCGCAGAAACTTGGAAAGACGCGCCGGGGATTCAAATTTTGCCGGCTGTTGTCGAGTTGACTGAAGATCAAAAAAAGCAGATGGCGCTGCTTAAGCGCACGATGCAAATCACGATGCGTAGCGGCAAAAAAATATCAGCCGTCAACGAGGCTTCCGCGCGTAACAAGTTTCTACAACTGTCGCTTGGAGCGGTCTACGATGACGAGCATTTGGTACATGAGATCGACGCTACGCCGCGCTGGCAAATGTTTGAAAAATTGATCGGTGGCACCCCCCGGAAAGTCGTCATATTCGCGGGGTTGACAAGTGTCGTAAACTTACTATATAAGCGATTTAACAAGAAATGGCGGTGCGGCTACATCAACGGCCATGTGAAAGTTAAAGATCGGCCAGAGATCATCCGGGCATTCGAGAGCGAGGACGATTTCAAACTCATGATACTTGACCCGCAGTCAGTTGCGCACGGCATTAATGAGTTCGTCGTGGCAGATACGGTAATTCACGCCGCTCCGGTTGACAAGACGCGGTTATGGATTCAAGGAAATGCGCGCGTGTATCGCCCAGGACAAAAAAATCCGGTAACGGTTTGGCAGGTTCAGTCCAACCCGCTTGAGAAAGAAATGTACCGACGACTTGAGACCAACACCTCGATGCAAGGCGCGCTGTTACAAGCAATCCAGCGGGGGGATATATGAAACGTCCAATTCCAGATCAGTGGCAAAAAATATTTCGGAGAATTTGCTCGTGCCTCGTAAAAAACAAACAGTTCCTGTCGAGCCCGTCAAGGTCGAACGTACCGCCGAGCAGCTGATCGAGGAACATAACAAGCTCGACGATTTTATCAAAGCCGAGACCAAGCGCTTCGGTGAGTTCATGAAGCCGCACAAGGAGCGCCTGGAAGCGATCGGCAACGAACTCTTGGCTTTGTCGAATCTTCAGAAGTGGGAGAACATCAGAACCGACGCCGGCACAGCTTATCGCTCGACGTTGCTCAATGTGTCAGTGTCTCCGGAAGGGCTGCCTTATGAGACGGACAAAGGCACGTCGATCGGCCGCGAAGCTTTGCTTGATTTCGCGCTCGACCATTGGGATGACATCGGTAACGATCTACTGCTCATCTCGCCGCAGAAAGATGCAGTCAAAAAATATATCGAGAGCCACGAGGGCAAGCCGCCGCCTGGCGTCACAATTTCATTCTTCACCCGAATAAATGTGCGTCGATCTTAACCAGGAGAGAATCAAGTGAATCAACTTCCCGACTATCTGCAGAATCGCCAGTCTCGCGGCCTTGCCGAGCGCGTCAGTCAGAACCTCGGCACGTCGAGCCCGCCGTATTTGTCACTTAAAGACAACCGTTTCACCCTGGTCGATGCTGCCGGCAACGAGCAGATCATCCCGACCTACGAGATGGATCCCAACAAGCTCTTGCGCGGCCAAGCGCCTGGCCCTTACGCCGACATCGTGATCATCGACGTGAACAATCACGTTTCGCGTATTTTTTACGATCAGGATTACGACCCGACTGCGCAGTCATATCAGCCGCCAGCTTGCTTCTCGCATAATGGCGTCGGGCCGTCGAAGCTCGCGTCGTCGCCGCAGTCGCCAACCTGTGCTGCTTGCCCGAACGCCGCGTGGGGCTCGGCGACGTCCAACGTCAGCGGCAAGGGCATTCCGGCCTGTGCGCAGTACCAGCTCGTCGCGGTGCTGGTCGCTGGTCACGACATGCCGTTCCTGTTGCGTATTCCGCCGAACAGCCTGAAGAATTACCGGGCCTATGCCGAGCAGTTCCGCGGTCGGGATTTTGACATGGACACCGTGCTGACGCGTCTGTCGTTCGTCAGTCAGGGCACGCTGGTTTTCATCCCGTCCGGCTGGCCGCCGCAGCAGATGATCGCGCTGAGCGACAAGCTTTATGCCGCCAAGGCGACGGATGCGATGATCGGACGCCTCGATGTGCCGATCCAGGGCATGCTGCCGGCGCCACAGACGCCGCCCCAGACACAGCCGGTGGGGTTTATACCGCCGCAGACCACACCACAGCAGCTTTTTGGTGCCCAGCCTGCGGCCTCCCAACCGACGCCGCCGGCCGCGCCACCTACTGCGACGCCTGCGACCGCATCCCCTTCTAGTTCCGCCCCTGGCGGGCGCGGCCGGCGTCGCAATACGGCTGCCGCGGCACCTCCGGCGCAGCCGCAACAGCTGCAAGCTCCTTTCATGGAACCGCAGCCTCAGGTCGCGCCACAGCCGACGTTTACCCAGCCGTCCGCTCAGCCCAACAGCCCGGCCCAGACCTTCGGCATGGCGCCTGGCGTGCCGCCGAACGCCGAGGTCACAAACATGCTCGATAACCTGTTCGGGAAGTAGGCGATGAAGAACGGCTCTTTTTCGCACCGGCTCCAGGCTATCATGCGGGACGGCAACCTAACGGGTGCCGACCTCGCCCGCTGGTTCGATAGGCCGGATCCGACCGTTCGAGGCTGGATCAGCGGCGACCACGATCTTGGTGGCGCGCAGCTCGACGTCGCGTTTGTCGAGGCGCAGCTAGTCAGGTTGGAAAAATTGTTGAAGCGCAAGCGCGGTTTGCCGGTGCCGCGCATGACGCGGGCAAAACGGATCGAACATCTTGATGCTTTACGATCAGCCAGTCTCGACTGAGCGTCGAACGCTAGATAGCTTGTCGCAAGAGGAGTTGCGGGAGTACGCGTTGTTGTGGCTCACTAGCGTCAAAATGAATCCGGGACCGTTGCCCGCGCCGATGCGCAAGACTGGGTTGGAATTGATCGCACTTTTGCGCCGTTAACAGAGAGAACCAGATGGGAACGCTAATGCTGACGGCATACGGAGATCGGCCAGTGAAGGTCTATCCCGTCCGCGAACAAGAACTCGACGATCTAAAACGATGGGCGGTGCTTTCCGTCATTACCTTCGGACTTGCTGTGCCACTGCTAATTTTTGCCGTCATTCAGGTGGTGAACTCGATCAAGCGTGAAACCAATTTTGAGAACACCCACTAACGCGGCGATAGGACTTTGGTGATGGGCAATCCGCTGAAAAGACGAACGCTCCGGGCCATGCTCGCGCGCTGGCGTCAAGACGAGAAGCGTTTCGCGGAAATATTCGGTGAGCGCGGCCCGGAATTTTCGGATGAAACCGAAATCCAGCGCAATCTCGGAACCGCAATCACCTATGCGCAAGGGCTGCTGAACAAGATCACCCCGCAGCCAGCAAATGACAAATAGGGAGTTAAGCATATGGTGCCGTTGGACATCAAAGAACTTGCGATAAACCGTAGGGCGATCCGGTGGAAAAAGGAACAGATAGCCGAAGAAGAAAACGACGCCCATAAGCGACTCATGGCGGGCCTTGCCGCATGGAAAAAGGTATCCCCGAGCCAAATCAAGCTTAGCAATATCTATTGCCGGAAAGCGCCTGCCGATCTGTGCTGTGTGTTCGTGGACGGTGACGATCCGTTTCGGAACAAATGCCTGTTCTGTGGGGCTGCTGAGCGAGACATATTCTAGATTTGAAATGACTAAGCGTCAGAGAGCGGAGAACATGACAGACATCGCGGATCGGTTACAGCGGATCATAAACGATCGCCCCACAGCCTACGAGAGGGAGCTGCGGGACGCGCTTACCGAAATCGAGAAATTACGAGAGGCCGCCAAAACCACGGAATTGCTCCGTGCTGCGCTTGAGCCATTCAAGAAGCCGGCAATCGAACATGACGTGTGGGGACCAGAGCATGACGGCGATCCGATGATTATCGAGCACTGCGAAGGCGGCATGGAATATGACATCACGCTCGGAGATCTTCGCCGCGTCCGGAAAGTGTTAACGTCATGATAGCCGTCACGCAGGAAGAACTAGAGATGCTCTTAGAGGCCGACAACCGAAAGGCGCGTCGCACCCGAAGCCGATTTGTTATCGACTGGTCGCGCGTTAAGGTGGTTGATGAGCAGCGAGCGGGGTACAAATGATAATCAAGAGGAAATGGCTACAGACTGCCGCGGGTGGTTTGCGCGAGTGGCCAATGGAGGGCTGGTATTTGTTTGGACTGATCCCGCTCTATATCCGCGACTGCAGTCCGCGCAAGCGCCGCCGCTCTTAAGCGATTAACAGGTGACTTTGAAATGTGTCCATGTCCATGGCTTCGGCCGGAATTGCCGACTACATACGAGCAGATATTTTCTCTCACTTTGAAGGGGAAACGATGTGCCTATAGATACTGATTTCACGCCAGGCCTAGAGGCAGCGGTAGCCTACCGCGCTAGGATCGCGACAAACGAAAATCAGATTAAATACCTCGAAAGCGAGGTGGCACGACTACGTGCCGGGCTAGAAGCCATTAAACGGGCCTACGTTGACGCCCCGGGGTGGGAGAACCCAGAACCTACGACTGAGCTTGTTTGGAAAATGTATGAGATTGCGAGACTTACTCTTGGGCAATTAACAGAGGAGAAATGAAATGGGACATGCTGGCGATTACGTTGATAAGGGACTTGCCCTATTTTGGGAGCCAGAAACGCCCGCAAAATTTATCAACTTCTGCTATGATAAGAAGTCCCTTGTTGCCCTTGAGGGATATTTTGGCGACTTCCCGATCACTATACGGCGCGAAGATATAAAGGTGCTGGAGGCCATGCAGACGGCCGGTGGCGGTCGTCCGCTGGACGATCTGATCGAGGTCGTGAAGAAAAATGGCTCCATACGTATATGGTGGGATAAGCAGGCTAGAAATCGCGAGACGGGATATCGCTTCCCGGCAGCAGTTGCCGATTAAGGCAACCCACTCTCAAGAGATTTGTGAGTTTGGTCCGGTTACGATCGGGCCACTAGAGCGGATAGCCGCGTGGCGAAGTCCGCCCAGGGGATGGAAGGTCCCCACTCTTGCCTAATTAGCGCTCATCACCAACAATCTCAAACGGCGCTTCGACCGAGCTGCTGTATATCGGCCACCAATTCTCCCAAGGCCAACATGCCGAGTAATCATCAAGATGCAGCTTGTAGCGTCCCGGCGTGCCGGCAAGAAGCGACGGGATCAGTACCGGACGCGGCGTGTGCGATATTGGTCCGGTGACGTTCGGTACATCGATCCGGTGCTCGTCGCTTTGCAATAGCCGGTTACCGCGCTCGTCAAAAAATGTCTCGACTGCGTAGCTCGGGCAGAGCCTCGCCCACGAACCTGTTTTGGACATCATGACCGGGATCTGAGCTCTGATTTCAGCCGACGTGATTTGGTGCGGCTCAAGCCAGATTGCCGTGAGCGTTACCGGCGGGACAAGGCGGCTGGCCGTTGCCAAAATCAGAAATCCGAGCACAGCTACAACCGTACCAACGACGATCATTGGTATGCCGTGGCAGGCTGCCATCTTGATTCCGGTAAACGGGATTTCAACCGGGGTTGTTTTCATTTCCCCGTTCCATGCGTGATCGTCCACAGCGACACTGCTGCCGCCAAACCTACCAGCCCCGAAGATCCGATTTTTATCCAAAATGCCCACGCGCCTTTCTGGGCTTCAATGAAAATGTGCTTTGCCCAAAGAAAATCGAGTTTCTGTCCATCTCTTGCGGTCGGAACTCTTGGTTCGAAATCTTCGAGCTTCATGAGACCGCAACTGGTTAGTAAAACCCCTGGCGCGCTTTTACGTTCCGGGCGGTCCCTTGCGTGGTTTTAGCTGCCAGCCGTAGTGTCGGGAGGAACGCCTGCATCCGCTGCCGCGGCATCGAAAGCTGCGTCGACCTGCGCGTTGAGAGCCGAGAGCTGCGCCAGCTGGTCGGCGGTCACGGTGCTGCTGTTGGACAGCGCCGCGATGATGTTCTTGATCTCGGGCGCCAGCGTGGTGATCTCCGTATCAATCAGCCCGATGATCTGCGTCAGCAGCGAAATTGTCGAGCTGATTGCCGATGACGATCCGGTAATCTGGCTGATGATCTGCCCGAGAAAAGCAAGGATTGATGCGATGGACATGGCTATTGACCTATCCCGTAGTTGGCATAGAGGGCTTGGATGGTGACGTATTGCGACTGCAACGCCTGCAGAAGCGATGCGCTGATCGGGGCACCGTTGGAACCCGTCACCGCTGCCTGAAGCTGGTTACGCGCCACGCGTGCTGTGCGAATTGCCTTGACCACCGCAACGACGCCGGCCTGCGTTTTGCAGAGTTTCGAGACATTCGGGCCACAGGTCGGGAGCCGGAGATAATTCGTCCCTGATTGTTCAACCGCGTCAAAAGCATTGATCGCGACGACGGCCTGCTGGGGCGTAACGGTCGTGCCGGTCACAACGCCATAGATTTTTTGAAACTCGGCGCAACCGCCGAGCGCCAAAACAATGAAAAGCGGCAAAAGCTTTTTCATGTCAGGTTCCTAGTGTTTTGAGGAGAGCGAGGACGTCGGGACTGATCGAATTGACGATACTCTCGCCTTCCTTGACGATCGGCATGAGAGCTTCGACGTGAGGGGCGGCCTGCTTTTCAAGCTCCAGCAGGCGTTCGAATTTCGGGGCATCGCCTTGCAGCTTCTGAATCAACTCGTAAGGGATCTTGGAAGCGAGCCCGATAAGATCAAAAAAATTCATGCTGCACCTGGCGGTTTAGGCGGCGCTTTGATGATAAATCCGGTTTGGCTGTCTTTCGACGGCACGCCGGCAAGAAAACCGGCGATTATGCCAAGTGCACCACCGCCAAGATTCCAAGCAGCAACGCCGTGCTTGATCTGATCCGCAGTAAGCCCAAGATCGGTCCACTGCGCCGTCGCTCCCGCAAGAAAGTTGCCGAGAGCAATGGCAATGACCATAAACGTTGCCCATCTGGGATCGATTGTAAATCTAGGCATTTTGCTCGCTCGCTATGACTCGTTTCATTTCCGACAGAAACATGTCTTGGTCGGCAACGACGCCGTCGCCGGGATGCGGATAGTTGTGCGTGGTTAAACCATTGCCTGGACCAAAATGCCCGCCGTTCGTGATTGTATTGCCCGGCGCCAGTACCCATCGATAAGCACCAAGTCCGGCATTGAGCGGAAAGTCCGAACTGATCAGGTGCGCGTACTGAACGTTTTTTGTGATGCCGGGATAATACTCGCTCTGACCGGCTTGCGCTCCCCAGATCGAAGCTTGGAAGCCCCAGAGACCGTGGATAATGCGCGAATGATTGTTCAGATAGGCGTAAGCCCCGACAACCGGCGTGTTGTTTGCACCGAGCGACGTGCCGCACACGAGGATGATCGCATCGGCAGGCAATTCGCGGATGATCCCGCAGATTTCGTTAACGTAGTAATCGCGGTACGGGCTGTCGTGCATATTGATGCCCGGCAATTCGGCACCCATTCGCTGCGTCATGGCGCGCGCGCCGGGATCCGTCACAGGCCCCCACATTCCGTAGATCTCGAAGCCGTGAACCTGCTTGGTCATGATGCAACCCTAGCAATTGTGGCGGGAGTTAGCAACCCATCAAATTCCGAGCTCACGCTTCCAGAGAGCCGTCCAATGCTCGCGATCAGCCAAACCGTTGATCCTGCTGGCAGGAACGATATGGCCAACGTTCAGCATAGCCGATACGTTCACAACCTCATTCTTCTCGGCGTAGGGCAAACAGCCGCAGAGAATGAAATCGCCAACACCGCATAGAAGTGCGTGCTCAGGAGCACAGATCAGCTGGGGGTTGCTCATCAGATCGAGCGCGATCCCTTCCTTGTCGAGCCACGCCTGGAGTGCCGCGAACCCGTCGTGTCCGGTGCAATTCGTCAAACCCTGGCCGCGGTAAATCCAGCCATCGGTCGACGGCGGCGGCTTGTTGCCCATGCGCCCGCCGTAAGCGATCTCGGCGATCATCTGCGGGTTGTGCGCGGCGCGCGCCGCAAGACTTGGCGTGAAATGCGACGGAAAAACTTGCAGCAGCCGTTGTGCCGTGTAGTTCATGTTTTCCGACATTTCCAGACCGGCCGCGCATTCTTCACTGCACTGCGCCATGAAGATCGCCGTGACGAGCTCGGTCGAGGTCGGAAAGTATTTTGGAAAGACAGTAGGAGCCGCGGCGGCGATCCCTTCAATCAAACCTGGAACATGCTGATCACCGCGAGGCCACAATTTCTGCAAGGCTGTGAGCATGTCTGTCATGACGCACCCTCCTCATTTTGCTCTTGGCAACGCAGCGCGGGCATTTCGGTTTACGCAATTTCCTCGATCCGGTCCTGCCCCATTTGCGGTTGTATTCCGGCTCGCACGCGTAATTCTCCAAAAGCGTGTGCGAATGCTTGGGGCAAAACCACGCGCCGATCATCACATACTCGCGCCACGAGGTTCTACGATGGTATATCCCGCCAGCGAAACGCGGTGTCGGCGAGTCAAGTGCCCGCCGCTGTTCGGGTCGTATGCCAGCACAGTACCGTCTCCATACGCTTCCTCGATGTAAAAGACGTGGTGCGCGCGCACAGCTACAGCACCAGCATGAGGCGTGGTACGAGGAAACCGAAACCAATTCGCGGCCAGCCACAAATCACGAATCGAATGTCCAAATACGCGCACACTTACGCCGCAGCCACAAAAAGCCGTCGCCGGACAACCAGCCGGATGCGGCTCCATGCTTTCCAGCATGTGTTTGAGGCCGTAGCCCAAACCGTGCGCCATATTAGCAACGCGGATGACGTGGGTGTGCTGCCGGTGATGATAACTATGATGATAGCCGTGATGATAGCGGGCATGCGCCTGTGCGCCGCACGTCCCGATGAAAGTCACAACCAGAAATGCGATGATGCCGCAACGCATGTCAGTTCTCCTCGGTTAATTTACTTTTTGCACTTATCTCCGCACTTGTCTTCCAATTCTTTGATGCGCGCTTGCGTCTGAGTGAGCTGCGCCGCGACCGCGACGAGATTGGCGTTGGCTTGATCCAGCAGCTGTCGATAAATTACGATCTGAGGATCCACCGCGCCTTGAATACGATCTTGCGCAGCAACCGGCGTCGCGCCCAGCAGAAGCGCGATCGGCAGCAATCTTAGCTGTTGCATGTGCCGCCTGTCAGGATACCTTCGGAAAAAATCAAAGTTTTGGCCTGATTAACGGTACAGGTTTGCGACACGCCGCTCGTGCCGTTTGCCTTGAAGCCAGTCGTCGCGTTAATAACACCCGTGGCAATACCGCTCGCTCCCCAAGTTCCAGAATCGGCTGCGGTCAGCGTGCCTGTAAGCGTCGGAGACGGGATCGTAAGCCCGGACGGCAGCGTTGAGCCGCAATCCTTGACCAGTGTGCCGACAAGATTGTTCCAGCACACGAGATCGCCGGATGTCGTCGAGCCTGGACCGACGATCCCGCTGGTCGTGAACGGAAACGTGTAGACCGTGCCGTTGACGTTGAACGTCGGCGTGCCGGTTGCACCGCCATAGCTCGTGAATGTAAATCCGCCGCCGGTTACAGTCGGAGCAAAACAGAGTTGGTTATATGGCCCGCTGTTGGGACCGCTGTTTTGACACAGGGCGGGTCCAGAAGCAGTGACGCCGAAGCTAGAAGGGCCGCCGGCAGCCGCGGTGCCAGCATCGCCAACCACGCCGGGAGCAACCCACATCGTGAGATGGTTCGGGGTGACGGCGCCGGATTGCTGCACCTGTGCGCCGGCCGGCGTGATCAGCAATGCAAGTGCAAAAAGCGTGAAGCGTTTCCGCATCTGATACTCATTCCCTCGAAACCGAGCGCCAAGCATACAGGACGCAGAACCGTTTGAAAAGCCGGTGAAAACGCTTACAAATCAGCGCGGATTGACGAAGACAGACACAGGTTGCGATAGCTTGTTGGTTCCGCTGAATAGCTGGAATGTCCAATTTCCGGATTGGCTGATCTCGCTGCCGTAGACCTGCCCGACGCAATAATTGCCCGCGATGAGCGCTGGATAATAGAGAAAGTTGCTCGTCGTTTTGAAGGGGATGTCGACTTCGCCGATAAAGCAAAGCGGGAATCCGATTGAGAGCTGGCTGCCATCCGGCTTCGTGACGAGCATTTGAAGCTGGGTCTCGTCGGGCGGGATAGGACCGCTGGAATTACCGAAAAAGAGCGCGATATTCTGCCCGACAAAAACCGGTGCGACGTTGCTGTTGATAAACGTCGCAGTCGGCGGCACGTACACGAGCTGCTGAAGGGTCAGTTCTGGAATTGAAACGTACGTACTTGCCAGAAGTGTACCGGCACCAAAAAACGCAGCGCTGCCGTCGAACAGCAGCGTGCTGATCCCGTTCAATAGCCCGGCACCGTTAAAGCTCGCGGCACCAGTTACACTACCAATATAACCATTGGCATTGAGCGCACCGGCACCGCCGAAAAACGCTGCTCCTGTAACGACGCCGATGTAACCGTTGGCGTTGAGTGCACCTGCGCCGTTGAAAAGCGCGGCACCAGTCACGATGCCAATATAGCCGTTGGCGTTGAGCGCACCTGCGCCGTTGAAATTGGCAGAGCCTAACACGGGATTGGTATGGCTGTTTACGTTGAGAAGCCCGACACCTGCGAAATTCGCTCCAGTGAAATTGCGTATAAAATCGCTGGCTTTCAGAAGTCCTGCGCCTGAAAGATTAGCGCCGGCAAAAAACGCTTCGAAAGCGCTGGCGTTAAGCGCCCCTGCACCCGAAAGACTCGCGACGCCCGTATTTGGAGTTACGGCGGCTTTAATAGTGCAGCCAACGCCAAGCATGCCGTCGCTGCCCCCGGCAGTCGTGTTTTGAAATGCCGGGTTGCTGAGATTGATTGCGTATGCACCGCCAACGCTCCACGAACTTGAAGCGGTCGGGCCGAATAAAGCCGTCTGAGTCATGCTAGTAACGGCGTTATCCGTAACCCAATTGGTCGCTGCCGCGTCGGAAGCCGTAGCGGTTACCGTTAAGGTCAGCGTGCTGCTAAGGCCAGAAGCCGTGTTGACATTGGCGAATGTCGTCGAACCGCCCGCTTGGTTCGCGCCAGTGAACGACATTGCATCGACGGCCAGCAGAGTGCCGGATGAAAACGTGATTTGTAGTGTCTTGTTGCCGCTGGTCGGAGCAACTAATCCCCACAGTCCGTTATAAACAACGCCGTCTGTTGTTGTTATGTTGTACGGCGAGGAACCGATAGCCGCACAAGACTGATTTGTGCCACTGCTATCCCAGGCAACCGCAACCGTGCCCGGGCTGCCATTCCACGTTAAAAAAACCAAAAGCGCGCGATTGGCGCCTGAACCTACCGTTAAGTTATTGAAACTTACAGGGCTGCTGCCACTGGTGACAACCGATGTGCCAGTTGCGTCGAGAGCGACGGCCATGGCATCGTCGCTCCGATGTTTACGACAACGAGATTGTCAGCCCGGCCGAGTTGATTACGAGCGAGGCGCCGACGACGACAGTCTGCGCGGTCGCCAACGTGCCATACCACAGCATGTTACCGCCGTTCGCCGCGGTCGTCACGGTGTCCCACACCTGGATGCCGGAAATCGTTGCCTGGGTCGAGAACGGCCCGAACGTCACGCCCTGCGAGTTGATGATCGATCCCTGCGCCGCAGCGTTAAAAAACGCCGATTGCCGGGCGTAGCCCGACGCAGTGCCGATCTCCGATCCCGAGACGCTAGATGGGGGGCCGATCGACAGGCCGATGCCCCACACCGTTGGTCGCGTGGCCGCTTGGGCGTTCAGACAGAAGTTCAGCAGCAGGTTCTCTGCGTATGAGCCGACGTTTGCCATGGCTGGCGTTCTCCATTGATTGCTTCACTGCTTCGACGATCGCCTGCACGCTGATGTCCGAGATACACGCCGAAGCGTTACCCTCCTTGTTCGGGGTGCAGGTCTCGCCCGAGTTGTGGAGCTGGTGACACGGCCAGCACGGCACGCGTTTCTGATCAGCATGAAGCGTGGTCGTGTTGACCCAGTGCTTGGTGATATTTTCAGGGCTGGCGTGCGACAGCAAAAGCACTTTCGCGTTCTGCTCGAATGCCACGCCCCAGGCAGGGCCGGTATCGGGACTGACGACCACCTCGCAGGCTTGCGCGAACGTCAGGATCCGGCGCACCGGCCAGTTCGGATTGTTTTCGTCCGCCGACAGCGCGAGATGCAGCCCAGCATCGCTGCCATTCTGCTTGATGACGTCGTTCTGGATGGCCTGCGCGGTTTCGAAATTGCGCGCCATGGGCGCTCCGAGCATGACAACTGGTCCAACTTCGCGAAGTAGTCGGGCAATGACGAGAGGCGCGTAGGGATGAAACTTGTCGACGCGCGTGCCGCTGATCACCCAGCCGATCGCCTTGTCGCCAACCTTGCTTTTGGTTTCCTGCGCCTGTTCTTTTTCGGCGGTGGTTGGAAAAAACAGCGGACCGAATTCGTGCGGCAGTCCGCAGATGTCAAGCACGGATTCGAGATAGTTGTGATTGCAGAAATTGCGGCGCCATTCCTTGGGCCACCAGAACTGGGTCTGACTCGGCAGCAGTGCGCGCAGTGTCTCGCAGGAATGCGAAAGATGGATGAAGAAATCGTACTCGGCAGCGCGGCGACGAAACCAGCCCTGCCACTCGTCGGGGTTCGGATTCGGGATCGAGTCTTTGCCAACGACGCTGAGCTTGTCGATATAGGGATTGTTCTCGAACACGACAGCTTGGTCGCCGCCGGAAATGACCTCGACGCGGCCGTACTTTTTACGCAAGCCGGGAAGCGCGACGGCGACAATCAAATTGTCGCCTACGCCTCCAAAACGAGCAAGCCCTGCCCAGCCGTTTGATCGTCGCGGTTTGTCCATGACTGTCATCCTAGCACGTCTTATTGGGGGTTGACAAAAATTGTGACGGGGTCGGTCAGCGGGACCCCGCCATTAAGTACCTGAAATACCCAGTTTCCAGCCTCGTTGATCACGCTGCCGTAGACCTGGCCGACGCAATAGGTGCCGGCCAAAAACGGTGGGAAATAGCGAAATGGGATATCGACTTCCCCCACAAAACATAGCGGGAATCCGATCGACAACTGGCTGCCGTCCGGCTTGGTGACGAGTAGTTGAGGGTGATTGACCTGGGCCGCGATGATCGAGTCGATGCCGCCAAAAATAAGCGCAAACGACTGCGCCACAAAAAGGGGATCGGCAAACAGACTGCCGCGAAAAACATAAAGGACTTGCTGGGGCACCAATGGCGGGATGAACAACGCTGAATTGGCAAGCAGCGCTCCGGCGCCGGACAAATTAGCTGCGTCCAAAACAAGGGTCGCATATCCGTTCGCGTTTAAAAGGCCATTACCAGTAAAAGCCGCGCCGCCAATACCGCCGCTGAAAAGAGTCGCGCCAAGCAAGCCGGAGCCGGCAAAATTTGCACCGGTAGGAATGAGCAGGCCGGCGCGGGCATTGAGGAGTCCAGCACCAGAAAAAAACGCGTTGATCGGAATGAGCAACGTAGCGTTGGCCGATAGCAGTCCTGCGCCCGTTAGGTTTGCAGAATCCAATATGAGAGTTGCAAACCCATTTGCGCCAAAAAGCCCGGCACCGGAAAAGCTTGTATATCCAGCAACGCGCGTCACAAAACCATTCGCGTTTAGAAGCCCGACGCCGGCAAAATTCGCTATGGTGCTCGAAGGATAATCCGGCGATTGGTTCGCCGTCGTCATGTTGTTTAGCGTCCAGTTATTATTTTCGCCAGAACTGTCCAATCCGAGCGTTGTCGTGGACGTAGCGTCGCTGAACGACAGAAAAAAATCAAAAGTACCAGTATAAGAGCCAGAATAAGTGATTGGAATTCCCGGTGTACCACTAATAAAGGATGCAGGAGTTAGTTGCTGTCCGTCGATATAATAAACTTGAGCCAAGTTTCCATTGTAAAACTGAACTCCGGTGTGTGCGGATCCGATATAGTACGTGCTCGCAAAGTTGTTGCCGAGGTTGGTATTCTGCGCCGGTATTGTGTTCGTGGTGAACGCGGTTATCAACGTACCGTCGAAGTACAGTTTTATACGGTTCGCTGCTGTAACCTGCGTCGTGTCTACCGCAACGCACCAATGATGCCAACTTGCAGTGTCCGTGTAAGTCGCGGACGGCACGATCTGCATGACCGTCGAGCCGGACACGTTTCCGATAAGCTGCGCGCGATTCGTACTGTCGAGTTCGAACAGTACTTTGTTGTTATTCGTGCCGTCGCTGAAATCAAAAAGTACTCTAGTAGCGCCTGTGGAAGACTGTTTGAACCAGAATGATATAGTAAATTTTTGTTGGTTTATGCTGGTCTTACCCGTCGCAGTTAAATTTTGCGACGAGGCTGAAGTGAAGATGAGCGAGTTGCCCATACGACGATCTCAACGGCGTTATTTTTTGTCGCCGCCCGCTTGCTGCTCGACCGGCGTCTTGTCGGCTTGATCTTTCGCAGGCGCCTTGTCTTCTTTCTTTGGAGGAATCACATGCGCCGCTGCGCCGAGCTTACCTTGAATCATTTGCGCCTCACGATGATGTTGACCGCGATCACGAACGCCGCATACCCGCCGAGCCCGATGAGTTGTTGCACCGATGGGTCGTGCGGGATGATGACAAATGCTAGCCAGAACACCGACGCGACGGTGAGCAATGAATAGAATCCGTTGAGCGCCGCGGCGGTCTTCTGCGAAAAGATCGCAAGCAAGACATCCAGCGCTCCGCTTGTATCGGACTCGGCTGGCGCGCTATTGGGTTGCTCGTCTTCGACGACTTCGAACTGCGCTCTCGTCATGTTCCGCTTCCTCGATGCTAGAGCGCGCATCGGCCATGGTGAAGCCGTTCGGCTCGTCGGGGTCCTTGCTCTTGTCCTTGGCCAGAGTACCGTAAAGTGCCGTGAGCGCCTTTAGTGCGTCAACAGATTCGGCAAATGGTGTCGCCGCCTCGCCCGCCCGCTTGGAAATATCCTGAGCCAATTGTTCGAGAGTCTGTCGCAGCGTCATTGGTTCGGTGCCTGAAATTCCGCTTCGCCGACGCCGGCTCCGACCGCGCCGCCGCGCCGCATCCAAGCCTGTACCGCCTGCCGCGCTATTTGTCGACCTTGTTCATCGCCCTTGAGCCCGCGTTGCACAAAGCGCATCAGCGACGGGCTGTTCGTGAGCTCGGTGATCATCTTGTAATACTTCCCGAGCATTGCGCGCCCCGCGGCATCGGCGCCGGGGACGATCTTGCCGAACGCCTTGCCAAGCGGGATCGAGCCCCATGGGTGCTCGACCTTGCTGACCGCGGCCATCGACTTGGCCGTATCCTTGCCAGCCTTCGACGACAACAGGAAATCCATTTCCTTCGCCAGCTGGCGCATCTGTTCGCCGGAAACGCCAGGGAACATGATATTCTGCACTTCAGGCGAGAATTTCGCGAGCCGCGCAGACGGCTCCAGCGTTCCCATCAGAATGCGTTGCGCCCACACCTGGCGCAGCATGTTGAACTCGGGCGAGTTCTCGCCGAACCGTCCACCGGCTGCCAAGATCAGATCCTCGCTATTGAGGATGCGATCAACCGCCTGCGCCGCTCCCACGGTTGGGTCATAAATGAACCCGAGCGGGTCGGTGCGCCGTCCCTGCGCCAATTGCCGCGCGTGATCAGCGCGGATTTTTTTCATCTCGCGCGCCAGCATAGCCAACGGGTCTTTCTCGGCCACCGCCTTTGCCGCCTCGGCCGCCGTGCGCGCCTTGGCAATGATGTCGGTCATGGTGTCGCCCGGCCGCACCGCAACGTCGAGCTTGCCGTTGAGCATTGCCACGTTCTGCGCCTGCTGCAGCAGCTTCGCCGAAGCTTCCTTGCCGTGCACGGCTTCAAGCATCCCCGACCGCGATCGCGACAGCACCTCGCGCGTGAACGCGTTGCCGTCGATCACGTCGGGCACCAGTGTCTTAGACGCTTCGAGCATCTGCTGCACGTCGGCAGCCTTGACGCCGGCCCAAAGGTTGGGACCGATGAGATTGGCAACCTTGCGCGTCAGGTCGGTGCGGCCTTCCTTGACCAGCGTGTCGAACAGCACCTTCGGATCGGCCGGCAAGCCCGACTCCAGCCCGCGCACCACGGCCTGGATACGCGCATCCTGCAGCGGGCGTATCTGCTCGCCGTACCATTTGTCGGTCGCGTCCAGCAACTGCGCCGCGATCTTGAGCTCCGGCACGGCGTTGACGTCATGCAGCGCGTCGTCGACCTGCTTGGCAAAGAATTTATAGACGCCGTCACGGATGCCCGGTGTCAAGTCATGATAGTCGACATTGGATCGGAACCAGGTACGCAGCTCGTGAAGCTGCCCGAACGTCGGGTGCACTGGCTCCTTGATCACCTCACCGTTTTCGCCAACCTTGCCGGCTAGGTCTTCGAGCTTCTTGACCGCATCCGGGTATTTCGCCCGGAACGGCTCGGGCAATTGCTCCAAGAACTGTCGCGCCGTTGCCGGCAGGTCGCCCGTCTCCGGTAAATGCCCCTCGGCCGCGCGATCGGCTTGCGCGTACCAGACCTTGGCGCGCTCGGCGATGCCCTGGCGGATCTTGACCAGCTTCTCGCCCACCGCGGCCCACAGATCGCCGCTGTTGTGCCCCGCCTGCGCCGTCCGCATCGCCGTGTCGACGTCTTTCTGAATGTCCTGAAAACCGGCGTCGATCAGGGACTGCGCAGCGCGCCGTGACTCGGCCGCCGTCTGCTCGACGGCGCCGCGCTGCGTTGCCTGCTGCACCGTTCCGACCGCGGCCGTGAGCTGGGCTTCGGCGATGGCGTCATCGAGCTTCTTGTCGGCGATGGTCTGGGCTTCAAGGCGCTTGGCAAGGACCGCCTCTCCCGCTTTCTGGGTCGACGGCGCGGCAGCCGGGTCGCTAATCTTGCCTTCAGGCTTAACCCCTATGTCTTCAAGGATTTTTCCGGCCGACGTTTCGTAATGCTCGGTCGCCGACTGAAGCAGCGGCTTCTGCATGCGGAACGCCGGGTCGAACACCTCGGCGACGTTGGCCAAATGCGGCGATTCCTTGGCCCAAGTTGACGGCGGCACCAGAATACCTTGATCGCGGAGCTTCAGGGCCGTTTCAAGCGCCCCTTCGTCCGCCCCCAGGAACGACGCAGCGGCCTTGGGAGCCGCCTGGGTGACGGCCCCCTTGATGGCTGGCGCAACGGCTGCCAAACCCCGCCCAGCCGCCGTCCCAACGCCGCCTGTGGCACCCGCCAAAGTCAGTTCGGCCGCCTCCTCGCCGCCGGAGCGGTCATAGACGCCGGCCAGGCCCATGATCAGGTCGTTAAAGCCCTGCCCGGCCACGCCGCCGGCCACGCCGCCCCCGACCGCGCCAATGAACGTGCCGGGGCCAGGCGCCATGAACGTCCCACCGATGCCGCCTGCGATCTCGCCGCCGATCGCACCGATGGTCGGAGCGGCTGCAGCCGCCAGCCCGGCACCGGGCGCATCCATAAAGCCTTTAGGGCGCCGTAGTACCCCGTCATCGTCGACGTAAAGCTTACCGGCACGCTCCTTGACTTTGCCGGGGTAGGAACGCTCCAGCGCCTTGCGGCGCTCTTTGTCGTTGACCGCCATGTCATAAAGCGTCTGCGCTGTAAAATCGATGCCTTCGTATTTTGGCTTGGTGCGAAGCTTGCCCTCGGGGTCGAGGAACTGAGAGCCCTCGGGGATTTCCTCATAATCGTCGTCGCTCTTGACTGTGTACGGCTTGGTGCGGACGTTGCCCTGCGGGTCCTTGAATTTCATGCCGGGCATCAGCGCCTGGTAATCCTCATCGCTCTTGATCGACGGTACCGTGATCGGGTCGCGTCCGCCGAGATTGCCGCGCGCGAGCTTGGCTGCAGCCTTCTCGTCGGCCTCACGCACCATAGCGGGCTCGTCGGCACCGATCGGTTGCCAGAACGCTTTGTCGCCGTCACGCTTGAGCACGCGAGCATCGGTTGTGTCTTCGAGCGTAGCAATGTCGGCCATTTACGGACCACCTACGATCGGTGCTTCTTCCCACGCCGGCTTGCCGCTCTTGGGCTTTGCGTCAGGCTCCGACGTCCCAGGCGTCCATTTGCCTGACAGCTGATCCTCCTGGCTTTTCTTCAAGCGCTGCAAGCGTTCCTTGACGTCGCGGAGATCGCGCAACGTGTTGGCCGTTGTATCACCGAGACTTAAGCCGGCAATGATGCCACTGATGCGATCGGCATCCGCTGCCAACGGGCGACCAGTGCGATCAAACAGAAGCTTCTGCGCCGCCGTCTGCAGATACTCGATATCGCGCATGAACTGAACGCGATCGGTCGGACCAGTCTTGCTTTTGCTGAAAACATCTTGCAGGCGCTCACCCAACCGCGTTACCCGTCCGGCAAGACCCGCAGCTCCCACGTAGGTTTCCAGCACGTGAATCGCCTTGTCGAGCGTCTTGTCGGCTTCCTCGTACTGCGTAATGTTGCGCTCGATATCGACCCGCTTGTTTGGCGACATAGATGGCTGGCTGGCGTTCGCGATCTCGCGCGAAACTTGATCATAATGCTCGTCGTACTCATCCTCGGTCGGTTCGTGCCCCGCCGCCTTTTGCGCAGCAACCCACGAGTCCATACGCCGCTGAATCTCGCGCTGCTTGGTCGGCGCCCCACCGATCGCTCCGCGAGTTCCAAGGCCAACCGGATGCTGCATCAGGAACGTCGCTTCCTGCTCGGCGGTCGCCTCGGGGTGCTCCAAGCGGTACTGCCGAAGCAAGTCGACCTGCAGATTGCGCCCACCTTCGGCAATGCCTTGCAGAATCTGCAATCGAGCCGCGGCGCGCTGGTTCGGCTTGGCATCGGGATGATCGGCATCCCACGCTTTCACCTCGGAACTGAAAATGCTGCGCCGGATGTCATAAGTCTCGAAATCCTCTCGCGCCTTCTGAATACCCTCGGCCGCGCGGATTTGCGCCGCCTGCATCTCCAGCACCTTGTCGTCCATGCCGGCGTCGAGCATGGCGATCGTCTTCTTGTTGTCAAATTGGGAAGCAATGGCGAGTTGCTTGACCTTCCACTGTGCCAGATCGGTCGAGATCAGCTTGTTAGCGTCCTCGAACATCTCGCGCTCCATGCCGAAGCGCTTCAGTGCGAGCTCGGTGTTGTCTTTCCACGCCTGATAAGCCGACTTATAGCCTTCCTCGTCATGTGCACGAATCGCGGTCATCGCCGCGGCCGACGCATTGAGCGCCGACGTCAACGGTTTGCGCGTGAACTGGCTGGCAAGAATGCCGAAGATCGACGCCAGCGAGCCGAAATTTTGGATCGGATCGGCGATGCGATTCTGCCGTTCCCTGTCGGCGTTCCATTCAGGCGGGATCGAGTTGGCGGACTGCGCCTCGGCGTGAAATGCGCGCTCCATCTGTGCACGGTCGCGGTCCAACCGGGCGTCGATCGAGCTGAATTGCTTTTGCTCAGCGGCGCCGCGCTCGCGCTCGATGCCGGCAAGCTCCGTGGTCAGGCCCTTGGTCGCATCCGGGTCGAAGCGCTTGAGGAAATCCGACGTGTAAGGCGAGTCGCTGTCCTTATCAGGCTCGGCATTATACATCGGGCTCGACTTGCCCGGCGGCGGGGGCAAGACGGCTTTTTTGCCGGACGGCGTCGTGACCGTCTGGTCCTGATCATCCGGTTCAATGATCGGTTCAGGTGCCATTTATGCCGTGGCGGTCGCGCCGCCGATCTGAATCTTAGTTCCGCCACCAAGCGCCGCCGCCATGCTTGCAATGGCCGACATCAGTTGCGTGGTATTCGCTTCGTCCATCTTGGTCAACGTCTCGTAGAGCTGCGTGGACAAACCCGTCTCATGGACGCCAGTCTGCAGAAGCTGATTGCCGGCGGTGAACAGTTGCTGCTCCAATTGGCCGCCAAGATTGATCCCGTTGATGTCGGCTTGCGACAACTCGGCGGCGAGCGCACTGTTCTGTGCCGGGTTGGTATTCTCCCCGTTCGAGGCGTGATTCTGGATGATGCGTGCCTTCTCGGCCTCCACCGCCGATGTGACCTGACTCTGCAAGGCCGGCGGCAGCGTGCCGCTCGTGAGATAGGTCTGCAACTGCTGCCCCGACGCGGTCAGCGCCTGGCCTTGCGCCAGCAACTGCGGCGCCTCGGCCTGCAGCGCTTGTTGGTTAGGATCCGTCTTATTGCCTCGCAGGAAACTCAGCCCCAGTCCAGCGCCCGCCGCGGCGATGCCAAGCGGGTTCTTGGTCAGCGACCCTTTCGCGCCGCTGACAAGCGAGTCCCAAAAGCTGGGAGTGCTTGCAGCGGGCGTCGCGCCGGTCACTGCACCGCCGGTCGAGCTCACGCCAGGGCCGATCGTGCTCAGATCGTAGCCGGCGTCGGCGGAAAGACTCAGCGGTGCCGACCCCGCGGCGGCCCCTGCGGTCGTCCCAAGGGGGGCAGCATCGGGCGCAGCCAAGGCGAGCGCCGAGCCTGCGTCACTGCCTCCGGCACCGCCGGTAATGCCGAGCGCCGCGTTGATGGTGTCGATTCCAGAGCCCCCTGCAGCTGCGTCGCCAGCAAATCCCAGCGCCACCCCGCCGGCAGCATCCGCACCGGTTAGCGCCCCACCCGCTTCCGTCACGCCAGGGCCGATCGTCGCTAGATCGAAACCGCCGCCGGTTGCGGCGACGTCGGCCGCCCCGCCGGCAACGGCTGCACCGCCGCCCAAACCCGCGAGCCCGGCAATAGCGCCGCCACCGAGAAGCGCACCCGCACCGATCTCAAGTCCTTTAGCCCAATTCGGCTGATCGTTCCAGACATTGGCGATGTCATGCCCGAGACTCGAAAGCCAGCTCATTAGACCCTCGCGAATTTCTGCTCACGAACAAAAATGCGCCCGAGCTTTTCCTTGATCACCTCGTGCGGAACGTTGCTCAGTTCCTCGACCAGAATGATCTCGGCGCCGAGATTTTTTGCCCAGCGCGCGAACTCGTCATAAAAGCCGGCGGCTTCCTTGACGTGATCGGGATTGTCGATGTCCTCGCACAGCACGAACCGCTCGCGCACGATCGGCTTGTCGCCAAGCCCGTTGGCGCGCTGCACTTCGGCGAGCGCAACCGAGTGCTCCTGCTGCAAGAACAGATGCTCGTTGGTGTCGATCATGCTGCGAAGCCACGCACCCAAACGCTGCTCGGGAAGCTCAAGCGCAGTCGTCAGCCGGGGGATCAGCCAGGCGCCGTGTCGCGACAGGTCGCCGAGATCGAAACGGCTGATTGCGGGAAGCTCGATACCGACGCGTTGCGCTGCAGCTGTCATCATGCGATCCCTAGAATTCGACCAGCTTGGATGTGCTCATCGACGTTGAAACCGATCCACTGGATCAGTTGGTCCTCGTCTCGCCAGTCTAGGCTCAAAAGGTCATATCCGGCAATGCCTAAAACGAGGTCCATTTGGGCGTGCATGACCGAATGCTGGTAAAGCCACTGTCCCAGATTGTTGGGGTCGAACGGATCGAGCGGAAAGGCGTTCAGGGTAATCTGCTTGGTCTCCTGCACACGCCGGATTATATCGAGATGGTTCGCCATATGCGCAAATGACCAGCGTTGCACATCCTCGTGCGTCAGCGGGATCTCGCTCAGCTGCGCAAGCGCCATCAGTGCGTGACCCACGGTCTGGCTGCTAAGGTTTCTTTTGCCCATTTTTCACCGGCTGCCTCAGTATTAAATTCCTCCCCGGCAACCATTGTTATGCTCATTCCGGAAGCAGTCTTTTGGTCAACCCGACAAATAATGTAATTCCATTTTTTGGTTTCAGCGTCGAAACGACGCATAGTTTCATACTCACTCATTTTAACCTCGATACGAAATGCGCGGGTCACCCTGGATCATCGCGCTCACGAGCGACACGTCAGCCTCATTGGTTTGGATTGTCATGCCGGTCAGCACGCCTTGCTGCCCCACCGCTTGCGGCGGGGTCACGAAATAACCGGCGCCGGACGGTGACGGGATCGTATACGACGCCGTGTTGGTAAACGTCATCCCGTTGGTTCCTTGAATGCCGACCGCATCAATGTTAGCGATAATATTCAAGCTGCCTGCGACATTGTAATTCCATACCGACCAGAAGCGGCCGGTTGCTTTGCTGAACTGATAACCGCCCGGCTCATCCCAATAACGCGATTGCACGGTTTTTTGAAAGCCGGTCGACGCCGATTGAAACAGCGGCCGGATCACGTTGCCGTCCGTGCCCCACGCCGTGAGCACCGAGTTGATTTCCTGAGTGGCAATAAACGTCAGCGGGCCGAAGTCTTGAACCGAGGCGTACCATTCCTTGCCGTTCCAGATTAAAAGCTTGTTGGCCGTCGCATTGCTGACCGGGTCGACAATTTGCGCGAGCACCATCCAGATTTTTTTACCGAACACCGTCGCTTTCGCCGACGACAGCTGCGACAAACTACCGAAATTAGCAACGCTATTCCAAACGCCGTCGAGCGCTTCGCTGACTTTGTCGAGCCCAGCGCCGCGGCTCATATGCACGCCGAACGAATTTGCGAGCACGATGTCGCGTCCGCGTGTGAGCACAGATGCCGGATATGGCGTACCAGCCTCGGGATCGGCGTTCTGATTGGTGAACGTCGTAACCGGTGGCGTGCCCGATGTTGTCACACCGGAAATGTAATTCATCGATGAGTCGGCAACCAAATAAAGGAAACCATTGGTATTGACGAGTCGGACGTAGTTCACTTTCAAAAAATTATCGCCGGAAGTGAAATTGCCGCCGCCGCTCGACGTGGCAAAATTTGTAAAAGAGCCAGGGGCAGCGAAATACACCGTTGGACCGTTGGCGACCCAGGCGCGACCTTGGTAGGTTTCGATCGCAGTGCCAGAAACGCCGAAAGGCATGAGCGATACTGTCGCTGCAGCGTTTGCCGTTGTGTCGACAACTGCCAACGTCGGCGCAACGTTGCTGCCGAAAATACCGGGGTTGGTCACGACAACGGACGATATCGTGCCACCAGCTATGATCGGCGAAAAAGAAGCTTGCGCGACGATGCTCGCGCCGCCACCGGTCGAGGTGATCGAAGCCGAGTTGCTATAACCGCTGCCGGGGGCATTGATCGACACCGACGAAACATAATACTCGCCATTGTCGGTAATAATTGCGGCAGTCGGGGGTGGATTTGCGTATAGCCCATATCCACCGGAGTAAACTACTCCACTAAGCGCAAGACCAGCTATCGTACCCTGGTTTATGGTTAGATTTATATTACAAGGTTGGCCTGATTCGTTAACACCAGCGGTCGTAAAGGGCGAATAATTAGACCCGACAGCTGTGATTGCGGCAGCGACTATGTTGTAAAAAAGTTCACCGCCTGCTTGAAAACGAAATGATTGAACGGTCAATGATATTGATGCCCCGCTCCCAGAAGCGTGCGCCATATTGGCCGTCAAGGTCGCGTTTCTGCCCGAGGCGGTGCCGCCAAGAAACACGAGACTGACAGATTGTCCGGCAAGATATCCCGAACCGGGGTTGGTGATGGAAACGCTCGTCACGACACCGTTGGCAATCTGCGCAGCAAACGTCGCGCCCATACCAGAACCGCCTGAGGCAGTGACGGACGGGACCGTCTGGTAACCTGAACCAGGGCTTGTCAGCGTGACGATCGGCGACAACGAGCCCGCGCTGTAGACATTCGTGCCGTCCCATATCCAATAGCCGTTTGGCTGATTGGCAGCAATGAGCAAATAATTTTGCCCCCACTGCGCAAAACCCATGTTGGTGATAGAAGCCAAGATAATAGTTTGCGGCGGGAGAATCTGCGTCGTGACTGGCGTGCCCGTGGTGTTGACGGTCTGCACCGAGCCGTCCGACAAAAAATAAACGGCGTAGGGCGTCGAGCCGATATTGTAGAAGCCAAACATCACGATGGTCAGGATGCCGAACGCGCCACGGAGCTGCGCGCCCGCGCCTGGGAGCGTCCGGAGATTGCGCGGAGCGACCGGCATGAAGCCGTCGATCCAGTAACACATCGCGTCGGGCACGCCCGCTCGCGTCGTCGAGGTGTTGACCCCGCCGAACTGTTCCATGATCTGCGGCGCTGGGAGCGGAGGCGCATAAGCGTTTTCTTGCGGCTCTTGGGCGCGGGGAGGGTTGGAGAGGGTCACTTGACAGTACCTCCCCCTGAGATTAACAAAGTGTGATGAAACGCGGGCACAAAAACGCGCTTTGCGATCTGACAGCCACTGGGTACAAGGGCGTTTGTTTTGATCGGCGCCGCGGAGTCTACATCGCCGGCATTAAGCTGAACGGATACAGGCATAATCTCGGCTCGTTCAACAGCGCTAAAGAAGCCTACGCCGCTTACTGTCAAGCCGCGCGTAAGTTTCACGGTACGTGGGCAAAAACTCATTAATATCTTCCATAGATGTTGACCCGCCGGCCGATACGCGCGGAATGCGAGTAAATGCCAAGCTGCTTTTCAAACAACTCCAAGTACATTTTTGCCGCGTTCATATTCTGAATGTCGAGCATTCCCAGATGCGCTGAGAAATACGAAACCGAGTCGGTCCAAGGGTCAGGTATTACTTCAAAATCGTTATTAGTTGCGAGATCAGAAGGCAAACAATAACAATCAAGCTCGTATTGATACACTTGGCTCGGTAACGGATAGACGTAAAAAGAGCCGGAAGTGCCTTGCCCGTACTGCGAAGCAAATGTAGGAACGTATTGATATTGGAACGGATACTGCCGAATCATCGCTTGATAGTCGGTAAAGCTATACACTGGCAGCGAATACCGGTAATTTTGATAGATAACACTGATGCCCTGCACCGCAAATACTGATTTGACGCCGGGATTTGCACCAAGATACACGCCGGAAAACGGGTAGACTTCTTGGGCCACGTTGAGCTGATTCACCGGCCCCGTATAAAGCGATATCGACGCACCAGTCCCCGTCGAATCCGTCACCGTCGCCAGCGGCTGAAAATACCCCGAGCCGCCATTGACGATGTCGACCGCGGCGATCGTCCCATTCTGCACGATGGCCTGCGCCGTCGCTTGCGCGCCATTCGGAAACGCTCCCGTGCCGCTCGGAAAATCCGGCGGCGTGATCGCGATCACCGGAAGATTGCTATAACCCGAGCCTGGCGTGATGACAGTTGCGCTGACGATCGGTGCGCTGACCTGCGTCAGAACGCGAATGCACTGCGTTCGCATCGCGACTTCGCGACGCGCCCGGTTGATGTAAACAACCAAGTCTTGTGGGTTGATCAGATCCTGCTTCTTCTCGCGAAGGAAGCGCTGCGCCTGTTGCTGGTAGTCGAACAGCGTGGTCATTGCGCACCGCCCCCGCCGCCTTGCATCGAGCGCTGCACGCCAAGCTTATTGATCGACGCGGGATCGGCCGCCTGTTCGTATTGCGTACGGTTGACGCTCGGGTTTGACGCCTGACGAGCTCGGTTCACAAACTCTTTGTAATACCCGTACATCCGCTCGGCGTCAGCGGTGCGCGCTCCAGTCTGCGCCGTCAGAAACGCATAATACGCGGCAAAGAACGGCACGGCGTCGGTCCACAAATAGGGAATTGCCTCGACCGTCGAATCGTTCGTCAGCGTGATCGGGTAACAGGTGCAGTCGCAATTTAGTGTATAGACCGCGTCCGGGGGCGGATCGATATAGAATGACCCCGAGGCCGCGGAGCCGCTTGCCGGAGTGGCGGCACCCTGCGCATACTGTGCCCATACGGTCGGCGGCCCGTTGACCGGGACCACGTTATTGAGATGGTAGAGATCGTAATACTCCCACTCGCGCGGCGTCATCCATTGCGTCCCCGCACCGACGTTGTAACTGATTCGTCGAACGTTGATCGCACCCTGGATGCCCGTCGCGCTCGGCGTTCCGAAAGTGATGCTCGAAAAGTTGTAAGCGCGCTGCCCGACAACAGTTGGTATGGTTCCGATTGCGCGGATACATTCAGCTTCGCCAGAGAGCTGTCCGCGAGCGATGTTGATCCAACGGTCGAGTGATGCCGTTGGATAAAGCGTCGTCGGCGCTTGCGGAAGCTGTAGTAGATTTTGGAGATCGGTTTCGTAAGATGTCAGCACGGCAGAAAGACCTTTCTGCCATCGTTATACGCGCTTGAGCACCAGAGAGACACCGGGAATTGACCGTTCTGCGTCGTAGGTATGCCACACCTTGCTGCCATCCGGCATCTTGACCAAAAATTGCGTATTGGTCTGCATGGCATTCTGTTCGTCGCCTGCGCTCGCGCAAACGGAATCGCCGATGGTCAACTGCTTGGCCAGTTGGAAGCGGCTATCCGCTTCCACCCCTGTTACACCAATGCTGAACGTCTCGGCCATTTACGGAGCCGGTTGCATGACCACGATATCTGCGGCGCTGCCCATCGTGAGCGCGATTGTCGAGATGTTGATCGTACCGGTGCCGGCAAGGCCCGGCGTCGTCGCAACCACGAAGTTCGGCACGGCGTTGGTGTTGAACAAGCCGCCGTCGTAGATGGTGCCGACCTGCGGCGCCAGCGAACCCGCGCCGGTCACGGCCAAGCCAATCTGCGCCGGGCGCGGGAGCCAGCCAAGCCGGAGATAATCCGGCGCGTTGGTGATCGTGCCTTGCGGCGGGACGCCGCCGATGGTGGTGAGCAGCGCCGAAATCGTGCCAAAGCCGGCCGCAGCACCGGTCGAAACCGATGCCGTTGTGACGGTCTGCATCGAGAACGGCGTCAGCGTCGCGTTCGTACCCGCACCGCTGACGGTCAGCGTGATGTTGTTTGGGTTCGACAACGGCGCCCCATTGTTCGTGCAAAGCGCACCGGTAATACCGCCGCCGGTAATCAGCGAGAACGCCAGCGTCGCCGCGGTGATGCCGGTATTGATGTTCGGATCGGTCGGATTCGGCAAAATTACCGGAGTCGGCGCTGTCGGATAGCCGGCGCCAGGGTTGGTGAACGTGAAGCCGCTCACCGTGCCGCTCGAAATGCCGCAATAACCGGACGCTTGGATGCCGCCGACGCCGTTCGGGTTGTTGGACGCCGGAGGAGGTGGCGGGATAAAGACGATCGGGGCAACACCGTAGCCGGCACCAGCGTTCGCCGTTACCACCGACGAGAAACCGAGCGCGCCGCCGACGAGCGGCGTCCACAGCGACCCACCGCCGCCAGTCACGGCGATCGTGGTCGAAGCCTGAACGTAGTTCGAGCCTTGGTTCGTGACCGCGGCGCCGGTCGGACACCCCGTCAAGTTCGCAATGCGCAGAGTGAAGCCATCGCTTTTGACGAACTGAATGCCACGATCATACGCCGCGCTCGAAGTAGTGACCCAGACGCCCGTGACCGGATCCAGAAATTGCAGCACGCAGTACATCCCCAGCGAGATGTACCAGTCGCCGGCCGGGATCGGCAGCTGCTCGCCAGGCGCAAGAGCGACACGATTCGTGCCCGCATCCGGCGGCGCATTCGTGAGCTCGGTCGGATAGAGGTTCTGTGGGATTTGAAGCCCAAGGCCCGGACCTGAGAGGGGAGCCGGCATCGTGCGATCTCCTTAGTACTGGTTGCCGAGCAAATTGTATCCCCAGAAACCCGAGGACGGTTTTGCCGTGATGATATCATAGCCGACGACGACCACGCCCTGCTGCCCAATCTGACCGAGCGGCACCAAGGAGTAGAAACCCGAGAAGTCGAACGCCGCGTCCTCGCTAAGATACATCGAGGTGTACTTGACGTTGACACCGTAGACGTTGCCCTGCGGCACGAAGTGGTCGGCGAAGATCGGAACGCCCGACACGAAAAGGTTCGGGAAGCTCGACCGCACCGCGGTATCCATCGTGAACTGCGAACCCGGCGGCGGGTTGATCTGTTCGATCCCGATAAAGTCGTTGTTCAGGGTCGCATAGTCGCCGGGATTCATCACAACGTATGTCGGCGCCTCACCGCCTGCCTGGTCGGTGACGTAGGACAGCAGCGTCGACATCGACTTGCGCGTGAAGCCGGTCGTCCCAAGCGAGAACGTACCAGAATTCAAGTTGATGTACTGACCCTTGAAAGCCGAGTAGCCAGCTGCGTTGCGGTTGATGCCGCCATAGGTCGGAAAATTCGTCCCGTTGTCGAACGCATCCTGATAGCTGTTCGGCAGCAGCGGGTTGCCGGAGTTGTTGGTGAAAATCAGCCGCGCCATGTTCTGGCGAGTCACGGCGTACACGTCGTTCATGCGCGCCTTGAGAATCGAAATCTCGCGATCGGTCGCCTGGATCACCGTTTCGCCGAAGGGCAGCGGGATCGGCACCACCCAGTACGCGAGATTGAACTGCAGGTTTTGAATACCGGGCGTGATGACCGGCGAGTTGAAACCGCCGCCATAACCGGTGAACTGGCCCTGCACCATGCTCTGGCCTTGCGCCGGAACCGTAATTTGGTTCAAGCCGCCGGCCGCGCGTTGCGCGTTGCCAGTCATGTAAAACAGGGTCGGCGAACCGAAATAAATCTGCACAAAGAGCCGCGGCACAAAAGCGCGGCGCGTCGCTGACGCCAGTTCGGTGTAGAGTGCGCCGGCTGCCGGCGCGACGCCGATACCAGGAAGTGGCAATAGAGCCTCCTACGTTAGCGTCGCGCG